>ERZ869909.1435-NODE-1435-length-19306-cov-7.709657_pt1 | contig 19306 bp, 16 predicted proteins | sample MGYA00520892_ERZ869909 | MGnify/ENA primary metagenome ERZ869909 (study PRJEB32215, sample SAMEA104723947) | bioreactor metagenome | biome: bioreactor; feature: anaerobic bioreactor; material: water | place: China | collected 2015-03-12 ...
GATTTCTCTGGGAGCAGCACGCCCACTACAGCCAGCCGTGGTAGACTGTGCTCGGCATTTCTGATCACGTGCACTAGGGGGCCAGCGGTCTGTGGTCACCAGACCATCCCCGCTGCGGCGCGACTGGTCGCGGCTCGTCGACCGGCGACCACAGCCTTGGACCCGACACACGAGGGGGCGCGCTCAGCACTCCAGCACGAAGCGAGGCGGCTCTCCTGGGACGTAGACGAGCCAACCGACCGCCAGACGAAGACGCTGCACACCACGCTCCTCAAAACACCGTGCGAGCGCACGACGGGCCTCCGACTCCTCGCGCCTCGCCTCCAAAAGCCGCTGGAACACCGCGTCTACCTCCCCGACACACTCGGGTCCCTCCACGCCCTCCGCCCTCGGCAGCGGAGCGCGCGCTTCCGGGGTCCGGTGGGCGGCGCTGCCAGCGACATCCTCGTCCCCAGCGTCCGCCTGGGGTTGCCCCAACAAGAACACACCAACCCCCGACGCATCAACGCGCCGCGTCACGTCACCTGGGGTCTCACGAGGCGTCGACCGCCCGACTCCAGCAGCCTCTCCGGAAGGCTCCGCGCGCCGCATCACGTCACCATGGGTCTCACGAGGGCCTGCAGAGGAAGCCTCTGGTCTGACGCTGGCGCCCAACATCCCCTCGACAGCTCCAACGCGAGGAGTAGGGCGGGTGCTGCGCTCGCCTGTAGACCCCGCTTCGCCCAACATCCCCTCGACAGCTCCAACGCGAGGAGTAGGGCGGGTGCTGCGCTCGCCTGTAGACCCCGCTTCGCCCAACGTCCCCTCGACAGCCCCAACGCGAGGAGGTGCCGCGAGCGGATCGCAGGGCTGCACTGGCGACACGCCCTGGCCTCCCTGGACAGCGCTCCTCCCCTCCTCCACACCGGCGTGGTCATTCTCCCTCATCGACACCACCCTCCCCTCTCCGCCCGCCGAAGGCCCGGCGAGGAAGAGGCGGCGCTGAGCGCGCACCTGCGCGTCACTGGCACTCTGCGCCTGCACCTGCTGCGCTCGGGGCGTCACGTAGCGCCCGTCCCGCGTCAGGAAGCTGAAGCCCTGGATACCCTCGGCGTGGAGAAGCGGGCTCCGGTACGCCGCCCGGGTCCAGACGTCTGGGGCCTCCCTAGAGACACAGGGCTCCGATGGCTCCGCCCCCCCTGCGAACCCCGCCCTCGCCCCACACCCGCCACAGGGCAGCCCATGGCCAGGGTGGCGCTGCTGCAGCTTGGCGCAGCTCAGCGGCTGCGGCGAGAGCTTGCGCAGACGACGACGCACCTTCTCGTCGGTCACAGGCCCCACCTCGCGCAGCACCGCGCTGAGCACCGGCTTGGCGTCCGCGTCGCTCAGGTGGCCCAACACCTCGTAGAGGCTGTTCTGCTCAAGAGGATCGAGCACGCCGAGCTCCGCGCCCTTCCGGACCACGCTCATCAGGACGCGACAGCCCGCCAGGATCTGGCCCGCTCGAGGATGCGCGCTGAGCACCCCCATGACACGTTGCACCGCCGGAGCGGTCCTGCCCGCCGACCCTGGCCCCGTAGCCACATCGCCTAGCACCACGTCGAGCTGCGCCCGAGAGATCGTCGCCACCTCCTCCAGCGCTGCCCAGGGGGCGACCAGAGGCTCGAGCTGATCGTCCACCAAGACGCTCCACTGGCCGCTGCGTCGGCAGCGCCCCAGCGGCAGCGGCTCGACCCAGCCGGTCGTCCGCCGACCCCTGACCCCTTGAGGCAGAATCCTGAGCTGGAAGCCATCCGGAGGATCGCCGAGATCCGCCAAGAGCACCCGCAGGTAGCGCGCCGCGCGCCCCACCGCAGCGGGCTCCTCAAGGAAGCTCCACCAACGCCAGCGACCCTGCCCTTGGCTCTCCAGCAGACCGGGCACGCCGCGACGGCGCAGGTGTTGTACCACCCGCCTCGCCCAGAAGGACGCGCGCTCCGCGATGAGCTGCGCCTCATGCGCGACGGCCGCCAACATCTCCTCGCTGCGGCCCTTGGGGACCTGATCGACACGAGGAGGACGCGGCGGAACCATGCAGAGCAAGAGGGCTGAGGTCACCCGATCCGAGGGAGAGAAGGACGCACCGACGGACACCTCTCCCCCAAGGTGGCGCGCCAGAACGCTGGCCTCCCACCCCACCGGACGGTCATGCCGCAAGTGCCCCCGCTCGTCCGTTCGCTCCTGAAAGAGCGGCGGCTCCCCCAGGCGCCGTCGCAGCAGCGCCAGGCTCTCGCCGATGTCGCGCTCCACCCGGGTGGGCCGCTCTTGCACCAAGGTCCCCATCGCCTCCTCCCGCGCCAGCTCGGCGACGGCCACCGCACGCACGCCCTGCCCTGCCCGAGCAAACGCGCGCGCCCAGGCCTCAGCATCCCACGAAGGCTCCGGCGCCGCATCCACCGGCAAGCCGAGCAAGGTCGCCACCTCGACCGCGCGCGTGACTCCGTCTTCCTTGGTCGCCAGCCGGGCCTCGCGGACGGCCGCGACCTCGAGCGCGCGCAGGAGAGCCTTGCGCTGACTGAGGGGAAGGTCGACGACCAGAGCGCCGCCGCTCGCAGCCTCCGCCTCGTGCACATGGTCGACCGCGGCGAGCCACAGGCGCAGGAGGGCGAGCCCCTGCTCCGGGGAGGCGCTCCCCGGCTGGGCCGCCAGCCAAGCCCGACGCCTGAGCATCGCCCAGAGCAGCGAGGCGTCCACCCCCTCCTCGAGGGCCTCCTCGGGTCGCTCCTCCACCTCTCGCCAGCATGTCGCCTCACGCTCCAGGCAAACGCCGATGGCGCCCACGTGGGTCAGGTGAGCCGGGCTGAGCCGCCCATACCAGTCTTCCCACAGGGCGAGCGTCTGGGCCGCGCTCGAGCGGTCCTGGGGCCACAGCCTGCCCAGGCGCTCCGAGAGCGACTGGATGCCCTTCGCGGGAACCACGCGGGCGCGAGAATCAAGGGCCATGCCCAGGAAGACAAGGCCCGCCGACGCGTGGCCCTTGGCGGTCTTGCGGGCGTTCAGGGAGAGCCCCAGCGGCTCGCAGAGGTGCTGCATCCCCTCAAAGCAGGCGTGGACCTCCTCGGGAGTCGCCGCGAGCACCAGGAGGTCGTCGGCGTAGCGGAGCACGACACCGGGCAGGGCATCGCAGCCGCGATCGAAGTCGCCCAGGTAGATGTTCGAGAGCACCGGCGACAAGGCGCTGCCTTGCGGGAGGCCCTCGTCGTCCACGTAGACCCCACGCCCCTCGAGCGCCCCCGCCTTCAGGCAAGCCATCAAGACGCGACGCAGCCGCGGGTCCGGCCAGCACGCCTCCACCTTGTCGAGGAGCGGCTCGGCTTGAACGCGCTGGAAGAAGTGGCGAAGGTCCGTGCGCCCCCACGCGTGCTTCCCGGCCCGCAAGGCCGCCTGCGCAGCCACGATCGCGCCTTGCACCGAGCGGCGGGGCCGGTAGGCGAAGACGTGATCCCCCGCGTAAGTCTCCCAAGCCTCCGCGAGCGCTACCCCCAGCGCGCGCTGTACCACCCGGTCCCGCACCGAGGAGAGCGCGATAGGCCGCTCTGGGTCATCGGCCAGGGCGATTCGGAGGGCGGGCAGCGGCTTCCACGTCCCCTCGTGGAGGGCGTCGTAGAGCTCGCCGAGGCGTTGGGCTGCGTCCATCGCGAAGTCTGCGACCTTCACCCGATCAATGCCTGGGCCCGCGCGACGCAGGCGGACGTCCTCCCACGCGCGCTGCAAGCTGGCGCGAGAGAAGGCGCGTTCAAAGGGCGAGAGCGTCTCCGTGTGCATGGGCTCCTCTCAGAAGACAAGCGTCGTGGGCGGCTCGCCGACCTCCAGCGAGGTCCCGACGAGCCGAATCAAGGGCCGACAGCCGCGACAGAGCTGGTAGACGCGGACCGAGTCGGTGTCCGGGTCGATCAGGGTCTCCGCTGCGTCGAGCAGCTCGGGGAGCGCCTGGCCACGCAAGGAGCCTTCAAACACGCTCTTCTGCACCGGCGTCAGCCACGTCTTGAGGCGGGCGTGCAGGCGGGCGCGGCGTCGGTTGCAGACCACATCGTAGCAGACCAAGACGTACATAGGACCTCCTCCTCAGCGTAGCGCCCACGCCTGGTACCCATCCAGCGTGCCCTCGACGACATGGGCGAGCTGCATGGCCTGGCGCCGGATGAGGCCCTCGTAGGACACCGCGCTCTCCTCCTCGGGGTGTTGGACCGTCGCGCGGAGCTCGTCGTAGAAGGCCCTCAGGAAGATCGCCCGCCCGGTCGGTCCGAGATAGACGGCGCGCGGCGGCGCCTCCTCCGGCCCCGAGGGATCGGGTGGAGCGCCGAGCAGGGTCTGGTCAACGCCGGGATCCTCGAAATCGCTGGGGTGGAGCTGGCGGCGGTTGATCAAGCGCAGGCAGAGGCGATCGATGAGGCCCGCCCGGAACTCCTCCATCAAGTCGAGCGCCAAGGCGGGCTTGCCCCGACCGGCTGCGTGGAGCGCGCCGACGTAGGGGTCGAGCCCCACTGCGCGGATCGCGCTCTCGACCCTCCGCAGCAGGAGGGTGTACCCGAAGGAGAGCAAGGCGTTGACCTCGTCCCGCGGCGGGCGGCGGTTGCGCCCGTTGAACGAGAAGAGGGGGTTCAGCAGGAGCGCGTTGAAGGCCGAGAAGTAGGTGGCGGCGGCGTAACCCTCCCACCCGCGGAGGGTGTCCAAGCTGGCCTCCTCGCCGGACTCCACGTGACGCAAGGTCTGACGCATGGACGCGAGGGCGCTCGCCAGGGTGGGGTCCTGGCGGTGGCGCTGCGCTGCGCGCAGGAAGGCCCGCTGGTTGCGGATCTTGCCGGCCACGATGCTGCGCGCGACCCCACGCGCGCTCTGTGGGTCGGTCAGCGCGCGGAGCTGCGCGACGCGCCTGTCGCCAGCGCTGGACGCCTCGCTCAACAGGCGACCCTCATACACCCCACCCGGGGAGAAGAAGAGCACATCCACGCCCCGTCGCAGGAGGAGCCGACGGGCCGGCGCGCTCAGCTCGATCGCTCCATAGAGGTGGACCTCCTGGACCTCACCCGACCTGACCTGCGAGAGGAGCGCGCCCGCCTTCTTCACGACCAGGGTGTCTCCTTGCGCTCCGACGCTGGTCCCAGCGTCCTGTACGACGAGCAACTGCATCACTCCACCTCCTCGTCCGGCCCATCGGGATCCCACCGCAGCTCACAGAGCCCATCCGCGTCGTGGAGCCGCCACGTCCCTCGCGTGCCGCGCACGCTCCTGTCCGGCAGCGCCCTGAGGCTCTCGATCAGCTCGCGTCGCTCGGCGTCCAGCTCGGACGCCACCCTCTCCTGCCGCTCCTGTGCCGCCGCCCAGCGCGCAAAGCGTGCGTCCAGCTCCAGCGGCCTGGGCGCCTCCCGAGACCGCGCGCCGCGCGCATGCAGGACGGGGGTCGGGTAGTGGTCCGGGGCGTCTAGGAACGCACAGTTGCAGGGGAGCTGGCTGGTCCGCTCGGGGAGACGCTGGCGCACCTTGGCGCAGGACATCGGGCTCCCCCGCAGAGGGCCGCCAAGGTAGGCGTCCGACGGCACCTCTGGGCAGCGCTCGAAGAGGTAGTTGGTGGCCTCGTTCCCTCGCTCCACATGGCCCAAGGTGTGGCGCAGCACGAGGCGCTCGTCATGGCGCAGGCGACGCTCCGTGAGCGCCTTGTCGGCCAACACGCGCAGCACCGCGCACCCGCCGAAGAGCGCGCTCAGCGCGGGCTCACGGCGCAGATCCTCCTCACGGAAGGGAGGCCGGGCAGGGGGCGGCGAGGGGAAAGGGAGCGCGCGGCGGCCAGGCTCACGCGTCTCCTGGGGCGCCTCCGCCAGCGGCTCCTCGCGCTTCAGCGTGTCCAAGAGATCCAGGAGCTGCTCACGCTGCAGCGTGGGGGTCGCGCGGATGAGCTCCCAGGGGGTCGCCACCGGCTGGCCCTCCTCGCCCAAGAGGGCCGCCCGCCGCCCCGTCCTCAGGTGGATTCCCAAGGGGAGCTTGATGAGGTTGCCGAGCCCCTCCCCCTTGACGGAGGCCTGTCGCGGGAAGGCCTCAAGCGCCAGGTCCGCGGCATGTGGCCTGAGGTGGCGCGCCAACGCAAGGACCACCTTGTACACCAACGCGGCTGGCTGCGGCTCTGCCAGGAAGCTCCACACGTGCCGACCCTTGTAACCGCTGTCGAAGAGCAAGGCCGGGACCCCCAGCGCCGCCAAGGCGCTGCGCAGGCGCAGGCCCTCCACATGCACCAGCTCGCGGAGGCGCTCGGTACGCTGCCTGTGCCCATAGGCCTCCTCCAGCGCGCGCTTGGTGATGTCCAGGTCCAGCGCGAAGAAGGTGGCCGTGTGGTCCAGGCGGATCGGGTAGACGCCGAGCGTGACGGAGCCGTGGAAGTGCGCCCGAAGCAGGGCGGGTGTGAGCGGCTGACGCACCGGGCTGTAGCCGGTCTTGCCGTCGGGTGTGCACCACTGCCGCGCGTGGACGTTCTCGCGCCCCTGGAAGCGCTGATGAAAGCGGACGAGGTCAGCGTCCGCCACGTCGCCCCAAGGCGTGTCGGCGTCCGCCTCCATCGCTGGCTCCTCCGCAGCGCCCAACCCCTGGGGGCTGCCGCCGGACAGGGCAGGCACCGTCGCGCTCTTCCCGGCCCCTGGGGGCTCCTGAGCGATGCGGTGAAGAGGGTCATACACCACCTCGGACTCGCGGGCCGCCCCAGCGCCCTCGTCGGGTGACCCCTGCGTCGCGCTGTGGCCGGGTCCAGGAGCGCGCACCCCCGCGCGCAGCTCGCCAGCCTCCTCCAACGCACCCATGTCCTCCAGCAGCTCGGCGAGCTCATCACGCAGATCCGCATCGTAGGGTCGCTCGCGCAGGCTGTCTTCGAGGAGGTCCTTCGCGACCCACCACGCCCCCGCCTCAGCGGCCATCCGAGCTGCGCCGAGGAGCTCCTGAGGGGCTGGGCGCTCTACTAAGAGCGCCTCTGCGGCAAGCACCGCGCGCTCGCGCTGACCGCCTTGCAATGCGCGACGCAGCGTGGCAAGGGAACGCATGGAGACCTCCGGTGTAGGACTGGACGGTGACGCTGGGCACGCGATGAGGATACGCTTGAAGTGTCGCTGTGATCAAGATGCTAGTTCGGCACGATTTATACCTGCTTCGAGCATCGGACATCTACGCGATGCGCGCGGCCTTGGGTTAAGCGAAGAAGGTGAGGTGAGCGCCCCCTGGGAGCGCGTGGAACGACCCTCTGCGGTGAGCAGCGATGCGTGAGGACGAACGCGATCAGGCGGCCCCGCCGGCAGGAGAGAGCGGGCTACACGGTGAGGGCGACCAGGAGCACGATCAGGCGGCCCCGCCGGCAGGAGAGAGCGGGCTACACGGCGAGGGCGACCAGGAGCACGATCAGGCGGCCCCGCCGGCAGGAGAGAGCGGGCTACACGGTGAGGGCGAGGAAGGCGCAGGCGCGGGGCGTTCTGGCGCATCCAAGCCACCCGGGCCAGACGGTGAGGGAGAGGAAGGCGCAGGCGCGGCCTGGAGCGAGCGCCCTCCGGCTCCGGCGGTGCTCCGCAGCTCACTGATCGAGTTCGAGCTCCGTGCGGAGCAGGAGGCCTCCCTGCCTCGCTACGTGGGCAGCACGCTGCGTGGCGCGATCGGCGTCGCGCTGCGCGAGCGTAGCTGCGTGACCGGCGCCCCGACCTGCGACAGGTGCCCTCACTGGCAGACCTGCCACTATGGGCGGGTGTGGGAGTCCCCGCCGCAACCTGAGGGCCCGCGTCGCTTCGCGGATCCTCCTCGGGCCTACGTCTTGGATCCTTTTCATTACGGAGCGCGCAGCCGTTTTCTCCCGGGAGACCGCCTGGCGTTTCGGCTTCGGGTCTTCGGCCCTGCGATCGATCGCGTGCCTTGGATCATCCTCGCCATTCGAGACGCCGCGCTCTCGGGTCTTGGCCGTGGTCGCGCGCGCTTCCGGTTGATTCGGGCGAGCGCGTTTGACGATCAGCGCGAGCCTCTGCTGCTCTATGCCAACGATCGGATGGCGGAGACAGCGCGCTTGGGGGTGCAGGAGCTGCGCCCGGTGCGGACGCGCGAGCTCAGCGAGCCTGGGCGCGTGACGCTCCAGCTCGAGACCCCGCTCCACCTGACGGATCAAGGCGCCACGTCGCGCGCTGTCGATCCTGTCGTGTTCTCCACGCGGCTGCTCGACCGCTTTGACGCGCTCCTCCACTTCTACGAGGACGCGACGAGCGGCATCGATCGCATGCACATCCGCCGCATCGCGGGCCTCGCCCGCGTGGTCCACCACGATCTCATCCCCGACGCCTTCCGCCGACACTCACAGCGCGCAGGCCGCGTCCCCATGGAGGGTCTGCTCGGGCGCGTCACCTTCGACCACGTCGTGCCCGAGCTCTTTGGGCTGTGGAAGCTTGGGGAGGTGCTCCACGTCGGCAAGCAGACAACCTTTGGGTTTGGGAAGGTGCGTGTGCTGGTCGAGCACGTGATCTGAGGTGGCGTGGGGACGTGAAGGTGGGCGGGCCCTTACCTCGCCGGGGCCTCAAAGTACTGGGGACGCCGCGCGCTCCGGTGCACGGACATTCGCCAGAAGAGGCGCGCTCCTGCTCCAGCATCTCCATCGGCGTAGTGATACCCTTCAGGCAAGGTCTGCTCGACGGTGAGGCGCGGCTCGAAGGTGAACACGTAGACCTGCCGCAAGTGCTGGGCAAACCATCTAATTGGCATCCGAGCGAAGCGACCTGGATCCCACCACGAGGGCTGCTGGACCACGCGCACGTACACCGTGTCCCCGGCCCGAACGCTTGGCTCGCATGGGCTAGCAGCACCGGCGGGTGCGTGCAATTGCCGAAACGAATACACAGCTCTGCCGTCCGGCTGGAGCGTGCCTGGCACGAAGGGCGTCACGCAGGGCCGCGATGGGCTGCGGTCGCGGTTATCGGACACCACGGTGTCGTCCGCGAAGGGACGGACACCTGCCACGGTCGAGGTCCAGATCTCCAAGCGGAGCTCGTGTGATCCCCAGCGCAAGCGATCCGAGACAGACAAGGCGGCGATCTGTGGTTCATCCTCTGCAGGGACGAAGGTCACCCCCCCGCGCTGCTCGTTCGCGTAGTGCACGAGAAGCTCCCATTCTTGCTGAATCTCCGGCGCGTAGCGCTGGTCGCCGTTGAACTCGCGAGCCATCTCCGCCAGGCGGCTGTAGAAGATGGTGTGGGCGCTCCCCCCACGTGTACGACCCGTGGCCCAAGCGCGCTGGGACTCTGACCACAGATCGCCCACGACTCTGCGCAGGGTGTCCATCCCCAGCGGTGGAGGGGCCTTCATGAGTTCGAGCGAGCGCGCATGGATGGCGTCTTTGAGGGACGCACGCTCGTCCCCCGGTTCGCAATCACGCATGAGCCGGCTCTCGAGATCCCTTCCCTCGTTGAGGAGCTCCTGCGCACGCTCGTAGGGCGCCGTGTCCTCCGTGCGACGCAGCCAGTGGCGCACGCTGTTAGCCACCTCGCAGCGCTCCGTCGTTTCGGGAGACCCTTGGGTGGCCTGCGCTGGAAGCGATGGCCCCCCCTCCGCCGCTGCGTCGACAGTCGAACTCCCTTGCGACCACCAGAACGCGAAGACGACCAAACCCAGGACCAGAGCCAGAGCCAGACTAGCACCCCAAAGCCGCGCCGGGGGCGTGGCCGACCAGCGCTTCTTGATGGCAACCCACCAACCAGGATCGCTGTTCTGGCGGGTGGCCGTAGCGAACTCGTCCATCATGTCACGTACGTCCGCTTCCCACGCGTCACTGCCCAGCTCCATCTTCTTGGCGCCATCCAGAGCGCCTCCCTTGAGCAGGTCTTCGGTGACGCTCGATGCCGCCTTTCGCGCCGCCGCTTCCCCCTCGGGCTTCGGCTCTCCTTCGAGGCTCATGTGCACGAGGCGCAGCAGAGGCACGACGGGCACTGCGCCTAGTCGCGCCACATGGCCCAACCAGCGCAGAAGGCCGTTCAGGAGCCTCTCGGACCCGCTCGTGGAGGCGCCGCCCTGCGGGACAACACACCAAATACGGTCTGCTCCTTTCAAGACCTCCGCGAGGGCGCCCCCCTTCGGCTCGCCGCGATGCTGCTCCACGTCTCGGATACCCTCCAGCCCGGCAGGCTCTGGCACCTCTTGAAAGCTCAGAACAAACGACGTTGTACCTGCGGGGTCGGTCCACGTGCAGGTGAAGTCGTAGGTCTCTGGTGGGGATTCCTGCCCCTCCGCTGCGGGGACGTCGTCGGGGCTACTCGCGGCGAGGCATCGCGCGGCCTCTGTCGTCGGCTCGATCCGCCATCCCGGCTCCTGGCTTGCGGACTCCATCCACCGCCGGATGAGCGTCGTCTTGCCCGACTTCGCGGCACCCCACACCATGACCAGCTTGTCCTGCTCTCGTCGACCCATGGCATCACCTCCAATCCCAGACAGAAGAGTCCCGCACGTTCCCGCGGATCAATCCGCCACGCGCTCCGGGCCCTGCCCCGCATCTTGGTCACATGGACCGTCTCGCCGCAGCTCTAGATCCAACTCGAGGACCACCTCGCGCGCAGCCAACGTCCACTCCCCAGCACGACCGCTTACGTGCGAGAGGACACAGACCCTCCGGAGCTGCTGCTCGTCACGCAGCGTCATCAACCTACGCCGGAGCGTGACGTGATCATCGTATCCGTCCACACCGATCACATAGCGGACACCTGAGTCCGATTCGGACGCGCGGTCGATCTCGACGGTCACCTGTTCGACGGCCGGGAGAACGACAACCTCCTCCATGGCCGCGACCTCCGCTCCCTCCCCCTCCGCAAAGCCTCCACGCCCATCACCACCTTGCAGCAGCCACATGGCTGCGGCGGTGAGGCCGAAGGCCGCCGCGCCGGCGGCGGTCGATCGCGCTGCAACCACGCGCGCAGCGGCACCTAGCGCTACGCGCACCGTGACGCCCACGACCACGGCCGACACACCACCGGCGACCACGGCCGGCACCAGGACAACCGCCATCGAAGCGACCGTAAGTACCGTCGTCCAGTTGTTCATCTCTCCTCCCCTTGTGTGTCTGCGCAGCCCATTCTGGTCAGCACCTGCACTGCTCTCCGCTCGCGTCCAGCTCCTGCCTCAACCCACCTCTGCAGATCGCGCTGCAGCGCCTCCACACTGCGTACGTCGATCTCACTCGAGTTCCCTGCGACGGGGCTGGGGTAACACAGGAGGATGGTCGCGCCCGATGCCTGCGCGGCCTCCACCAGCGCCCCGTGTCGGCTGGAAGGGCTGCCCATGGGGCCCAACGGCTCACCGTCCCAGTAAGGTACGCCGCTCAACCGGAATTCCACGCGCTCCTCGACCTCTCCCGCACGCCCACGCGACACCCCCGTGTCCTCTGTCTCGGGCTGGGGACTCTCCTCGACCAACCATGGCTCCTCTTGTGTCTCAGTGGGCGGTGACGGGTCATCGTGTCCTGCGGCAGCCACCTGCAGCAGGAGAAACCCGATCACGAGCAGAACGACGTCCAAGAGCGGGACCAGCCGCTTCTCCATCTGGGGCTTCTTCATGCGCCATCCTCGGACCGAGTGTGCCTGAGCATGGGCTGTATGTGAGGATGGAACAAGAGGTGATATGTACCCATATTCAAGAGCGCGAAGAGGAGCGCCCAGAAAGTCGTCGTGAAGGCCGGCGCGAAGCTCCGAGCAACATCAGCCGTGGCCCCCTCAGCGACCAGGCCGAAGCTGTTCTGCATCGCCAAGACCGTACCGAGTATGCCAAGGAGGGGTAGCCCATCAATGACGAAGACTGCTGAGCGATCCGCACAACGCAGCCATCGTTCCCTGCGGTGTGCAGCTCGCCTGTCGCGATGCTCGAGCTTTTGAGTCAACCACCACCCTACCATCTGCGCCAAGAGCGCGCCCAAGCCGAACACGCAAATGAGGAGGAGAACCCAGTTGCCACTTCCCGTAAGCGCAGCGATGAATCCCACGCTCACCTCGGTGCTGTCGTTTGCATCCACCATCGCTACCCTCCCGTGGGGGACCTAGTCACAAACCTTCCGGTGCACCACAACGCGCGCCTGCGACCCTAATCACAAAATGGACGCACCCTCCATTACCCGATGCAGCGTTCGATGAGCCAGAAGAAGCCGAAATAGAAGAGCGTGAGCAACGCCAACTCGACCCGTCGCTCGGCTCTCGTCACAGTGTCGTCCTGGCATCGCATGGTCTCTCCCTACGTGGCACACTGTGAGGTCACGTGCCTGATCACCGAGTTGCAACGTAGGCCTGCGCAGCATACTGACGCATGGTGCCGACCCTCGCGGCGCCATCGTCTCCACGCGGGAATCACGCGCCAGCCCGGTCCAACACGGCGCCTCCATGGGCCTTCCACTGCATGTGGCCTGGGACGATGTCTGTGCAATCAACATTGCAGACTCCCGCGGGCGCGTTCGGCACCGGCGCACACCCTGCAGCAAGCGCCCCACGCTCCGCTCCCCGGAAGACCACCTGGAGGATGTGGTCGCGTCGGCTCCATGCGTTGACCAACGACGCTCCGTCCGCCAGGCTCCGCGTAGCCAGGTCCCACACCTCCGGGTCATGGCACGGCGTGGCGGCGCCCAGCAGCGCTGATCCTGCGATGCGTCTGTGCCCACGACGTCCCAGCTCCGCCATGGTGAGGAGGGCAATTCTCCCACCGAGCGAGTGGCCAAAGAGGCGGTACGTGCGCTCTGGTGGCGTACGGGCGATCAGGTCCGCCAGGAGGCAGGCGACCTCCGCTGTGCGGCGCTGCGCACCCTTCCACGCGCGGACCCACGCGGTCCCAGGCGCGGTGGGTAGCGGCGGCAACACGACGGACAACAAGGACTTCCAACGATTGGCGTCCCACTTCACCCAGCGACGCGCGCCGACCAGACCACGCAGACCGCCCTGCAACCAGTCGTCGATGTTCTGTGCGTTCTCCGAGAAAAGCCCATTGATGAAGAGGCTCTGTACGCCCTCGGCAGGAGATCCACCACAGTCGACCACGTCGAAGCATCGGAGCGCGCGGACCAGCTCGTGGCCATCCGCGCCCAGGCGCCACCCTGCCACACCACCTACAGCAGCCATCGACACGACCGTCCCGGCAGCCACCTTGGAGCCAGCCGGTGCACCGACGAGGGTTCCGATCTTGGCGACCGAAGCGCTCTTTAGAGCTGCCCCCTTCAGCGACGAGATGGCCACCCCGGTACCGGCCTTGCCCAAGAGCTTGGCAGCGCCAGCCTTCACCACGAGCGCCGGCCCGGCCGTCGCGATCGCGCCAGCTCCACCCAGCGTGACGATCCCAACGCCCACGTAACGAGCAGTGCGCTTGAGGTTGGTGGTCCGGGGGTACTGCTTCAAGCGCTGCCAAGACGTCACGTCATCGAGCTTCGCGCCGTAGGCTTCCCAAGACCAGAGCTCACCCGCGTGCGCCGAACAGAACTCCCGGTGGACACGCCCGCGCAGCTTCTTGAGGCCACCTACCTCGGGCGGGGGCTCCTCGACCCGGGCCATCGCCGTGCAGCGAGGGCCGCGACAACGCACCCCCAGCCCACCGCACCCATCGCAGCGCGACAAGGACCGGCTGAAGCTGCCCTCCTCAACCAGGGTGAAGCTGTGACGCTCCAGGCAGTGGGAACAGTGAACGCGCGCGACAGACTCTTGGGACATGGACCACCTCGCTGTGACGATACCGGCCTTCCTGAAACCATGGAGCAATCCCTTGGTGCCGCAGGTCGATTCACACGCCGAAGCACTGAATCATGAGCCACGAAGAGCCGAAGAAGACAATAACCGCCGTCAGAACATCGATCGCCCCGGACAGGTTGGGGTCGTGCTTGTGATCGTTCATCATGCCCTCCTTGGTGACTCTCGAGGCTCTCCTGCCTCAACGGATCCATGCGCGGTCAACGCGGACACTCCCTCTCGATGGCCCTCAGCCCACAGCTCGCCGGACACTCCCTAAGGGGGCGTCGCCCTGTCGCTCGACGCTAGGCCACCCGTCGGATGCAACGCCTGACCCTTGCGCCTGCTGACACTACGCAGGTCCCGCCAGGCCGGCGCACGCGCAGGTGCCCGGCCTCCGCCTTGAGAGGATGAGGAAGACCCGCTACGCGGCAACCAACCCCTTGACCCCATGCCGCTCCTGCGCTTTGGACGTCACGCTGGCTCTTCCCCCTTCGAGCGCGCGCATGTCCCCACCTACCGATGCCTTCGTCCTCGTCCACGTCCTCGGCCACCGCGACCTCTACCTGTGGGTGCGTGATGCGCAGGGCACGCTCAGCTTGGTTAAACCTAGCGCACCGAGCCACTTTTCGATCGGCAAGCTCTTGGCCGACGCGCTCCGGCGTGGGACGACGCGCCTCCGTCCCAGCGCCTCGGCTGAGGCTTCCCTGGACCCGCCGCTCCCTCTCAAGGCTGGTGCACAAGGCCACGCGCGCAAACTCGAGAACGCGCAAGGCGACGTTCCGAACGCAGGGAGTAGGCCGACAGAAGTCGTCGGCATCGCCATGCCACTGCTCGGTGCAGCCTTGGCGGAGGTGCGCGGCCGGCTCATGACCGACCGCGAGGGCGAGTGCGAGCTGCACTGCCTTCTCCTCAGCGCCGGTGCCGTTCGCCCTGTGCAGACACGCGGACACTCCACCGAGCGCGTCGCAGCGGTGATGGCGACCTGGCTCGGCGCCGCGCACCCCGACATCCACGTCACGCTGCACCACCGAGACACGGAAGACCCCTTCGTTTTCAGCGATGCTCCACCCTTCATCGACACCATCGACAGAGACATCCGGGCCAAACGCGCACCGCTCGTCCGACACTACGGCGATGGCTGGGCGAACCATTTCCGCGTCGCGATCTCGGCGAACACCGGCACGCTCGCCTCGATCGTGGCGGTCAAGGAGGGGCTGCGTGGCCACAGACCCGAGCTCGTCCACCTGCCGGATGCATCACGGTGGCCAATTGACCCTGAGGGCGGCGGCCTGCGATTGTCCCGGGCGCTCACGCTCAACCCCGACCACCTAGCGCAGCAGCCCCCACGCTCCGCGGGCGACCTGGAGGACGACGTCGAGCGATTCACCGTGGAGGCCATGGCGCAGTGGCGCGACGTCTTCTGCGAGCGGCGTCCCCTTCGAGCCGGCGATGCCTCCTCCACGGACAAGGAGTATCAGTTTTGGTTCCGCAAAGGCCAAAAGGAGGTCCTCGCCCTCCTGGTCACGCGCGCAGCCGATGGTGGGCTCATCCCGCACCGCGCTGTCAACCTGGAGGTCTCGCTGCCCACGGGGACCCTCTGCGCCGAGCGAAACGCGATCGGGAGCGCGCTTGCCGCGCAGCCGGACCTGCGGCGCCAAGACATCGTGGCCGTCGCTGTCCTAAGCCTTGACGCCAAAATCGGCCCCCGACTCGGTCCGTGCGGGGCCTGTCAGGAGTGGCTTCGCAAGATCGCCGAGGTCAACCCGGACTTTCGTGTGATCACCTTTGACGACTTCGCGTGCACCAAGGTCTACGTGAACCCTGTCGCGCACTAAGCGATCACCCGCCCCCAGCGCGCCGACGCTGCCCATGTGCTGACCACGAAGGGGTCCACCGCTCCAACCCGGTCAACCAACGACCCCACGGCGTCGCGCGATGTCACACGAAGAATCGCCTACTCAACGAGGGGATCTGGAGGCCATTGCGGACCTTGATGCCCTCGAAGACGCCGTCATGGCGTTGCTGGGGTAAGGGCGCTGACGGAAACCCGTGGGGGCCGCGCAGCGCGTTGGCGACACGCCCCAACCCGTCGCCACCCTGCACCACGCTGGACGGGCACGGCCTCGCGGGCTATGGCCCTGAGGAAACGCTTAGTGCCGAGGCGAGGAGGGAGACATGGAGACAGCGTTGGTAAGTGCGTGGCGGCCCGGTGGCCGTCGGGGATGGGTGGTCACGGTGGCGCTCGTGGTCATGTTCTGGGGCGCCTGCTTCGCGGAGGAGGATGACGAGCCGGCTGATGTCTTCGACAGGGGCGGTGAGGTCACCGCATGTCCTGACAACGCGACCCCGAACGCCTGCGGCGGCTGTGAAGCCCTCCCCGGCGCCGAGGGTCAAGCATGCGGCGCGTGCGAGACCGGGGTGTGGGCCTGCGCCCAGGGAGGCATGCGCTGCGAGGGGGATCTGGGCACGGGCGCCCCGCCGGAGAGCTGCGGCCCGGACGCCCTCTGCCTCAACGGCGCCTGCCTCCCGCTGCGCCCCTGCGCCAGCGACGAGGAATGCCCAAGCGCCGCCGGCTACGTGTGCGAGGACGACGTCTGCGTGATCACCGATCCCCTGCGCTGCATGAACGTTCAGGCCGGGGCCCTCTGGCTCCACGAGGAGCAGGAGCAGGCCGCGCCGCGCCGTGACATCGAGGGCGTCGGCGTCGGGGACAGGGTCGCGCTGCGCGTCTTCCCCGAGCCCCTCCCCGGCACCGCGCCATGGACTGGAGCGTGGACCATCACTGGACCTCAAGGATCGGCGCTGCCAGCCTCGCTGCCTTTCTCGCCCGAAGGGAGCGAGGTCGTCCTGGACAGCGCAGGCACCTTCCGCTTCGCGCTCGAAGGCTTCGAGGACGCGAGGGCCTTGGCTGCCTGTGACCCCGAGGCCCTGGTGATCACGATCTCGGTCGTCGAGGAGGACGTCTGCGAGGGAGACGCCTGCCCGCCCTGCCCCGAGGTCGAGGATCCCGAGTGCGAGCCCTTGCAGTTGTCGGCCGAGTACGAAGCGTGCGCCTGTCCCCAGGACGCACCTCGACGGCGCGAGCGCGCCTGCGACGACCAGTGCCGTTGGGGACCGTGGGAGGCGTGGACCTCCTGCGAGCCGCCGACGCTGAACGCCTGCGGAGGATGCGGCCCCCTCAACGAGGCGCCGGGTGACCCCTGCGGCTCCTGTGGCACCCTCCAGTGTGAGGGCAGCGATGGCCTCGCCTGCAGCGACCCCGGCCAGAACGCCTGCGGCGGCTGCGCGCCCCTGGACGCCGCGCCGGGTGACCCCTGCGGCCCATGCAGAGCCGGCGCCTACGTCTGCGATGCCCTGGGAGACGCGCTGATCTGCACGGGCACGGTCGATCTCGCCACCGATCCAGACAACTGCGGTGCCTGCGGGAGCGCCTGCGGACAGGGGCAGCGATGCGACGAGGGCGTGTGCGTGGCGGAGGCGCAAGGCTTCGTGGTGCGCCTCTCGTGGGAGGACGCGAACGGTGACCGGAGCCTGCCGATCGACCTCGACCTGCACCTCGTCCGGGTCGGTGATGGGGCGTGGTTCGACAACACCCGCGCGCTCTTCTGGCGCAACCGAAGCTGGCCGGACGAGGAGGCCAGCCTGGACATCGACGCGATGCAGACCCCAGGCGTCGAACAGATCTCCCTCAGAGCGCCCCAGGACTGTCAGTGGTACGCGATCGGGGTCCACCGCTACCCGAGCGCGAGGACCGAGGAGCTCCGCGTGCGGCTTGAGGTGCTGCGCGGGGACACGACCCTCTTCTCCAAGACCCTGATCAACCGTAGCAACGAGCACTTCTGGGACGCCGTCTGGGTGCACTGGCCCGAGGGTGCCGTCGTGGAGGTCGCCGCGGAGCCCCTCTGGCGGCCCTCGATCAGCACCTCGACCCCCTCCGAGCTGCTCCCCCTGCTCCACGAGGGCTTGGAGGGTTACTGCGGGGCCCGATGCGTCGCGCCCTGCGGCCGAGGAGCTCTCTGCGTCGATGGTTTGTGCCGCGCCGAGCCCGCATTGTGCGAACACGACAACGACTGCGACCCAGGGGAGGCCTGCGTTGAGGGTCGATGCGAGGCGCCCTTCTGACCTGCCACCCCATCCCACACCCCGGCTCCCACGATGCCCACCTGCTTGCCCGCCGTCGACGCCTACATCGACCGTCAACCGCCCTTCGCGCAGCCCTTGCTGCTGGCCCTCCGCAGCGCCTTTCACGAGGGGTGTCCTGGACTCCATGAGGCGATCAAGTGGGGCTGTCCCTGCTTCGAGCACCATGGCCTGCTCGGCGGAATTGCCGCATTCAAAGCCCACGTCGGCTGGGGCCTGTGGCGCGCAGAGGAGCTAGACGATCCCCATGACCTCCTCGGCCGCGCTGAGGGCGGTTCCGTCATGCGTGTCAAGGTGCGCACCCCAGAGGAGCTGCCTGAGCACCACAAACTGGTCGCCTTGGTCCAGCAGGCCGCGCGCTTGAACGAGCACCAGCCAGCAAAGGCCAGGCGCAGCACAAGGACGACGCTCACTGCCCCCAACGATCTTCGCGCACTCCTCGATGCCCACCCCGCAGCCCGCGTCGGCTTCGATGCGCTCGCTCCGAGTCATCAGCAGGAGTATCTCCAGTGGATCGAGGAGGCCAAGCGGCCCCAGACGCGCGCGGCACGTCTCGAGAAGACGGTCACCCTGCTGGCCGAGGGCAAGACGAAGAACTGGAAGTACGGTCGATGAAGGGCTGCCACGACGACGACGGCCTCTCCTAGGGGCCGCGCTATGCGTTGAGCCGATAGCGAAGCTGGACCATGCCCCCGCCGATCTCTCGCACGCTCTCACAGGTGAGCGCACGACGGCTCCCGCCGTTGAAGAGACGAATGCCCTCGCCGAGCAGGATGGGGATGAGCGTGAGCGTCAGCTCGTCGAGGCGTCCCGCGTCCAGGGCCGCGCGGACCATCACACCACCGTCCACATAGACATCCCGCGCACCTGCGCAGCGTGAGGCTTCGGCGAGCAGCTCACCTATACAACCCTGGACTGGGCGAAGGGTCGGGTGCTTCGGGTGGAGCGGGCGCGTCGTCGCGACCAGCACGGGGACTTCGCCGTAGGGCCAGGGTCCATCGAAGGCCTCCACCACATCGTAGGTCCGGCGTCCCATGAGGATGGCACCGACTTGGCGCATGAAGGGGGTGAAGGTGTCCTCGCCTGCGTCATGCCCAGGCAGCCAGTCGAGCTGGTCCTGAGGACCTGCAATGAAGCCGTCGAGAGAGGAGGCGAGGAAGGCGCGAACGCGCGGGGCATCTTGCGTCACGGTGAGGGCTCCTTGAGGGTGACGAGGGCCTGGTGGCGGGTTGGGGTACGCGGCCAGTCACGGCATAGAGGGGGCATTGCCATTCCAAGAGCACAGGCGGCAGTCAAGGCCCATGAGACAGGCCTGACCCGAGGAAGGGAAGCGCACTGCGCTAGAATCGTACACGTCCTTCGGTCAACACGCCTCCTTGACGCATGGGTTGCTCGGCCACGTCGGCCGAGCTAGATTCCCGGAAGTTGAGGAGTTCCGTTGGACCTTGGAGGGGAACATG
>ERZ869909.1436-NODE-1436-length-19305-cov-5.119565_pt1 | contig 19305 bp, 18 predicted proteins | sample MGYA00520892_ERZ869909 | MGnify/ENA primary metagenome ERZ869909 (study PRJEB32215, sample SAMEA104723947) | bioreactor metagenome | biome: bioreactor; feature: anaerobic bioreactor; material: water | place: China | collected 2015-03-12 ...
CGTCACCCGGTGCCCGCGCCAGGTGCCGGTGAAGCCCAGCATGCCGCGCACCTCGTTGACCAGCACCGCGCCTTCCAGAAAGGTCTCGGCGGCCCAGCGGGCGCGGTAGGGATCGCCCGGCATGAGGACGGTTTCGGCAATCTCGCCGGGTTTGGCGCCGATATGGACGGTCATGGAAGCTCCTGCATTGAAAGGGAAACCGATAGCTGGCCGATGGATAGCCGCCGTTCAGCCAAAGGTGAACTGCGCCTCGATCGTCACCGGAAAGGCGACCGAGCGGGCGATGAAGCAATAGCGATGCACCTCGTGGTGCAGGGCCTCGGCGCGGATCAGATCGGTGCCGGGGGCCACGGTGATCTGCGGGCGCAGCCGGGCCGACAGGAAGCGCCCGGCGCCATCGGGCGCGGTTTCGCCAAGGCCCTCGGGGCTGTCGGCATAGGCGCTGACCACGATGCCGGCGACCGAGGCCAGATGCAGATACCACAGCATATGGCAGGCCGAGAGTGCGCTGAGCAGCAGATCCTCGGGGTTCATGCGCGTCGGATCGCCGCCCAGCAGCGGATCGTTGGAACATTCGATCACCGGCTTGCCCGGCACGGCGATGTTCCAGCTTCGGTCATAGGCGCGATAGCCGCTGGTGCCGGTGCCACGATTGCCGGTCCAGTTGATCTGCGACTGATAGATATGTGTCTTGGGCGCGGACATGGCATTCCTCTTTTACCCAAGCTGCCGCAGGATCAGCGTGAGTGCAATGGCCCACATCACCAGACCGATCAGCAGTTCGAACACCCGCCAGGCGCCGGGGCGGGCCAGGAGCGGCGCCAGATAGCGCGCGCCATGACCCAGCGCGGCAAAGAAGCTGAACGAGGCCAGGATCGCGCCGGCGCCAAAGGCCCATTCATGCGGTGCATAGCGCGTTGACAGCGCCCCCAGCAGTGCCACCGTATCCAGCCAGACATGCGGATTGGCCCAGGTCAGCAGCAGGCAGGTGGCCAGCACCGGCAGCAGCGCGGCGCGATGGCCCGGCGCCGGCATCAGCCCCGCGCCGCCGCGCCAGGCCGCCCGAAAGCGCAGCGCGCCGTAAACCAGCAGGAAGCCCACCCCGCCCCAGAGCATCGCCGCCGAGAGCCAGGGATGCGCCGCCGACAGCGCCCCGAACCCCGCCACCCCCAGCGCGATCAGCAGCGCGTCCGAGATCGCGCAGACCAGGACCACCGCCGTGACATGTTCGCGCCGCAGCCCCTGACGCAATACGAAGGCGTTTTGCGCACCGATGGCGGCGATCAGGCTCAGGCCGCTGAGATAGCCGGCCAGTAGGGCAGGGGACATGGGGGGCTCCGGTTTGTTTCCGGGGCAGACAGAAGCGCGGGCGGGATGGTAAGTAAAGCTAATGATTCTTCACACAGACAAGAATTGCTAATGTTCGATCCCGCCCAGCTTGCCGCCCTCGCCGCCGTGCATCGCGAGGGCAGTTTCGAGCGCGCCGCCGCTGTGCTGGCGGTCACGCCCTCGGCGGTATCGCAACGCATCAAGGCCCTGGAGGAGGCCGTGGGCACCTTGCTGGTGCAGCGCGGTCAGCCAGCGCGGGCCAGCGCGGCGGGGCTGCAACTGGTGCGCCATCATGAGCGCATGGTGCTGATGGAACAGGCGCTGCGCCGTGAATTGCACCTGCCGGGGCAGGCGCCGGCGCGGCTGCGGTTGGCGGTCAATGCCGATAGTCTGGCGACCTGGCTGATCCCGGCGCTGGCTGAGGTCGAGGGCTGGCTGTTCGATCTGGTGATCGAGGATCAGGAGGTCTCTCTGGAACTGCTGCGCCGGGGCGAGGTGCTGGGTGCCATCGCCGAACAGCCGGCGCCGGAGCAGGGCTGCGATGCCCTGGCGCTGGGCCGGCTGCGCTATCTGGCCACCGCCAGCCCGGCGTTCATCCGGCGCTGGTTTTCCGAGGGGCCAGGGCCGGAGGCTTTCGCCCGCGCGCCGGTGCTCAGCTTCTCGCGCCATGACAGTTTGCAGGCGCGATGGCTGGCCGGGCTTTCGGGGCCGGGCGGGCCCTGGCAGATGGGGCCGGCGCATCAGATCGGCTCCAGCCAGGGTTTCGTCGATGCCTGTCTGGCCGGCATGGGCTGGGCGCTCAACCCGCTGCCGCTGGTCGCCGCGCCGCTGGCCGAGGGCCGGCTGGTGCCGCTGGTACCGGATCGCCCGCTCGATGTGGCGCTTTACTGGCATGTCACGCGGCTGGCCGCCCCGGCGCTGGCGCCGCTGACCGGCGCGCTGCGCCGCGTTGCCGCCGGGGCACTGCTGCCCCTGCCGGCATGAGCGCGGTTCAGGCGCTGCGGCGCTCCTGCCAGCGATCCAGTGCCTGCAGCCGCCAATAGGTCAGCTGCGCCCAGCCCAGCCCGGCCAGCCCGCCAGCCCAATCGAGCCGGAAGGGGGCGAACTGGCGGATGCGGTCGCTCTCGCCGAGGATCGCCTCGGCCAGCACCCGCCCACCGATGGCGGTGGTGTTCAGCCCATGGCCGCCAAAGGCCGTCGCATGCCAGAGCCCGGGCTCGATCTGGCCGATCTGCGGCATCAGATGGCGTGCATAGGACATCAGCCCCGACCAGCTCAGCTCGGTCCTGAGCGGCGCGAGCTGCGGATAGACATCGAGCATGGCGCGGCGCAGTTGCCGGGCAATGGCATCGGGGCTGGCATCCATTGTGCTGATGCAACCGCCCCACAAAAGCCGCGCACCGCCCTCGACCAGCCGGTAATAATCGCCGGCGCGGCGATCATCGCCGATGGCGCTGCGGGTGCGGATGGCGCTGGCCAGAAGCTCCGGCGCGGCCTCGCTTTGCATGACATAGGTGGCAATCGGCAGCATGGCGCGGCGCAGGCGCGGCTCCAGCCCGTCGGTATAGCCGCCGGTGCTCAGCACCACATGACGCGCCCGCACCGTGCCACGCGCGGTCTGCACGCGCTTCTTTGGCTGCGTCAGATCCAGCCCGGTGGCGGCGCTGGTCTCGAATATGCGCCCGCCCAGCCGCTCGAACTCGGTGGCCAGGGCGCGCAGGTAGTTCAGCGGATGAATGTGGAAGGCGCGGGTATCGTGCAGCGCATGGCGGTAGCGTTCGCTCTGCACATGCTCGGCCAGTGCGGCGCGGTCCAGATAATGCAGCGGATAGTCGAAAAGCCGCTGCGCGCGCTCGGCATCGGCGCGCAGATCATCGCTGCGCTCATGGCGGCGCATGCGCAGGATGCCCTCGGCCAGCAGCACCTCGGGGATTTGCAACTCGGCGATGGTGTCGCGCACCATCTCGGCGCCCTCGATCGACAGCCGATGCAGCTCGATCGCGGCGGCATCGCCGACACGCCGGGCGATGGCCTCATGGCCGCAGGCGTAACCCGGCGAGACGAAGCCACCATTGCGCCCCGAGGCCCCGAAACCCACCGATTGCGCCTCCAGCAGCACCACCGAATGCCCGGCGCGCGCCAGATGCAGCCCGGCCGTCAGCCCGGCCAGCCCGCCGCCGATGATCACGCATTCGGCGTCCATCGCGCCCTCAAGCGCGGGGCGGGCGCGCTGCTCGGTGAGGCTGCGCGAATAATAGGTATCGGGGTAGGGCATGGTCTATCCATCGGTTTTGCCGCGCGACCCTAGAGCGGCGCCGGGGCAAGCGCAACGGGGGGCGGGCTGGGCACTGGCGGTAGCGGCGGGGCTGCGGTATCATGGGCAAAATGCGGCCCGGGCAACGCGCTGCAGCATGAACGGGCAGACCATTCAGCCATGACCGCCTTGACCAAGTATCAACGGCTTGAGGGCCCCGGCCTGTGGCGGGCCGATCCGCAGCAGCAGCGGCGCGATGTGGTGGTGGCCCTGGGCAAGGCCAGCCTGACGATCACCGACGCGCGCAGCGGCCTGGTGCTGAGCCATTGGTCGCTGCCGGCGGTGCACAGGGTCAATCCCGGGCGGATGCCGGCGATCTTTGCGCCGGGCAACGACAGTTCGGCCGAGGCCGAGGAAGGCGAGACGCTGGAGCTGGACGACGACGTGCTGCTCGGCGCGCTGGAGACCATCCGAGCCGCGCTGGCCCCGCGCCGGCATGGGCAGCGCCTGCGCCGCGGTATCGCCGGGCTGTCGCTGGTGCTGGCGGCGGGGCTGGCGGTGTTCTGGTTTCCCGGCGCGCTGGCCAATCATGTCGCCGGGATCGTGCCGCCGGCCAAACGCGCGCAGATCGGCCGCGAGGCATTGGATCGTCTGGTCAGCGCCGGGCAGGGGGTGCGGCTTTGCGCCGATCCGGCCGGGCGGCAGGCGCTGGCGACGCTGCGCAGCCGGGTCTTGGGCGCCGGGCCGCGGGTCGCGGTGGTGGCCGGGTTCGAGGGGTTGGAGGCAGCGCATCTGCCGGGGCGGCTGGTGGTGGTGGGGCGCGAGTTGCTGGAACGGCTGGATAGCCCCGAGGCGCTGGCCGGATACCTGATCGCCGAGGATCTGGCGATCAACGCCCAGGACCCGTTGCGGGTGCTGTTGCGCGATGCCGGGCTGCGCGCCACCATCAGCCTGCTGACCACGGGCAACCTGCCGCACACGGCGCTTGATGGCTATGCCGCGCGCCGGCTGACGCAGCGCGCAGCACTTCCCGATGTGACTGAGCTGGCCGCGCGCCTGGAGGTGCTGGGCGTCACCCCCTCTGCCTATGCCGGGTCATTGCCCCAGGGCGGTGCCGCACTGGCCGAGGCCCTGGCCGATCTGCCGGCCGGCGGCGCGCGGGCCGGGCAGCGGCTGCTCAGCGATGGCGAATGGATTACCTTGCAGAATATCTGCCAGTCCTGATGTGGCGCAGAAGGCGAAATGCAAAACCCCGGCCGCGAAGGGCCGGGGTTGGGTAGCCATAGGGCGTCGGTCTCAGCGCAGGAAGGCGTCGCGAAAACCCAGCGCGCGAGCGCTGTGCAGGGCGGCGTTCAACTCGGCCGGGCTGGCAAAGGGGCCGGCCATGACCACTTCCAGCGATTGCCCGCCGCGCCGCACCTGGCTGCGCGCCACCGGCAGGCCCTGCGCCTGAAGCCGGGCGATGGTCGATTGCGCATTGGCCGGCACGCCGAAGGTGCCCACCTGCACGAAACGGCCGCCAGCGGCCGGCGCAACACGCGGCGCGGCCTCGACGCCGGCGGCGCTGCCCATCGACGAGACGCGCACCTGCGGTGCCGGGGCGCTGGCCACGGCGACGGGCGCTGCGGTCGTGGTGGTGGTGGCGGCATGGCTGCGCAGCGGCGCGCTGCCGTCATGGCGCGGATGCGGCGCGTGGCGCAGTTGCGCATCCGGCCAGCGCGGCGCATAGGCCGGCGGCAGTTGATAGACATTCGGCGCCATCGGCGAGGGGTTCACGCCGTCCCAGGGCTCCCAGACGCCACCGCGCGGCGCCATTTCACGCACCGCATCGGCGGGATGCTGGGCCTGCGGACCGCAGCGCAGCGACAGTTCCGGGCGCGAGGGTCCGGGCACCATGTAGAGCTGGCTGTGCGGCGTCATATGGGTGCAGGGCGAGGGGCCGGTGCGGTCATAGAAGCTCCAGCGCCGGTCAAGGCCTTCGGGGCCGGAAACATGATGCACCGTTGCCGAGGGCGCCGGTGCGGTTGCGGCCACGCGCGGCCGGCTCGGCTCAGGCGGGACGGAATAGGGGATCGAGCCGCTGGCCAGCACAGGGCGGGCGGCAGCCGGGGCCGGCGCGGCGGGCTGCGGGGCAGGGCGGCTGGCAGCCACAAGCGGCGCGGTCTGCATCGGCACGTCACCGGTCGCCGGGGCAGCGGCGGCTAGGCTGGGCTGACGGCCGCACATCGGGCGGCGGTCATCGCCATAGCGCGGCACCCAGTTCACGCGCCCGTTCAGCCCGGTGCGAATGAACACGCAGCCACGGCTGTCAACATATTGCGCGCCGCCGAAACTGGCCGGCGGCATCTCGGCGGGAATGATCGGGCCGCTGCGGCTTTGCGCATAGGCTCCGGTAGCCCCGAGAGCCGCGATCAGCGCCGCGGCAGACAGACTTTTGGCAAACATCTTCCACCCCCTGGTAACACGGCCCAAGGATGCAACGATGGCGGGCGCGAGTAAAGCCTTATCTTCCCGTTACTTGGTTCCAAAGAGCCGGTCGCCGGCATCGCCGAGGCCGGGCAGGATATAGCCCTTCTCGTTGAGCCGCTCGTCCAGCGCGGCGGTGACCACCGGCACATCGGGATGCGCCTCGTGCATGCGTGCAACGCCTTCGGGCGCCGCCAGCAGGCACAGGAAGATGATGTTTCTGGCGCCGGCTTCCTTGATCAGTTCCACCGCCTTGGCCGAGGAGTTGCCGGTGGCGAGCATCGGATCGACGACGATCACCAGCCGTTCATCCAGTTCCGAGGGCAGTTTGGAGTAATACTGCACCGGCTGCAGCGTATCATGGTCGCGGTAGAGCCCGATGAACCCCACCCGCGCCGAGGGCACCAGTTCCAGAATGCCATCAAGCAACCCGTTGCCGGCGCGCAGGATCGACACCAGCGCCAGTTTGCGGCCCTTCAGCGTCGGCGCGGTCATCGGCCCCATCGGGGTTTCGATGGCTTCGGTGGTCAGCGGCAGGTCGCGGGTCACCTCATAGGCCAGCAACATGCTGATTTCGCGCAGCAACTGGCGAAACTTGGCGGTCGAGGTCTCCTTGTCGCGCATGATGCTGAGCTTGTGCTGCACCAGCGGATGATCGACCACGGTCAGATGGCGGGATTTGGGTTCGGTCATGCGGCGCTCTCCAATCGGCTCAAGAGGGTCTGGCGGGTGGCCTCGTCGCAAAAGGCGGCCCGCGCGGCATCTGCGTTGATGGCGAGGAAATCCTCGGCTGTCCAGCCGAAGGCCCGTGCCAATGCCTCGTATTCGCGCACATTGCTCGAGCGGAAGAACGGCGGATCATCGGTGGAAAGCGTCAGTTTCACCCGCCGATCACGCAGCCGCGCCACCGGATGCGCGGCAAAATCGCCGTAAAGCCCCAGCGCCACGTTCGAGCCGGGGCAAACCTCCAGCACCACGCCGCGCTCGGCCAGTTCCTCGGTCAGCGCCAGGTCCTCGATGGCACGCACCCCATGGCCGATCCGCTCGACCTTGAGCGCATCGAGCGTGGCGCGCACCGATTCCGGCCCGCCCCATTCGCCGGCATGGCTGGTCAGCCGCAGCCCGCCCTCGCGGGCGCAATCGAAAGCCCAGGCGAAATCGGCCGGCTGGCCGAATTTCTCGTCACCGCCCATGCCGAAGCCGGTGATGAACGCGCCGGCGGTTTCCGCCGCGCAAAGCGCGCTGGCCCGGGCCTTTTCGGCGCCGAAATGACGCACGCAGGTAACGATGCCGCGCATTTCGATGCCGTTGGCGCGGTGCGCTTCGGCGGCGGCTTCCTGAATGGCGTGCAGATATTCGCGCCAGGCGGTCAGATCGCCGCCGCCGCAGAAATCCGGCGAGATGAACATCTCGGTATAGATCACCCCGTCGCGGGCACTTTCTTCCAGCACGGCGCTGGTGAGGCGGGCGAAATCCTGCGGGGTCTGCAAGGTGGTGCAGGCGGCCTCATAGACCTTCAGGAAATCCCAGAAATCGACATAGCGATACTGGCCGGCCTCATCGAAAATGCCGCCGATATCGATATGCTTTTCCTTGGCCAGCCCCCGGATGAACGCCGGGGGCGCGGCGCCTTCGATATGCAGATGCAGCTCGATCTTGGGCAGCGCCGGGTCGATCAGCTCGGCTGCGGTGTTCATTCGGTCGCGCATGGCAGAAAACTCCTTCCCGGGCCGGTTTCGTCAAGGCCCAGATGTGCGGCCACCGATGCCGCGACATCGACAAAAGCGCAACCCTCGTTCTGGGCCCCGCCTTGATCCCCGTTTTGCCCGCCGATCGCCCCGGCGCCATAGCCCCAGGCCAGCACCGGCACCCTTTCGCGGGTATGGTCGCTGCCGTGCCAGGTGGGGTCATTGCCGTGATCGGCGGTGAAGATCGCCAGATCGCCGGGGCGCAGCCGGGCCAGAAAGGCGCCGGCCTCGGCATCGAAAGCCTCCAGCGCGCGGGCATAGCCCGAGACGTCGCGCGGATGGCCATAGAGGCTGTCGAACTCGACAAGGTTGCAAAAGGTCAAGGAACCGGGCTCGGCTTGTTCGGCGAGCCTGTGGAGATGTTGCAAAAGGTCGGCATCGGATTTTCCCTTGTGCAGGTGATCGATCCCCCGGCCCGAGAATATGTCCCCGATCTTGCCGATGGCATGCACCCGGCGCCCCTCGGCCTGCGCCCAGTCCATCAGCGTCGGTGCCGGCGGGGCGATGGCATAATCGCGCCGGTTGCCGGTGCGGGTGAAGCCGCGTACCGCCGTGCCGACGAAGGGCCGCGCGATGACCCGCCCCACCCGGCGGCGGTGCAGCAGCGGCGCGAGCGTCTCGCAAAGCGCCAGCAGCCGCTCCAGCCCGAAGGCCTCCTCATGCGCGGCGATCTGGAACACGCTGTCGGCCGACGTGTAGCAGATCGGCCAGCCGCTGCGCAGATGCTCGGCACCGAGTTCCTGCATGATCGCGATGCCCGAGGCGTGGCAATTGCCCAAAATGCCCTCGGTGCCGGCGGCGCGGCAGACCTCGGCGACCAGTTCGGCATCGAATGCCGGGCGGGTGTCGGGGAAATAGGTCCAGTCCCAGGGCACCGGCACGCCGGCCAGTTCCCAATGTCCTGAGGGGGTATCCTTTCCGCGCGATACTTCGGTGGCCGCGCCCCAAAGGCCGGTGGGCTCGGCACCCAGCCCCGGTGCGCGCAGCCCCGAGGCCATTTTGATCGCCCGGCCCAGCCCCAGCCCGTCGAGCACCGGCAGGCGCAGCGGGCCGCTGCGGCCTTCCTCGGCGCGGCCCTCGGCGCAGGCTTGGGCGATATGGCCCAGCGTATTGGCGCCCTCATCGCCAAAGGCGGCAGCATCGGGGGCGCCGCCGCAGCCGACGGAATCAAGCACGATCAGAAAGGCCCGCCCGCTCATGCCACACGCTCGCGGATCAGCGCCGGGGCGGGGGCGGGTGCGCCCAGCGCATGCGCGGCTTGCACGGCGGCAACGGCCGCCTCGGCGCTGGCGCGATCAGTGGCATGAACCTGCCCCAATGGCTCGCCGGCGGCGATGTGCTCGCCCAGACCCCGGAGTCCGGTCAGGCCGACGCGCGGGTCGATGGCATCATCCTCGCGCCGCCGGCCCCCACCCAGCGCCACCACGGCACGGCCCAACGCGCGGGTGTCGATGGCGCGGATGGCGCCGGCCTGAGGCGCGGGAATGTCAAGGATCACCGGGGCTTGCGGCAAATGCGCTTTCCAGCGTCCCAGAAAGTCGCCCGGTCCGCCGAGCGCCGCCACCATGGCGCCGAACCGCTCGGCCGCCGCGCCGGACTGCAGGGCTGCAATGATCTGCGCGCTGCCCTCGGCGGCCGTTGGCGCCAGCCCGGCCAGCGCCAGCAATTCGCCGCCCAGCGAACCGGTCAATGCCTCAAGCCGGGGGCTGGCACGGGTGGCGGTCAGCACGCCCATCACCTCGGCCAGTTCCACCGCATTGCCGGCCGATGCCGCCAGCGGTTGGTCCATATCGGTGATCAGCGCCACCGTCGGGCAGCCGGCGCCCTTCGCGGTTTCGACCAGCGCGCGCGCCAGTGCCCGCGCGGCATCCGGCGCGGCCAAGAAGGCGCCCGAGCCGGTTTTTACATCCAGCACCAGCCCCTCCAGCCCGGCGGCAAGCTTCTTGGCCAGGATCGAGGCGGTGATCAGATCGATGCTTTCCACCGTCGCGGTGACATCGCGCACCGCATAGAGCCGCCGGTCCGCCGGGGCGATGCCGGCGCTGGCACCGACGATGGCGCAGCCGATCCGCGCCACCACCTCGCGCAGCCGATCCTCGGACTGTTCGGCGCGGTAGCCGGGGATCGCCTCCAGCTTGTCGAGCGTGCCGCCGGTATGGCCCAGCCCGCGCCCCGAGATCATCGGCACATAGGCGCCGCAGGCGGCCAGCGCCGGCGCCAGCAGGAGCGAGGTGCAATCGCCCACGCCGCCGGTGGAATGCTTGTCCAGCACCGGTCCGGGCAGCGCCCAGGACAGCTGCGCGCCGCTGTCACGCATCGCCCGCGTCAGCGCCACGCGGCCGGCCTCGCCCAGCCCGTTCAGGCAGACGGCCATGGCGAAGGCCCCGGCCTGGGCATCGCTGACCTGCCCATCGGCCAGCCCGCGCGCGAACCAGCCCAGCGCCTCGGGGGCGGGGGGCTTGCCGTCGCGCAGATCGGCGAGGATGGAGGCTGCATCCATCAGGCGCGGTCCATCTGTTCGGCGGTAAAGGCGCCGGGCAAGAGCTCGCCCATGGTCATCGTTACGCTTTTGCCGTCGGTGGTGGCCATGGTGACCGGCACATCGGGCCCGGCGAATTCGCGCAGCTTCTGGCGGCAGCCACCGCAAGGCGTGACCGGGTCGGGGGCATCGGCCACCACGCAGACCTCGGTGATGCGGGTGTCGCCGCTGGCGATCATCGCGGCGATGGCGCCGGCCTCGGCACAGGTGCCCTGCGGATAGGCCGCGTTTTCGACATTGCAGCCGGCATAGACCTGCCCGGAAGCCGCGCGGATCGCCGCGCCGACCTTGAAGCGCGAATAGGGGGCATAGGCGGCTTCGCGCACCTGGAGGGCGGTTTGCAGCAGCGACATGGGGGCGGGCTCCGTGATAGGGTGTTTGCGATAACCTTGATATGCCGGGCGGCCGGTTGCAAGAGCGCGGGCTTTATCGGGATGGCGCTTGAATGCAAGGCATGATCCGGGTTATCAAGGCGAACAGAAGTAGTTTAATACTAAACTTCTTTTCTTTTGCCCGGGGAGGGGCGCGTGATGAGCGACAGAAGCCGCGAGATTTTCCGCCAGACGGCGCTTGATTATCACGAGTTTCCGCGCCCCGGAAAACTGGAGATCCGGGCCACCAAACCCCTGGCCAATGGCCGCGATCTGGCCCGCGCCTACAGTCCGGGCGTGGCCGAGGCCTGCCTGGAGATCAAGGCCGATCCGGCCAGCGCCTCGCGGTTCACGGCGCGCGGCAATCTGGTGGCGGTGGTGACCAACGGCACCGCGGTGCTGGGCCTGGGCAATATCGGCGCGCTGGCCTCGAAGCCGGTGATGGAGGGCAAGGCGGTGCTCTTCAAGAAATTCGCCAATATCGACTGTTTCGACATCGAGCTCGATGAGCCCGATCCCGAAAAACTGGCCGATATCGTCTGCGCGCTGGAACCCACCTTCGGCGCCATCAATCTGGAAGACATCAAGGCGCCCGATTGTTTCATCGTCGAGCGCATCTGCCGCGAGCGCATGGGCATTCCGGTCTTTCATGATGACCAGCACGGCACCGCCATCGTGGTCGGTGCGGCGGTGGTCAATGCGTTGCATCTCACGGGGCGCAAGTTCGATCAGATCAAGGTGGTTTCCACCGGCGGCGGCGCGGCGGGGATCGCCTGCCTGAACATGCTGCTCAAGCTCGGTGTGCGGCGCGAGAATGTCTGGCTGTGCGATATTCACGGGCTGGTCCATGAGGGCCGCGAGGTGGATATGAACCCCGAAAAGGCTGCCTTCGCTCAGGCCAGCGACAAGCGCACGCTGGGTGAGGTGATCGACGGGGCAGATCTGTTTCTGGGGCTCTCCGGCCCCGGCGTGCTGAGCCCGGAGATGGCCGCGCGCATGGCGCCCAAGCCGATCATCTTCGCGTTGGCCAACCCCACGCCCGAGATCATGCCCGACGAGGCCGAGAAGGCCGCGCCGGGGGTGATCATGGCCACCGGGCGCAGCGATTTTCCCAATCAGGTCAACAATGTGCTCTGTTTCCCCTTCATCTTCCGGGGGGCGCTGGATGTCGGCGCGCGCGAGATCAATGACGCGATGGAACTGGCCTGTGTCGAGGGGATCGCGCGGCTGGCGCGGGCCACCACCTCCGCCGAGGCCGCCGCCGCCTATCGTGGCGAGACGCTGACCTTCGGCCCGGAATACCTGATCCCCAAGCCGTTCGACCCGCGGCTGATGGGAGTAGTTGCCAGCGCCGTGGCCCGCGCCGCCATGGAAACCGGCGTCGCCACCCGCCCGGTCGAGGATCTGGAGGCCTACAAGCAACGGCTGGACAGTTCGGTCTTCCGTTCGGCGATGCTGATGCGCCCGGTTTTCGAGGCCGCCAAGAGTGCGGCGCGGCGCATCGTCTTTGCCGAGGGCGAGGATGAGCGGGTGCTGCGTGCTGCCCATGCCATGCTGGAGGAAACCACCGAGGTTCCCATTCTCATCGGCCGTCCCGAGGTCATCGCCCGCCGCGCCGAACGCGCCGGCCTTCCGATCCGCCCCGAGCGCGATTTCGAGATCGTGAACCCCGAAAACGACCCCCGCTACCGCGAATACTGGGAAACCTATCACCGGCTGATGGAGCGTCGTGGCGTGACGCCTGATGTCGCCAAGGCGGTTCTGCGCACCAATACCACCGCCATCGCCGCCGTGATGGTGCATCGCGACGAGGCCGACAGCATGATCTGCGGCGCCTTCGGCCAGTATCTGTGGCATCTGAAATATGTCGAAGAGGTGCTGGCGCGCGACGGGCTCAGCCCGGTCGGTGCGCTGAGCCTGATCATCCAGACCGAGGGGCCGCTGTTCATCGCCGATACCCAGATCAACCCCGAGCCGACGCCGCAGCAGATCGCCGAAAGCGCCATCGGGGCCGCGCGTCATGCACGGCGTTTTGGCGTGGTGCCGAAAGTGGCGCTGTGTTCGCATTCGCAATTCGGCACGCTCGATACCTCGTCAGGGCGGCGGATGCGCGCAGCGATGGAGCTGCTCGATGCGATGGCGCCCGATTTCGAATACGAGGGCGAGATGCATGTCGATGCCGCCTTCGACCCCGAATTGCGCGAGCGCATCTTTCCGCGCAGCCGGCTGCAGGGGGCGGCGAATATCCTGATCTTCTCCAACACCGATGCCGCGAGCGCGGTGCGCAACATCCTCAAGGCGCGCGCCGGCGGGCTGGAGGTGGGGCCGGTGCTGATGGGCATGGGCAACCGCGCGCATATCGTCACCCCCTCGATCACCGCGCGCGGGCTTCTGAACATGTCGGCCATCGCCGGCACGCCGGTTTCGCTCTACAGCTGAGTCGCGCCGTCGCCGGATGGTGCTGCAAATCTGGCGCGCGGGTTTGCAAAACCGGGCCGGGCGTTGCTGCAAAGGGCCGTGAAGTCGCGGAGTTTGCAAAGCTTCCTGCGACCGCCTGCCGCAGCTTGGGCGATAAATGCGCCCCGGGGTGAAATGTCAGCCGGTAACAGCGTTGCGCGCTGCGCTTGCCCTTGGGTAACTGTTGGCAAGGTCCGAGGAGGAGGGATTCATGCGCTACGGCGAATTGCACCGCTGGTCGATCACCGACCCGGAGGGCTTCTGGCTGAAACAGGCCGAGGCGATCGACTGGGTGAAGGCGCCCGAACGTGCGCATTTCCCTGAGCGTGCGCCGATCCATGAATGGTTCAGGGATGCACGGGTCAATACCTGCTGGAACGCGCTGGATCGCCATGTCGAGGGCGGGCGCGCCGAACAGGTGGCGTTGATCTACGACAGCCCGGCGACCGGCGCCAAGGAGCAGATCACCTACCGCGCCCTGCGTGACCGGGTGGCGCTGCTGGCCGGGGCGTTGCAGGCGCGCGGCATCGAAGCCGGCGACCGGGTGGTGATCTACATGCCGATGATTCCGCAGGCGGTGGAGGCGATGCTGGCCTGCGCGCGGCTCGGGGCCATTCATTCGGTGGTGTTCGGCGGGTTCGCGGCGCGCGAACTGGCCACGCGGATCGACGATGCGCGGCCAAAGGCGGTGCTGGCGGCCTCTTGCGGGATCGAGCCGGGGCGGGTGGTCGAATACAAGCCGCTGCTGGACGGCGCCATCGAGATGGCCGCCCACAAGCCGGAATTTTGCGTCATCTGGCAGCGCGATCAGGCCGAGGCCGCGCTGACCCCGGGGCGCGATCACGACTGGCAGGCGTTCACCGCCGGCGCCAGCCCGGCCGATTGCACCCCGGTCAGTGGCGATCATCCGGCCTATATCCTTTATACCTCGGGCACCACCGGCCAGCCCAAGGGGGTGTTGCGCGCCACCGCCGGGCATCTGGTGGCGCTCGCATGGTCGATGAAGAATCTCTACAACGTCAACCCCGGCGAGGTGTTCTGGACCGCCTCGGATGTCGGCTGGGTGGTGGGGCACAGCTACATCGTCTATGGGCCGCTGATCCACGGCGCCACCAGTGTTCTGTTCGAAGGCAAGCCGGTGGGCACGCCCGATGCCGGCACCTTCTGGCGCATCATTCAGGATTACGGCGTGGTCAGCTTCTTTACCGCGCCCACCGCTTTCCGGGCCATCAAGCGCGAAGACCCGGCCGGGGAATTCGTGCGGAAATACGATACATCGAGCCTGCGCTGCCTGTTCCTGGCCGGCGAGCGGGCGGACCCTGATACGGTGATCTGGGCGCAGCAGAAGCTCGGCGTGCCGGTGGTCGATCACTGGTGGCAGACCGAAACCGGCTGGCCGATCTGCGGCAATCCGCAGGGTTACGAGCCGCTGCCGATCAAGCTGGGCAGCCCCTCGGTGCCGATGCCGGGCTATGACGTGCGGGTGCTCGATGATGCAGGCAAGCCGGTGGCACCCGGCACGCTGGGCGCCATCGCCATCAAGCTGCCGCTGCCGCCGGGCACGCTGCCGAACCTCTGGCAGGCCGAGGCGCGATTCGTGAAATCCTATCTCAGCACCTTCCCCGGCTACTACGAGACGGGCGATGCCGGCTATATCGACGAAGATGGCTATGTCTATATCATGGCGCGCACCGACGATGTGATCAATGTCGCCGGGCACCGGCTTTCGACCGGCGCCATGGAAGAGGTTCTCGCCAGTCATCCCGACGTCGGTGAATGCGCGGTGATCGGGGTGGCGGATACGCTCAAGGGGCAGTTGCCGCTGGGTTTTCTGTGCCTCAACAAGGGGGCGGGGCGCGAGCCGGGCGATGTGGTGCGCGAATGTGTGGCGCTGATGCGCGAGCGCATCGGCCCGGTTGCCGCCTTCAAGCTGGCGGTGGTGGTGGATCGACTGCCCAAGACGCGCTCAGGAAAGATCCTGCGCGCCACCATGGCGCAGATCGCCGATGGCGCCGAGGTCAGGGTGCCGGCCACGATCGATGATCCGGCGATTCTGGGCGAGATCGCCAGCGCGCTGAAAACGCTTGGCTATCCCGTCGCGGCCGAGGTGGACGCCTAGGCCGGGTCCGGGTGCCCCGGCCGGGTGTGGCCGGCAGGGGCATTTCATCCCTTGATTGTAGGGGGGAATGGTTTCAAAGTATGGTTGTGTGATTATTAAGAAATGTAATTTCCATGAACCAGATGCTGCCGACCCCCGCCACCGAAGCCGCTCCCGAAGCCGGCCGCCCCGTTCTTCAGGGCGCAGAGGCGGCCATTGATCTTGCCATTCTTGGCCCGCTCCTTGCGATGGGCGATGCCGAACACAAGCGCGCGCTCTGCCGACAATTGATCAGCGATTTCCAGCGTATCGATGCCGTTCTGGCGCAGGAAAGCCCGGGGCGCGTATCCGTGATCGCGCATGAGCTGAAGGGGCTTTCCGGCACCATCGGCGCGCATCGACTGGCCGATATCGCCGCCAGCCTGCATGAGCGCGCCACGCGTGTCGGTGCCGCTGCGCTCAATGCGCTGCTGGTGGCGGTGCGCGGCGAGCTGGCGCGGGTCATCTCGGTGCTTCTGGAATGCGAACAAAGCTGTAACGAACGATGAAGGACGCAGAGTCCCGCGCTGAAACCATCCTGCTGATCGAAGATACACCTTCGTTGCAGATGATCTATGCCGCCGCGCTGACCCGCACCGGCTATACCGTCGAAACCTGCGGCACCGCCGCCGAGGGGCTGGCGGCGTTCCGGCGCCTGCGTGCCTCGGTGGTGCTGCTCGATCTGATGCTGCCCGACCGCGCCGGGCTTGAGGTGATGCGCGATCTGCTGGCGCAGGAGCCGCAGACCTGCGTCATCGTCATCACCGCCAATGGCTCGATCAACAAGGCTGTCGAGATGATGCGCGAGGGGGCGCACGAGTTTCTGGTCAAGCCCTTCGACGATCAGCGCCTGCTGGCGGCGGTGGAAAACGCCCGCCGCTCGGTGCGTCATCGCGGCCCGGCGCGCACCGAGAGCTTTGGCGGGCCGGTGCTGGCGCCTTTCATCGGCCATTCCGAGCCGATGCAGGCGGTCTATGACAAGATCCGCTCGGTCGCGCGCTCCATGGCGACGGTGTTCATCACCGGCGAAAGCGGCACCGGCAAGGAGCTTTGCGCCGAGGCCGTGCATGCCACCTCGGCGCGCGCGCGCGGGCCGTTCATCGCGCTCAATTGCGGCGCGATCCCGGTCGATCTGCTGGAATCCGAGGTTTTCGGCCATCTGCGCGGATCTTTCACCGGCGCCATTTCCGACAAGATCGGCGCGGCGGCGGCGGCCGATGGTGGCACGCTGTTTCTGGACGAGATCTGCGAGATGGATCTCAACCTGCAGACCAAGCTGCTGCGCTTCCTGCAGACCTCGACCATCACGCCGGTCGGGGCGACGCGGCCGCGCAAGGTCGATGTGCGCATCATCTGCGCCACCAACCGCAACCCGCTGGAAGAAGTGCGGCGCGGCAATTTCCGCGAGGATCTCTATTACCGGCTGCATGTGGTGCCGATCCATATGCCGCCGCTGCGCGCGCGCGGTGATGATGTCATCGAGATCGCCGAGGCGATGCTGGTCGATATGGCGCGCGAGGAGGGCCATCTGTTCGAAGGGCTGGACCCGAAGGTGCGCGAGCTGTTTCGCGGCCTTCCCTGGCCGGGCAATGTGCGCCAGCTGATCAACGTGTTGCGCAATGTGGTGGTGCTCAATGACGGGCCACTGGTGCTGCCCGAAATGCTGCCGCCCGATCTTTTTGCCGAACGCCGCGCCGATGCCGCTGCGGGGGCCGCACCGGAGCCGCCGGGCGGGCTGGGCGAACTGGCCGGGCGCACGCTGGCGCAGATCGAGCGCATGGTGATCGAGGAGACGCTGCGCCGTCATGGTGGCTCGGTGCCCAAGACCGCACGCGAGCTTGATGTCTCGGCCTCGACGATCTATCGCAAGCTGGATGCCTGGGCCAAAGCGGATGCGGGCTGATCGCCACGCGAAAGGCCCGCCATGTCCTCCATGCCCGGCAATACCGATGCCCGCCCCGTCCTGCTGATCACCGGCTGTTCCTCAGGCATCGGCCATGACGCGGCGCATGCCATGGCGCGGCGCGGCTGGAGGGTCTTTGCCGCCTGTCGCCAACAGGCTGATTGCGAACGGCTGCGCGCCGAGGGGCTGGAGAGCCCGCAGCTTGATTATACCGACCCTGCCAGTATCGAGGCGGCGCTGGCCGAGGTGCTGGCCGCGACCGGCGGGCGGTTGGATGCGCTCTTCAACAACGGCGCCCATGCCACGCCCGGAGCGGTGGAGGATCTGCCCACCGATGCCCTGCGTGCGATCTTCGAGGCGAATTTCTTCGGCTGGCACGATCTGGTGCGCCGCGTGCTGCCGGTGATGCGCGCGCAGGGCCATGGGCGGGTGGTGCAATGTTCCTCGGTGCTGGGCTTCACGCCGATGAAATGGCGCGGCGCCTATGTCGCCAGCAAGTTCGCGCTGGAGGGGCTGAGCCATGTGCTGCGGTTGGAGATGCGCGATACGCCGATCCATGTGGTGCTGATCGAGCCCGGGCCGATCACCAGCCGTATCCGGGCCAATTCCATCCCGCATTTCGAGCGCTGGATCGACTGGCAGCAGAGCCCACGCGCCGAACAATACCGCAAGCAGTTGCTCAAGCGGCTCTACGCGCCGCAAACCGCTCCCGACCGGTTCGAACTGCCGCCCTCGGCGGTGACGCGGGCGCTGATACAGGCGCTGGAAAGCCCGCGCCCGCGCCCGCGCTATTTTGTCACGCTGCCCACCCATATCATGGCGGCGCTGGCGCGTCTGTTGCCGCAACGCGCGCTGGACTGGCTGATCGCGCGCGGCTGACGGCGCTTCCGGCGCAGCGAGGGGGCTGGCAAGCGCCGTCAAACCCGCTACATCTGGCGCAAGGAAAGGGGGCCTTCATGCTGCTCAATGACCCGCTGTTTTGGGTTGCCGCCATCGCATCCGCAGTGGTTCTGGCGATCCTGATCTTCGGCATCGCCAGTTTCGCCCGCGGCGGCGAGTTCAACCGGCGCAATGCCAACCGGCTGATGCGCTACCGCCTGGCGGCGCAATTCGTGGCGGTGGTGATCATCGTCGCCTTCGCCTGGTTCAAGATGCGGAGTTAAGCCATGGTGGTGCTCAACAAGATCTACACCCGCACCGGCGACAAGGGCGATACCGCGCTGGGCAACGGCGCGCGCGTGCCCAAGGATGCACCGCGCGTGGAAGCCTACGGCACGGTTGACGAAACCAATGCCACGGTGGGGCTGGCGCGGCTGCATGCGACGGGCGATATGGCAATGGCCCTGGCGCGGATCCAGAACGATCTCTTTGATCTGGGCGCCGATCTCTGCCGCCCGGACATGGAACGCGACCATGAGGCCGGCTATACCCCGCTGCGCATGGTCGATGCGCAGGTGGACCGGCTTGAGGCCGAGATCGACGCCATGAATACCGCCCTCTCGCCGCTGCGCAGTTTCATCCTGCCCGGCGGCTCGGCGCTGGCGGCGCATCTGCATCTGTGCCGCACGGTCTCGCGCCGGGCCGAGCGGCTGGCGGTGGAACTGGCGCGCACCGAGGCCGTCAACCCGGCGGCGTTGCGCTATCTCAACCGGCTGTCGGATTGGTTCTTTGTTGCCGGGCGCGTGGCCAACAATGATGGCGCTGATGACATCCTGTGGGTGCCGGGCGCCAACCGCTGACGCTAACATTCTTGCGCGCCACGCATACGCGGCGTCCGGATTGTTATTTTTGTCGCTTTTGCTCTGTTGTCGGCGAAACGGAATCGCTAGGAAGCAGGTGCACAAAACACACGGCCCCGGTGCATTGGCAGCGGGCCGCGAGCGAGGAGAGGACACCTTATGAAGGTATTGGTGCCTGTGAAGCGGGTGATCGATTACAACGTGAAGGTTCGCGTCAAGGCGGACGGCAGCGGGGTCGATCTGGCGAATGTGAAGATGTCGATGAACCCCTTTGACGAGATCGCCGTGGAAGAGGCGATCCGGCTGAAGGAAAAGGGTGTCGCCTCCGAAGTGGTGGCGGTATCGATCGGCGTGAAGCAGGC
>ERZ869909.1437-NODE-1437-length-19298-cov-33.929296_pt1 | contig 19298 bp, 18 predicted proteins | sample MGYA00520892_ERZ869909 | MGnify/ENA primary metagenome ERZ869909 (study PRJEB32215, sample SAMEA104723947) | bioreactor metagenome | biome: bioreactor; feature: anaerobic bioreactor; material: water | place: China | collected 2015-03-12 ...
ATCTCGATCGGCACGATCGAGGTCGATGTCGGGCCGGGCGGCACGATGATGTTCGATCTGGGGACCTCGGCCTCCGCAGGGGGCCTGCTCGACAAGACCCACACGCTCACGAACGCGACTGCGCCGAACAACGAGATTTCGATCGCGGGCGAAAGCACGGGACTCAAGATCGACTGGATCACCGACGACCCGGACGATCTCCTTGCGCTCAAGGAGATGGCGGAGATCGTCGACAAGGCGCTCCGGAGCATGACGGACGCGGCGACGCTTCTCGGTGCCGCCAAGTCGCGGGTCAGTCTGCAGAAGGACTTCGTGAGCAAGCTCATCGATTCGATCGACGTCGGCATCGGGCAACTCGTGGATGCGGACATGAACGAGGAATCGACGCGATTGCAGGCCTTGCAGGTGCGCCAACAGCTCGGCGTGCAGGCGCTCGGCATCGCCAACCAGTCGGCGCAGATGATCCTCAGGCTGTTCCAGAGTTAATCCCGACATTTCCAGGGCCCGGCTTCCCATCACACCCGAGCCCCCAAGAAGGCCACGCCACCCCGCCCCGGCGTGGCCTTCGCTTTTTCAGGCGCCCCGTCGTGCCTCGTCTGGTGCGCGCCGAGCGATGAGGCGGGGCGCCGATTTTCCTTCTTTTCAATGCCGTACGCTCAGCGTGGCAAACCCCGCGCAAGCTTGATCCCTCAAAATCCCGGTGCACCATTCCCATAAGGCGCGCAAAGGGTTGGCTGGGCGATGCTCGGGCTTGAACAACTGGACAGACTGTGGGGCAACCTGCTTGCCCTTGGCCCGAAGCGCCTTGCCGCGCTCGGCGTGGTCGGTCTTGCCGTGTTCGCGGCCGTGGGGCTCGGCAGCTACTACCTCAGCCGGTCGGACATGGAGACCCTCTATTCCGGCCTCAATTCGCAGGACGTGAGCCGCATCGGCGCGGCGCTGCGCGAATCGGGCATTGCCTTCGACGTCAACTCGGAGGGCACGCGGGTGATGGTCCGGCGCGGAGAGACCGCGCAGGCCAGGATGCTTCTGGCCGAGAAGGGCCTGCCGGCCAGCTCGAACGCCGGCTACGAGTTGTTCGACAAGCTCGGGCCCATCGGGCTCACCTCCTTCATGCAGGAGGTGACGCGCGTCCGGGCGATCGAAGGGGAGCTTGCGCGCACCATTCAGGCGATGAAGGGCGTCAAGGCTGCGCGCGTGCACATCGTGCTGCCGGAAACGGGCTCTTTCCGCCGCGGACGGCAGCCGGCCTCGGCCTCGGTCGTCATTCGCACCGAGGTGGCGGCGGATGCTTCCACCGCGCGCGCCATCCGCCATCTCGTGGCGGCGGCGGTTCCGGGCCTGACCATCGACGACATCAGTGTTCTTCACACCGATGGCACGGTGCTGGCCTCGGCGGGAGACGGCGCATCGACCGCATCGAGCCGCATGATCGAGCTCGAGAAGACGATCTCAAAGGACCTCGGCGACAATGTCCGCAAAACGCTGACGCCCTATCTCGGCTTCGACAACTTCGAGGTCAGCGTTGCCGCGCGCCTCAACATGGACAAGCGGCAGACCAACGAGACGACGTTCGATCCGGACTCCCGCGTGGAGCGCTCGCTGCGCGTGGTCAAAGAGAGCGGGAGCCAGCAGGATTCCGCCTCGCGCAATCCGGTCGGCGTCGAGCAGAACGTGCCGGATCAGGGTGCGAACGGCGCCGGCGGCGACCAGTCGGTGCGCAAGAACGAGCGGCGCGAGGACCTCAGCAACTTCGAGCTGAATTCGAAGACGACGTCGACGATCAGCGAAGGGTATCGCATCGATGCGCTGACCATCGCCGTGGTCGTGAACCGCAAGCGGCTGCTCGAGACGCTCGGCGTTTCGGCCGATCCCGAGACGGTGCAGGCGCAGGTGAAGGAGGTCGAGCGGCTTGTCGCGACGGCGGCGGGCGTCGATCTCGAGCGCGGCGATCAGATCAGCGTGGTGGCGGTGGAGTTCGCCGAGGACTCGCGCTTGTCCGACATGTCGGGCTCGGCAAGCCTCGTCGGGCCGCTCATCGGGCTCGCAACGGGCCTCATCAAGGCGCTCACCGTGCTCGGCCTGGTGTTCATCGTCGTGATGTTCGGTGTCCGGCCGGTTACGCGGGCGCTGCTCGAGCAGCGTGAGGATCAGGTTGCCGGCGGTGCGCTGGCGACGGCAGGAGAGGCCGACGACGGCTCGCTTCTGACCGCCAGCGACGAAGATCCCGAGGCGCTCGGCCAGTCGGCGGCGACGGCGGAGCTGCTCGGAATCAAAGCGCAGCGCGAGCCGAACCTCATCGAGGACATCACCAGCGACGTGATGCGCCTTTCGCAGCGGCGGCTTGAGCAGATGGTGCAGCTCGACGAAGAGCAGGCGGCCAACATTCTCAAGCAATGGATGCGCGAGCGTGCGGCATGACGGCTGCTTATCCGGTCCGTCATTATCTCACGGAGATTTCCGGCGATCCCGTCCGAGCGAAGGACGATGCAGGGCGCATGGGCCGCAACGCCACGGCGGAAGCCGATGCGCGCGTCGAGGAAGCGCACATGCGCGGCATGCTCGACGGGCGCGCTGCGGCGGACGCGGAGTACGCGGCGCTGCTCGCTGCGAAAGACGCTGCGTTCGAAGAGAAGCTCGCGGCGGAGCGACAGAAATGGGCCGCGGACGAGGGTGCGCGGCTCAGCGCGCTCTTCGCCTCGGGCCTCGCTGATGTCGAGCAGCGGATCGCGGCGCAGGTCGGGCGCATTTTGAAGCCCCTGTTTGCCGAAGAGGTCCGTCGCGCGGCCGTCTCGGCGCTTTCCCAAACGTTGACGGAGATGCTGGCCAAGGGGACATATGCCCGGATCGTCGTTTCCGGTCCCGCCGATCTCGTCTCGGTTCTCCAGGCCCGGATCGGTCCGGTCGATGCCGCTTTGAGTTTCGTCGTGTCGGACGGGGTCGATGTCACCGTCAATGCCGACGAGACGGTTCTCGAAACACGGATCGGGGCCTGGGCAACCTGTCTTGATGGCGGGGATGCGGCGGAGAGCGTGGCGCTCTTGCCCACGGATACGTTTCCCGGCGCGCCTGAGGGATCGTCTCGAGAGACGGGAGGCGCGGAATGAGCGACGGCCAGGTTCCGCACGAAGTTGTCATCGTCCGGCGACGCGGCGGAGATGGAGACGAGGGCCATCACGGCGGTGCGTGGAAGATCGCGTTCGCCGACCTCATGACGGCGATGATGGCGTTCTTCCTCGTGATGTGGCTGCTGAACGTGTCCGACAAGGAGAAGATCCAGCAGATCGCCACATACTTCAACCCGATGAAGCTCAATTCGAAGATTCCGACACGCAAGGGCGTGCAGGAGGAGAAGGACGCCGCGATGTCGGCGCCCACGACAGAAGGGCCTGCGGACAAGGGCGCCAACGTGACCGATGTCGAGGGCAAGGACACGCAACAGGGCGGCCATCAGCGCGGCGGCGACGGCGTGCTCGAGGAGGGCGATCCGCAAAAGTCTGAAGAAGAGCTGTTCAACGATCCCTACGGCGTGCTCGCGCGGCTCGCGCAGGAGGCGTCCCAGGGAGAGGCGCAGGGCATCCAAGGGGACTCCGAAAGCACGGCTCAGGGCGGCGAGGGGTTCAGCAATCCGTTCGAGCCGTTTGCCGATCGCCAGGTCGTTCCCGAAACGGGCGAGCGCGCGCCGCTGATGTTGGACGATCCCGGCCTTCAGCCGGATCCTGCGGATGCGGCCGACGCGATGGCGAAGGCGCCGGCCTCGGCTGCGGAGGAGGCTGCGGCCGAGGAGGCGCGCCAGGAGGTCAGGTCGCTCAAGGTGGAAATCGGCCAGGAGCTCGCCGGCATCTCCCCGGAGAAGAGGCCGAGCATCGACGTCGAGAAGGTATCCGACGGGCTTCTCATCAGCCTGACGGACGATTTCCGCTTCGGCATGTTCGCCAGCGCGTCTGCCGAGCCAAAACCGGAAATGGTCGTGGTGATGGAAAAGATCGCCAAGGTGCTGGCCGAGCGCGAAGGGCGCATCGTCGTGCGCGGCCACACGGATGCGCGGCCGTTCCGGACCGAGAGGAACAACAACTGGCGGCTGTCGATGTCGCGCGCGAAGGTGGCCTATTACATGCTTGCGCGCGGCGGGGTCGACGAAAGCCGCTTCGAAAGCATCGAAGGCCGCGCGGATCGCGATCTCAAAGTCGAATCCGATCCGAACGCGGCGGAGAACCGCCGCATCGAGATCCTGCTCCGGGACGATCCGTCATGATGCTGCGCCGGATCCTTCTCCTTGCTTCCGTACTTACGCTCTCGTGCTCTCTGGCGCTTGCCGCGGACGAGCCGACGGAGGGCGAAGCGGAGGGTGCGGACGCCGCGGCTCCCGCCGTTCCGCTGTGGCCGGAGACGCCGGCCGTAGAGGCGGATCAACAGCCTTACGTTCTGATGCGCGCGCTGCGCTCGGTGCAGGATGACGTCGCGACGGGAAGTACGAGCGCGCACGAGCAGCAGCGGCAGATGCTGCGAGATCTCGGAAGCCAGCTGCGCGGACTTCCGGTGCAGGTCTGGGACGATGTGCGCAACGTGCGCGCGGCGGTCTTTTTCGCGCTTTCCGGCGGCGATCCCGCGGTTCTGAAAATCGTCATCGGCCGAACCAAGACGCCTTATGTGGAGCGTCGCCTGCTGCGCGGTGCGCTGGCATACGGCGAAGGGCGCCAGAGGGATGCGCTAGGGCTTTTGCATCCGATCAAGGCACGCGATCTCGACCCCGTTCTCGCCGGCATGGTTGCGCTCATCCAAGGGACGCTGCTCGCGCGGACGAACCCGAAGGAGGCCATCCAGCGGCTGGACGAAGCGCGCCTTCTGGCGCCCGGTACGCTGATCGAGGAATCCGCACTCCGCCAGGAGATCCTCTTGGTGGCGCGCGAGGGCGAACTCGATCGCTTCGATCTTCTGACGGATCAGTATTCCCGGAGGTTTCCGCGTTCGCTGTTCGCGCCGAACTTCCGCCGGCAGTTCTTCGCCGGCGTGGCGCGCCAGGATTTCAAGCGGGCGTCGGAGTGGATCTCGCGCACAGAGACGGAGCTGATGAAAGTTCCGGCTTCGGAGCGCGTCGGCCTTTATCTCGCGATCGCGCAGGAAGCGACCAAGGGCGGCAATATCGACATCGCGAAATTCGCAGCCGAGAAGGCGCGTGAGCTTTCCCATGCCGGGAGCCGGCAGATGGCGCGCGCGATGCTCTACGAGGGTGCGGCACGCGTCGCCACGGACGAATTCGAAACGGGCGTGGCGCTCTTGCGCGACGTCGACCTCACGGCGCTCGATGCGGCCGATCTCGAGATCCATGCCGCGGCGCTGACCGTGTCGAGGTCCGTCGGTGCCTGGCCGGAGGTTCAAGATATGCCGGACGCCGAGCTGCCGTCCTCGGTCAGCCGCGCCCAGGCTTTGCTGTCGGACGTCGATACGCTTTTGGGAGGGTCGATCCAGTGACCGCTGCACAGGCTTTGGCGCCGGGATTGTCGTCGCCGTCGTCTCCACGGCCGTCCGCCTCGGGCGGGGATGGAGGCGGGGAGCGCGGCGGCGCGTCGTTCCGCGATACGCTCGACCGTGCCTCGAAGGGTACGCCGGACGCTGCCTCGGGCTCGCGGAAGCGTGGATCGGACGCGACGCGATCGAACGCGGATGCTGCGACGGCAGGGAACGCCGGCGAGACGAACGTTTCCGCGCAAAGCCCCGCTCCGGTCAGCCCCCCGCAAGCGCAGGCCGCGCAACCGCAACACGGCGGTGCCGCAGGCGCAGCAGGACAGAGCGACGCCGCCGCGGCTCGGGCGACGTCGCTTGTCGCGCGGCTCCAGGCGATGCTCGGGCAGGGAGACGCGACGGCGCAAGCGGGTGAGGATGCCGAGGGCGGTCCCATGGTTCCCGGCATGGTGGAGGACGACGGCGAGGTGTTCGATGCGGCGCGTCTGCTCGCGATCATGCGGTCGGACGGTGCGAGGGCGGCGAACGCAGCCGGCGGCGCAACGGTCGTGACGGTGCTTGGGCAGGAGCGCCATCTCGCGCTCGCGCGCATGTCTCCGGAGCTCGCGAGTGCGCTCGCCAAGGAACAGGATCTCGCGGCGACGCTGCGCGGAGAAGCCAATGCCGCGAGCCCGGCGGCGGCGTTGCCCCCGCAGGCCGATGTCTCGGGCGAGGGGCTCGAACGCACGCGAGGGAAAACGGACGGCGATGAGATCGGGCGCGTCGGAACCGATCCCGGAACGGGCCGGCGCGGCGCGCTCTTTGCCGCCGAAGGGCGCGGACAGAGCGGCGGAGGTCTCGGCGAGCCGGGGCAGGAGGGCCGGCAGCAGGATGGCCGGAATGCCGGCACTAACGGGCAGCCGATGGGGGCTACCTTTGCCTCCGCGATGCAGGGCGCGGGGCTCGAGGCGACAAACGCCGCCCGCGGCATGCCGGGCGTTGCTCTGTCTCACGATCCCGTCGGGGATCAGATCGCGGCCCGCATCCGCTCCGAGCTGGTTGCGGGCGGTCGCGGCGAGACGTCATCCGAGGGCGTGGTGAAGGTGCTCAACCTCGAGCTCAAGCCCGCCAACCTCGGGGCCGTCACCGTGCGGATGCAGCTCAAAGACAACGTGATCTCCATTCACGTGGAGGCCCAGCACGCCGAGACGCGGGCGCTGATCGAGCGGGAGCAGGCCAAGCTGACGAGCGCGCTGTCGGCGGCGGGCTACACGGTCGAGACGATTACGGCGGTGCAGGGTGAGGGTGTGCGGACGGGCGGCCTGGCTGCGCCCGGCGATACCGGCTCGGCGAGTTTCCAGGAGCCGGGGAACCAAAACCCGGGTTCCCGGGATTCTTCAGATGATGAGCGCTCGGGCCGGCGTCCGGCCAGCGGCGATCCTCAGAGGTCCGGGTCCGGCGGTCATGACGACACCGCCGCGGCCGCTCGCAAGGGCGTGGATGGCGTCTACGTCTGATCGCTTGGTTAACCGTGTTTGACGTGGGTAGGTTTTGGTGCGAGTTGCGTGATGAGCGTGGTTCCGTTTCCGTCTGGTCCAAGAGCGGCGAGAGCGATGTCAAGCACAGGACTTCTCGGGCCCTTCCGGCTCGCTTACGACGATATTACCAACTCCATTCCGCGCGTCGCGCCGGGTGCCTTCGTGTTGGGACACAAGGGCCCGGATGGCCGCTTCTATGTCGACTACGTCGGTCGCGCCGATCGCGATATCCGCGATCGGCTGCTGCAGCTCATCGGCTCAGGCAACCTGTTCAAGTACAGGTGCCTGACCTCGATGGAGGCGGCGTTCCATGCCGAATGCGAGCTGTTCCACGATTTCCAGCCGCCCGGAAACCGGATGCATCCCGACCGGCCCGCCGGCACTAATTTTGAATGTCCGAGGTGTCGGTTTTTCCGGCTTCAGGCATGAGCATAGCCAAGATGTCGGTGAGCGCGGCCTGATAACCGTGATGCCAATAGGCGCGCTCCGGCGTGTGCGCGTCGAGATGGCGCTGATCGACATCGGTGTAAGGTGCTTCCTCTTCCAGCCACTCACGAATGTTATCGCGGCGCTGACGGAGCATAGTCGCGTTGACTTTCTGGAGCATTGTAGGCCCGACCCTGCAACTTCTTTACTGAGGCGTGCTGCGACTCTGCAGCAGCCTCATCCTTTTTAGCGCAGGGGTCTTGAGGGCCGCTTAGATCGGGCGGGACAAGTTGGTTCAAATTGTACGCGCCGCTTGTGCCGATCCGGGACAGGCCGCTACCTGGCATCAACCATGCGGTTTCGGCGGTTAATGGACTTCCGGCAGTACGTCGGCGAGGCGCCGCGGGCCTTTGGGTTTCGGCTGCGCCGGCTCGCGGGCGGCGATCTCGGTCGCGATGCGGCGGATCCAATCATCGATGGTGGATTCCGGATCGCGGCCGCGCGCAACGTCGTTCGCGACGGCGCCGGCAAGGGCGCGGGCGAGGACGGTGGCGCGCGTTTCGCCGAGAGGGCGGGACAACTCCCCGAGGGCGGAGATGCGGGCGCGAAGGTTAGGAGAAAGCTGCATGGTTGCACCAAACGAAGACATGATCCGTTTTACGCAACTGCTGTGCCAAGTCCGGCCCGGATGCTCTCGGGACAGGGCGAGCGGGCGGCTCCATCCCGTGACGGGCGCGCCGTGGGATAAGCCTTGCGCAAGCGCGCGCCCTTAACAAGGGAGGCCGGAGGCCAGAGACCCCTGCCATGCACAGCTATTATCTGGATGCGATCCGCAACTTCGAGGGCTTCACGCCGAAGGCGTCGTGGGATTACGCCCAGTTCTCGAACGGATACGGGACACGGGCGCGCTTCGACGGCGAGGTGATCGACCGCGCCGAGGCGGAACGCCGCTTCAAGGCCGAGATCTCGGAAGCCCGGCAGATCGTGGAGCGGGCGGCGCCACATGTGGACGAGGGGACCAAGGCGGCGTTGACGTCGCTTACCTACAACGCGGGGACGGCCTGGGTGCGGAGCGGCCTCGGCGAGGCAGTCCGGGCGGGCGACCTCGATACGGTGCGCGAGATCTTCCAGAAGTACAACAAGGCCGGCGGCGAGGTGCTTCCGGGCCTGGTTCGCCGGCGCACCACGGAAGCGCAGTGGATCGGCAACCCGGATGGCGTCCAGCTCGCGCAGGGTGAGGGAAACGATCGGGTTGCGCAGTTGGTGGCGGCGGCCACGTCTCAAAGCGGTGACCGCGACCAGAGTGCGCAGCGGGTGACGGACCTCATTCAAAAGCGGATGGCGCGCGCGGTGCGCTCCGCGGGAGATCAGGCGGCCGTTGGCGCCGAAGCGGCCGAGGCGCGAAAGATCGACCGCGAGGCGGTCGGTACGACGACCGCTGCCGCTCTCTCCCGTGCGGCCAGCGACGCGCTGCTCGCGCTTTCGGAAGCGGACCGGCTGACGTCGGAGCGGGTGGCGGATATGGCGCGTGTCGCGCAGCTGGGACGCGGGAGCGAGCTTGCCATGTCCAACAAGGACGGCGAGAACAACAAAACGCGCCGGGTTTGATCCCGACGCGCTTCAATCATTCTAAAATGTGGGATCAGCCCGTTGTGCGCAGGCGCGCTGCGGCCATGGCGGTCGCGGCAAAGCCCGGCGGCAGCGCGTTGGCCGGCGGCTGCGGCGTGGCGGGCCGAACGGCTTGAAACTGCGTTTGCGGTGCGCTCGTCGTCTGGCGCAGGAACATGCCCCGGTGCTCGGGATGGGCCACGAGATCCGTCTTGAGGCCGATCAGGCTTTCGGATGCGCCGAGCGTCAGGAAACCGTCGGGCGCGAGGATCCGCGTCATGCGGGCGAGGATGTCGGCCTTGAGGGTCGCGTCGAAATAGATCAGCACGTTGCGGCAGAAGATGACGTCGAAGCGCCCGAGCGACGTGAAATCCGAGAGAAGGTTGAGCTGGCGGAAGGTCACCTTGCTGCGCATCGCCTCGGAGATCTGCCAGCTTTCGCCGATCTGGGTGAAGTGGCGCAGCAGCATGGGCGTCGGCAGGCCGCGCTGGACCTCGAACTGCGAATAGATGCCCTTGCGCGCTTTTTCGAGCACCTGGTCGGAAAGGTCGGTGCCGACGATCTCGATCTTCCAGCCCGGCATCTTGGCCGCGTGCTCGTCCAGGATCATGGCGAGCGAGTAGGCCTCCTGTCCGGACGACGCGGCGGCCGACCAGATGCGCAGGCGGCGATCCTTCTGGCGGGTGGCGATGAGCGCGGGCAGGATGATGTTGCGGAACTGATCGAACGGCGTCTTGTCGCGGAAGAAGTAGGTCTCGTTGATCGTCATCGCCTCGATGACGTCCTTGGCGAGTTTGGGCGACTGCTTGCGCTGCAGGATGAGCACGAGCTCGTCGAGCCCGGAGAGCCGTTCACGCCGCACGATTGGCATGACGCGGCTTTCGACCAGATACTGCTTGGAGCTCTCCATCACCAATCCGGACGAGCGGCGCAGGAATTCGCAAAGAGCCTCGAAAGCTTGGGACATGGTACGCTTCACTGATCCAGAAGGTTGAGCCTATTGCGGTTCGTTTTCTCGCGGGGACCGCAAGGCATCGAAGGACGTTTCAGACCATGCCGATCTGCTCGAGCTTGGTGCGGATGATTTCCTGATCGAACGGCTTCATGATGTACTCGGTGGCGCCGGCTTCGAGCGCGGTGATGATCTTGTCGCGCGTGTTCTCGGTGGTGCAGAACACGACCTGGGGGTCGCCGCCGCCCGGCATCTTGCGCAGCTTGTGCAGGAACTCGAGGCCGCTCATCACCGGCATGTGCCAGTCAAGCAGGATGAGCTCGGGGAGCTCGGCCTGGCATTGCGTGAGTGCGTCTTCGCCGTCCTGAGCCTCGACCACTTCGAATCCCATGCCTTCGAGGATCTGACGGGCGATCTTGCGAATGAACGCGCTATCGTCCACCACCAAAGCTGTCTTCATGATACTCACCTTCACTTACACAGACGTCCGCATCAGTTCGTAAAGTCGAAGAGGGCCCCGATGTTGAGTGCGGGGATCAGGAGATTGCCGACCTTGTAAAGCCCGGTCATGAGACGCGAGCGGGCCGGGTCGAAGTGCGCAGGGATCTGCACCTTCATCGAGGCGTCCAGCGTGAGCACGTCGCCCACCTCATCGACGATGAGCGCGAAGTTCTCGCCTTTGTGCTCGATGCAGATCGCGAGCGCGTTCTGTACGTCGTCCATCGGGATGCCGAGCCGACGGCGCAGGCTGACGGCGGTGACGATCTTTCCGCGCAGGTTCACGAGGCCCACGATGTCGGCCGGGCCGAGCGGGATCGGGGTGACGCTCGTGATGCGGAAGATGGTCTGCGCCTGCAGGACCGAGAGGCCGAAGGCCTCGCCACCCGCAAACACGGTGAAGTAGCTCTCCTCGCCCGCGGTCGGGACATCCGACACCATCTGGACGGCTGCGCTCATGCTGCTCATGCGGCAAGCTCCATGCTGGACGCCTTGGCGTCGGCGGCGGCATCGAGGGCGAACGCCAGAGTGTCGAGCAGCGACTGGCGGTCGTGCTTGCTCAGAAGAGCGATCAGGCCGTTGTCCGTTGCCTTGCGCGCCGCACGCGACGTGGCATGAGACGCCACGCCGACGACCGGCACGAGGCCGGCGTTCTTGCGCTGTCTCAGCGCCTCAAGGGTGCCGGGGAGCGCGAAGGCCGGCGCGTCGAAGTCGACGATCACGGCGTCGTACGCCGACATCTGGCCGAGGAGCTCGTTGATGTCGGCCGGCACGCCGGCTGCTGCCAGATTGTAGCCGGCGGCGGCGAGTGCGGGGCAGAGCATGTCGCGAACGAGCTGATCGTCGGCGGCAAACAGGACACGCTGCGGGTTTGCGCTGGTGCTGCTCGGCGGGTCCGCCATGCGGATGAAGTGCGAGACGTCGAGCAGCTCCACGGCTTCGCCGCGGATCTCGGCGGAGCCCACGATCTCGGAGTTGGCACTCGCGAGCTGGATCTCGAGCTTTTCCTCGAGGATGTCGACGATCTCGTCGGTCATGAGGCCGATCGACCGCTTCTCGGTGGCGATCACGAGCACGGGGTACGACGGCTTCGACATGTCGATGTGGTGCGAGATCGGCACGATCGGCATCAGGCGGCCCTGCAGGAGAACCATCAGGCGGCCGTCCGAGCTTTCGATGCGGCTCGTTTCCACCATCTCGATGCGCGAGACGAGCGAGAGCGGCAGAACCTTCGGCGCGCCGGGGCCGGCACGGAACATGACGAGGCGGCGACGCTCGAGTGCGCCCTGATCGCGCAGGTCGGTGCGCGTCTTCTCGGTCGACTTCTCGATGCCGAGGTTGGCGGCGATGCCGGCCGGGTCGAGGATGAGAACGACGGAGCCGTCGCCCAGGATGGTGTGGCCGCTGAACACCTTGAGGTGCGACAGCGACGCGGACAGCGGCTTGACGACGATTTCCTGGATGTCGGCCACGCCGTCCACGATGATGCAGAACGAATCCGTCCCGACGCGCATGACGACGGCGAGCTTTTCGGTCTCGTCGTTCTCGTCCGCGGCGGAGAAGCCGACCACCTCGCGCAGCTCGACCGCGGGGATCACTTCCTCGCGCAGCTTCAGAACCAGCGCGTTCTGGACGTTCTGGATCAGATCCTTGTAATTCTTGCCGAGGCTGACGGCTTCGACGACCGACGTCTGGGGAAGCGCGAAGCGCTGGCCCGCAACCTCGATGATGAGCGCCGGGGCGATGGCGAGCGTCAGCGGGATGCGCAGCGAGAAGCGGCTGCCCTTGCCCGGTGCGGACGACAGCGAGACCGATCCGCCGATGGCCTCGATGTTGGAGCGCACCACGTCCATGCCGACGCCGCGGCCGGAGACGTTGGAGACGACCTGGGCCGTGGAGAAGCCCGCTTCGAAGATGTAGCGGTAGATCTCCTCGTTGCTCATGCTGCGGAGATCTTGCTCCGTCGCGAGGCCCTGGGCGGTGATCTTGGCCTTGATGCGCTCGATGTCGAGGCCCTTGCCGTCGTCGGCGATGTCGATGGTGATCTGGCCGGCCTCATGGGCCGCGGACACGCGGATCTCGCCGCGCTCGGGCTTGCCGGCTGCGATCCGCTCCTCGGGCTTTTCGATGCCGTGGTCGGCGCAGTTGCGAATGAGGTGGGTGAGGGGATCGCGGATCACCTCGATGAGCTGGCGGTCGAGCTCGGTGTCGGCGCCCTCGGTCACGAGGTCGATGTTCTTGCCGAGGCTCGTCGAGAGCTCGCGCACGAGGCGGGGCAGGTTGGCGTAGAGGCGGCCGACGGGCTGCATGCGCGCGCGCATGACCGCGTCCTGCAGGTCGCTGGTCAGCGTCGAGAGGTGCTGGAGCGGCGTCTTGATGGTGTCGTCCTCGCGGTGGCGCGCCAGCTCGAGGAGCTGGTTGCGCGAGAGGACGAGCTCGGAGACGAGCTGCATCATGCGCTCGATGGTGTCGACCGAGACGCGGATCGTTTCCTGGTTCGGGTTGGCGGCGGTCTTCGCCTGGGCGCCGGGGGCGGCTTCCTTCTTGGCGACGGCCGCGGGTGCCGGCTGCGGCTGTTCCTGCGGCGCGGCCTTCGGCGCTTCCGTTACGGCGGCCGCGGGCGCGACTACGGGTTCGGATACGGCTGCGGCAGGCTCAGGGGCCGGCGCCGGTGCGCTCTCCTGGATTTGTGCGGGGGCGGTTTCGCCGGCCGCCTCGGCGGAGGCGGCAGCGGTGGCTGCTTCCGTGCCGGCGGCATAATAGGCTTCGAGCGCGTTGATGATCTCGCTGTCGTCGCCCGGAGGCTCGGCGCCGTGCTGGCCGATCTCCTCGATGATCGTCTTGATGCGGTCGATGGCGGCCAGGATGATGGAGACCGAATGCTGCGTGGGGGGAACGCCGTCGCGCAGCATTCCCATCACGGATTCGGCCGCGTGACCGACGCGCTCGAGGCGTTCGAGACCCAGGAAGCTCGACGTGCCCTTGATCGTGTGGACCAGGCGGAAGATGCTCGAGATCAGAGAAGCGTCCGACGGGTTGCGTTCGAAGTGAACGAGCTGGGTTTCGGCACCCTCGATGTGCTCGGTGGTCTCGGTCAGAAAGTCTTTCAGTAGCTCGTCCATGGAGCGGATCCCTCAGCGACGGCGTTGTTCGGGTGTGTTACGCGACGCACGGAATCAGACGATCGGCCATGCCTTGCGGCGTCTCGGCCGGGTTGTTCCTTCCATTGTTGACGAGATCGGAGGCGCGGTTGAGGGCGCTCCGGATGGCGCAGGATGCGTTTTCGCAGAAGTCCGAGACGCGCGACGGGTCGATGTCGCCCTCGGGGCCGCGGTGGGCGCGAATCACGTCGATCGAGGCCGTCGCCATGGCGTTGATGCCGTCGATGATGCTCTCGAAATCGCGGCGGAAGCCATCGTCGAGACCTTCGTAGATCTCGAGCGCCGCCGCCGATCCGGGCAGGGCGGACTTGGCAAAGTACTCGCGATAGGTGACGGGGCGCCATTCGAGCAACTCGTCGAGCATCTCGGGGAGGAGAGTCGGCAGGTTCTCGATCAGAAGCAGGATCTCGTTGAAGTGGTTGAGGTAATCGTTGGCGATGCCAGACGCGGGGTTGACGAGCTTCGCCGCGCGCTCTTCCAGTGATGCATTGCTGGTGTCTGGAGCACCCGTCGCACTGTCGGTCGTTGCCATGTCTTATTGCCCGCGTTGAAGTTTCGTCACGTCTGCGACGATACTCCACGGCGTTGACTAACAATGCGTTACGACGGGCGGGGAAAAGACCGCAATCTGATCGATAAATCGGCCGTTGTCTGAACGTGCTTACACAACCGTTGTCGGAAGGTCATGTGGGAGGTGCGCGGACAGGCGTGCCGATGAGGTCGGCGACGAGCTCTTTCTGGCGATCTATAGGTTGCTCTACAACGAGGGCGAACTGGCTCTTCGACTGAGCCAGGCGGCACCAGAAGATGCGCTCGTCCTGGCATTCGAGCCCGATCAGGCTTTTCGGATCGGCATTGAGGCGGAGAATTTGCCCCGGCTTCAGCGCGGCGATGTCTCCGAGCGTCATCTCCGGCCCCTCGAGCACGCCGGTCAGCACCATGCTTGCCGATGCAAGGCCGTCCTGCATCTTTTTCTGCCAGTCGGGGTCGACGTTCGCGCCGTCGAGGGCGCGGGTGCGCTCCAGCAGCTTGCGGATCGGGTAAAGCGCCGACTGCGGGATGATCATGAACATGCGCCCGCCGTTGTCGAGGATCTGGAACAGGACCTGGACGGCGATGACGGGGACGTCCGTCTGGCCGAGGATCTGGAAGTCGAGCTTCGTTTCCAGCTTCTCGAGCTCGAAGGTCGCCGGCGTGATGGTGGAGACCAGATACTCGAACTCGGGCACGACGATGCTGAACACGCTGCGCGCGAGGCGGGCTTCGAGGGAGGTGAACGGGCGGTCGGCCTCGAAGGGGGGCATGGAGCCATCACCGCCGAAGGCCGCGTCGATGAGGGAGAAAATGAAGCGGCGGTCGAGGCCGACGACGATCTTACTATCCCACTGGCGGCAGTAGTAGATGCCGGCGATGCTGTCCTCGTAGGACTCGAGCACGTCCCAGGAGTTGCCGCTTTCGAGCTGGTTGACGAAGAACGACGAGGGGACGTTGCAGTATTCGCGGAAGCGCTCGGAGAGCGTGGTCACGAGGCGTTCGAGGATGCCCTTCAGAACGTGCAGCCGCTCGACCTCGAGCTTGGGCGGCTCGAGGAGCTTGTCGGTGCCGGGCTGGCCGCCGGATTCGCGGATCTCGGTGTACTCGTCGGCCATCAATCGTCTTCCTCTTCCGGATTGCCGATCTCGATGATGCCCTTCTCGATCATCTCCATGGCGGTATCGGCGATGGCGCGGCGTGCCTTCTGAATTTCCTTGGCCGAGGGCTTTTTGCCTGTCGCGACTTCCTGCTCGATCATGCGGCGTGCGCGTCCGGGCGTCGCTTCGAGGATGAGTTCGATCATGCGCGGCTCGGCGCCGTAGAGCGCCATGATGGTGCGGTCGGTCGGAACGCCATCGAACAGCGTGACGAGGGCCGGCGGCGAGAGCTTCGTGAGATCGTCGAAGGTGAACAACAGGCTGCGCACCAGTTCCGCTTCTTTCGGGCGGTGCGCTTCGAGATCGGTCAGGATCTCGTCCATCTGCTTGCGTTCCATCTTGTTGATGATGTCGGCAAGGCGGGCGTGAATGGTGGGGCCGGCGTTCTTGGCGCTCTTGTAGAGCAGCTCTTCCTTGACGGCGCCTTCGAGAAGCTGGATCGGCCGTTCGAGAACCACTTTCATCGACAGCATCCGGCGCATGATCTCGTTGCGCAGCGGGCCGGGAAGCATCTTGAGGGCTGCGGCGGCATAATGGGGCGGCGTGCGCGAGAGAACCAGAGCGGAGACCTGCGGGTGCTCCTTCGCAAGGTATTGCGCGGTCGAGAGCTCAGGCACCTCGCCGAGCTTGATCCAGATCGACTGCAGAGACTTCGAGCGCACCTGCTGCATGATCTCGGCGATCTGCTCGGGAGGCACGACGCCATTGAGCAGTTGCTCCACCTCGTGCGCCGTCGCGATCAGGTCGCCGCCGGTCCTCAGATGCTGGGCGAACTCCTCGATCAGCGCATCGAGCGTCTCCTTGGTGACGGCGCCGAGATCGGTCGCGGTCTGCGCAATGAGCTTGATGTCGTCTTCGTCGAAGTGCTTCAGGATGCGCGAGGCGACCTGCTTGTCCATGGATAGCAGGAGCGCGGCCACCTTCTTGGGGCCCGTCAGTTCCGCGGCTTCGGCTGGCTCGTCGCCTCGGCTCGGTCGTCTCTCGGCCTGGGCCTGGGTCATTGGTCGCTCAAGGGGCCATCATGCTCGGCGCCGCCCGCCCGCGGCCGCGTCCGGCCCGGGCTCGATCTCTCAAGCTTCGGCTGCGTCCGGCAGGGCCGGTGCGACGCGTCAAAAGCTCTCTACAGGCTTCTACGATTTGGCTTGAGCGAAGCTTGTGAGATGAGGTGCGCTACAACTCAAACCCGCCGTTCCCGGCCCGCCTGTTGCGTCCCGGAAACCCTTCCGTCCGCCTCAGCTAAACCGCTGCCACGTCACCGTTACACGGGTGCCGACGGGTACGCGCTGGTAGAGGTCGATCACGTCGTGGTTGTACATGCGGATGCAGCCCTTGGACACGGCGGTGCCGATGGACCAGGGCGCGTCGGTGCCGTGGATGCGGTAGGCCGAGCTGCCGAGATAGAGCGCGCGGGCGCCCATGGGGTTCTGCGGGTGTCCGCCGGGGACCCACCTGGGCAGCTTGGGGTTCTCGCGCAGCATGGCCGGCGTCGGTGCCCACGGCGGGTTGACCGCCTTGCGGGAGACGCGCGTCACGCCTTGCCAGCGGCTCTGCTCGCGCGGAACGGCGATCGGATAGCTGATCGCCTCGCCGCGCCGATGAACCCAGTAAAGCTTGCGGTCTCCGAAGGACACTATGAGCTGGCGCGGTTCATAGCGCGGGCTGAACTTCACGCTTTGCCGGGAGCCGCCGTCCCAGAGGAACGAGAAGAAATCCTGGGCCGACGCGCGGGACGGCGCAAGGGCGCACGCCACGAGTGCGACGGCGGCCATGAAGAGCGCCACGTGCGGAGCGGGGGCGGGAAGAGAGATGATCCTGGAACGTGCCGGTGCCATGCGGGAAGTCTCCCCTATTTCAGCAGGTCCGCCACGGCGGCTCCCTGCGGGTCAATCGGGTTTTACTTCGCGGAGATTACACTCATCCGCGGATATTCTCTGCAACGTGCCTTCGTCGCGTGCGCCGCGCAACTCAGGAATTTCCCTCATCACGGCGGGCGACGGAAACGATTGTTGTTTTTCTGCATCTATTCCTAATGCGTTACGCCGGCCGTGCGCCGCCGGCGGCCTCACGAGCTCAGCCGACTGCCGGGAACGAGACAGAGACCTTGAGGCCGGGCCTGTTGTCGCCGAGCGTCACGGAGGCGCCGTGGAGATCGGCGATGGCGCGCACGAGGCTCAGTCCGAGCCCGTGCCCCGAGGTCGAGCGCTCCCGCTCCAGGCGATAGAAGCGGCGGAAGACGTTCTCGTGCTCGGCGGCCGGGATGCCGGGGCCGTCGTCGGCGACGACGACGACCGCGCCACGCGAGGTCACGGAGAGCGCGAGCGTGATCGTCGTGCCGGCGGGCGCGTGCTGGAGCGTGTTCTCGATCAGATTGGCGATGAGCTGCAAGAGCAGCTCGTGGTCGCCGCGGATGGTGGCCGGCGGTGCGTCTGCCTGGTTCCAGGCGAGGTGAAAGCCCGAGTCCTCGATCACGGGCGCGTAGGCTTCGGCGGCGTCGCTCAGCGTGGTCTTCAGATCGATGTCGACGAAGCGTGCGCGCCGGTCGCCGGCTTCGAGCTGGCCGATGTTGAGCAACGCTTCGAACGTGGCGACGATGCTGTCGACTTCGCTGATGGCGTTTTCGAGGACATCGCGCGTTTCCGAGTTTGCGGTTTCCGCCTCCGACGCCGCCTCGAGCTGCTGGCGCAGACGCGTCATCGGCCGCTTGAGGTCGTGGGCGATATCGGTCGACGATTGGTTGGCGTTTTCGACGAGACGCTTGAGCTGGGTCAGCATGGCGTTGATGCGCTGGGCGATCTCGTCCAGATCGTGATGCGCGTTCCTCACCGGGATGCGGCGGTCGAGGTCGCCGCCCGACACGGCCGAGAGGGTGCCTGCGATATCGTCGATGCGCCTTTGCGTGCCGCGTGCGAGGTAGATGCCCGATCCGACGCCGAGGACGGCGGTGGCGAGGAGCCCCCAGCCGAGGCTGCGCATCAGGATGCTCCAGGCGTGATCGACCTCGCGGTTGCTCATCCCGACCAGAAGCTGGCCCTCGGAGACGGGCGTCCAGATGGCGTAGAAATGCCCTTGCGACCGGCCTTTGCTGGCCAGCTCGGGCAGGCTCTTGCGTGCAAGGTCGCGCCAGCCTTCGAAGGGAGCCTGAGAGCGCACGTTGCCGGCGACGACTTTGCCTTCGGCGTCGAGAACGGAGAAAATGCTGTCGGTGTCGCGGACCGAATCCATTTCGTCGTGGACCACCGTCACGAGCTCGTTGAATCCATAGCGGCGATCGATGGCGAGAAGCGCGTCGCGTGCGTTGAGGACGCGGGCGCGCACGCCGTCCTCCAGGCCGTCGATGAGGTTCACGATCAGGCCCGCGAAGAGCGCCGTCACGCACGCCGTGATGATCAGCGTAAAGGCGGCGGCGGAGCGAACCTCGGTGCGGCGGAAGAGATCACGGATTGTCATTGATGGAATAGCCGCTGCCGCGCACCGTGTGGATCAGCGGCGTTGCAAAAGGACGGTCGATCTTCGCGCGGAGGCGCGAGATGTGGGTTTCGACGACGCTGGTGCGGGGGTCGAAATGGAAGCCCCAGACGCGCTCGAGAAGCATCGTGCGCGTGACGACCCGGCCCTTGTTGCGCAGGAGAACCTCGAGCAGGACCAGCTCCTTGGGCTTGAGGTCGATGCGATCCTTGCCGCGCCGGACCGCGCGGCGCGCCACGTCGAGCTCCAGGTCGCCGGCGCGCAGGATGTCGCCCTCGGCCCGCATCGGCGGCCGCCGGCCGAGCGCGTTGACGCGTGCGAGCAGCTCGGCGAAGGCGAAGGGCTTGACCAGATAGTCGTCGCCGCCGACGTCGAGGCCCTGGACGCGGTCGTTGACGCCGCCGAGCGAGGTGAGAAAGAGGATCGAGACGCGGCTTCCCGCGCTGCGGAGCGTGCGGGCCAGGGAGAGGCCGTCGAGGCCCGGAAGCATCCGGTCCAGGATCACGATGTCGTAGTT
>ERZ869909.1438-NODE-1438-length-19295-cov-3.832657_pt1 | contig 19295 bp, 29 predicted proteins | sample MGYA00520892_ERZ869909 | MGnify/ENA primary metagenome ERZ869909 (study PRJEB32215, sample SAMEA104723947) | bioreactor metagenome | biome: bioreactor; feature: anaerobic bioreactor; material: water | place: China | collected 2015-03-12 ...
GCCCGCGCTCTCGCCCGCGGCCTCGGCATCGTCGACTACCGCGACCTCGACACTTGGCCGCGAAACAAGGTCTACGACTGGCGCGAGTTCGGGTACCCAGGCGACAAGTCGAGGGCGCACCCGTACGGCACGCGCGACTGGAATCACACGACCGCAATCTGGGTGCACACCACCGACACGGGTCCGATCGGCGCGCACCGGTTCCTCGGCATTCCCTGCCACGGCGGCATCGCTGGTGACGCGACGATCGTGCTTTGCCACCACCCATGGCGGCTCGTGCCCCACGGCCACGCCGCGAACCGCTTCGCCATCGGCATCGAGATCTCGGGCCGGATGAGCATGACGCCCGAACAGCGGACAAGCGCGCGGCAGCTCATCGAGTACTACGTCGCCGAGCGCACGCGGAACCTCGACCCGCAAGGACCGTTCACGGGCCCGATGGCGATCGGCGGGCACTTCATGAGCTTCGGCGGCAAACCCTGCCCCGGCGAGGAGCTGTTCCGCGACCTCGTCGCATGGGGCGTCAACGAGCTCGGCCTGCAGCGCGGTCCGGTCGTAGGGACCGGGCGCAAGCCACCGGAGGACTGGTGGCGCCTGTGAAGACCGACGCCGACCTAGGCTGCTGCAAGACGCCAGCCGTGCTATCCGTGATGGTCGCAGGCCGACCCGGCGAACTGCGCGGCACGTGCTCGAGCTGCGGCACCGTGTGGACCTTCCGCGACTGCACGACCCACGGCGACCACGTCATCGCCCACGGCGGCGCGGTTGCGAGCAAGACGAGGATTCGCGAGACCCTGTAACCCCAACCCAAGGAGACGAGACCGATGTGTGAACACCCGGAAACGACCACAGACCAACACGGCATCGAGACGTGTTGCACCTGCGGCATGTGGAGAGACCTGTTCTGGGACTGCGACGACGAACCCGGCCCCTGGAACTTCGAGGAGGACGAGCCATGCGACGAGTAGCCATCCTCACCCTGCTCACCTCGGGCTGCCTCGCCGGGCAGCTCAAGCCGCACACTCTCGACCACGCCCAACAGACCACCGCGGTCTGCCGCGTGTGCGAGCACGTCGAGGGGGCATGCTCCGAGACGGTCACGGCCGACGTGTGCGAATCGGCCACGCAGGCCCAGCGCATCGACGACATCACGCATGGGAGGGAGCCATGATCGAAAGCTCTGCGCCAACCTGCGCCGAACAGGTGTGCACGGTCTGCGGGGCCTCCGGTGTTCGCATCTGGCGACCTGCGCAGTCTTGGCCGGACCGACTCCTATGCTTCACGTGCGCATGTGCGGACCAGCACAAGGACATCGTAGAGATGGCCGCGGAGAAGAGCGACCAGATTGGGTGGCTCGTCCCCGCTGTCCCTGATGGAGAGGGGAGCTGGTGGGGCTACACGTCCGTACCGCAAGCCGGCGTCGACGCTTGGCATGCACTCCCGCTTGCCTCACCGGCCTCACAGGAACCCAAGCCATGAAACGCAAACCGACACTCACCATCTACCGCAACCGCGCAGGGCGCTACAACTGGACGCTCAAGGCATCGAACGGCGAGCCGCTGGCCAAGGGGTGCGGGGAGCGAGCAAACGGGTTCGCCTCGGCGCGCTCGGCATGGCGGAACCTGCTCGTGGTGGTCGACGCCCTGGGATGGCTCGACGCCTACAAGGGCCACCGCGACCTGTATCGCCTGCCCCGGAAGGGCGAGGTCATCGAACTCGACCCGCTGGGCCAGCGCTCAGGCCTGCGCATCACCAGGGAGGCGGAGTAGCCATGAGCAGCATCAGTTCAGACGAAGCGCGCCGCGAGCTCGGGAGGCTCACACGCCAGCAGCAGAAGGTCCTCTGCAGCATTGCCGTGCACAACGCGAGCGGACCCTTTCGCGAGCGCGTCGACATGCCCGCCGAGCTCGGCACGTGGAAGAGCACTCAAGGGCGCTGGTACTTCGAGACCACCGACAAGGGGGACACGTTGGGCCTCGCGTCGTCATGGCTCGGCCCACAGGAGCACACGCCATGAGCTGCCTGACCGACTCTCAATGCTCCCGCATCCGCGACACCCTCATCACCGAGGGCACCGACGAAGCCGTGCGGTATTGGGACACCCACGCCGACACCATCCGCGCGCTGACCCTCGGGGAGCTCCGAGCCTTCGCCCAGCACCGCAACCCCCGCCAGCGCTCCCAAGCCCTGCTCAACGCCTGGCGCATCGAAGCGGAGAGGCTCGCCCAAGCCGGGGACAACACGCTCCACGAGGCCTGGATGGCCGAGCGCCGCCAGACAACCGAGGGGCTCACCAGCCTGGCCCTCCGCCGCTACCAGGTCCGCCGCCTGCTCCTCGAGGCAGGAGGGAGCGCCCTCGGCGTCGTGCTCAGGGTGCTGCGGGCGGTGCTCGGGCCATGAACCCGCGGTACCTCGCATACTGCCTCGAGCACAGGCAGTCGCCCGACGACATGCTGGCCACCGACCGCCAGCGCTACCCGGGCGGCTGCATGTGCGGCTTCCTGCTCTGGATGTCCGCGCGCCTGCAGGAGTGGCGACGGATGCGAGAGCGAGAGCGGTTCGAGGTCATGGTCGCGGCCGACCACCGCGACTTTCTGGCCTACCTCGCCATCAGGCTGCTGTGCGGGGCTGCGGCCCCCACCCCGTGATAGGCTGGTGAGCGTGTCGCACAAGCGCACAGAAGGCCGCCGCAATCTCACGGACGAGCAGATCGTGGCGGCCGTGCTCGAGGCCCACGGAAATCACAACGTGGCAGCGCGCAAGCTGGGCGTCAGGCGCGAGACGGTCAACCGGAGGATGCAGAGCCCGAAGTGCAAGAGGCTGCACCACGAGGCCGCAGCGGCGCTCCTGGACGAGGCCCGCACGATGTGGCCGGCGACCGTCCGCGAGGCGTTCTCCACCCTGCGCGACCTGCTCAAGAGCGATGACCACCAGGTGAGAGCGCGCGTCGCGATCAAGGTCATCGAGTTCGCGAAGGAAGCGCTGCCGTCGCTCCCGATGCCCGCGGAGCAGTCCCACGAGGCCGACCTAGAGAGTCAGGTCGCCACGGAGCTCGGCAAGCTCGAGAGTCAGCTGGCAGAGCAGGGCGAACCGCGGCGCGATCACTGAGTCTCGGGACGCCGCTCGATCATCTCGAGCCACTCCGCGAGCCGGTCGCTGCGGTAGGCCACGTTGCGCGGGCCGAGCTTGAGCCACGGCGGGCCCTTGCCCTTGCGCCGCCAGCCCTCCAGTGTCGAGGGGTGCAAGCCGAGGACTGACGCGGCCTCGCCTGGACTGAGCAGCTCATACGGTAGCTTCACGGTCAAAAGCATAGCCGCACGGTGTATGCAGGGGCAAGGCCGCTTGTTGCAGCCGAGGACTGTCACGGACTGCTGTGCGCCGTTCGGGTAGTGGCGGAGGTGCCCACGTAGCCCGTATTCCGTGGTGCGTGACTCGTTGGCGCGACGGTGATCTCTGGGGGCGGGAGAAGTGAGGCTCTCGCGCCTCGACTTCCTCGGATCCGTCCGCGTCCGCGACGGTCGGCACTTCGTGTCGCCGGAGGCCATCGAGGCGCACCGCAACGCCCAGGGTTACCTGGTGATGCCCGTCCGGCTCGCTCGCGACGGTACCCTCGAGTACTCCGACGGCGAGACCACGTGGCTCGAGCGGCGCACGCGTGACGAGCTCGTCCGCGCTGCGGAGTCGTTCCGAGCGGTCGCCGTCACCGATGAGCACCCCCCGGTGATGCTCGACAGCTCCAACACTCGCGACCACGCGCGAGGCTGGACCATGCAGGACGTGCAGGTGGTCGAGGACGGCGGCGTCGCCTACCTCGAGGGCACCGTCGTCGTCATGGACGAGGCTCTGATCGCCCGCATCGCGGCAGGCAAGACGGAGGTCTCGATCGGTTTCACCGCGCGCGTCGTGCCCGTGACGGACGTCAGCCGAGACGGCGCCAAGTACGAGCAAGTCGACCTGCTCGGCAATCACCTTTCCTTCGTCGAGGAAGGCCGAGCGGGTCCAGAGGCCCGGGCCCTCCTCGACGGCTCAACCGTCACCGTCCAACAGGCGGAGCGTCCGCCCAGGAGCGACAGCATGAAAACTCGAACGAAGCCGCCCAAGGGCGCCAATCCGGTGGACGCCAAGACCGACGGAGAGAGCACGGTGCTCAATCACGGCGGCCAGGCGTACACCATCCCCACCGAGCTCTACACGCGGATCAAGTCCCAGGCCATCGAGGAGGCCAAGGACGCCGAGGAGGAGGAGCCGGACGAGGACGCCAAGGACAAGGCGAAGGGAGACGCGAAGGGCAACGCAGCGCTGCTGGCTCGCATCGACGCGCTCGAAGCGAAGCTCGCCAAGTCCGAGAAGGACGGGGGCGCAAGCGCGAAGGCCTACGCGGACGCCCGGATCGCGCTCCTCACGGACGCCGCGGCGGTACTGGGCGAGGACGCGCTCATCGACCTGCGCGACGCGGACTCGGACGACATTCGCGGCGCGGTCATCGTGGCGGTGATGGGCGACTCGATCGTCCCCAAGCTCGAGGCTCGTGGCGACGACGCCTCCTACGTCGAGGCTCTGTACGACATGGCGATCGCCGACTTTCGGGCGAATCGTCCGACCACGACGCGGCTGCTCGACTCCCGCCGGGTGAACGACACCGACGACGGCGCGGGCAAGCTCATCGACTTCGCCGATTCATGGACCAAGCCCAAGGCCGCGTCGGCCAACGGAGGTGAGTGATGCCACAGGTGAACTACGACCACCCCAGCGACCTCGGCCTCCCAGGGCAGCGAGCGCACGCCTATGGCGCATGGATGCTCGACAGCTTCCTGCTGGCGTCGCAGTTCGCGACGTGGACGGCAACGGTCGGCGGGACGGCCGCCAACGGCGTCTACAGCTTCCGCGTCGTGGACGAGGAGTCGGGCGTCATCGAGGACGTCAGCTTCGATCGCCAGGACTCGGAGACCAACAACCAGATCGCGGCCGCTTTGGCTGCGGACGGCAACGCAAACGAAGAGCTGATCCCTGCGGTGGGTTTCTCGGTTGCGACCAACGTCGTCACGGTGGCGGCGCGAACCGCCGGGCGCCCCCTGGTGCTGGACAGTGCCACGGCCCCCGGCACGGGCACTCTGACGCTCGCGCAGACGGTGCAGCCCGGTGGTGACTCGGTCGCGCCAGGGCTCGCGGTGGTGCGCGTGACGGGTGCCACACACTCGGTGCGCCTCCCGACCACCGGAGATGCGGCCGCGGCGATCGTCGGCATCCTCTACCGCTCCGAGAGCACCCTCGAGAAGAACGAGGGGGACATCGGGCAGGTCAACGCCCTGCCCCGTCGCGCCCGGGTTGCGGTCGCTCGAGAGGGCGCCCTGTGGGTCGAGCCGGAAACCTCGGTCACGGCTGGCGGACGAGTTCACGTGCGGATCAGCGGCACAGGTCAAGCGGGCGCGCTCCGTGGCTCCTCCGACGGAGGCAACACGGTCGAGCTCGCCAACGCAGAGTGGGTCACCGATTCGGTGGAGTTCAACGGACGCCTTCGGGCAGTGGTGCGGCTCAACCGGCCGCAGTGAGGAGACTGACGATGGATCTCAACATTGCCAAGAAGTATGCCGGGCGCGCGAAGCGGTCCGATGCCGTCCAAGCCCGAACTGCCGAGGTCGGGGACGAGCGGAAGGACGAGCGCTTCACCGTCGATCTCGGGGCGTGCTCCCGCGCGACGCGTGCGTTCCGGATCGGTGCATGCCGTGCCGTGTCGGACGCCGCGTACTGCCGAGCCGTACACTACGGCTTCGATGCCGGCTCCGCGCAGACGGCTCGGGTCATGGTCGAGCAGACGCTCGCTGACCTGTTCCGCCACGAGTACCCCGAGGCCAAGTTCACCCGCGGTGGCCTGATCGCGATCGATCAGTCGCTCCACCCGGGCACCGAGGAGTACGGGTACAACGAGCTCGAGGCCGTGGGCGAGGCGAAGCTCATCTCGCCGAGCGCAACGGACATCCCGCTGGCGACGATCAAGACCGGCCGCACCAAGCACACCGTGCAGAGCGGCGCGATCGGCTTCACCTGGGACCGGCAGGAGATCCGCGCGGCCGACCTGCAGAACCAGTACTCGCTGGCGCAGGAGAAGGGAGCCGCGGCACGCGAGGCCCTCGACCAGCTGCTCGACCGACTGATCCCGTTCGGGGACGCCGACGCCGAGCTGCTCGGCTTACTGCGCGCACCTGGGATCATGGTCCGTGTGGCAGGGTCGGACTGGCTCAACCCGGCGACCACGGCCGACACCATTCACCAGCAGTTTTCGGGAGCAGTGACCGCGCAGGGGCTCCTGACCAAGGAGCGCGAGCTTCCGAACACTGCGGTGATGCCCTTCTCGATCATGCGCGCCCTGCAGGAGCGCTACCGGGAGAACACCGACAAGACGGCGATGGACATGATCCGCAAGGACCACCCGTTCATCACGCGCTGGGAGACGAGCCACCAGATGGAGGAGGCGGGCTTCGATGGCGCGCCCGCGATCGCCATCTATCGCAACGAGCGCTCCCGCGTGCGTGCCCAGATGCCTCTGGGTTACACCCCGGTGCCCGAGCAGGTCGAGGGGTTCGTCTCCAAGGTCGCCATCGAGTTCCGCTGGGGCGGCGTCAACCTCCCACGTCCCAAGAGCGTCATGCTCCTGCAGGGGATCACGGCATGAACGGCACCATCATCGTGACGAACAGGCTGGGGGCTCATCGTCTGCTCTGTGAGGGTCGGTACACCTGTGCCGTCGCGCCGGGGCAGCACGAAATCGCGGCCATATTCGAGGCGGACGCCAAGCGTCAGGGACTCGACGTGCAGCCGGGCCAGTCCGAGAAGGCCAAGGCCAAGAAGGACAGCAAGCCAGCCGAGGGCGGGGAAACCGTCACGCGACGGGGGTGATGTGGCTCAGCGGTATGCGACGGTCGACGATCTCGAGGTGCTGGACGCAGGGGTATCTGCCCTTGCGTCCGACACCGTGAGCGAGGCACTCGCGGCCGCTGAGAACCTCGTTGACGTGCCCCTGTGGCGCGACAAGGCAAGCCACGCCCACGCGCGCCTGGCTCTGCACCTCCTTGCGCTCACCACGGGCGCCCTCGGGGGCGAGAAGGGGCCGGTTACGTCCCGCAGCGTCGGGGCCCTGTCGACCTCCTATGCCGCTGCACCATTCGGGGACGACGCCCTGGGGTCTACTCGATGGGGGCGCGCGTTCCTCATGTTGCGGGCAGCTGTGCCCGTGGTCGGAGTTGCGGTCTGATGGTCGAGATCAAAGACCTCGGCATCGGACGCCTGAAGGCCGAGATCGCGCGGATGTCCGAGCTGCGGGTCCATGCGGGCGTGCAAGGTCCGGCGGGGGAAGCCATCCATCCCGACGCAGACGTCTCGGTGGCGCAGGTCGCTGCTTGGCTCGAGTTCGGCACCGAGGACACCCCGGCCCCGTACCCGCAGCCGGCCCGTCCATGGCTGCGAGGAGCGCTGGACGGCAACGCAAAGCAGATCCACGAACGCCTCCGCTCGTCCGTGTCCGACCTGATCGACGGGCGAGTGCAGACCGCGGAGGAAGCCATGCGACAGGTCGCCGATGAAACAAAGGCGCGCGTCCTGAAGCACTTCGACAACGCTCGCGAGTGGGCCGAGCCGCTGGCGGAGCGGACGATCGCTGCCAAGGGACACGACCAGCCGCTCATCGGCGCGACAGTCACCGTGCGGGAAGCCATCGACGCCACAGTGATCGAGGTCGAAGGCGCGATGCTGGAGGCCGCGGAGTGACCCTGCTCGACTCAGCCGCGATCCTCGATGACTTCGAGCGCTCCGCCGTGACGGTGGAGACGCCCGGGGAGGTGACGATCGACGCTCTGCGGGAAGTGGTCCACGGCCCACCGAGCGTCGCCAACCGCAACCCCGTCGTGCACCCCGCCGACCGGCGCATGCTCGAGCGCCTGCCGGAGGCTGACCGCTCCCGGGAGACGATCGCCCTCTACGACACCATCGAGTACGCCCAGACCGCCACAGTGACCTACCAGGGCCGCCGGTACGAAGTCGCGTCCGTAGCCGACTACGACACTCACGGGGGCGTCTGGCTCATCCTGGCGCAGCTGCTCGACGAGCACGCGCCTGAGCCCGACGAGGACGGGGGTGACCCGTGATCCATCTCGAGCGGCTTCAAGCTGGGCTCGGCAGCGCCATCGAGGCGATCGTGTCCGACGCGACTGTCGCGTGGTCCCCGTCGCAGCTCCCCCGTGAGCAGGCCCGCCGTCACCTCGTGACGCTCCAGCGGCTCTCCGGCGGCCACATGACCGATGATCCGACGCCGCGCACGACTCCGGTGCCGACGTCGGCGACGATCACCGTCACCGGTAATCCAGCCAACGCTCGCGCCGTTCAGGTCCTCGCGACCGGCGCGCGCTGGCGGGTGATCGTCCCCGCAGCCACGAGCAACGCAGACCTCCGCGACGCCATCCAGGCCGCCCTGTCAGCCCTCGGTAAGAGCCTGGACGCTACGCTGACGCCCGCGGGCGCCGACGCCATCGTGCTGACGCCGGCCAACCCCGCGGCCCTCCACGGCATCACGGTGCGCGGCTCGGCCCTGCTGAGCGACACCACGAGCCTCGCCAAGGTGACGCAGGGCTGGGAGTCGAGCCGGGTGCAGGTGTCGTGCTCGTCCGCCGACCGGACCACCGCAGGTGGTGCCCACGCGCTCGCGCAGACGATCCGCGGGGCTCTTCGCCGGCCATCGGTCACCCGGCTCCTCGACGAGTACGGGATCGGGCTCTGGGACGTCGGCCAGGTCATAGACCACGCGCGCAAGTCCGGCTCCGCCTGGGAGTCCCACGCAACGCTCGACCTGCACGTCGTACAGCTCTCGCTCGACGCCGAGCTCGTACCCGCCGCACAGAGCGTGGCGGCGAGCGTCAACGCCGACCCCCAAACCATCGAGATCGAGGTCTCACCATGAGCGACGACGTCGTAGTCAACATCACCGTAGGAGCAGCACCGATCGCCGCGTTCGCTTTCGGCATCCCGCTGCTCGCGACCACTCACTCGGTCTCCCCCGATCGAATGATCGGCCCGTTCACGGCACCCAGCGAGCTCGTCGATGCGGGGTTCGCTGGGAACGCGCCAGCGGTGCAGTGGGCGACCGCCCTGATGTCCCAGCGGCCACGACCCACGCGCTTCATGATCGGCCGCCGTGATGTCGGGGATGCGAACCTCACGGAGAGCCTCGACGAGATCGAGAGTGAGGGCGCAGGCGCCTGGTACGCGACGTTCATCGACACCCGAACGTACGCCGACATCGCTGCGCTGGCGGCCTGGACCGAGCCTCGACTCAAGGTAGCCATCGCGCAGGCGTCAAACGAGGAGCTCGTCGGTGGCGCCGGCGATGACTTCGCAGGGCTCGCCGAGACGGGCTACCACCAGACTGCCCTCATCTACCACCCGACGGACGCCGAGTACCTCGATGGAGCGTGGGGCGGCCGAGGACTCGGCGCAGACCTCGAGCAGGTGCAGGGGGCATGGTCCCACCGACAACTCTCTGGTGTACCAGGCACAAACCTGTCGACACCGCAGAAGGCCGCGATCGAAGAGGTCAATGCCAACTACTACGCGCCGAAGGCGATGACCTCCGGCGCAGCGATCGGGGCCTACACGTTCCCCGGCATCGCTCTCTCGGGGCGGCTGTTCGAGCAGACGGTTTCGATCCACTGGCTGCAGGCGCGCCTCGAGGAGGCCCTACACGCGCCGTTCCTCAACCCCAACGGCGTCCCGTTCGATGACACCGGCTTTGCGCTCTTCGAGGCGAAGGCGTCTGGCGTGTTCGGTCGAGGCTTGCGGATCGGCCACCTCGTAGCGCGCGTGTCCGAGGCAACCGGCCGCCGCACCCCATACCTCGACGTTGTCGGCCTGGACGACGTCGACCCGGGTGACGAGGCCGCTGCTCGAGTCCGACTCTCCGGAGAGGTCCACGTGGGGAAGAAGGCCCGCCGCGTGGTCCTGAACGTCGTGGCCAACCTGGGAGCGTGATCCGATGCCCGAGCAAAGACAGTTCTCCCCCGATCGCATGCTCTGGAGCTTCGCGCTCGTCGGTGCAGTGCCGGGGCTCGACTTCAACTCCATTGACCTCCGGCCTGGGCTCGTCCGTGGCCCGCAGGTGGCAGGCGGGCAGAGCGACCCCGACTGGACGATGGCGCACGACGACGGAGGGAACGCGGAGTACACGTTCAATCCGGCGCACAACGCAGGACAGCTCTCGTTCACGTACCTCTACGGGGCGATCACCAACAGCCTGCTGTCGGCGCTGGTGCTGGCCGATCGGCAGACGAAGCTGTGCGTGGGCACCATCCAGGGCAAGGACCTGAACGGCCAGACCCTCATTGTCGGACGTGGGGCGCGGCTTCAAGGCATGCCCGACATCGGGTTCGGTCTCACCGCCAACCAGCGCACGTGGACGTTCCTCATCGCTGATCTCAACTACTTCGCGGGCGCGCTCGAGGTGATCGGATGACGACCGACTGGAAAAGCGACCCGCTGCAGCACGAGATCGACGGGCGCGTCTACACCAGCACCAAGCTGCCGGCTGTTGCGGGTCTGACCGTGCTGCCGAAGCTGATCCGCATACTCGGTGAGGGCATGCTCGCGAAGCTGCTCAGCGGATCCGTCGGCGAGCTCGCGGAGGGTCTGACGATCGACCCCGACCAAGAGGCCGCGAAACTCCGGGAGTCCGGTGCGGACGAGGCTGAGGTGGCCAAGCGCTACGAGGCGGCGAAGATGCTTCGTGAGCGCGCGGGGGCCGACGTCGCCTACCTGGTCGAGACCGTGGCCGAGCGCGCTGACCGAGTCGGTCTCGACGCACTCGCGATGAGCCTGCTCGCCGAGGTGCAGTGCAACAAGCTCCGCCCGATCGGTGATGGCTACGTCGCGAAGGATCGCCAAGTGTTCGACGCCCACTTTGCGGGCGAGTACATCCACCTCCTGAAGGTGCTGATCTTCGCGATCCGTCACAACTTCGCGGGCCCTACGCTCGGCTCCCTCTCGATGAGTGGGAGCCGTGGTACCCCGAAGGCTGGACCGGTGAGCACAAGGGGGTCCAGCCCCGAAACGTCCACCCGCTCATCTGCCGCCTGACACTCCGCCCAGACGGCGGAGTCGATCGTTCGATGCACGCCGCACTACATGGCCGCATTCGGCCCGCGATCAGCCTTGACGAGGCCCTCGACCTCGTCGAGGTCCTGGACGTGGCCGCAAGCCACCAGGCGGCGAAACAGCGCAACTTGGCGGACGCAGCGGACAACGCCCGTCGGGAGCGCGCGAAGAACCAGGGGAGGACGCCCCGGTGATCATCCAGGAACTGCTGATCGCGCTCGGGTACAAGGTCGACTCGAAGCCGCTCGAGGATGCCGAGAAGGCCGGTGTCGAGGGCGCCGAGAAGACCGAGAGCGCGTGGGCGAAGGCTGGTCCGGCCGTCGCAGGCGTCATCGCGGGGATCGGGGCCGCTGCCGTAGCCGCCGCCGCCGGCGTGTTCAAGCTCGTCGACGAGTCGACCAAGGCCGGAGACGAGGTGGCCAAGGCTGCGCGCGCATCTGGTGTCGCGGCGGACGAGTTCCAGCGCCTCAACTTCGCCGCTGGCCGGGGTGGCGCCTCGATGCAGCAGCTCCAGGCGGGGCTGAAGACGCTGACGGCGAACCTCGACCAGGCGCGCAGAGGTGGAGCGCAGCCGTTTCAGGAGGCGCTCGAGCGCATCGGACTGACCACGGACGATCTCGGAGAGTCGGCCGAGGAGAACATGGCGAAGATCGCCGACGCTCTGCAAGGCGTCGCGAGCGAGCAGGACCGTGCGGCGATCCGGATGGAGCTGTTCGGCGCGAAGGCGGGCCCTGGTCTCGCCTCGATGCTGTCCGAGGGTGGCGACGCGATCCGCGAGATGGGAAAGGAGGCGGAGCGCCTCGGGCTCGTGATGGGCCAGGATGCGCTCGATGCCTCCGAGTCGTTCCAGGATTCGGTCTCCGACCTCCGAGCCACACTTGGCGCCGTCGTCCGGGACATCGGGATCGAGGCCGCGCCGGCCGTCCAGGGCTTCACCGACGATCTGAAAAACTGGGTCGCGGAAAACGGCGAGCTGCTACGGCAGGACATCGGCGGGATGGTCAACGCGGTCGCCGGTGCGATGCGCGACGCGCTGCCGGTGATTCACTCCGTCGTCAACGGGATCCGCAATGCGGCCGAGGCGGCGCAGGGATTCATGGCGCTCATCGACGACGTCGGCTCGGTGCGCGACGAAGACGTGGTCCGCGAGGTGTTCGCACGCCGCAGGGCTGGCGAGCAGGTCGACGCCTTCCAGGTCGTGCAGGAACGCCGCGAGGCAAGAGAGCGCGACCGTGCTCACCGGGCCGAGCTCGCGCGACGCCAGCGGGCCGAGGACGTGGCGGTGCAAGGCGTGCTCGACAACATCCAGGCGAACACGCAGACAATGCGGACGCTCGCTCAGCGGCGGTCGACCACGTCCACACCGCCCAAACCACGCGGCGGCGGTGGCGGTCGGTCGGGACAGCGCGACGCAGTCGAGGTGTCGGAACATGAGTTCGCCGCCCTCGACTTGTTCGGCGATGATCTGCGCGACGCGGCCAGCAGGATCGGGGCAACCGATGAGCAGGTCTCCGAGGCCATCCGCGCGGGTGGCCAGTCGCTTGCCGGCCATGCCTCCCCCGACGTTGCCCGACGTGCCGCGATGAGCCGCCTCGAGTCGCTCACGGGCATGAGGGTCCCGGCACACGACCCCCGGCTGATGGAGCTCTTGGGCGAAGACATCCCCATGGGGGTCCCCGACCTGCGCCTGTCTGCCGTCACGCGCGGGCACGAGCCCAACGTGGTGGTCAACACGAACAACATCACCAACGACGTGAGAGTGGAGATCCACGTCGACGGCTCCGGCGACCCGCGCACGGTCGCGGACCAGGTATTCGACAACTTCAACCAGCGACTGGTCGCCGAGATGCTCGAGCCGGCGCAGCGCGCCAACCAGGTGAACTTCGCGAGGTGAACCATGGTGGCGCTTGGAGACTTCCTCGGCCCGCGCAAGGTGGTGATCTTCGCCAAGCCGCGAGTGCCCGACCCGACCCTCGGGAGCCGGCTGATCGCCTTCCTGCTGAGCGATGCCACGGTGTTCGATCCAAACGGGTTCGCGCTCGACACGGCGCACGACCGACAGCACCGCCACACATACCAGTGGACCCGCTCACCCGTGGAGCGCCTCACGGCGGACAACGTGATCAAGCAGCCGAACGAGGTGCGCGTACGCGGCACGCTGACCGCGACACCGATCGGCGGTCTTCTCGGTGGCCTGCAGGCGGCAGAGTCGGCCATCCCTGGGATCGTGAGGCGTGACCGAAGGCTCGCCGACAAGTTGCTGCGGATCGCTGACCGCGGAGAACCGGTCGTGCTCGTCACGCCCGAGCGCCCCTATCCCAGCATGGGGATCACCTTCATCGAGGAGGCGCATGGGCGCGGCGAGAAGATCGACCTGACGCTGGGCTTCGCCGCAGTGCGGATCGTCGACCCGCTGGCTGTGGCTTCCGATCTCGAGATCCAGGCAACGGTCACCGGGGCACTCGCGACCTCCGCGATGGGGGGGCAGCCGGTCACCTCAGTACCCGATCCGGGGGGGCTCGGATGACTGTCCAGATCCACGTGAGGCGCTCGAGCGCGCAGCGGGCAACGGAGCAGTACGTCACCCTCGACGGGATGCGCGTGGGCTTCCGGTTTCGCTACGCCGCAGCCGGCGAGCGCTGGTGGATGTGGCTGCTGTCGCAGAACGGCAACGTCATTCGAGGCCCGCGCAAGCTCGTGCCTGGCCTCGACTTGCTCGCAGGATGGAAGCACGACCATCGGGTACCGCCAGGGGCACTGTTCGTCCACGCCGTCGACCGCATGCCGCCGGACGCAGACACCGTCGACACAGACGCGAGACTCCTCTACCGGGAGGCGATCACGTGATCACCTTCGGGCGAATGTTCAAGCCGGTCTTGGTGGCCATTCTGGCCGGCCAGGTTGTGCCCTTCCTCGAGGGGGGGCTGCGGGTCGCGTTCACGATCACGAAGACGCTGGACAAGACGCCCGACGTTGCGACGTGCTCGTTCTACAACCTCGCTCCCGAGCGCCGCATCGCAGCGCAAACGACTTTCTCGGAGCTCGGCCGAGCGCGTCTCTCGATCCGAGCGGGTTACGACGGCATCGCGATCGACCTGTTCGCAGGGGACATCCGGCGCATGCAGTCCACCCGCCGCGTCGGTCCGGACGTCATCACTGAGGTGAGAGCCGACGATGGTGGGGATGCGCTCGCTGACGTGAACGCGCAGCTCTATGGCGCCGACGTGAAGGTGCGGCAGATGGTTGACGTGGCCCTCGCCTTCTTTGCGGCGAATGGTCACCCGATCACGAAGCATCCGAGTGTCGACATCGTGATCGGTGCAGCGTCTCCGCTCATCACGGAAAAGGGGTGGAGCACAGCGCACAACGGCAAGGCGACCGACCTGCTCGACCAAGCAGCGCGCTTGTGCGAGGCCCGCTGGTTCGTGCGCGGCGGCTTCCTGCACTTCGCTGCCCGCAATCTGCCGCTCGACGGGCCGGCGGTCATTGTGGAGCGTACGCACTGGCTCAGCGAGCTCGACGAGGACGGTTCCGGCCTGGCGCGTCTGTCCGTCTTGATGGATCCGAACATCGAGCCAGGGCGCCCGGTCGTGGTGCAGGGGATGCCCTTCCGTGTCGAGGCGGCGACGTACGCAGGAGACACCGAGTCGGGACCTTGGTCGGTCGCGATGGCGATGCGGAGGGTCGTATGAGCGGCAAGGACGAGCGCGACACGCTGGACGCCGCAAGCGCATCCGACAACGCCGGGCAGGCGCTCATCAAGGCGCTCGACCTGGTCAAGCGCTCCCTCGGGCTCGACCTCCGCGTGTCGGCGCCGGCAACCGTCGTCAGCTACGACGCCGCCACGCAGAGGGCCGACGTCACGGTGGGGTTTGTGCGCGTCGCCTACGCCGCAGGAGTGCCAGTCCAGCAGCCTCCGGACATCGTCGCGCGCGTGCCCGTGGAGTGGGTCGGGGGCAGCCTGGGCTACGTGACAACGCCTCTGGTCGCCGGAGACACGGGCATGCTGGCGTTCACCGATCGCGCGCTCGCGCTGTGGCTGGATGGCCCAGGCACCCCGGTAGACCCCGGCAACGCGCGCGTGCACGACCTGGCCGACGCGGTGTTCCGGCCGGGGCTCCGTCCCGACCCCAGAGTGATTGCCCCTCCGACCGCGCTTGATGGCACCGTGGTCGAGGGGCCGTTGGTGAAGCTCGGCCGTTTGGCGACGCACTTCGCCGTTCGCGGGACAGCTCTGGCCACCTCCGCAGGCGAGCTCGCGGCGATCCTGGGGCCGGTGCCGGCTGCGGCCGACCCGGCATCCACAGCTGTGCTGGCGAACGCCAACAAGGCGGCGCTGATGGCTCTGTTCGCTGCGATCGCCGAGTCCCTCTCCACGAAGGTCCAGGTGCAGTGATGGCACGCGATCTGGCGATCGAGCACATTGGCGGCGGCGTCTACGACCTGGTCGAGCAGGGTGGCGACCTCGTCACCCTCAGCGGCCCAGATGAGACCCTGAATCACCTGACGTACCGCCTCCAAACCTGGCTGGGGGAGTCGCCGTACGCCCGCACAGCGGGCATCCCCTACATCGATGGCGTGTTCGGTCAGCACGGCCCCGTCCAAGGTATCGCCGCCTTGTTCACCCTGCAGATCCTCGAGACAGATGGCATCGAAGGAATGCTTCCGCTCACGGAAATCGACATCGATGACGAGGGCGTCTTGCGACTGCGTCCCGAAGTCTTCCTGCAGGGCGAGGCGAACCCTGTCGCGCTGCCCGTGGAGGTGTTCCCGTGATCACGCTGGATGCGACCGGACTTCAGATCCAGACATTCGAGGAGGTGCTCGCCGACGTGCGCGCGGCCATGCGCAGCCAGCTGGGCGACGACATTCGCCTGGACCTCGAGTCGTCCTACGGCCAGATCGCGTTCATCTGGGCCGAGCAGGTCTCACGGCTTCAGGAAGAGTTGCTCGGGGTCTACGAGACGCTGTCGTTCTCCGCCGAGGAGGCGCACCTCGAGCGCGTCGTCGCCCTGCTCGGGGTCACCCGGCGGCCGGCGATCGCGTCCAGTGTCGTGGGGCTCGTCCAGGGGACGCCGAATCACACGATCGCCGAAGGCACCACGCTGCGCTACGAACCCGCAGGAACACTCTGGGATGTGGTCGCGGACACGACGCTCGATGGTGTAGGAGAGGCCAGCCTCACGGTCGCGGCGCAAGACGTCGGCGAAGCCCACACGGCCAACGTCGGCCACGACTACACCGGCACGCTGGCCAACACTGCGGGTGGACCGAACGCGATCGGCGACTACACCTTGACCTTTGCGGGCTACGGCCTCGTGGGGCCGGTCGCCGTGACGTACACCGCGACACAGCCGCCCGCGACACCCGCCGCGATCGTCGAAGGTATGCGCCAACGCATCGTCACTGAGTCGCTGGCTGGCGGGCTGATCGCGGGCGTGGTCGTGGCGACGCGGCGGGTCAACCAGGTGCTCGAGGTGTGGACGTCGCCCTCGCTGCCTGACGGGACGATCACTTTCGCGGCCACGACGTTCGAGACCCCCACCATGGTCTTCGTTCCGCGGCAGGTGTGGACGGTGCTCGGTGATGAGGACGCCGAGGGCTTCACTGCGCTCGAGCTCGCCGTGGTCGGCTCTGGCATCGAGGTGGACGCGGCTCTGCGCCAACGTGCGGCCGTCGAGGCCTTCCGCCGCGGTCAGGGGCCGCTGAAGGCCATCGAGGCCGCAGTGACGCAGGTGCGAGGCGTGACGTTTGTGCGCGCGTGGGAGAACACCGGGAACCCGGCAGCCGTCGACGCGAACGGGATCCCCGGACGCTCGATCAATGTAGTGGTCGAGGGTGGGGCCAACGCAGAGGTTGCAGAGGCCATCCTTGCGTCACGGCCTGGAGGTGTGCAGCTGTGGGGGACCGACTACGACGAGCCGCACCAAGTGGCCCCAGGGCAGTTCGTGTCCGTCCGTTTCGACCGCGTCGAAGAGGTGCCGATCTGGATTCAGTACAGCGCGACGCTTACCGCTGAGGCGCCGCCCGATGCTGGCGCAGCGATCGCCTCAGCACTGCTCGCTGGAGCACAGAGCCTCTTCGGGATCGGTGACGACGTGCGGCCGTGGAAGCTCTACGGCGTCGTGAAGAACGCGAGCATCCCCGGCATCGATGACATCGAGATCCTCGTGTCGGTGGACAACGGCGGGGTTCCACTCGGCTATTCCGCCGACAACATCGAGATTACGATCCGCCGCCGTGCAGTGTTCGCGGCTGAGAGGATCGAGGAGGTCTGATGGCCAACGTCAGTCTCAGCGCCCCCCGCCTCGCCACGTACGCGACGCTCGCTGCCGAAGGGCAGCTGCCGAACAGCGAGCAGCTCGCTGCGGCGCCGGGAGAGCTCACGCTCTCGGGTGCCTCGTTCGGCCTGGCGGACACGGCGGTCACGCCGGGGACCTACACCGCGGCGAACATCACGATCGACGCGAAGGGGCGGATCACGGCGGCGGCCAACGGCATCACCGGTCTCGACGGCCTCTACGTTCGGCGCGACGGCTCGACGCCTCTCACGGCACCGTGGAATGCTGGCGCGCATGCGGTGACGCTCGGGTCGACCCTGAGTGTGGTGGGGGATGGCTCGTTTGGCCGTGTGCGTGCTGGTGGAGCGGCGTTCACTGACGTGGCGTCGGAGCTACGGAATGGTGTCTTCGGGGATCCGTCTGGCACTGGCGCGACGCAGGGCATCGGCATCGTCACTGACACCACAGGCATCGCCCGAGTCGGCCTCGGCCGCCCTGGCGCTTCTGCTCAGGGCGGCGTCGAGCTGAACCTGAGCACGGGTACGCTCGGGCTCCGGCACAACAGCGCTGTCCGTGTCGAGCTGACGAGTACGGCTCTGCAGGCGGAGAGCGACTCCGGGCGTGGGCTCGGTACGTCGACGCGGCGCTGGTCCGCTCTATGGCTCAACGGCAACATCAACTCCTCCGGTAACCGGATGGGGACGATCTTCGGCACCATCGCCGACTTCAGCGGCGTCGGGTCAGACGTGCACCGGTTCGGCGGTTCCGGGAATCCGTCGGTGTACCTGCAGAAGGCTGCGTCGGGCTTCGGCTCGTTGCACTTCATCGAGGGAGCGACACCAGGCGGGAACGCAAAGCGGCTGATCCACTGGAGCGACGGGTCTCTTCGGGCGCAGTACTTCACGGGCGGCACGTACCAGGATGCGTGGCGCGTGACCGACAGCGGCAGCTTCGCTGTCACGAACCAGCTTACCGCGAACGGCCTCACCTACCCGTCGAACGCGTCCGGGTCTGTTGGAGACCTCGTACGCAAATCGGCGGATGGCGTCCTGTCGTTCTCTTCACTGGCGAGTCTCGGACTCCCTGCAACGGGCACCGTCACGAACAGCACGCTGCGGTGGTCGGGGTCGCAGTGGGTCGAGAACACCGGGGTGCTCAGTAGCAGCGGAAATCTCACGCTGAACACTGCTGGCGCAGTCCTACGCGTTGGGACAGGAGGCGGCAACAATCCCCAGATCGTGCTGAACTCCGGACCGTCGAACTTCTCGGACATCGGCTTCGAGAACGACAGCGTCCAACGGGCCACAATCCGACACACGAGCAGCAACGTACTCCAGTTCATTCAACGCGACGCCGCTGGGGCCGTCGCGTTCACCACGTCGTACTCGAACAGCAGCGGGGATTGGACGTTTCCGTCAGCGGGTACGTTTGGAGCACGCCTATCGACAGTCGCGGGTTCGGCTGCGTCACCGTCGTTCGGTTTCGGCACCGACTCAACCACTGGGCTCTACCGCCCTGGCGCGAACCAGATCGGGTTTGCGACGGCTGGATCCGCGCGCTGGATTATACGCTCGACTGGCGTACTCGATGCTATCGGCAGTCCGGACATCGGTACGAGCAGCACACGTGTGGCTACGGTCTTCGGCGCGACCGCCGATTTCTCGGGCAACGGGACGTTCGGCGGAACAAACTCGCGCGTGGAAGTCGGAAACGGTGCTGGTGCTGTTGGGTACAGGCTCTACAAGGGCGACGCGGCGGATGGCGCCTTCGCAGACATTCGTTCAGGCGGCACGGCGGATGCAAACCGACGCTGGACACTCAGAGTCAACGGGACGACGCAGCACTTGGTGTTCCACAGGCGGAGTGCGGCAGGGGCGTCTG
>ERZ869909.1439-NODE-1439-length-19288-cov-89.671959_pt1 | contig 19288 bp, 18 predicted proteins | sample MGYA00520892_ERZ869909 | MGnify/ENA primary metagenome ERZ869909 (study PRJEB32215, sample SAMEA104723947) | bioreactor metagenome | biome: bioreactor; feature: anaerobic bioreactor; material: water | place: China | collected 2015-03-12 ...
ACTTTCAGGCCCATCTCCTTGACCGCGGCAATCACGCCCTCGGCGATGATGTCGCAGCGCATGATGCCGCCGAAGATATTCACCAGGATGCCCTTCACATTGGGGTCCGAGGTGATGATCTTGAATGCTTCGGTCACCTTGTCCTTGGTGGCGCCGCCACCAACATCAAGGAAGTTGGCAGGCTCGGCACCATAGAGCTTGATGATATCCATTGTCGCCATCGCCAGCCCGGCGCCGTTGACCATGCAACCGATTTCGCCATCGAGCGCGATATAGTTCAGGTCGAACTTCGACGCGGCCAGCTCCTTGGGGTCTTCCTCGGTTTCGTCGCGCAGCGCCAGAACCTCGGGCTGCCGGTAAAGAGCGTTGGAATCGAAGCCCATCTTGGCATCAAGACATTTCAGATCACCGTCAGTGGTGACGATCAGCGGATTGATCTCCAGCATCTCGGCGTCACGCTCGATGAACACCTTGTAAAGCTTGTTCACCAGATCGACGCATTGCTTGACCTGCTTGCCCTCAAGCCCCAGCGCAAAAGCCACGCGGCGACCGTGGAAGCCTTGAATGCCAGTGGCCGGGTCGATGTTGAACGAGACAATCTTTTCTGGCGTCGAGGCTGCGACCTCTTCGATATCCATGCCGCCCTCGGTGGACACGACAAACGACACCCGGCTGGACACGCGATCAACCAGCAGCGCGAGATACAGCTCGCGCGAAATGTCAGAGCCGTCCTCGATATAGATGCGGTTGACGACCTTGCCTGCGGGGCCGGTCTGATGCGTTACCAGCGTGCGGCCCAGCATGGCATTGGCGTGTTCTGCCGCCTCTTCGACCGATCTGGCCAACCGAACGCCGCCCTTTTCGCCCGCCGAAGCCTCTTTGAACTTACCCTTGCCGCGCCCGCCTGCGTGGATCTGGGCTTTCACGACCCAAAGCGGCCCGTCCATTTCGCCTGCCGCGCTTTTGGCATCTTCGGCGCGAAAAACCACCCGGCCGTCGGATACCGGCACGCCAAAGCTGCGAAGAAGCGCCTTCGCTTGATATTCATGGATGTTCACGGCTGTGTCCCCGTCTGCTGCGATTTGTGCTGCTCATGCCATGAATCAGAACTGGCACAAATGACTATTTGGTGTAGCCTAGTGGTTGTGGCAAAAATTCTTCGCTTTGTGATCACACGAAGAAATCGCGTGATCACAAATCCTCATTTCAGCAACCCGCAGTTGGCGACACAAGGAATCATGGCAGGCAACGCGCGGTGCCAGATGATCATGCGAAACACCAAAAGCGGCGCAAGCTGGGGGCTGGCAATGCTTGCCGATGAGCCCGAGGCGCTGGTGCTGGCCAATCTTTGCTGGCATCTGGAGCAGGGTGCACAAGAAATCCACCTCTATCTGGACGCACCCGAAACTCGCGCGGCCCATACCATCACAGCAGCGGCGGGCAGATTGCCCAGCGTAAACGTCACGCGCTGCGACACGGCATTCTGGCAGAGGTTGAACGGGTGCCGCCCACTTTTGCAGACCCGACGACAGACACTGGTCGCCACGCAGGCCTATCGCCACACGGAGGTTGACTGGCTGCTGCATCTGGATGCCGACGAATTTCTGTGGCTGCCACCTGCGCAGCCCTTTGCACAGGAACTGGCCTCGGCAAGCGATGCGACGGCCTTCATCGGCCTGCGCAATCTGGAACGCGCCTTTACCACCGCGGCACCGCAAACACTGTTCGAAGGGGTGTTCCGCGTGCCGATCCCTGCGAAAGGCACGCTGCCCGCGCACCGGGCTTGATGCTGTCTTGCAACCCCATGCCCCGCGCGTCCAGGGTGCGCGCGCGCCCTCGGCACTGGCCGACGCGGCAGTTGTCTTGCATTTCGACGGGCTGACACCGCTGCACTGGCTGATCAAGCTCAAGCGCTACGCCGCGCATGATCCGGGGCAGTGGGATCGGTTCCTGGCCCCGCACCGCCGCGCGCAACTGGCGTTCATCCGAGAGCATCAAAACGTTCCCGAAGCAATCCGTGCCTTTCACGACCGGTTGAAACAGGCAAGCGAGCTACCCGCGCTAGAGGCCGCTGGACTGGTTCAGCCACTTACGTTTGACCCGGCGCCAGCGCTGAACCGCTGGCTGGGTGCAACCGCGGATCTGTCCGTTGCGGGCTTCGACGCAGCGCTGCGCAACACCTTCCCCGATCTTTCGGCGCGGCTTTAGCCGCTGCTACTCACAACAAGACAGGTCTGCGATCACCAGCCGCAAAGCGGCGCAGAACAGCAGGATAAAGGCGATGCTCCTGCACCAGCACCCGCGCCGCCAACGTGTCCGGCGTATCGCCGGGCAGTACCGGCACACGGGCCTGGCCCAGAATGGGGCCGTCATCCAGCACCGGCGTCACCTCGTGCACCGTGCAGCCGGCCTCGGTGTCGCCCGCCTCCAGCGCCCGGGCATGGGTATGCAGGCCCGGATACTTCGGAAGAAGCGAGGGGTGGATATTCAGCATCCGCCCGGCAAAGCGATCAACAAAACCGGCCGTCAGCACCCGCATGAACCCGGCCAGCGCAATGATATCGGGCCGCGCAGCCTCCAGCGCGGGCAGAAGCGCGGCCTCGAACGCCGCGCGGTCCTTGCCGAATGGGCGGTGGTCAACGGCGGCGGTGGGAATGCCCAGCGCGGCCGCGCGTTCCAGCCCCTTGGCAGAGGGATCGTTCGACAGCACCAGACAGGGCCGCGCCGGGTGGTCACCGGTCATGCTCTCCGCCAGCGCCACCATGTTCGACCCGCCGCCCGAAATCAGGATGGCGACGCGTTTTCTCACACCAGTGCGCCCGTGTAGCTGACGCCTTCGCCCGCTGTGACCTGCCCGATCACACTGACGCTTTCCCCCGCCTCGGCCAGCAATGCCGCCAGCGCCTCGGCCCGGTCAGGGGCAGCGACCACGATCATGCCGATGCCGCAGTTGAAGGTTTTCAGCATCTCGGCCTGTTCAAGCCCGGCATTTTGCGCCAACCAGCCAAAGACCGGCGGCAGCGCCCAGGTGTCCAGGTCGATGCGCGCACCCAGCCCTTCGGGCAGAACGCGGGGAAGGTTCTCGGTCAGCCCGCCGCCGGTGATATGCGCCAGTGCATGCACCCCGCCAGCGCGCACCGCCGCCAGCGCCGGCTTCACGTATAGCCGGGTGGGGGCCAGAAGGGCCGCGCCCAGCGTGCCCTCGCCAAAGGGGCAGGCATCATCCCAACCCAACCCAGTGGATTCGACGATCTTGCGCACAAGCGAATAGCCGTTCGAATGCACCCCGTTCGAGGCCAGCCCCAGAAGCACATCGCCCTCGGCCACATCTTGCGGCAGATCCTGCCCGCGCTCCATCGCGCCCACGGCAAAGCCCGCCAGGTCAAAATCGCCCTTGTGATACATGCCCGGCATCTCGGCGGTTTCGCCACCGATAAGCGCGCAGCCCGAGGCCGCGCAGCCCTCTGCAATACCTTCTATAATTCGGGTCGCCTGATCCACCTCCAGCTTGCCGGTGGCGAAGTAGTCCAGAAAGAACAGCGGCTCCGCGCCCTGACAGACCAGGTCATTGACACACATCGCCACCAGATCGATACCGATTGTATCAACATGACCGGTGTCGATGGCGATGCGCAGCTTTGTGCCCACGCCGTCTGTGGCCGCCACCAGAACCGGGTCGCTATAGCCTGCCGCCTTCAGGTCAAAAAGCGCGCCGAACCCGCCCAACCCCGACATGGTTCCCGGTCGCGCGGTGCGCTTGGCTGCCGGTTTGATCCGTTCGACCAGCGCATTGCCAGCATCGATATCGACGCCAGCCTTTGCATAGGTCATTGCGTTCCTGCGTTCGCTCATCGCTCCGATCCCCCGTAGCCGTGATGGCGCCCGCCTTAGCGCAAGCCCCGCGCGCAGGCAACGGACCATGACAATCCGCGCATGCATATTCTTGACGTCGGGCCGCAATCTGCTAGCTACGTGGCGCCGGGCCTGTAGCTCAATGGTTAGAGCAGGGCGCTCATAACGCCTTGGTTGGGGGTTCGAGTCCCTCCGGGCCTACCATCGGCCAATTATTTTCGTTAAGTGTTCCGGCGGGGGCAACTTTGCCAAATGGGGCATTTCGGAGGGTTTTGTCCGGGGTGTTTTTTGCCACAACGGCGTAACCTGTTGAAATTACTTGGTCCGGCCTCACGGGAAAAGTGGCGCGCCTTTGGGAATGGGATGTGCCCCACCTGCTGGGTGTGTCCACGATATTGAACACCCTCGGCGCCAACAGCGAGGGTTGCCGCCCAAGACAGCGAAGCCGCAACTGCGATACCTTTCGCCCGGGCAGATAGAACTGCGGAAATCCCGCAGCCGGAAGGCTTTGGGCCGCGATTCATCGATCCCGGATTGGCCGGTTGCAGCGTTATGGCCCTGAAGGGCTGACGGTCGCTCAAGGCTGATGTGGCACATCCCCCCTCAACCATCCTCTCCGCACAGTTTCGTTTGCGTCCCGGGCCGCTTCTTGCTAACGCTCTCTGCATGATCAGGCTTTGCACCATACGCGGCTGACGTTGAACTGACTGCCCTCGGGCGGCCCGGCGTTTGTTGCGTGCTGCTTTGCCATCGCCCTGCGGCCTCGTTCGACTGCTTGCGCACAGGTGCCGATCATGCTCCGCAAATCCATTGTTTTCACCCCCGATTTCCCGAACCTCGGCCAGCCCAAGGCCGCCATCACCGCGCGCTGGCTGGCGCATTGGCACCGGTTGCGTGCCTTGAAACAGGTCCCTGATGGCGGGGCCACGGCCCCTGCCGAGAGCGCTGACGCCGAGAATGACACCTTCGACGATGCGGAACTGCGCATGACCAATGCGCGCCACCGCATCCAATGGCGCGCCGATCGGCTGGTGAAAGCGCGCGAACGGGCGGCGGGCATCGGAGCTCTCAAGCGCGAGATCCTTGAGCCGCTGCGCGAGGCGCTGAAGCAGGGCATCGCCCTCGCCGGGCCCGCCAGCGAGCATGAGGCCGATGAACTGGCCGCAGCGCTTTTCGATGAGCTGCCCTGGATGGGCGCGGCGATCGAACCCCTGTGGCGCGACATGCGGGTCTCGGCGCGGCAGGGGCGGGGGCTGCATTCCGATCAAGCCAAACTGCGGTCTTTGCGCCCTTCAAAGAGCACCTTCGCCATCGCAGCGCACAACGCTCGCAAAAGCGCGCGCGGCTCCACTCGAGCCAAGATGAACGTGGCTTTGATGCAATTTTTCGCACCTAGGAAGAGGCGCGGCGCTGATAGTCAGATCGATGGGGGGCCTGTGGGAAGTGCAATAGAAGTTGAGGGAATTCAGCAAAGCGTCGGGCACGGGGTGCGCCGAGCAGTTTCAGTTCGCCGATTTTTCCCGGAATTGAGCACTCCGATTGCCTGGAAATGGAAAAATCGCAATTTAATCAGTTAGTTAAAGGGAATGTTCTGGTTGACGGAATCGCTTTGTGCCTCTAGCGTTCACCCACGCCTCACTCGGTCGCCCGGTCTGAGCAAGATTTTCTGCACGGTGCGCCGTGCCCTGTCACGATTATTCGCAACCAGGATCGATGGCGAACCATGCGCGCCATCCGGTGCTGCATCAGTCACCTCCTCCGAGCCCCGAGGATTACATGCCTTTTCCCTTGTCGATCCCTCGCGCCCATATCCCTCTTGCCGATGTTGTCGAAGCCTTGGAAAGAGACATCCGAGCTTGTAACGACGACTCTGGGGCGTGGGGTTACGATCGTGTTTCCCCGTTCCTGCAAGGATTTATCGAGGAATTCTGGAAATCTCGCTGGACAAATGCGCCCGAAGGTCAGTCGACCGCGGCCGACGCAGCCGAGGCCTTCTGCGACTACGTCATCGATCTGGCGATGCGGCTGCCCGGGGAGGAAGAGTTGCAGGCCGTTCCGCTCATTGAGCACTGGTGCGCCTTGCGCATCAATCTTGCAGTCGGCATCCACCCCTGTCTGATTGGACACGTTACCGGTCATCCACGCCTTCGCAACGGCGCACGGACGATCACTTCCACTTTGATACGCGTTGAGCCAACTGAAGGCTGGGCACGGACATGGAACCGTTTGTATCGCCTCGGCGCTGGCGGCGACGCGATTTTTCATGACCTGGTTAGAGGCCGAAAATTACCGCCTGCCGCCGAGATCGATCGAGAAATCGCACACCCGATGATCCACTGAAGCGCGGGGCTACCGTCGAAATAAAGAACGGGACGCAGCACTTCTCGCCGCCTATTCGGTGAGGCACAGAAGCGCGTCGTCGAGTGGGCGTTGTAGAACCCGCGCTTCCGGCCAAGGCGCGGAAAGCCATGTTTCCAACTCTGTGGCCTCCGTAGGGTCACCGGCATCGCCTTGGGGTGAATGGGCGCGACCACGCCATAGGGCTCGCAGGTCAAGAAGGCGTATAGGTCGTCAGTGGTCTCGCCGTCCTTCAGCTTGCGCAGGCTGGTCCAGCCCTAGACCCGTATCCCGGCGAAAAAGGCCGGCCGGGTATCCTTCACCCTGAAACCAAGCATTGCCCACACCCTTGCCCGGGCGCGGCTCGGCGAACCGTGACAGCGGCACCAGGCAGCGGTGCTCCGGACCCAGCCAGCGCCTCCAGTGTGGCGAGCCGGTATTGCGCACATTGGTGACGCCACGATCGATACCGCTCTTGCTGTGATATTGCGGGGGAGATGACATACCCCAGCGCGCGCGGCGCAGCACATGACCCTCCCCTTCGAGGGTGATTATCGGCGCCATGCGGTCGGGATAGACATCGCCGCCTTCGACATTGCCCGCCCGGTTCTCGAGGCGCTGGAACAGCCCGCGCATCGCCTCCACCGCGGTGGTCTGATTGTAGAGATTGCAAATCTGGCCAATTCCCGATTCTCACAAGCAGGATAGCACGCGAAGGCAGGGCTTGCAGACTCATGATGTTCGCGCAATGTTTCTGTTCATGCCCGTGCAGTTCCCACCCGTTCACCCGCATCCGTTCAAGGCGCCACGCACGCTGCGCCAAGCGGCTGCGGATGGGATGGTGATGGAACTGCGCTGCAATCTTTGCCGAAAGAGCGTGACCTATCTGGCCCATGATCTGCTGCGGGTCTGCTCACCGGATCATCCGGCGCATCTGCCGCCCTTCGGCTGCGCGCGCTGCCGTGTTCCCCTGCAGGAGGAATACGGCAAGCTTGTGATCCGGCGGCCCCAGCGGCAAGTCTGGAAATGGGAGGATATTCCGTTGGGGGAGTGAAGGGGAGCACGGTAGACATCATAGTTGCTTTGAGAACCGCCTGTTACACCGCGAAGGGCGGAAAGCCGCCTTCTGCGGGTGCAGAGGGACGGCTGAAACACTGCGAAAAGCGGGCGCTTGAAAATTGGAGCTTGGGCATCTGGCCAACTGATGCGTGAAGTGTGCGTTTCTCGCTTTGAACTTTCTCGAACGCGCGCCGATGTAGCTCGTTGACGGGGGCGAAGGTGTGCGACGCGCTCAAAGCATGTGCCGAACATCTCGTGTGTTAAGGTCAAAGGCGAGTGAGTGAATCGCGGAGGAATTGCGAAACCACCTTGAAATGTTGCCCGCCGAGTTCATGGCACCCGTGCGTCCATCTCAGGATGCAAGATCAGGCTTTCCCGGGCGGTCGCCTCATTGCGGCATCCCATGAATATGGCCGGCGCAGTGCCTCGATTGACCGCCACATGCAGCACGTTGGCCGGAATGTAGACGTAGTCACCTGGGTGAACATTGTCGCAATGTTCAAGGTCGTCGCCGGTCCAAAGCTCCAGCGCATCACCGCTCATCATGTAAAGCGCCGTTTCATGATGCTCATGCACATGGGCCTTGGTTCGAGCGCCTGGCGGGAGTGCGATCGTGCCGAGCCATATCACCTGCGATCCGACTGTTTCGGCGCTGATGCCGGGTTGGTAGTCCGAGCCCTGTTCGGCCCGGTAACCAGGCGCTCCCTTCACCACCAAGCCCCTTCGCCTGTCAGTCCGGCTTGACGACGTCCTGGTTGCTTCTGCGTTGCTCATCATTGCCTCCCTTCCGGTTTGATGGGCACGCACATGTTGGCGTCAAACGACGGCAAAGTCTTAAAGCCCGCCCGAAAAGTTCCGAATTGTTCTGAATGCTGCTACGCAGTTCGGTTGCCGGCCGCTAAACTTGTGAGATGGAACGTTTTGCCTTCGGCCCATTCGTGTTCGATTCCCTTCGCGAAGTATTGCTTCGCGAAGGGCGGCTGATCCCTTTGAACAACAAGGGAACCCGGTTGCTTGCCGCATTGCTTCAAAGCCCGGGCAAGACCGTCGAAAAGGCCACGCTGATGGATGCGGCGTGGCCGGATACCGCCATTGAGGAAAGCAACCTCTCGGTCCAGATCGCGGCCTTGCGCAAGCTGCTGGGAGCCGCACATGACGGTGGCGAGTGGATCGTGACAGTGCCTCGCGTCGGATACCGCTTTGCCAGCCAGGTCTCGGACGCCGACGCTCGACAAGAACGCCTGGATGGACCCGAGGCGCGTGCGCTGATCGCAGTGCTACCCTTTGGCATAGTGAGTGAGGAGACGGGAAAAGAGTATCTCGCCGACGGCATCACTGACGACATCATTACGGCGCTCACCCGATACCGGTGGTTTCGTGTCGTTGCGCGTGGATCGGCTTTTGCCCTGAGACACAGAGAAGGCGATCTTGCAGAAACCGCGCGCATGCTCGATGCCCGCTATGCACTCCATGGCAGCGTGCGCTATGCGACGAGGCGATTGCGCATTTCGGTTCATCTCGTCGATGCGGCGGATGGCGGACATCTGTGGGCTGAACGCTATGATCTGGAGTTCGCCGACGTATTTGCGATCCAGGATGAAATCGCCGAGCGCGTGGCCGCAGCACTCGAACCCGCGCTTCTCCAAAGTGAATCCCGCCTGGCCGCTATCCGCCACACCGGCAACATCACCGCGTGGGACCTTGTTCGGCAGGGCATGTGGCACTTTCACAAGGTGACGCACGAGGGACATCGCACCGCGCGTGACCTCTTCCGATGCAGCTGCAATATCGATCCGGATCTTCCCGAGGCGCATAGCTGGCTCGGCCGCGTCTGTGCCGGCATGATCGCATATGGCTGGAGCGAGGATCCCGTCGCGGACGGTCGTGAAGGAATTGATTCAGCGATGCGTGCCGCCGCGCTCGACCCTCGCGACCCGTATTCACACTACGCACTGGCGATCACCAATTGCTATGCAGGCTCGGCCAATACCGCCGCACTATCTGCACAGAACGCCATCGCCCTCAACCCGAGTTTTGCGCTCGGTCACCTCGTTCTTGGGATGGCGCGGCTGTTTGATGGCGACCCGCAATCCGCCATAGCCCCGCTGGAACACGGACTGGCGCTCAACCCCAACGATCCGCAAAACATAACTTGGCTAAATCTTCTGGCCTATGCACAGCTGCTGGCGGGCGATCTGGAACACGCACTCGACAGCGCGAAACAGGCACTCTCTGTCCGACCGGTCTTTCGTCCGACCTTCGAAACGCTTGCCTTTTGCACCGTGGCGTTGGACCGCGCCAAGGAGGCCCACCAATGGTTCACGCGCATGCAGGAACTCGACGGACCCAAAAGCCATTTCCTGGCGCCGTTGAAAAGGAACAACCCCGACTATGCCAAACGCATCGCACGGATGCTCGAATCAGCAAAACAGTAAGCTGGTAAGAATTACTCCGATCAGAAGCTCCCGTGAAATGCCGGTAGTGGCGCCAGCGCATTGAATTTCCTGGCGCATGATAGGTGTTGCGCCTGCGAGAAGTCCCGACGACATTTACCACGTCCGGCATTGGTCTTTGCCCCGTCGATCTCGCTGCAGGGAGCCTGAGTGACTGGACTGGGGAACTCGCACTTCAGCGTTGCGACCGCCCCGAACCTCAGGTTTGGGTCGGACTTGTCGACTCGGCCCTCAGCTTCGCAAGGGGCTGTCCGCGCCAGGAGGCCGTGCCCGGACGAGCAGCAGGCCAAACCTACACGGCAGTTCGGAGCAACGAACCCATCCATTCAGGAAAGACACTTCAGGACAAAATCTGCCCGCGCTTGGACATCGACCTTCGGCAAAATGACCGGATCATATCCTAGCCGCTGATAGGCATCGAGCAACCGATGGTATTCGGCGACGCCTTCCTCCAGATCCAGCTGACGCTCGTCGTCAGACCGGTAGATTTCCGGCCATGGTGGGGTCAGAAAGACTTGTCGGTGAAAGCGCTCGTGCCCGACAAGGGTGGTCGCGACGGCCACACCGGCTACGTGCTCCAACGCAACCGCCGCATCGATAAGCCCGCGATCGAAGAAAACCCAACGTCTCGCGTCTTTCATGCGCGCCCGATCAAGGGAGGCCATCGCTATGGCGTGCCTCGCGAACGCTTCGGGATCGACCCAGGGAAGCGCTTTCCCCGCGCATCGCGTCTCGTCCGCGACGATCCTCCTGCCGGGCTCGTCGACGGTTTCGAAACCTTGCCGTCGCAGCGCGGTCAGCAACGTTGACTTTCCTCCGCCCGAGCATCCCGACAGAATGACATGGCGGTTGGCGTCATTTCTCTTCATAGGCTCCTCCTACGACTTTGGCTCGCACGAGTATTGTGTAGATCAATGGCCGCAGTGATCGCATCGAAGACACTGCCCGGTGTGAATCGCTCCAGCAAGCACGCGTGACCGGCAGCTTTGGGCCGGACGCGACGCTGGTCGACCTCACCACGCAAAACGATGGTATGCTGCTGTGCGGCAAGGTCGAGAGGAGCCCAGATTGACCTCGGCGTCCCTGATTGGTTTCGCGCACGCAGCGAAACGCTCGTCGTCGTGAACGAACCTGACCGGTCATCCGTCATTGGCGCCTCGGGAACTACCACTTCACGCGCTCCATCTTCGGGTCGAGCATCGGTTTCAGCGACGCGGTGGCCGCGTGGGTCCGGTCGGAGATCTCGATGGTCCATCCGCCCCCATTGACGATCTCCGCTGTCAACGGCTGATCGAGTTCCGCAAAGCCGATGCCCGTGGCGCCGCCCAACGTATGTCCGTATGCACCGACCTGGATATAGCCGACGGGCTTGCCGTTCAGGTGGATGATCTCGTTGCCGTGCATGAGAGGCTCCGGGTCGCTCAGCAGAAATTGCAGCATTCGCCGTTGCGGCGTTCCGAACTCCTTAATTGTGGCCAGCGCGTCGCGCCCGATGAAGCCGCCCTGCTTGTCGAGCTTGACTGCGAAGCCCAACCCGGCCTCGATGGGATTGTCCGTGTTGTCCACGTCGACGCCGAAGTCGCGGTAGGCCTTTTCCAGCCGAAGCGAGGACAGCGTTTGCATACCGGCGTTGCGCACGCCGAGGTCGCGCCCGGCCTCCATCAGCAGGTCGTAGACCTGAACAGCGTGCAGCGCGGGCACGTGCAGTTCCCAGCCCAGTTCGCCGATGTAGGTAACGCGCAGGGCCAGCACCTCGAAGAAGCCCACGTCGATGGTCCGCGCCGACATGAAGGGAAACCCCTCATTCGAGAGATCCGCCGCGCTTACGCGGAACATGAGTTCGCGCGCCTTCGGGCCGTGCACGTTGATCTGCGTCGTGCCGGGCGTGATGTCGGTGATCGTCACGAACTCGTTCGGACCGATGTTGCGGCGCATCCATGTTTCGGTATGGCCGTGGCTGTTCTCGCCGACGACGACGATGAAACGGTCCTCGGCCAAGCGCGTCACGGTCAGGTCGGCCTCGAAGCCGCCGGCCTCGTTGGTCCAAGCGGTGTAGACCACGCGGCCCGGCTCCACGTCGACCTGATTGCAGCTGACGCGGTTCAGCAACGCGCAGGCGTCGCGCCCCTGGACGAGGAATTTCGCCATAGAAGACATGTCCATCACGATCACGTCCTCGCGCGCGGCGCGGTGCTCGGCTGCGTGCCAGTCGAACCAGTTCTGGCGGCCCCAGCTGTAGCTTTCCACCCGGGCCTGTCCGGGCTCGGGGGCAAACCAGTCGGCCAGTTCCCAGCCGTGGCTTTCGCTGAAATAGGCGCCCGCCGCCTTCAGTCGGTCGTGCAGGACCGAGCGTTTCAACCCGCGCGCGGTCTTGAACGAGTCGTTCGGGAAATGCGGACCGAAGCTCTTCGCCAGCAACTCCGGCGTGCGGGCGCGGCGGAATGCGGGGGTGTTGTGCGTGCCGTCGGCAAAGCGGTTCACGTTGAACTCGGTGTGGTCGACCGGGCACCGGCCGTCAACAATCCAGTGTGCCAGCGTCTTGCCGATCCCCGGACCGTAGAGGATGCCGAGCGAATTCAGCCCCGCCGCAACCCAGCAGTTGCGCAGGTTCGGCGCCTCGCCGACCAGCGGCGCGAGGTCCGGCGTGAAGCTTTCCGGTCCGCAGAAGAACTTTCGGATGCCCGCCTCGGCGATGGAGGGGACGCGGGCAAACGCGGCCTTGAGATGCGGGGCCATGCGCTCCCAGTCCGGCTCGATTTCGCCGAAGGCGAAATTGTCCGGGATCGCGTCGATCATCCAGGGCGCCGCGTCGGGTTCGAACAGGCCGATCAGCAATCCGCCCACCTCTTCACGGTAGTAGGACCAATTGTGCGGGTCCTCGAGCAGCGGCAGGTTACGGTCGATGCCCGCGATGTCGTCCGTGATCAGGTAGTAATGCTCGGCCGCCTGGAGCGGCGAGTTGATGCCGACGCCGGCGCCGATCTGGCGCGACCACATGCCGGCGGCGATCACGACGTGCTCGGCGTGGATCTCGCCCTGCTCCGTCCGCACGCCCACGGCGCGCCCGTCGCGGGTGAGGATCTCCTGAACAGCGACGTCCTCGATCACTTGCGCGCCGCGGTTGCGCGCGCCCCGCGCCAGCGCCATCGTCGTGTCGACCGGGTTCGTCCGACCCTCGTTTGGATACCAGAAGGCCGCGATCGTGTTGGAGAAATCCCCGATGGGAAAGCGCTCGGCCGCCTCGGCGGGAGAAATCTCGTGCACCTCGATCCCGTGCAGGTTCATGAAAGCAGCGCCGCGGCGCATCTCCTCGACCCGTTCGGGCGTGTCGGCGGGCTGGATGTAGCCGACCTGCCGCCAGCCGGTCGCCTGGCCGCTTTCCTCTTCCAGCCCGGCGATCAGATTGCGCCCGTGCAGGTAGAGTTCGCATTCCCATTCCGCGCCCAATACGCCGGGCACGATCTCGCCCGCCGCGTGCCATGTGGTTCCTGCGGTCAGCTTGTCACGTTCCAGCACGACGACATCGCTCACCCCGAGTTCTGCGAGGTGGTAGGCGATGTTGCAGCCGATGGAACCGCCCCCGACAATGACGACCTGCGCGTGACTGGGAAGTTTGGAATTCATCGTCGGACTCCTGGCCTGGATCTGGTTTGATCAAATGCTTGACTGGACGGGCCACGAAAATCAAGTATTGATTGAATGAACATTCAAAGGATGATCCGGTGCAGCTGGAACAGAAAAAGAACCCACCACGGACCGCATCGCCGGAACAAAGGCGCCGGCAGCTGATTGAGGCGACCATCACGTCGATCAGCAAGCACGGCATTTCCGGCACGACGCTGGCGCGGGTGACTCAGGAAGCAGGCCTGTCGATCGGCCTCGTGAACTTTCACTTCGAGAGCAAGGAAGCCTTGCTGAAGGCAACATTGCAGCACCTGGCGGACGAGCACCGCGCTCTGTGGATCGAAAAGTCGTCCCGCCCCGACATTGCCCCGGCGGCGAAACTACGGGCCGTGGTTGACGCGCAATTTCATCCGAAGGTCTGCAACCGCCGCAAGCTGGCCGTGTGGTTCGCTTTCTTCGGAGAGTCCGAGCATCGGCGAAACTATCGGAACGTGTCCCAAGCCGTCGATGAAGAGCGACAATGCGTAACCGCGCAACTCTGTGCGTCGATAGCGACAGAAGGAGGCTACGCCGACGTCGAGGGGAGCGAGGTGTCACAGATGCTGGAGGGTCTTTTCGACGGCCTGTGGCTCAACATCCTGATGTATCCGGGGCGATTCACAAGGAAAACCGCGCGCGACCAGATCCTGTCTTACCTGCGCATGTGCTTCCCGGAGCAATACGTGCGGGACGACCCGAACTGAGACATACACAGCATGCAGACCACATGAAGACACGAATCGAGACGCACGCTTTACCGGAAACGTGGCGAAAGCCAACCCGCCCGATGTGGACTTCCTCTGGGGCCGAGGAAGCGATCTTGCCCGAGTGTTTGCTCTGGCAGGCTTCCCACATTGGCCGGGCCGCTTTGCCGCGAGTCCGCTTCCCGCCCTACCTCCCAATGCCCCGTCGCGGTGCAGCGGAAATCGAGCGCCGCGGCGAACGGCAGGAAGGTCCGCATCACCGACACTCGATGTGAAGAAATGCTGCAGGACGCTCGAGTGGCCGCTTTTGCGAAGCCGCTTTGCAGCATGCCACCGGCACTGACAGACAGCTGTGGGCCGAATGTTGCCAGCGGTGTCCGGTTGTTCGACCTAGGCTGAGGCCAGGAAACACTCGAAGACATCGTTGCCTTGCCGCTGCAAGCCGCGGAAGCTAAGCCTGACCTATGCTTATCCTCGACAACATCATCAGCGACCGTGGGTCGAAATATGCGGTCTCGGGCGGGCCCTGCGGATCCGAGGAGGAGGCGAAGTCCTTCATCAAGGCGCTTTGCCGGAAGAAGAAATTCGCCAAGGCGACCCATAACAGTTGGGCGTTGTTGACCGCTGAGGCCTCGATAAAGAGCGATGATGGCGAGGCCGGGGCAGGCATGGTGATCCTGCGGATGCTGGAGCGCGAAGGGTTGCACGATCATGTTGTCGTTGTCACGCGTTGGTTCGGCGGCAAGCATCTGGGTGGCGACCGTTTCCGGCACGTGCAAGACGCGGTGCGGATTTACCTCGACAATTTGCGCGAACGTTGAGGCACTTGAGACCGCTTCGTTTCTCGCTGGGACCCGTTGCGCACGACCCCTCGGGCAGTTTGTCGGCAGTGGGCCGGGCACGCCCCATAGCGGCCTGCGAGTGGCAACAGGGCTATGCTGAGACATGGGCTGGCAGGTCGCGCGCCGTTCTTGCCATGCCTGTCACCCCGCAAAAGGCGCTTACGCGAGGATTGGCCTGGAACCAGAAAAGGCTGTCCAGCATGGATCACTCCGCCCCCGGCTCCAGCGTGTTCCAGTAGAGACTGCACGGCAAGGTCCTTGAGCGCGCCTGCGCCTCGTCCAGCGTTACCGGCATGAATTTCCACAGGTCAACACCCACGTTGATGCAGCCGCGGCAACCCGCCCAGTTGTTGTGAACATGGCCGAAGAGCTGCAGGGCGCCGTGGCGCGCGCCGGGCCAGGTCATCAGCGGGTAGTGGCAGAGCGTGACCCGGCGCCCTTCGTCCCTGATCTCCTTGAGGCTCTCGATCGAATGCCAATTCAGGCCCCGCACCCAGGGCTTGTCATGGTTGCCGGTGATCAGATGTTTGCGTCCCGGGATCTGCTTGAACAGCATCCCGATGCGCGACTGCTCAGTCATCTTGGCCAATGCCAGATCGCCCAGGACCCAGAGGTCATCCTTCGGGCCGACCCGCTGGCGGATATTCTCCACCAGGGTTTGATCCATTTCCTCAACCGAGGTGAAGGGCCGGTTGCACATCGTAATGATGTTGGCGTGTCCGAGGAGTAAGTCGGCGGTGTAGTATTGGGCCATTGCTTCCAACTCTATTGCTCGTTCCTCTGTCGGTTGACGCGGCCTTCCCTCAGAACAAAACCGATGCCAGCTTGATCGGTGCGAGCTTCCCGCGGATATCCGGCACCCGCATTCACCAGCTGTGTCCGGCCGATACAGAACGACACATTGCGATGGGTGTGACCAAAGACCCAGAGGGCGGGAGCGTGATGCTCGATCAGGTCGGCCAGATCGGAAGCATAGGCCGGGTCCAACTCGGTGCGATGTGGGCCCGTAGCCTCAAGATGCGGGGCGTGGTGGGTTACGACGACCGTGTCGCCCCCCCCAAGGCCGGGACAGCTCCCTTTCCAGCCATGCACGGTGATCGAGATGAATTGAAACCGTGTCTTCGGGGTGGAGGCGGCGAAAGTTGCCCCGTTCAACCCGGATCGAGCGATTGTCATTCATGAGGCGGCGGGCATCATACATGGCAGACGGCTGTGCGGCCGCGCCGAACAGGTTGAAGTCTGTCCAGAGCGTGCAGCACAACAACCGCGTGCGCCCGATTTCCAGCACGGTTTTCTGCGCATAGGTGGCGCCGGCCTGTTCGGCGGCGGCGCGCAACTTGTCTTCTCTGTCAATTCGACCTTCATAGAAATCGTGGTTGCCGGGGAAGATGGCGATCCGGGCGCAGGGTAGCTGCCGGGACAGCCATTCCAGGACGCGCGGCCAGCGCCGAGTTCCATCGTTGATCAGATCGCCAGCAACGATGCAGTGGTGGATGCCTTCGCGCCATTCCGTGGAAAGATGCGTGAAAGGGTCACGCCTGGCGGCATGCCAGTGATCGAGATGCAGATCGGGCAGAACGAGGATCATGACCATCAGCCCCGCGCGAACAGATGCGGGACCGGCCCATATCCGTCGAAAGCATACTCGTTCAGGAACTGCCGCCCGGCGAAGTCCACCTGTTCAGCGCGCGACAGTCCGGCCTCGTCACAGACCTCTGACCAATGCGCGAGGGTGGTGCCGACCAGATGCTCGACGATCTGCCGGAACTGCGCGCGGCTCACCCCGAAATCAGGCGCAATTGCTGCCACGTTCTGCAGCTGTGCGGCGCGCGTGCCATTGGCCAGGGTCATTGCCTGATTGGCCTCGCGCGAGGCCCGGCGTTGCGGCGCGATGTCATAGGCCGGGGTCAGTTCCCGGGTGTCGCCATTCCAGAAAGCCGCGTGGTTGCGTGCATGATCATCGGTGTTGCCGACCAACACATTGAAGACCAGCCGCGTGAACATCTCGCGCTGCGCCGCGCGGCCCCTTTCGAAACTGTCCTCGATATGACCGGCAAGCTGCGCATAGGAGATGTGATGCGCCGAAAGCTCGCTTTCCCCGGTCCAGGACAGGGCTGATACCACCAGCCTGCGCGCCCATGCGCCGCTGTCCTGCCGGACCCTGTCAAAACGCTCGACAAGCAGGGCGGCCCGTTTGTCCGCCCCCTCCCCCAGCTGCCGGATCTCCACGGGGGCGGCATCGATGCCCGCCAGCTTGGCCAGCCGCATGGCGACAAACTCGCCGCGGACAACGGGATAGCTGTCAGCCGGGGCGGAGAATTTGGCGATCAGCTTGCGCTGTCGCGCCTCATCGGTGAAGAGCGCCTTCGGGCGCGCCCCGCCGACGGAGGCACAGGCCGGGACAAGAGGCACCAGGCTTGGTGGGATCTGCCGCCCTTCCTCGATGCAATCCGCGAGCGCCATGAGTTCCTCAAGGCTGGCGTCGCTGGGTGGGCTGAGCAAATGCCCTCCCTGTGCCCGGAACTCCAGCGCGCCGATACGGTCCGGGCCGGTGCGGAGCATCACCTGCATCTCATCGAGCGCATCCTCAAGGATCGGTTCACCCCCCGCATCGCTAAGCAGCACCGAGACCGCGCGCCTTCCCCAGCGATCGGGCAATGTATCGCGCAAGGCAGGCGCCAGAACATGCGGCGCGCGCGGGTAATGACCCCGGAACGCCAGCTTCAGATCCCGCGCGCAGATCGCGATCACCTGCCCCCGTGTCAGATAGGCACGGTCATAGGTGAAGGTCAGGCAACGCCAATCGCGCCGGATCTCACCGGCCAGAACCGGATCGGTGGCACCGGGGAGCCAGATCAGAACATCAACGGCCTCAGGTGTTTGGGTCATGGCTCACAGCTCCAGAATGCACATCTCAATCAGCGACTGGCTGCCGCTGACCCGGTTCTCGCGCGGATAGCCGAGGGCGATATTGCGCAGATCTGTGGCCCCGACCCGCGCGCGCAGCCGGTGGTGCGAATGGCCGAAGAACCAGACCTCGGGTTGGTATCGGTCAATCAGCGCGCCGAGATCGGAATGAAACGCGGGGGCCAGCGCGTTGAGCGGGCCTGCGGCCAGCGGATGGGGGCCGTGATGGGTGACCACGGCCGTGCGGCCCCTCATCCCGGCAAAATGCGGCGCGGCCAGCGCGGCCTCCAGCCAGGCGCGGTGATCGCGGTGCAGTGCCAGCGTGTCCTCGGGCGTGATCGGCAGATGATTGCCGGAACGCCCGGGCTTGATGCGGCTGATCCGGTCATAATCCAGCATGGCGGTGGCGGCCTGCAGCATCGCTGCCTCCGGATCACCCAGCAGCGCGAAATCCGTCCAGAGCGTGCAGCACAGGAGCCGGATGTCGCCATAATGCAGCGCCTGTTTCTGCACCAGCCGGGCGCCGCGGCTGGCGGCAAGGGCGGCCAGATCCGGGTCCGCGCCAAGCGCATGGCCGTAATAATCGTGATTGCCCGGCAGGAGGAAGATCTTATCGGGGGCCAGATACCGGCCCAGCCAATCGAGCGCCGGGCGCCAGTTCAGCTGCGGGGCATCGGCCAGATCCCCGGCGATGATCAGCGCATCAAGCGCAGCCCAGTCGAGCCCCGCCAGACCTTCCATGGTGAAAGGGTCCAGCCGGGCCTTGCGGTAGCGGTCATGATGCAGATCACCGAGGATGGCGATCCGGCCGCTGTTCACCGGCAGTAGGATCGGGGTCATGGCGCTACTCCGCCTTTGGGTTTGGGGCGGCATCGGCCCGGCGGGAAAGGCCCTCGGGCAGCACGTCGCGGATGCGGTGATAGGGCGCAGCGCGCAGCGCGGCCGCGATATCCACCGCTTCCGCGTCCTTGTGCGCCCGGCAAGGGAAAAGGAGCGCCAGCAGCAACACACCGGCCGTCGCCGCAAGCGCCAGAAACAGCATGGCGCCGCTGACGAGGTTCAGAAAATCAGGCATTGTCATTCTTTCATGCTCCCCGGCCCGCGCTCAGTTGAGCAGCACCGCATCCTGGCTGCGCTGGTCGATATCCTCGATCATCCGCAGCACCCGGCGCAGATCCAGCCGCGGATCGCCCTCGGGGAAGGTCAGGATCAGCCGCTCCAGCACCACCAGCGCATCCTGGGGCAGGCCACGCTGGCGCAGGCGCCGCGCGGCAAAGGTGATCATCTCGGCCCGGTTCGGCCCCCGCACCGGCACGATCCGCAGCCTTGAGCGCAGCGGCGCCGGCAAGGGCGCGATGGCGTTGGCGGCCAGATTCCAGTTCACATGGCTCATATCGAAACGCAGCCCGTGATACGGGCACGGCCAGAGCCGCGCGGTGCCAGGCTCCACGAGGGACAACAGCGCGTTGTG
>ERZ869909.1440-NODE-1440-length-19284-cov-4.571302_pt1 | contig 19284 bp, 19 predicted proteins | sample MGYA00520892_ERZ869909 | MGnify/ENA primary metagenome ERZ869909 (study PRJEB32215, sample SAMEA104723947) | bioreactor metagenome | biome: bioreactor; feature: anaerobic bioreactor; material: water | place: China | collected 2015-03-12 ...
CACCGAAACCAAACAGAATGGAAGCCTACTCACCACCGGCCGGCTGTTCGATAGGAACGCCATCGCGCAGGGTGGGGTTCACGTCGTGGGGCGCGATCCAGCCCATCCAGGTCGAGACCACCAGCAGCAGAAACACTGCCACCGAGAAGCCCACTCGCCAGGTCAGCGCCCGCGCTGTGCCCTTGTCACGGCCATCACTGCGCATCAGCGCCGCCAGCCCCCGGAACAGCGACACCACCGCCGCAGCGACCAGAAGCAGGATCAGGACCTTTAACCACCACATAACGCCTACCTTGTGTACAATGAGCGCCCCATTCTAAGGGCCCGGAGTCATGGCTGCACGCAGGTTTCGACCAAGCTGGATCGGCTTTCTTGCCACGCTTGTGGTGGCCGCCGTGTGCCTGCAGGCTGCGTTCTGGCAGCTTTCCCGCGCGGACGAAAAGCGCACCCTGGCCAACGACCTGGTTACACGTGCTGAGCAAGGCTATCAATCGATGGCCTCGCTGGCCGTGAAAGCCGACCCGCACAACTATCCTCTGGAAGTGCGTGGCCACTTCGACAACCGGTACAACATCCTGCTCGACAACCGCATGCTCGACGGTGTTGCCGGATACCACCTGTTGACCCCTCTGCAAACCGAAGCAGGCCAGTGGCTGCTGGTGAATCGTGGCTGGCTGCCCCGGGGGCGCGACCGAGCCGTGCTACCGGAAATCCCCGCCATCGACGGCCCGGTCACAGTACAGGGGCAAAGCTATGTCTACAGCCCGCGCACTTTTGTGCTGGCTGAAGATGACCTGTCCGAGCCGTCCTGGCCCCTGCGACTGCAAAAAGTGGAAATGGACGTGCTTTCCCGGCTACTTGGGGTAGAATTGGCGCCGTTCGAGCTGAGGGTCGCCCCTGGCGTGCCGCTCGAACAGGGCGAGCAGTTGCCAAGAGTCTGGCACGACCCGGTGATGGGGCCCGAACGCCACCAGGCCTACGCCGTGCAATGGTTTGCCATGGCCGCCACCGTGGTGATCTTTTTCCTCGCCGTCAGTTTTCGCCGCCGCGACACTGACCATCCGAAAATGAAAGCCTGAGCCAATCATGCAGGAACGGACCAAGAATTTCGTAATACTGGGGCTGATCTTCGGCGTCTTCATCGCCTTCTTCATCACAGGCCGCTTTCTGATCAATGTCGATGAGTTGCCGAAGCTCAATAAAGGGACGCTGATCGTGCCCCACGTCGATATCGACAAGCTCGGTCTGACCCACGAGGGTGAGCCTTTCACCAACAGGAACACCCGAGGTCAGTGGTGGCTGGGTTATGTAGCCGATGGCACCTGCGATACCGCCTGCAAGAACGGACTTTTCTATCTGATGCGTCAGTTGGAGCGGTCGCTGGACCGCGATGCCTCACGTGTCAGCCGGTTGATTATTCATACCGCTACCCCAGACCCCGAGTTGCGCGCATTCCTGGACGAGAATGTCGCCGGCATGGTGGAAATCGACGGCCCGGCCGAGACGATCAACACCCTGCTACTCCCCGCGATGGACAGCAGTTCCGACAGCGCCAGTCATCATATCTTTCTGATCAGCCCCGACGGCCTGATCTTCATGTGGTATCCCACCCATGAAGACATGGACGACGTACTGCTGGAGGCCGACAAGATTCGTGATGACCTGAAGCGCACCCTGAAAGGCTCACTGGTAGGGTAACCTGATATGTCGACTGTGAATCGTTCGTTGATCTGGCAACGCCGTCTCGCCGTGGCTTCCGTGCTGATGGTCGCCACCGTCATTATTCTCGGGGCCTGGACCCGCCTGACCGATGCAGGTCTGGGCTGTCCGGACTGGCCGGGTTGCTATGGGCACATGGATGTACGCAAGGCACACGCTTATGTGTCCGGCACCAACGAGATGGAACCAGGCACCTACCGCGATGCCTTCAAGACCATACCGGAAATGGTGCATCGTTATTTCGCCGGCTTTCTCGGCATGATGATTCTGGCGCTGACCATTCTGGCGTGGCGCAACCGGGCGCACCCGCTGCAGCGTGTGGGTCTGCCGACGACGCTGCTGGTGCTGGTGATCGCGCAGGGCATTCTGGGCAAATGGACGGTGACCATGGGCCTGCAGCCGACCATCGTGATGCTGCACCTGATGGGCGGCTTCACAACGGCCATCCTGCTGTGCTGGCACACCGCCAAACTGTACGATTGGCCGCAGTTTCGCAACGATTGTGATGTGCGTGTGCTCAAACCGCTGGGCATTGCTGCACTGGCGGTGGTGATGTTGCAAAGTGCCCTGGGCGGCTGGACCACCGCCAACTACGCGGCCATCGTCTGTACCGAACTGCCCATCTGCGAGCAAGGCTGGCGCGACCATCTGAATTTCAGCGACGCCTTTACCTTCTTCGGCCATGATCACGATGGCGAGGATTACGAATTCGGCGTACTCGCCAATGACGCGCGCACGACCATCCATGTGATGCATCGCTTCGGCGCACTCGTCACCATGCTGGTGGTGGGGCTGCTGTCGGTCCTGATCATCAAGCGGGCACGCAGCACGCTGTTCCGCAACTTCGGCCTCGTGATCGGGGGCGTGCTGCTGGTACAGTTCGCGCTGGGCGTGAGCAATATTGTGTTCATGGTGCCCATCACGGTGGCCGTGGCACACAATTTCGGCGCCCTGACGCTACTGGTGGCTGTGGTCCTGTTCCTCAGAGCCGTGAATATAAAACCGGAACGGAGACAGACTGATGCCTGAATCGGCAGGTTGGCGGGATTACCTGGCCCTGACCAAGCCCGGCGTGGTGCTGTTGCTGATGGTCACCGCCGTCGCGGGCATGTTCCTGGCGACCGATCCACCCGGCATGGTGCCGCTGGACGTACTGGTACCCGCTACCCTGGGGCTGACCCTGGCGATGATGGCCTCCGCGGCCATCAACCAGATCATGGACCAGAAGATCGATGCGATCATGGCGCGCACGGAGAAACGCCCCATCGTCACCGGTCGTATCAACACCCGCTCCGCCATCGCGTTTGCCATCGCGCTGGCGGCGCTGTCCATGCTGGTGCTGGATCAACTGGTCAATCGCCTGACCGCCCTGCTGACGCTGTTCGGCTTCGTCGGCTACGCCTTCATCTACACGCTGTACCTGAAGCGGGCCACTCCGCAGAACATCGTCATCGGCGGGCTGGCCGGGGCCATACCCCCCCTGCTGGGCTGGACGGCGGTAGCCGGGGAACTGCACCCCTACGCCTGGCTGCTGGTGCTGATCATCTTTGTCTGGACCCCCCCCCATTTCTGGGCGCTGGCCATTCATCGCCGCGACGAGTACGCCAAGGCAGAGATCCCGATGCTGCCGGTGACCCATGGCGTGCCCTTTACCCGCAGCAGCGTGCTCTATTACACCATCCTGCTGGTGATCACCTCGCTGCTGCCGTACCTGACCGGCATGAGCGGGCTGATCTACCTGGTGACGGCGGTCGTGCTCGGTGCCATTTTCCTGTTCCATGCCATGCAGTTGCGTTTCGGTGATGACCCGCGCACGCCGATGAAAACCTTCGGTTACTCCATCACTTACCTGTTTGTGCTGTTCGGGGCGCTGCTGGTGGATCACTACCTGCCCATCGGCGTGGTGCCGGTCCGCTGAAACTTGCGCACCACGCACTGTCCAGCCCCCCCGAAGTTGCGTTAGTCTTCGTCCATAACAACACACGGGGAAGGGACCATGACGGGTACGTTTATTTTTCTGGGGATCCTGGTATTGATCGTGGTGCTGATCATCATGATCTACAACCGCCTCATCGCGCTCAAGAACCGCTTCAAGAACGCCTTTGCCCAGATTGATGTGCAGCTGCAACGCCGCCATGATCTGGTGCCCAATCTGGTGGAAACCGCCCGCGCTTACATGACCCACGAGCGCGAGACGCTGACCCAGGTGACCGAAGCGCGCAACCGCGCCGCCGGTGCACGTCAGGCCGCCCGGGCCAAACCGGACGATGCGGGCGCCATCGCCGCCCTGGGCCAGGCTGAAAGCATGCTGTCCGGCTCGCTGGCCAATTTCTTTGCACTGTCCGAGAACTACCCGGATCTCAAGGCCAACCAGACCATGAGCCAGTTGATGGAAGAGCTGACCTCGACGGAAAACCGTATCAGCTTTGCCCGCCAGGCCTTCAACGACATGGTGATGGCCTACAACACCTACCGCGAGCAGTTCCCGAACAATTTCATCGCCGGTCTGTTTGGCAGCTTCACCGCCGCCCGGTTGCTGGAAATCGAGAACCCGGAGGCGCGGCAGGCTCCAAAGGTCAGTTTCTGAGACCGGACTGAGCCGCCATGAACTTCTTCGAGCAGCAGGCCCGAGCCCGGCGCCGCACTGGCCTGCTGATGCTCTATTTCGCGCTGGCCATCGTGCTGACCACCCTGGCTGTGAACCTGGTGATCTACGGCGGGCTCTACTGGCTGGGCGCCGCCTGGCCGCTGGCAGACTGGTTGTTGTCTCCGTTCAGCGCGTGGATTACCGGCATCACCCTGCTGATTATCTTGGGTGGCAGCCTGGTTCGCCTGTGGCAACTGCGCGGCGGCGGCCCGGCACTGGCCGGCCTGCTGGGCGCGCGACAGATTGATCCCGGCAGCAAGGATGCGGACGAGCGTCGCCTGATCAACGTGGTGGAGGAAATGGCTATTGCATCGGGTATCCCGGTGCCGCAGTTGTTTGTGCTGGACAAGGAGGCCGCCATCAACGCCTTTGTCGCCGGCTTCCGCCCCACCGAATCCACCGTGATGGTGACCCACGGCGCACTGACCCAGCTGAACCGCGATGAACTGCAAGGGGTGATCGCCCACGAGTTCAGTCATATTTTCAATGCCGACATGCGCCTGAACCTGCGCCTGATGGCGGTACTGACCGGCATTCTGTCCATCGGCAAGGTGGGCGAGATACTGCTGCGCAGCAATGCCCGGCGCGGCCTTTATGTGCGCAGCAACAGCCGCAACGGAGGCGGCGTGGCCGCCGTCATGGCCCTCGGCGCGGCGCTCATGGCCATCGGCTATATCGGCCTCTTCTTCGGGCGCCTGATCAAGGCCGCCATCTCGCGCCAGCGCGAATTGCTGGCCGACGCGTCCTCGGTGCAGTTCACCCGCAATCCGGCGGGCATCGCCAACGCGCTGATTCGGATCCGTAATGGCGAGGGCTCTTACCTGGACAGCCCCCAGGCCGAGGACATGAGCCACATGTGCTTCGGCCCCACCCTGCGCTTCTCCCTGCGTCAATGGCTGGCCACTCACCCGGATATCGACGCCCGGCTGGCCGCTATCGGCCCGGAGTGGCCCGCCCGGGCACGCGCCCGCGCCGCCAGTCAGGCCAGTGCCGTGTCCGCCGCGGCCGACAACGGCGCAGACCTGTTCAGCAGTGATACCGCCAGTCCCGGGGCCACCACCCCCATAGGCTTTGCGGCACCGCGCGCTGCGGCAGCCCACAGCCCGGCGCCCGCGCCCCATACCAGGCTGTCCAACCAGGTCGGCACCGTGGCACCAGTACATATGGGGTATGCCCGCCGGATTCTCGAATCGGTACCGGATGCCCTCCGTGATGTGGTGCACGATCCACAAGGCGCCGAGCACATCATCTACGCCCTGGCGGCCAGCGTCAGCCAGAGCGACCCGGGCAGCCTGATTCCTGCGCTGGGCCTGGCGGAGAGTGATGCGGCTTCCATCACTGCCCTGGTGCCCGCCGTGCAGGCACTGGGCACCCGTCTGCGTCTGCCTCTGGTGGATATGGCCATCCCCGCGCTGAAGCCCAGACCGCAACCGGAACGCGACCAGATACTGACCCGGCTGGAAGCACTGGTCCGGGCCGATAAACGCATGACCCTGTTTGAATTCATGCTTCTGCATCTGCTGCGCGACCACCTGCGCCATGATGCCGGACGCAACCAGCCTGTGCGCCATCGCAGCCTGCGCAACGTCGGCGAGTCACTGCGCGTTCTGCTGTCGGCCATGGTGCATGCCAGCGGACAACACGGCGAGCAAGCCTCGGCCCTGTTTGCGGCCACCGGCGCCGTGATGCTGCCCCCGGGCAGCGTCCTGCTGCCGCGCGAGGCCTGCAATCTGAACCGTCTGGCACCAGCGCTGGAGGAACTGGCCGGGCTCACCCCCATGCTGAAAGCCTCGGTGGTCGACGCCTGTGCCGACATCGTGCTCGCCGACAAACGGGTTCAGGTGGGGGAAGCCGAGTTGCTGCGGGCCGTCTGTACGCTGCTGGACTGCCCGATGCCACCACTGTTTACAGATGTAGCCTGACTTGTACGTCATGGCTTACAGAAATCATGGCAATTATCCTAATCCCGACCGTGCCATGATCTGACAGACTACCATTCATCCGGAAATACACTCCGGCAGTCGGAGAGGCAGCCGCAAGATGTATACCAGGTCACATTTTTTGGCCTCAATACCTGCCACACGACAAAGCGGGATGTAGACAGTACACACAGGGAAGCGAAGCAAGGGGGAACCAGCATGGAGTTCCAGAAAGACAGTGAGCGCAATGCCTGGCAAGCGGTCGCTCAGGCCACCGAGTCGGTACGCCGCAATCACATTGCCCGCAGCGACCTGTTGCAGTGGCTGCAAGAGAAAGGCGTCGACATCGCCAGTGCGGTCTTCCCGTGCATCGGCCTGTTCGACAAGGATGTGTTCTCCGGCACACTGGTGTCCCAGGACCGCCGTGTATTCGAATACTTTGTTGACCTCACCGACCCTCAGGACGGTGACTTCGAGGACGTGACCGATCAGCTGGGCCCCAAGGACCCCGCTCATCCGGACAGCGATGTGCGTGACCTGATCACCATGGCCCTGGTCTACTTCGACCGCCATCGCGAGCGCGCGGCCTGAGCACCAGTGGTGGCGTATCGCGGTGCAGGAACCAGCGATCCGTCACCACCCGCCGGGTAAACCACGGACTGCGCATCAAGGGTCCGGCCAGACTTGCCTTGAGCCACTCCGGCACACCCCACCCTCGCACACCCCATTGCGACACATCCCCGCGCCGCCCGAAACGGGCCCGCAATGCGGCCTCGTAATCGCTGAGCACGGCCTGATCCGGCGCCTGCTGCAACGCCTCTGCCGCCATCAGTGCCGATTCCACCGCAGGCCGGATACCCTCTCCGCTCTGGGTGTAGGCCAGCCCGGCAGCATCCCCGATCAGACACACGCCGGGCCCCACCAGCGGACGCTGCGCATGTCCGTAAAGCAGGTAGGCGTGTCCCTGATAGCGCTCACCCGCTTCAGGCAGGCGACCTTGTGACTGCATCCAGGTCACGAACGCCTGCAAATGCTCACTCAGCCGATGGTTGTCCTCGCGCCCCAGCCCCACGTTGAGGTAATCCCCCTTGCGAAACACCCAGGCGTAGCCCTTCAGATCACGGCAGAACCACAACTCCGGGCACTCGCCCTGAACCGGGCATTGTGCCGCCTGCTCTGGTGTCATGCGGAATTCGGCTTCGCGCGCGGCCACCACACACTCATGGCGCCCGGGACCCGCCCCCAGCCAGCGTGCCACCGGGCAGAAGTGCCCGCCTGCGCCCACCAGCCAACGCGCCCGATGGCGGCCATTCACGCACCAGAGTTTGCCTTCGCGGCGAATATCGCGCACCGACTCCCCCAGCACCTTGTCCACCGGCGCCCGCGACAGCAGGTAGTGATCAAATTCACAGCGGCGAATCCCGTAGCTGACCGGCTCTGTGCCGTGATCGTTGACGCAGGCCGGCTGCCCCATCAGACCGATGCTGAACGCATGAATCGGCTGCAACACCCGCCCCTCACTGCCGTAGTCTTCCGGCGTCACCGACAACGCATCCAGTACCGCCGGCGTTACCCAACCGGCACAGGTCTTGTCGCGCGGGAACTGCGCCTTGTCCAGCAGGCGCACCTGCCAGCCGCGCTGTGCCATCTCCCGTGCCAGGGTGCTGCCCGCCGGGCCGCCCCCGATAATCAGCAGATCCAGAACCGGCTCATTCATGTCGGGCACCTCCGGCATCAAGGGCCGAGCCGACATACAGATCACGGCGATGGCGCGGCACGACATTCGAATCGGCGGGTGCGAACACCACCTGGAACAGTTGTAGCGTGCCCGCCTGAAACGCGGCCGTGGATCCGGCCAGATAAAGCTCCCAAGCACGCACAAAGGTATCGTCGTAATCAGCGCGAATCTGCTCCCGATGCGCCTGGAAACGGTCATGCCAGTGGCGCAGTGTATCGGCGTAATGCAGACGCAGGTTCTCCACATCCAGCACCGAAAAACCGCCGCCCTCAAACAACCGCATCAGTTCCACCGGGCTGGGCACATAGCTGCCGGGAAAGATGCGGCGTTCGATCCAGCCGTTGATGGGTGCTGGCCGATTGCGGCCAATGGTATGAATCAGACCGATGCCCGTGGGCGCCAGCACCCGGCGAATGGCGGCCGACAACGCCTGATAATTTTCCGGGCCGACATGCTCCAGCATACCCACCGAGACAAACGCATCGCAGCGCTGTGATGCAGCGCCGGTACCAATATTCCGATAGTCGTCCTCGATATAGGTGATCCGGTCATCCAGTCCTTCGCGCCTGGCCTGCTCCCGCGCCCAGGTAATCTGTTCTCCGGAAATATTGAACGCCTGCACTCGTACACCGTAGTAGCGCGCCATGTAGCGCGCCAGACCGCCCCAGCCACACCCTGCCTCGACCACCGTCTGTCCGGGGCGCAAACGCAACTTGCGGCAGACATGCTCCAGCTTGGCCAGTTGTGCCTGCTCCAGGGTGAAGTCCGGTTGCTCGAAATAGGCGCAGGTGTATTGCATCGCTGCGGTATCCAGCCACAAGCGGTAAAAGGCATTACCCAGATCATAATGATGATGAATGTTCAGACGCGCATCCTGCTCGCTGGCGCCCTTCGGCGCGCGATCTCGCCACAAGGCCGCCAGCCAGGCCGGTTGCGATTGACGGCCTCGCTCCAGACAGGGATAGAGTCGGGTCAGGAAATCATCCAGCCGCCCGCTGACCCGCAACCGGCCACTGGCATACAGATCGCCAAACGCCATGTTGGGATTACGCAGCAACGCGTAGAGCGCCGCGCGATCGCGCAGGGTGACGGTATGTTCAGCCTGCGCGGGCCCGACCAGACTGCCGTCCCAGAGGCACAGATTCATCGGCGGGGTACCGGCCATGCGCAGCAGCCAGGCCAGCAAACGGCGCTCCAGCGCCAGCACCGCCCCCGTGCCGCCACCGGCCCGGGCAGGCAGCGCCAGCGCATTGCGACGCCGACGGGTATTGAGAAAACTCGCAGTATCACGCGGCATGGTTGCCTCCCACATGTCCATGTCGAAAAGTCTCACCACGCACCACGACTGCTTGCGGCAGCCACTGCCCGGATGCGTACAGCAGCCGCTCCAGTATAGCGGCCCCCGCCCGGGACCGGGCAAGTCCAGATCAGAGGTTCCCTAACCGCGCCGGTAGGGCAGGTAGTTCAGCGCTTCCTCCCGGTACGCCTGCACCGCCTCCGCCTCGGCCTGGCAGAAGCGCCCGATGGCATCATGGAAACGCGGGTCGGCGTGCCAGTGCAGCGACCAGGTGATCACCGGCTCGAAACCGCGCAGCAGCTTGTGCTCCCCCTGCACCCCGGGGTCGAACGCCGCCAGGCCATGCTCGATGGCAAACTCGATACCCTGGTAGTAACACAGCTCGAAATGCAGACCATCCAGGTCCCGCTGCGCACCCCAGTAGCGGCCGTAAAGACACTCATCGTCAAACAGATACAACGCCATGGCCAGCGGCGGCACCTCAGCAGATGCCCCCGGTAGCGCGGCCGCCAGCATCAACTGGTCCCCCAGGCGGTCGGCCAGCGCCTGAAAGAACGCCGGCGTCAGGTAAGGCCGCTGCCCGCGCACCAGATAGGTCCGTGCATAGCAGCCGTAAAAGGCCTCCCACCAATGCTCGGGAATCGCCTGCCCCGCAGCACGTCGCACGGTGATCCCCTGCTCCGCCACCCGGGCGCGCTCCTTGCGCAGGGTCTTGCGCTTGCGCGACATCAATGCCGCCAGGAAGTCATCAAAACTCTGATAGCCGCGATTGAACCAACGGAAGTGGCAGGCCTGGCGTGCGGTCAGCGGCAGCGGTGCCAGAGCGGCGCGGGCCTCATCATCAGGGAACAGCAGGTGCCAGCTGCTGGCCCGCTGCGCGGCCACCTGCTCGCGCAGACGCGGCCACAGCCATTCTGCTGCGTCGCGTCCCGCAGGCAGGCGCCAGCGGGGTCCGGTAACCGGTGTAAAGGGTATGGCCGTCAACAGGCGAGGGTAATAACGCACGCCATGCTGGTGATAGGCCATGGCCCAGCGCTGGTCGAACACGAACTCACCACGGGAGTCACTGCGGGCATACAGCGGCAGCAAGCCGCCGTCCTCGTGCCAGCTCAGATCACGCCAGCCGGAATCCGCGCCCACGGCGCCCGTATCGGCCAGCGCACCCAGAAAAGCGTCTGTGAGAAACGGGTAAGCCGCCATATCCGCGTCTCAGGACGCCAGCGGCGGCGCCGCCGGGCCGCCGGGCCGGTACAGACGCCAGCCCCACCATCCCAGGGCCGCCGCCCCCAGCCAGGGGTCCAGCAGGTAGTGCCAGAGATTGCCTGCGGGCAACAGACCCACCGCAAACCCGCACTGGGCTGCGACCAGCAGCAGGCACAGTGCATAGGCGCGCAGCACCCAGAGCCCCAGGCCGATGCACAGCAGCACCGTGGACAGCCGGAAGTCGCCAAAACCCAGCGCCCACAGGTCGCCGCTGACACTGCTCAAGGGCGGGAACCAGAGCACCGCAGCCAGGGGCGGCAGGGCGAGGATCAGCCAGCGTCGATCCTGAGTGGGCAACCAGGGCTCCGGTCGCGGCCACCAGGGGGTCAGCAGAAAGCCGAGCGCCAGCAGGCCGCTGGTCAGACTCAAGCCACCCAGACCGAACCAGGCACTGCCAGCCCAGTCCTGCATCGACAGCCCGAGCAGCACGCCACCTGCCACCAGTAGCGCTCGCGGCCAGGCCCCCCGCTGGCGAAGCAGTGCGGCGGCGAGAGCCGCCCACACCAGCGCAAAGATCACCACGGGCATCAGCTCAGTCATCCCGGCTCTCCTGATTCAGCACGCCACCATCAGCCCGCAGGGCCATGTAATGCAGGCGGCAATCCTCCGCCTGCGGGTACACCAGATGCAATACGCCATCGCGACCACCATGCAGAACAGGCGGCTGTTGCTGCAGACACGCGATGCGACTGCGCGCCAGTTCCTGCGGTGCCTGCCACTGCTGCCCCCCATCACGGCTGCGATGCCAGAACAGGCGCCCCGATGCATCACTGCGCAGCAGGCCCCAGTCCCGCGCATCCAGTCGCAATGCCGCCAGCGGCACCGGCGCCACGTCGGCCAGCGCCTGCAATGGCGCGGCAGGTGTCCAGCGTTGCCCCAGATCGGCGCTGGCCCGCCACCGCGCTGCGCCAGCCGCCGCCGGTGCCAGCAGCGCCAGCAATTCCACTTCGCTCTCGCCCAGCAGCGTCAGCTGTTCCCCCGGCGCCGAAACGAACTGGCGCCCCGCCAGGCGGCCATCGGCAGATACCGAGTAGATGGCATTGCGGTCATCGAGGTCCACAATCATCCATATACCGCCATCCGCCAGAGGTAATCCCGGAGCACGCAGCACCGGGTTGCCCCCTGGTAGCGGCTGCACCTGCCCGGCGTGGCTGATCTGCCAGTCAGCGCCCGCACGCTGGCGTGCGCTGGCCAGCGCCGGGAAGGGACCGGGGCGAATGAAATGAATAACCAGGCTGTCATCCGCGAGGCGTTGCGGGACAAAGCCGCCTGCCAGCCAGCCCGCGCCGGGTTGTTCATTCCCCAGCACACGGCGAGGTTCGGACCAGGCTGACGCACCGGGCGCCCAGGCGCTGCCCCGGAGTTCGTCGTCCTGCGCCCAGAGCAGCTCTACACCGCCTTCCGCCGTGGCCACCCAAGCCGCATGCTGCCCCACCCGGGCAGGCATGGCGGGCGGGATTGCGGTGGCGCGGGTCATGGCTGGCGTGGTGGCCAGGCCGCTACCCGGCGTCCACAGAAACCCCGGCAGCCCGGCGAAATAGCCCAGCACCAGCAACGCGCCAATGCCCAGATGAATGATCCTGTTGCGCATATCCCCTCTCAATCCCACGTGCGATGCGGCGCAGAGTGTTCCAATCCACCAGCGCCGACGCAAGGACTTGTGCTGGTCTTCACCCACTGATAATTTGAACCAGTTCAAAAAAAGCCCACCCCTGACCAACAACAACAACAGTGGGGAACCTTATGCCTTTCTCTCTGAAACGGGCCGGCCTCGTGGGGACGAGCCCCGACCATGATGCACCGCATGATCCGCTGCGCATGGCCCGCCGCCTCGCTGATCAGGAAGATTTCAGCCGCCTGCTGCAGGACACCGCCGATATCGTTGTCCTGATCCAGGACGCCCAGGGTCGTCTGCTGTCCGTCAACCGCTACGGCCGCTGGCTGTGCGGGCTGCCTGCCACACGCCTGCGGCGGCGTGCCTTTGCCAGCCTGCTGGAAGATCCACCGTCTACCCTGACCACCGACCTTGCCCGCGTGGCAGCGGGCGCGCAACACGCGCTGCGCCACGAAAGCGCCCTGCGTCGCCCCGGCGGCGACACCCTGCTGCTGTCCTGGTGGCACACCCTGTGGCGCTCCGGCGCAGGGGGCAAATCCCGCCTGGTCTCCATCGGCCTGGATATCTCTGACCAGCGCATTGCCGAGGCCCACATCGGCTGGCTGGCCAGCCACGATCCGCTGACCGGCCTGTTCAACCGCCGCCGCTTCCTGGAGGAAGGCCGCCGCTGGCAACAGGCCGTGCTCGCCGGAGAGCGGGACGGCTTCGCTCTGATGCTGCTGGACCTGGATCAATTCCGCGACATCAATGATCTCGGCGGCCCCCAACATGGCGACCGCTTGCTGCAACAGGTTGCCCGGGCATTAAGGGCCGACCTGCGTCAGTCGGACGTGATTGCCCGGCTCGGCGGCGATGAGTTTGGCATTCTGCTCGACACCACCCGCATGTCGCGGATTCGCGATACCGCCGAGCGCTGCTGCAATGCCTTGGCGGGCCTGACCGTCACGCAACCGCTGCGCCAGGGTCTGACCCGCCTGCCGGTCACCACAAGCATCGGCATCAGCCGCTTCCCCCAGCATGGGGACAGCATCGACACCTTGCTCGCCAACGCCGACATTGCGATGTATCAGGCCAAAAGCATCGGTCGCAATGCCTGGTGCCTGTTCGACGGCGATGACCTGCATCGCGCCCGTATCCACGAGCGGGTGTTCTGGGAGCAGCATGTGCGCGATCTGATTGCGGGCAGCCCCCTGACCCTGCATGGCCAGCCGATTATCAATGTGGCAACCGGCGAAGCCAGCCACCATGAAGCCTTGCTGCGCGTCAGTGACAACCACGGCGGCTGGCTGCCCACCCAGAACCTGATCAACGCCGCCGAGCAGGGCGCGATGATCCAGCAACTGGATGAGCGGGTGATTGACCGGGCCTGCCAACTGATCGGTAGCCCTGTGGCGGCGGCCTCCACCCTGGCAGTGAATCTGTCCGGATTATCGTTCCATAACCCCGGCCTGGTGGAACATGTGCGCCAGGCCATGCAACGTCACAAGGTCCCGCGCGGCGCATTGATTTTCGAAATTACGGAAACCGCCGCCCTGGCCGATGTCGACAACACCGTGGAGGTGATGGAAGCCCTGCGCACGCTGGGCTGCCGCTTTGCCCTGGATGATTTCGGCGTCGGCTTCTCGTCCCTGTACTATCTGAAGAAACTGCCGGTGGATTTCGTCAAGATAGACGGCTCCTTTATTCGCAACCTGGCGGACAACACCGAACACCGGGTGCTGATCCGCGCCCTGGTTGATGTGGCCCGCGCCTTCCATCTGCAGACCGTGGCTGAATGTGTCGAGGATGCCAGTGTCCTCGCGCTGCTGGCAGAACTGGGCGTGGACTATGCCCAGGGTTACCACCTCGGCAGACCCGCTCCCTTGCGACGACAGATGGTCCCGAAATGCTGACTGACCAACGGTCTGCGCCAGGTCGGCCCCAACGCGTATAATCGGCCGCCGACCGGTTGCCGGGAATCATTTCCCGGCATCAGGCTCAAACGGAATTGACGGGCAGGAGCATGCCCGTGACCGGGAAAATCAGGAGCTTCCAGCATGAAAATACCGGCAAACCTGCCGTACCGCCTCCTGGGCGTGGTCCTGCTCTGGCTGTTGATCGGCGCTGCCCGCGCTGACAACCTGCCCGCCGCCATGGAGGACCTGGACGACACCTGGCGCCTGGTCAGCGATCGCAATGATATCCAGGTGTACATGCGCCACCGGGATGACTCGCGCCTGAAAACCTTTCGTGGCGTCACCCGCATGACGCTGCGCGACCAGTACGCCCTGGCCGCTGTGCTGGAGGATTACGCCAGCTATCCGCGCTGGCTGCACTTTGTCGACGGCGCCGAGGAATTCGACCGCGATTCCCCGCTGCGCCGCTACCTGCGTTTCACCACCCACTTGCCGTGGCCGCTGGCCAACCGTGAGGCGGTGTTGCAGGCGGACGTGGTGCAGACCCCCGGAGGCCCGGAGGGTGGGATCACCATCTATCTGAGCAATCGCCCGGAGCTGCTGCCTCCCACAGACCGCTATGTACGTTTCCCGGAAATGCAGGGCCTGATCTCAGTGGAATTTCTGGACGGCGACGAGGTCGAGTTGACCTACCAGTTGATCCTGGATGCAGGCGGATACATTCCGACATGGTTATCCAATATCCTGCTGCGCGACGCCCCCTATTTCACCCTGGATCGCCTGCGCCGCATCGTGCTGCGGCCTGAGTATCAGGGGCAGTATTACCCCTACCTGGATCTGCGCGGCCCCGGCCGGCCCGCCATATCTGCGCCTGAATAGCACATCTGTAACAATTCTGTTCTTTGCGCTGCACCCCCGGAAACGCTGCGTTATCATGACGACACGGTAATCGAAGAGCAGGACCGGGGAGCTGCGCGATGCCAAGACTTGTTTACACCCTGTACATCTGGCTGGCGTTCATTCCGGTCATGGCACTGGTTACCCTGATCCTCGGCGCCTCCTGCCTGGCCACCGCGCCGTTCATCGGCCCGCGCCGTGCCGGGCGTTTCTATGCCGTACCCTGGTCCCGGATCGGCCTGGCCCTCAGTGGCATCTCGGTGCGCGTCGAAGGGAGCCACAATATCCGGCCCGGCCAGAGCTATGTGGTAGTGGCCAATCATCTGAGCCATATCGACATCTGGGTGCTGTACGGCTACCTGGGCATGGACATCCGCTGGGTCGCCAAGCAGGAAGTCCGGCGTATCCCCGTAGTGGGTATTTCCTGCGTCGCGCTGGGGCATGTCTTCATTGATCGGTCGCACCCGGACCGGGCCATTGCCAGCCTGAACGCCGCCAAACAGCAGATTGTCGACGGCACCAGCATCCTGTTTTTCCCCGAAGGCACCCGCAGCCGGGACGGCATGCTGCACGCGTTCAAGAAAGGGGCCTTCAGAATGGCCACTGACCTGGAACTGCCGGTGCTGCCGGTCAGCCTGTCAGGCACCCGTGACGCACTGCCCCCGGAAAGCCTGCGCTTCTCGCCGGGCCAGGTCGTGGTCAATATCCTGCCGTCGCTGACCGCGCGCGATCATTCCGACGAGGCCGTCGAGCAGCTGCTGCGCACCAGCCACGAACGCATCGCCAGTGCCACGGAGCAACGCGAGCTGACCGCCTGCCCGCGTTGACCTTCCCCACCGACCTTCCCTGGTCGAGAGCGCCGTCTTGGCAGAAATAACCCACCTCCGGGGCCGTGCGGCCAATTGTGACATCAGTCAATGTCACAATATACTCAGCGACTTGCTTGCACCCTTACTCAGGACACTCAGGAGACATTCCGCATGAAGGTACTGGATAACCGCGTAGCCGTAATTACCGGCGCGGCGTCCGGCATTGGCCGCTCGCTGGCCCTGCAACTGGCTGACGCCGGCTGCAGACTGGCCATTTCCGACGTTAACGAGGCGGGCCTCAAGGACGTGACCGAAGCACTGAACGCCAAGGGTGCCGAGGTCCACAGCGAACGGCTGGACGTGGCAGACCGCGCCGCCTTTCATGCCTACGCCGACCGCGTACACGCCCATTTCGGCGAAGTCCATCTGGTCATCAATAATGCCGGTGTCGCCCTGGGCGCCACCGTCGAAGACATGAGCTACGACGATTTCGACTGGCTGATGGGCATCAACTTCTGGGGCGTGGTGCACGGCACCAAGGCGTTCCTGCCCTACCTGAAGCAGGCGGATGCCGGTCATATCGTCAATATTTCCAGCGTCTTCGGTCTGATCGGGGTCCCCACCCAGTCGGCCTACAACGCCGCCAAGTTCGCCGTGCGTGGCTTCACCGAGTCCTTGCGCATGGAACTGGAAATCGAGGGCAGTCAGGTGTCCTGTACGTCGGTTCATCCCGGTGGCATCAAGACCAACATCGCTCGCAACGCGCGCATGAACGACGTCTCGCACATCACCGGCAGCGACTCGGAAAAGGCCATTGCCGACTTCGAGAAGATGTTCCGCACCACCGCCGATGAAGCCGCCCGCACCATCATCAACGGCATTCGCAACAACAAGCGCCGGGTGCTGATCGGCAGCGACGCCTACGCCATCGACACGATGCAGCGCTCCATGCCGACCCTGTACCAGAAGCTGATGATCAGCGGCCAGAAGCTGATGCGCAAACGTCAGGGATGATCAGCAAGCCTTTTTCACAGGCCTGCGACAATAACCGGGGGCCGATCCTTCGGGTGCTGCAACAGCACCTGAAGGCCCCCGGCACGCTGCTGGAGCTCGGCAGTGGCACCGGCCAGCATGCGGCCTGGATGCCACATTTCCTGCCCCATATTCACTGGCAGCCCTCTGATCTGCCTGAACGCCTCCCCGGCATTCGCGCCTGGCTGGCCGACCATCGCCCCGCCAATGTGGCAGACCCGCTGGCACTGGACATGGCGCAGCCCTGGCCATCACTGGCCTGCGACTACCTGCTCACCGTCAATACGTTCCACATCCTCGCGCAGGACGACGTCGCCCGCGCCATCCAGCACGCGGGCGAGCACTTGCCGGCTGGCGGGCTGTTTGTGGTGTATGGCCCCTTCAACTACGATGGGCGCTTCACATCAGAGAGCAATGCCCGGTTCAATGACTGGCTGCGGCAACAACATCCAGCCTCTGCCATTCGCGATATCGAGTGGGTCTGTGCGGCCATGAACGCCGCCGGCATGACACTGGAAGCTGACCAGGCCATGCCCGCCAACAACCGGACACTGGTCTTCCGCCGTACAGCAGAAGAATAAAGGTTCCCCTTGCCTGTGCATTTTTTCTACAATGACGGCCTTCAAAGCAGGACAGTAGAGCATTATGTCGAACAGCGATAAGAGCTGGAGCCTGGATCAGTTCCAGGTCGAACCCAAAGAAGGCGAAACCCGCTTTCATGATTTTGATCTCGCCCCCGCGCTAATGCGTGGTATCGCTGATCAGGGCTTTCAATATGCCACGCCGATTCAGGCCCAGGTGCTGACCCACACCCTGGCTGGCGCCGATGCCATCGGCCGCGCCCAGACCGGCACCGGCAAGACGGCTGCCTTTCTGATCACCATTATCAACGACCTGCTCAAGCATCCGATCACCGTAAAGCGCTATGCCGGGGAACCGCGCGCATTGATTGTCGCGCCCACCCGCGAACTGGCCATGCAGATCGAAAAGGATGCCCGGGGCCTGTGCAAGCACACCGACCTGCGTGTCATGAGTGTGGTCGGCGGCATGAACTTCAATCGCCAGCAGGAGCGCCTGCAGAACTCACTGATCGATATCCTGGTGGCCACGCCCGGCCGTCTGCTGGACTTCTGCACCCGCCGCGACCTGTGGCTGGATCGCGTCGAGGTGCTGGTGCTGGACGAAGCCGACCGCATGCTGGACATGGGCTTTATCCCTGACGTGAAGCGTATCGTGCGCCACACCCCGACCTCTGAATTCCGGCAAACCCTGCTGTTCTCCGCCACCTTCAATCAGGACGTGATGAACCTGGCACGGCGCTGGACCCAGGACCCGGAGGTGGTCGAGATCGAACCGGCCCAGGTGACCACCGAAACGGTGGAGCAGAAGGTCTATATCACTGAGACGTCGCAGAAATTTGCCCTGCTCTACAACCTGATCAACGAGCAGAACCTGGACAAGGTGATGGTGTTCGCCAACCGCCGCGACATTACCCGGCGGGTGTGCGAGCGCCTGCAGAAGAAAGGCATGAACGCCGCCATGATTTCCGGTGATGTGCCGCAGAATCAGCGCCTGAAAACACTGGAGCGGTTCCGTAACGGCAAGGTGCGTGTACTGATCGCCACCGACGTCGCCGGTCGCGGCATTCATATCGACGGCATCTCGCACGTGGTGAACTACAACCTGCCGGAAGACAGTGAGGTGTATACACACCGCTCGGGACGTACCGGCCGTGCAGGCAGGGAAGGAATTTCGGCTTCTGTCATCAATCTTAAGGAGAAAGGAAAGATTGCAAGATTCGAAAAAGAGCTAAAAAAACAATTCATTCAGGAGAAAGTTCCTTCAGGTGAAGAGATTTGTGAACGGCAGATGTTGCACCTGGTTCAGAAGACCCTGGAAACCCCGGTTGACCATCAGCGCATGGCTCCTTTTATGGAAAAACTCGCATCCCTGTGGCAGCACATGGATAAGGAGGAGATTATAAAAAGCTTTGTTTCTGCTGAATTCAACCGTTTTCTTGATTATTACAAGGATGCCAAAGACCTGAATGTCTCTGAGGCGCGTGAGAAGCGATCCGGCTTGTCTGGTCAGGCAAGAAGAAATCGCAATGTGTCCATGCGAAGGGTTATTTTCAATGTGGGCAAGGGAATGCAAATCTCCAAGCGCGAAATCATTGCCCTTTGTTCCAATATGCCAGAAACCAGAAATGTGGAGATCGGCCATATCGAGATTTTTAAAAGAGTAAGCGCCGTAGAAATCCAATCCAATCAGGTTCAGGCCGTTCTAAAAAGCCTCAACCGCTCCGTATACCGCGGCATCCGAATCGAAGCCGAAGAAAACGAAAACTTTGCCGGTAACGATTTTAGGGATAGGAAGAAGAAAAGAAGGAATTAAGTCTGTGGAGTCTGAAAAGTCTGTAAAGTCTGTAAAGTCTGTAGAGTCTGTAGAGTCTG
>ERZ869909.1441-NODE-1441-length-19275-cov-33.095114_pt1 | contig 19275 bp, 18 predicted proteins | sample MGYA00520892_ERZ869909 | MGnify/ENA primary metagenome ERZ869909 (study PRJEB32215, sample SAMEA104723947) | bioreactor metagenome | biome: bioreactor; feature: anaerobic bioreactor; material: water | place: China | collected 2015-03-12 ...
AGCCAATGAACGATCTGCTTGAGCAGGGTATCCGGGCTCATGCTCTTATGCACCAGCTCGGTGGGAGGTGCGCCCTCGCGGGCACCCTCAATGACGGTTCGCATGTTTTAGCGAATGTCCTTTCCGTTCGAGCACCAAAGGCCATCCTTCCATCCGGCCGCTTGGCTTCAACGTGGAGTGCGACTTTCGTCCGGCCCACCCGCGTCACGTTGGCCGTTCGCTCCACCGCCCGGCGCATCATCGCGTCCGGGCAAGGCATAAGATAGCTCTCGCCCCGGCCGTCAGCAATAGGTGGGATGCCGGATTGTCGCAGGGGCTCGCCGCCCATGCGCCGGCTGGTTTTCCGGGGGAAGACCGCCTCGGCCTCAGCGGGGCGGGGGCTGGCGGCCGGCCCGGATCTCCGTGGACGATTCGGACGAGAGCCGGATCGGGAGGTAGACCCAGGCCGGAGGGCGCCGGTCCGCGAGCGTGCTGGCCTGATCGTCCGGGAGCCGATAGGGCGCGAGCGCACGGCCTGCCGGGGCCGAAAGCGCCTTGAGCCGCCAAAGCGGGCGGTCCGCGACCGCAATCGGCACCTGCCCGGCGATCTGCCGCCACGCCGTCCAGCGGTGGAAGCCGGCGAGATTGTCGCCGCCCATGATCCACACAAAGCGCGCCCGCGGAAAGCGCCGCTTCAGAAACGCGATGGTGATGGCGGTCAGCGCGGTCCCGAGATCGGCTTCGAGCGCCGTCACGTGGATCCTCGGGTTGATCGCGAGCCGCCGGCATGCGGCAAGCCGCTCGTCGAGCGGTGCGAGGTCGCCATGCGGCTTCAGCGGGTTTCCGGGCGTGACGAGCCACCAGACCTGATCGAGCCCGAGCCGCTTGAGCGCCGCTTCGGAGACGGCCACATGCGTGCCGTGCGGGGGATTGAACGAGCCCCCCATGAGCCCGATCCGCTGGCCTGCCCCGAAAAGCGGCGCGCTGACGGCGAGGGAGCCGAAGCTTTGTGCCTGGAGGCGGGGAGGCAGGAGGGGCGCGCGCAAGGGATCGTTTGTCCAGAGGTTCGAGGAGGCAGGAGCATGTCCGGCCCGCAGGGGTCAGCCCGGCCGGGTGAAGACCAGCCGGCTGCGGATGATATAGAGCGTCACGAACGTAATCAGCATCGCTATCGTCTTGGCAACGATCGGCATGACGTCGAGCAGATAGATGCCCGCCGCCGTCACGGAAGCGGTGAGCGCGAGGCCGAGCAGGCCCGTCGCCATGAACTCGGCAAACAGCCGCTGCTCTCCCTTGTGCGCGCCCGCGCTCCCGAACACCAGCTTCCGGGACAGCACGTAGTTGAGCGAGAACGCGACCGCATGCCCGATCGTGCTCGCCAGCACCGGCATGCCCATCAGGTGCATGAGCGAGAGGAAGATCGTGTAGTCGACCGCAACCGAGGCGATGTTGACGCCGGTATAGCGGACGAGGCGCCGCAGCCGAAAGGCTCTGTCGTCCGATGGCACGGCCTCTCCGCCGGGCCCCTCGTCATCGCTGCCGCCGTCGCGTGGTGTCACGTTACATTTCCTTCTGTCGGCGGACCTCCGCCGAACCTCAGCCAAAGACTGGGTAAAGCGCGCCATCTGCAACACGATGTAGCGCAAGGCGCATACGAATTAGTAATCGCTCTCGGGAATGGTTGAGATCCCGAAAACCAAGAGACGGGGCGGCGAACAGGGGCCATGGATATGCGCGAGAACCTCGAAGTGCTCATTGTCGAGGATCGGCAGGTGATGCTTAAGATCATCCGTCGCCTGCTGGTGCAACTCGGCTACGCGCGCATCGACGAGGCGACGAATGGCGTGGAGGCCCTCAGCCGGATCGGCGAGAAGCGGTACGACCTCATCCTCTCCGACTGGAACATGGAGCCGATGAGCGGCTTCGAGCTCCTGAAGCTCGTGCGCGCGAGACCGGCGATGCGGGAAACGCCTTTCGTTCTGATCACCGCCGAGGCCAAGCCCGAAAACATCCTGGCCGCGAAGGCGGCCGGCGCGAGCGGCTATCTCGTGAAGCCCTTCAAGCTCGATGCGCTGGAGCGCACGCTGGACGGCGTGCTGGGCGCGAAGGAAGGCTTCGTCTCCCTCGCTGCGTTCGCGTGACGGGCCCCGGGCCGATCCCGCGCCCGCCTCATCCCGCACGCGTCTGTCCGCTGCCGCGCACCTGATACTTGAAGCTCGTGAGCTGCTCGACGCCGACCGGCCCGCGCGCATGCATCTTGCCGGTCGCGATGCCGATCTCGGCCCCGAAGCCGAACTCGCCGCCGTCCGCGAACTGCGTGGAGGCGTTCCACATCACGATCGCGCTGTCGACCTCGGCGAGGAAGCGCTCTGCGGCCGCGGCATCCTCGGTGATGATGGCGTCCGTGTGCTGGGAGCCGTAGCGCCCGATGTGGTCGATGGCTTCCCCGACGCCGTCCACCGTCTTCACTGCAATGATCGCGTCGAGGAACTCGTGCCCGTAGTCGTCGGCCTGGGCGGGCTTGACGCGCGCATCCGCAGCCACGGCCGCAGCGTCTCCGCGCACTTCCGCGCCCGCATCGAGCAGATTCTTGACGAGCGCCGGCAGCACCTCGGCGGGCGCGTTGCGGTCCACGAGCAGGCACTCCGTCGCGCCGCAAACGCCCGTGCGCCGCATCTTCGCGTTGAGGACGACGCGTTGGGCCATGTCGGGATCGGCCTTGGCGTCCACATAGGTGTGGCAGATGCCTTCGAGATGCGCGAACACCGGCACGCGCGCTTCCGTCTGCACGCGCTCGACGAGGCTGCGTCCGCCGCGCGGCACGATCACGTCGATCGCGCCGTCGAGGCCGGTGAGCATCAGCCCGACCGCATCCCGGTCCGTCGTCGTGACGTACTGGATGGCCGCTGCCGGCAGGCCGGCCGCTTCGAGGCCTTCCACGAGGCACGCGTGAATGGCCGTGCTCGAATGGTGGCTCTCCGAGCCGCCGCGCAGGATCGCCGCATTCCCGGCCTTGAGGGAGAGCGCGCCCGCGTCCGCCGTGACGTTCGGACGGCTCTCGTAGATGATGCCGATCACGCCGATGGGCACGCGCACCCGCTGGATGCGAAGCCCGTTCGGGCGCGTCCAGTCGGCCAGCACGGAGCCAACCGGATCGGCCAGCGCTGCGATCTCTTCGAGACCCTTCGCGATGGCATCGACGCGCGCGTCCGTCAGCGCCAGCCGGTCCACGAACGACTCCGGCCGGCCCGCCGCCCGGGCCGCTTCCACATCGCGGGCGTTGGCGTCGAGGATCTTCGCAGTGTCGCGGCGCAGCGCCTTCGCGGCTTCGAGGAGCGCGCGGTCTTTCGCTTCGCGCGGCGCCAGCCCAAGCTCGTGGGAAGCCGCCCGCGCAGCCGTGCCGAGCCCGCGCATCAGCGCCCGGGTATTTTCGTCGATGTCGGTTGTTTTCTGCATGGCTTGTATTACGGGCTCGGGCGGCGGTGGATCAACCGCTATGAGCGATTGAGCGCCATGTCGTTGCGATGGATCAGCTCGGGGCCGCCCTCGAAGCCGAGGATATCGGCGATTTCGGACGATTTGCGGCCGAGAAGACGCGCCGCGTCGGCGACGGCATAGGCGGCGAGCCCGCGCCCCAGCTCGCGTCCGTCGAGCGCGCGGATCACCACCGCGTCCCCGCGCTCGAAGGCGCCCTCGACGCGCCGCACGCCGGCGACGAGCAGGCTCTTGCCCTGCCTGAGCGCGGTCTCCGCGCCCGCATCCACGAACAGCGTCCCGCGCGGCACGAGCTGGCCCGAGATCCAGCGCTTCTTCGCCGTCACCGGGTCCTGCTTGGCGAGGAACCAGGTGGCCTTGCAACCCTCCGAGATGGCGCGCAGCGGATGCGGGATATGGCCGGTCGCGATCACCATGCTCGTCCCCGCGCTCGTCGCGATGCGCGCGGCCTGGATCTTGGTCTTCATGCCGCCCTTGGAAAGCTCGGTGCCGGCGTCGCCCGCCATGGCCTCGATCTCCGCCGTGATCTCGGGGACGAGCGGAATGTGCTGGGCGTTGGCGTCGTCGTTGGGCGGCGCCGTGTAGAGCCCGTCCACGTCCGACAGCAGCACGAGGCAATCGGCCGAGACCATGCTGGCCACGCGGGCCGAGAGGCGGTCGTTGTCGCCGTACTTGATCTCGGCCGTCGCCACCGTGTCGTTCTCGTTGACGACGGGAAGCGCCTTGAGCCGGAGCAGCGTCTCGATGGTGTGGCGCGCGTTGAGATAGCGCTGGCGCTGCTCGGTATCGCCGAGCGTGAGCAGGATCTGCGCGGCCGTGAGGCCGAACTTGCCGGCGAGCTCCTGATAGGCATGGGCCAGCCCGATCTGCCCGACCGCGGCCGCCGCCTGCGATTCCTCGAGTTCGAGCGCGCGGCCGATAGGAAGGCCGAGCTTGTGGCGCCCGAGCGCGATGGAGCCGGACGAGACCAGCACCACTTCGCGCCCCTGCTGCACCAGGCCCGCCACGTCCTCGATCAGCGAGGCGAGCCAATCCGCTTTGAGCGTTCCCGTTTTGCGGTCGGTCAGCAGCGCCGAACCGATTTTGACCACGATGCGCCGCGCCCCTGTCCACTCGGGACGGGCGTGCGAGGATGAGAGAGCGGCTTCGGTGGTCTCGGACATCGGGTGCGGGGCTGAACGGTTGGCGCCAGGAATTGGCGCCGTCCTAGCACGGCCCGGCCTCGCGAGGCGAGACGCCTGTCGTCCGAAGGACAAGCGCAAAGCCGCGATGCCTAACGAAACACGTCGGTTTCGCCGCCCGGCGAGGGATCTGCCGGATCGGAAAACGCTCTAGTTGTTGCTGGTCCCGCCCGACGAGAGCACGGCGGCGAGCACGTCTGCGGCCGGAACTTGGTTGATGTTGTTCTTGGCCAGCCACTCCCCGGCGGCCTGCATCTTGGAGCGCGGATCCGGATCGCCTTTGTCTGCGACCCGGGCGTGGAAGAAGCCGGCATAAGTCCGCGTCGCAGCCCACAGGTTGCCGTCCCAGGCGACGTATTTGATCAGTTGCCCGGTTTCCGATGCGTCCCCGTCGGAAAGCACGAAGTGGGCGGCGTCCGTATCCCAGCGAAGCGTGACGCACTTGCCGTCCCAGTCCTGGAGCTGGATCGAGTCCGAGGGATAGTCCGGCGATTTTCCGGCCTCGCTGAGGGTGAGTTCGGTCTTGAACCAGCGCGCCGTGACGTTGGCGTCCTTGCAGTCCTTGAAGTTGAGCTTGTTGTCCTCGTAGGCACGCGGGCCCGCCATGGCGGGCGACGCGGAAACGGCGACGAGAAGGGCGGCGGCAAGCGCGAAAATCGGGCGGGTCATAGGCGTCTCCAGGGAACGGAATGGGCGCGTGTCATGGACCCCATCTGGCACGATGGAAAGGCCCGCGAAAAGGCTGCAAGCTCCTGCTCGTGCTGACACTTTTGTGAGCGCCCGTGAGGCTCGGGGACCTTTTGCAACAGGCACGGGAGGATGTTCCAAGCCGCGCATCAGATCGCCCTGTGCGGGCCGGGATGAACGAGCGGCAGGACGCCATGCGCGAACAGTCTGCCGGACGGCGAAAAATGCGGGAAGTTGAGAAATCCGTTGATGCAAAAGCCCTAAGCCGCGCATCGGGCGGGCGAAAGGAAGATCGCGTTATCTCAATGATAATACTTGGAAATATTGCCCCTACGTAGTTGATCTAGTGTAGCCCCAAGTTAAACGAAGCAGTATGATGCCTGCGTTGTTTGCATCGCACCAAGCAACGCCCACGTCACTGACATCGCAAACCCCCAGAAAATGGAGTTCTCATGAACCTCCAAGAGCAGAGGATTGCCTGCTTGCGGATGGCGATGGAGCTCGGCTGCTCGGCCGATTCGATCGTCCACGTCGCACGGGAGTTGAACGCGTTTATCGAACACGGAACGGGATCTGCGCCGGCTGAGCCCGCCGCGGAGCCGGATGTCGAAGTCGAAGCCGAGGCGGAGAAATCGCCCGACGCCATTGCGGCCTGCGGCACGGTGTTGTCCGAGCCGCTGACCGCCGAGGAGACCGTCGAGGAGACGGCGGACGCTCCCGAGGCTGCCGCCGAAGCGGAAGCCGATGGGGTGGAGGCCGAAGCCGCGCCGGAAGCAGAAGCCGCGAGCGAGGACGTCCCTGCCGAAGCTGCGGCCGAGACGGCCGAGACTGCCGAGGCTGACGCATCGGGCGACGCTGAGGCCGTGGCCGAAGAGGTGGCAACGGAGGACGTGGCGGCCGCTGCGGAAGAGCCTGCGGACGTCGCTGAAGGTGAAGCGCCTGCCGAGGCGGAAGCGGCCCCCGAAGCTGCGGCCGAAGCCGACGCCGCGCCTGAAGCGGAGACTGCGCCCGAGGCTGAGGCGTCTCCCGAGGCGGCCGCTGCACCGGCCGACGACGCAGGCGCTGCGGAAGCCGCACCCGAAGCCAGCGAGGAAGCGGCAGCGGAGGATGCTCCCGCCGAGGAGGCTCCGGCAGAGCAGGCTGCGGCTGACGCGGAACCGGCTGCCGAGGCCGCTGCCGAGCCCGCGGCGGAAGCCGAAGCAGAAGCCGCGCCTGACGCTGCCGCCGAAGCCGCATCTGAGGAAGCTGCGGAGGCTGCACCCGAGGCCGCGGCTGCGGCAGACGCAGAGCAGGACGCCGAACCCGCAAAGGTCGCTCCCGAGGTGGCCGCGGCTGCCAACGGCGCGGCGAAGCCGGAGGCCCCCGCAGCCCAGGCCTAGATTGCCAACGACGGACGGCACGTCATCGATGCGCACGCGATGACGTGAGGGAGTGAAACGAAGGAGGGCGGGCTGGCTGCGTCACGAGCCGGCTCGTCCGACAAATAAAAGCCCGCGCGACGACGGGCATGAAGCCGACGCCGCCGGGGACGCGGAGATCGCGACGCCTCGGATCAGATGATGCTCTCGGCGTACAGGTCCGTCCGCCGGTCGCGGAAGAAGCCCCACTCGGCGCGGTAGCTCTCGATCAGCGACAGATCGAACGTGTGCACCAGCACACCCTCGTCCGCCTCGCCGAAGCTTGTCACCAGCTCGCCGCGATGGTCGGCGATGAACGAGTGGCCGTAGAACTTCTGCGTCGCGCCGTCGTTGTCCTCCAAGCCGATGCGGTTCGCCGCCACGATGGGGATCGCGTTCGAGACCGCGTGCCCCTGCATCGCGCGCTGCCATTGCAAGTGCGTATCGAGAGACGCGTCGTAGGGCTCGCTGCCGATGGCCGTCGGATAGAACAGCACTTCAGCCCCTTGCAGCGCCATGGCGCGCGCCGTCTCCGGATACCACTGGTCCCAGCAGATGCCGACGCCGAGATCGCCGCGCTTGGTCTTCCACGTCTTGAAGCCCGTATCGCCGGGGCGGAAGTAGTACTTCTCCTGGTAGCCAGGACCGTCGGGAATGTGGCTCTTGCGGTAGACGCCGAGGATGGCGCCGTCCGCGTCCGCGATCGCCACGCTGTTGTAGTAGCGCGGCCCGTCCTTCTCGAAGAACGAGATCGGAATGACGATGCCGAGCTCGCCCGCGAGCTTCTGGAGGGCGGTGACGCACGGGTGCTCGTGTGCGGGCCACGCGGTCTCGAACCACTTGGGCTCCTGGCGTGTGCAGAAATAGATCCCCTGGAACAGCTCGGAGGGCAGCACGACGTCCGCGCCCATCCGCGCGGCCTCGCGCACGAACGCTTCCGTTTTCGCGATGTTGGCCTCCATGTCGTGCCCGTAGGACGTCTGGATTGCCGCGACCGTAATGCTGCGATTTGCCATCAGAGAGGTTCCTGCTGGGTGATGCAATGGAAGGAGCCGCCGCCTGCGCCGCCCGAGCCGAGCAGGCCGGACGAGCGGACGCCGTGAACCGTCCGGTCCGGGAATACGGCGCGCAACGCATCGAGCGCCGCCGCCTCGGTCGCCGTTCCGTAGACCGGCACCACGACAACTTCGTTGGCGATGATGAAGTTCATGTGGGAGGCCGGCAAGACCTCGCCCGCCGCATCCGTCACGCGTCCGGGGCCGGGGATGCGGATCACCTCGAGCGTGCGCCCCGCGGCGTCCGTCTGGCGCGAGAGGCCGTCGGCGATCGCATCCAGAATGGCCGCGTGCGGATCGCTGGCATCGGCCGGCGCCTGGCAGACCACGCGCCCCGGACCCACGAAGCGGGCGATGTTGTCGATGTGCCCATCGGTGTGGTCGCCGATGAGCCCCTCGTCGACCCAGATCACCTTTTTCGCGCCGAACGCCTGCTTCAGGGCGGCTTCGGCCGCGTCCTCGGTCCAGCCGTTGCGGTTCGGGTTGAGCAGCGTCTGCCGCGTGGCGAGCACGGTGCCTTCGCCGTCATGCTCCACCGCGCCGCCTTCGAGCACGAAGTCGAACCGCCGGATGCCGGCGCCTGTAAGCTCCGCGATGCGGTCGCCGACCGTCGCGTCGTCGGCGAGATCGTGCTTGCCGCCCCAGCCGTTGACGGCGAACCGGAGCGCGACGGTGCCCTCTGCGGCGCGCGCGAAGATCGGCCCCGTGTCGCGCAGCCAGATATCGCCGTACTTGGCCGGAACGAGCTCCGCTGCCTCGCCGATAGCGGCCCGGGCCGTCGCTTCCGCCTCGTCGCCGTTGACGAGCACGCGGACGGTGTTGGTCTGGGCCAGCGTGCGCACGAGCTCGGCTACGTCGCGCCGCGGCGCGGCGAGGTCGCCGTTCCACTCGTTGGCGTCCCACGGCCACGCCGTCCAGATCGCCTTCTGCGGCGCCCATTCGGCAGGTACGACGATGTTCGTCCCGGTCATTGAACCCTTCGAGCCTCCTGTTTCGTTGCGCCGGTCTTGCCCGCAAGGGCGCCGCAATGCAAGGCGACAGAAGATGTCCCGCAATGTGCGAGCTGCCTTGTGAAGGACGCGCAAACATTCTAAAAGCAAAGCCGCCCGGCACCGCGCATCTCGCGGAGGGGAACGGGTAACGCATTGAAATAAATTGCGTTTCGCGGGCGTAGTTCAGTGGTAGAACATCAGCTTCCCAAGCTGAGTGTCGTGGGTTCGATTCCCATCGCCCGCTCCAGATTTCCCAGGTATCCGCCAGCAGCCGATCGAGAGACGCGGTGTCGTCCGGGTTCACCGCGCCGAGGTGCGATCGGCCGCGCGGGACGGCCCGTCCGTCTCGGGCCGAGCGGCGACGCGACGCCGGTCGAGCGCCGCGGAGAGGAGACGCAGCGCGCCGAGGAGGACGTCCTCGCGTAACGCGTCCGGGGGCACCCCTTCGAGCCGTTGCTCGAGATGATCGCTGCTGCCGGCGCGCGACGACACCGAGCAGTGCACGAGACCGACCGGGTTGCCGTCCTCGTCCGGCTCCGGACCGGTCACGCCGGTGATGGCGATGGCGAGGTCGCAGTCCATGCGTTCCCGGGCACCGCGAGCCATGGCTTCCGCAACGCGGCGGCTGACGGCCGTATCTTCGCTGAGGACGACCGCCGAGACCCCGAGCACGCGCTCCTTCGCGCGTTTCGAATAGCAGACGAACCCGCCTTCGAAGATCTCGCCCGATCCGGGCGCCGCCGAAAGCGCGCAGGCGAGCGCGCCGCCGGTGCAGGATTCGGCCGTCGCGAGCGTAAGCTTGTCTTCCGCAAGCTGGTCCACGATACGGCGCGCCAGCGCTTCGACGGTGTCGGTGGAAGGAGATGTCATGTGGGTCACGACGATGTTGAGCAAGGATGCATGTGCGGACGAAGTCCGATCCGCCGGCATTTGTTCCCTGAGGCGGCCCTGAGCGGTCTTCCGGATCGAGTCTCGTGCGGGTGTCTCACGCGCAGCTCTGGACCAGCAGCGTTGCGATGCCGGTCCAGAGAATTGCGAGCGCGGAAAGAAGCGCGAGCGCCAGCGTCAGAAGCGCCATGAAAAGATCCTGGTCGTCCTCGGCCTGGCCGCTCCCGGCGCGTCCCCTGGAGGGCGCGAGCCGCCGCGCGGCGAAGAGCGCCACGAGACCGACGGTGCCGAGCGCGGCAAACGTCAGGACGAGGATCGCGTTCCGAACTGCGGCTGCGCTGTCGGGGAGGGTGGGCGTCGAGCCTTCGCCGAGCATGCACGCCACGCTGCTCGCAGCGTACGCGAGCACGAAATAGACGATGTAAATCGCGGGCCCGAGCATCGTCTCGACAAACTCGCGCGTGTGCCGCCTGCGGGTTTCGACCGTCATAGGCCACCTCCGACGAGTCGCGGGAAACCGTGCACGATGAGAAGCCCCGTGAGCCCCTGCGCCACGGCGTAGAGCCAAAGGAGGTACGTCGTCTGGTAGGTGAGACGGCGCTCCGCGTCGAGCAGGCCGGCCGCGTACCGCGCGATCACGAAGCCCGCCGCCAGCGTCAGCAGCAGCACGAGCCCGCCCTGGAGGCCGACCGCGAGATAGCTGAGAGCGGCGAAGCTGTCCGCCGCGGGGTCGAGGCCGGTGCTCCGCAGGGCCGTGACGTCGAGGACGAGGGCCGCGATCAGGCAGGCTGCACCGCCCGCCAGCGCAACCGGCACCGCGGACCGGCGGCCCCCCGGTGCGGGGAGAAGTTTGCCGGCATGGCGGACGGCGATGCCGCTCGCGACGAGCAGGATCGCGGACAGGATCGGCCAGTGTCCGGCCGGGATGGAGCCGAGCGTCGGGTCCGGCCATACCTGCGGCGAGACGGTCCAGAGATAGAAGTAGGAGAAGAGGTACGAGAGGTAGAGCGCAAGGCCGACCAGCATCAGCAGCACCATGGCCCACCACGAGATGGACTGGGGACCCGTTGCATAGGTCGGCACGCGAAGCCCGTCGGCGATTTCCACGTGTCCCTTGTCCGGGCCGGGATCGGTATCCCAGAGCCACACCAGGATGGCGATGATGGAGAGCACGCCGAGCACGATGCCGGGAACGACGAGCGAGACGGCAAGCGCGAGGAACGCAAGCGCCAGGAACACGGCGGCGAACACGTGCGGCCAGCCGGGCTGCGGGAGGCGCATCACGAATTCGGGCTCGGTGTCGATCGCGGATGTCGCGAGCGTCTCTCGCCCACCCGTCGGCGCGCCCGGCAGGTAATAGCGGCCCGCTTCGACATCCTCCGGCAGGTTCGGCTGCGCCCACAGCGGATAGCGGCTCTTGACGTGCGGAATGGAGCGCGTGCCGTAGACGTCGTTCGGCAGCCATTCGAGGCTTGGCGCATTCCAGAGGTTGCCCACGAGGTCGCGGTCGGAAATGCGGAACTGGCGCAAGAGGTCGAACACGACGATCAGCACGCCGGCCGCGAACACCAGCGCGCCCACGGTGGAGATCATGTTGAGCGTGCCCCAGCCGAGCTCCTCCGGATAGGTGTAGACGCGTCGCGGCATGCCCGCGAGGCCGGTGATGTGCATCGTGAAGAACGCGACGTTGAAGCCGACGAACATCAGCGCGAAGGCCCATTTGCCGAGCTTTTCGGAGAGCGGGCGGCGGCCGTAGATCGGTGTCCAGTAGTAGATGACCGCGAACAGCGGAAACACCATGCCGCCGATCAGCACATAGTGGAAATGCGCGACGACGAAGTAGGTGTCGTGCACCTGCAGATCGAACGGCACCATGGCGACCATGACGCCGGTGAGGCCGCCGAGCGTGAAGATGATGAGAAAGCCGATGGAGAAGAGCGCAGGCACCGTGAGCTTGAGGCGTCCGGACGCGATGGTCGCGATCCACGCGAAGACCTGGATGCCGCTCGGCACCGAGACGGCCATGCTCGCCGCCGAGAAGAAGGTCTGCGACAGCGTCGGCAGCCCGGTGGTGAACATGTGGTGCACCCACAGGCCGAAGCTGAAGAAGCCTGTGGCGACGAGCGCGATCACGATCAGCGTGTAGCCGACGAGCGGCGCGCCGACCATGGTGGGCAGGATCATCGAGATCGCGCCGGCCGCCGGCAGGAAGATGATGTAAACTTCGGGGTGGCCGAAGAACCAGAAGAGATGTTGCCAGAGCAGCGGGTCGCCGCCTTTGGCCGCGATGAAGAAGGGCCAGCCGAAGGCTCGCTCGACTTCGAGCATGATGGTGGCGAGGATCAGCGCCGGAAACGCGAAGATCACCATGCCGGCAAACACGAGCATCGCCCACGCGAAGATCGGCATGCGCGAGAGCGTCATGCCCGGCGCGCGGGTTCGAAGGATTCCGATGATGATCTCGATCGCGCCCGCGATCGCCGAGATCTCGATGAAGCCTATGCCGAGCAGCCAGAGGTCCGCCCCGTGCCCGGGCGAGAACTCGCTGCTCGTGAGCGGCGGATACATGAACCAGCCCCCGCTCGGCGCGAGATCGAGAAACAGCGAGCAGAAGAACATCGTCCCGCCGATCGCGTAGGCCCAGAACGCGAAGGCGGTGAGGCGTGGGAACGGCAGGTCGCGCGCGCCGAGCATCTGCGGCAGCATCAGCACGCCGAGCGCTTCCACCACCGGCACGGCGAACAGGAACATCATCACCGAGCCGTGCATGGTGAAGATCTGGTTGTAGGCGTCCTGCGAGAGGAACGTGTTGGACGGCACCGCGAGCTGCAGGCGCATCAGGAGCGCCAGGATGCCGCCGAGCAGGAAGAACACGAACGCGGTGCCGACGTACCAGACCCCGACGCGCGTGTTGTTGATGTCGGTGAGGGAAGCGAGGCCGCGCGGCGTCCGCCACACCCGCTTCAATTCTTCGAGCTCGCCCGGAGGCCGCGGAAGCGAATTCGGATAGGGGCCATCGGCGGCGGGCGCGGACGCGCGAGGCTGGTCGGTCATGGCTCGCTTCCTATCTGAGACTTGCGATGTAGGACGCGAGCGCATCCAGCTCTTCCGCGGAGTAGGTGCGGAATTCGGGCATGAGGTTGTTGGGCTTGAGGCGCTGGTTATCCGTGATCCACTGCGCGATGTTCTCCTTCGACATCGGCAGCACCTCGCCGCCGAGCGTCGCGCGATTGCCGACGTGCGTCAGGTCCGGACCGAGCTGGCCGCGCGCGTCCGTGCCGCGCACCGCGTGGCAGGCGATGCACGAGCTGAGAAAGAGCTCCTGGCCGAGCTTGGCTCTGTCGTCGGCTGGTGCGTCGGCGGGCTGGCGTTCGCCCTCGATCCACTGCGCGTAATCCTCTGAAGACATCACGACGACGCGGAGCGCCATCAGCGCGTGCGGCCCGCCGCAGTATTCGGCGCACTGGCCGCGGTAGGTACCGGGCGTTCGGGGCGTGAAGCGGAGCTCGTTGGTGCGCCCCGGGATCGCGTCGACCTTGCCGGCGAGTGCGGGAACCCAGAAGCTGTGGATGACGTCGCGCGACGTGAGGCGGATCCGTGCGGGACGTCCCGCTTCGAGCCGGATCTCGTTGGCGCTGGCGAGCCGCGTCGCGTCTGGGTCGTGATAGGTGACGCGCCACCACCACTGCTCGCCCTGGACGGTGATGTCCTGGACGTCGCCGCCTGCCGCGGCATCCGCGCGGGCGAGCCAGACGCCGTAGGCGAGCAGCGCCGTGAGCACCACCACGGGAAGCGCGATGCCGCCCGCCGTCACCGCGCGGATGCCGGCGATGTGACGCCGGACGGTGCTGCCGCCGGTCATCGCGAGCGCGAGCACGACGAGCACGAGCACAAAGATCGCCGCTCCGCCCGCGAACAGGATCCATGTGAGATGAAGGATGCGCTCCGCCTCGGGGCTCGCTGGCGCCGTCACCGATTGAAGGTCGCCGCAGCCGCCGAGCAGCAGAAGGAGCGGCAGCGCGAGCAGGCTGCTCTTGGGCGAGGCCCGCGCCCTGAGCGGCGGTTCCGGGCTCCCGCGTTCGATGTCGAGAATCCAGCGCGCGGCGATGACGATGCCGGTCGCGACATACGCGAGCGGACAGATCGCGAGCATGATCAGGCCGGCCATCTGCTGGTCCGCGATCCCCGTCGCGGCGCCGTGGTGGGCGTGATGCGAATGGACGAGGCCCGCATAGAGAAGGCGCGGCGAGAAGACGAGAAGGGCGGCGAAAAGACAGAAGAGCTTGCCGGTGAGAAGAAGCGCGACGATGGCCTGCCAGCGATCGCGTCCGAGCCCGATGATCGCGTGCCAGAAGAACACGCCGACGGCAAACAGCGAGACGCACATCGCGATGTGGAGAGCATGCCCGGTTTGCGCGGCGTCGAGCACGGGCGGCAGATGCCACGCCCATATCAGCCCGATGTGGAGCGCGACGATCAGGACGAAGCCGCCGCGGGACGTTGCCGGCAGCGTGTGGCGCAGCATCCACGCCGCGATCGGCGCCGCGACGACGAGCAGCGCGATGTGATCCACCATGTGCTGGGAAAGCGCGCCGAGGCCGAGAGAGTGGCCGAGGGCGCGACCGGCCCAAAGGCTGATCGCGACCGTGACGGCCGAGACGGCCGCAATCTCGAGTGCTCCCCAGATCGCTGCATTGGGTCGCCGCGATGGCGCAGCACTCGGATGGATCATGGACACCGCTCGCGTTCTTTTTGGTGCGCGCTTCGGAGGGGCAACGTCGCGGCGGAGAAAAATGTTCCTGCTTAAGAAGGAACGCTCGCAGGCGCGAGGCATTGGAACCCGAGCAGCAGCATGAGATCAGCGGAGGGTTCGGACATGCTCCGCATTCAAAGCAGTGCTTTTTCCGCCATCGCGCTCCACGCGGTGCTTTTTGTATTTCCGATCCACGCGCAAGATGCGCCGGCGCCGGCGCCTCCTGCAGATCCGCCGCCAGCCGCCGCCGAGCCGCTCTCCGTAAAACCCCTTCGGGGTCCGGCTGCGGACGCCACGGCGACGACCGTGAAGCCGCGCGCGCCGGCTTTCGCCGAGACGGGTCCCGAGTGGGTCACGCCCGGAAAGAACCCGGCGCATACGCGCTACAGCGCGCTCAACGAGATCAATGCCGGAAACGTCGGCAACATGCGGGCCGTCTCGACCTTCTCGACCGGCCTGAGCGCGGGTCACGAAGCGGCCCCCGTCGTGGTCGGCAGCACGCTCTACTTCGTGACGCCGTATCCGAACGTCGTTTACGCGCTCGATCTCAACCAGCCGGGCTTTCCGATGAAATGGAAGTTCGAGCCGAAGGTCGTCGCCGCGTCTCAGGGCATGGCCTGCTGCGACGTCGTCAACCGCGGCGTCGTCCATGACAACGGCCGGATCTTCTTCAACACTCTCGACGGGCAGACGTATGCGTTGAATGCGGAGACGGGTGAGGAGATCTGGCGCCGTCAGCTTGCCGACATCAAGCAGGGCGAGACCATGACGATGGCGCCGTTCGTCGCCAAGGACAAAGTGATCGTCGGCAACTCGGGCGGCGAGATGGGCGTGCGCGGATGGGCGCAGGCGCTCGATGTCGCGACGGGCGAGACCGCGTGGAAAGCCTACAGTACCGGGCCTGACGAGGAGGTGCTGATCGGCGCCGAATACAATCCGTTCTACGACCAGGAGAAGGGCGAGAACCTCGGCGTGACCACGTGGCCCACCGACATGTGGAAGACGGGCGGCGGCACGGTGTGGGGATGGATCTCCCACGACCCCGATCTCAACCTCATCTATTACGGCACGTCCAACCCTGGCCCGTGGAACTCGAGCGTGCGTCCTGGCGCCAATAAGTATACGGCTGGAATTTTCGCCCGCGATGTCGATACCGGCCAGGCGCGCTGGTTCTACCAGATGAGTCCGCACGACGTGTCCGACTACGACGGCGTGAACGAAAACATTCTCGTCGACATCGAATGGAACGGCAAAGAGCGCAAGGTTCTCGCTCATCCCGACCGCAACGGACATTTTTATGTGATCGACCGCGAGACGGGCGAGGTGCTTTCGGCCGAGCCGTTCCACGCCGTCAACAGCTCGCACGGCGTCGATCTCAAGACCGGCGCGCTGATCTATAACACCGACAAGAGGCCGGAGACCGGCAAGAAGGTGACCGACATCTGTCCCGCGCCGCCGGGCGCGAAGGATTGGCAGCCGGCCGCGTTTTCGCACGACACGGGCCTGTTCTACATCCCGCACAACAACCTCTGCATGGATCTCGTCGAGACCGAGGTCGGCTACATCGCGGGCACGCCTTACGTGGGCGCGGATGTGTGGATGAAGCCGGGGCCGGGCGGGCATCGCGGCGAGTTCAGCGCGTGGGACATGGCGGCCGGCGCCGAGGTCTGGACCATCAACGAACGCTTCCCCGTATGGAGCGGCACGCTCGCGACCGCCGGCAATCTCGTCTTCTACGGCACCATGGAGGGTTGGTTCCGCGCCCTCAACGCGACGACGGGCGAGGAGCTGTGGCGCTTCCGGACCGGCTCCGGGATCATCGGCCAGCCCACCACATGGCAAGGCCCGGACGGCAAGCAGTATGTCTCCGTGCTGTCGGGCGTCGGCGGATGGGCGGGCGCGATCGTCTCCGGCAACATCGACGCCCGCGACGGCACCGCCGCGCTCGGCTTCGTCAACGCCATGAAAGATCTCCCGGACTACACGACCGCAGGAGGTGCGCTCTATGTCTTCGCCCTGCCGTAGCTGGCCTCTCGCTCTTCTTGCTCTGCCTCTCGTTGCGGGCGCGGCGCACGCCCGCGAGCTTCGCGTCTGCGCGGATCCCGACAACATGCCGTTCTCGCACAAATCGGGCGAGGGCTTCGAGAACAAGGTGATGGAGCTGATCGGGCGCGAGTTGGGCGCCGAGGTGACGTTCGTCTGGGCGCCGCAGTGGCGCGGCTTCGTGCGGAAGACGTTGCGGGCCGGCGTCTGCGACGTGATCCCCGGCATACCGACCGACATCGACCGAGCGCGCACGACGCGTCCCTATTACACGTCGAGCTATGCCTTCGTGACGCGCCGGGATCGTACGCCGGTCCACACGTTCTCGGATCTCAAGAAGGACATGTCGATCGGCGTGCAGCTGATCGGCGACGATGGCGTCAATTCTCCCCCCGTCGAGGAGTTGGCGTCGCGCGGCTACACCTCCGAGCTCAAGGGCTACATGGCGTGGGGGCGCGTGCCGGATAAGGGCGCGCCCCTTGAGCAGATCATGATGGCCGTCGCGGACGGCACGGTGGATGTCGCCGTCGTCTGGGGGCCGCCGGCGGGCTATTTCGCGACCCGCGAGGCGGTGCCGCTCGATGTCCGTCCCGTCGACGCGAGCGAAAAGACGGTCGTTCCGATGACGTTCGAGATCAGCATGGGCGTGCGCCGCGACGACGAGCACCTGGCGCGCGAGCTGGATGCGGCACTCGTCAAGCTCGCACCGGAGATCCGCACGCTTCTCGACGGGTACGGGCTGCCGCAGCCGGCCCGGAAGAGCCGGGCGGAGCCGGCCCCATAGCGGCATCCCCCTCCGCCGAAGGAACCGCTGCCCAAAGGTCGGGGTTTGCACCGCACGAGCGATTTCGAGACGTGACGGGCGTCACCGATGCCGTCGCGGTGGGCCGCTGCACCGGCCACGTGGAAACAACAACAAGCTAAGGAGTGCGTATCATGCGCAAAGCGGTTCTCATTCTTGCCGCCTCTATGCTCGCTGCCGGCAGTGCCGTCGCACAGGAGGTCTATATCGAAGACGAAGCGGATCTCTACGACGATCCTGTGCTCGAGGAACCCGCATACGTGGACGAGACGGTCATCGAGCGCGTGGAGCCGTCGGATGAGCCGCGCGCCCTGGGGCCGCGCGTGTATGGGTGGGAATCGACAGAGCCGCCCACCTCCTGCGGCACCTTCAAGTATTGGAACGGCGAATACTGTGCCGATGCGCGGAGCGAGCCACCGCCCGCGGATTGACGAAAGCATGAAGGCGCATTTCCTGCCTCCGAAAGGCCGCGAGAGCCCTCTCGCGACCTTTCGTTTTTTGAGACCGCGCGGGAATCGCGTGGGCAAAACTCCCGGCGCAAGTGGAACGAATTGGAAGAAGGGGGCGTTCGTTCAAGGTTCGACATGCCGCTCTCGAATGGGATGCTCCGATGCCATTTCCCGCGACGACCACGCGGGCTCTCGCAGCCGTCATGATCCTCGCCGGAGCTCTCGCCGCATGCGGTGACGAGACCGCGACGACCGATGCGAGCACACCGCCGCCGGAGCCGGCCGACACGACGCGCGTGCCGGCCATTGCCCAGGTCCCCTTTACACCGGGCGGCACCGAGCCTGTCCGCGAGCAGAGCGAAGCGATGCGCGCCATCATGGACGATCCGGAAGAGATCGCGGCCGGCCGCCAGCTCTATCTGGCGATGAATTGCGTTGGATGCCATTCGCACGGTGGCGGCGGAATGGGACCGGCGCTCATCGATGACACCTGGATCTACGGCGGCGAGATCGAAAACATCGCAGCCACCATCCGCGAAGGACGGCCGAACGGAATGCCGGCCTATCGGGGCTTCCTCCCGGAGGAGCAGATCTGGCAGATCGCGGCCTTCGTACGCTCCATGCCGGAGACGGCCGCAGAGGAGGCTTCCTCGCAATAAATAGGGCCGATCGTTCCGTTCTCCCAGGCGGCTATGCCACGGCATTAGCCATACTGCCGAAGAGGAGCGCACGCGCCGAGATCCGGCTTGCTCAACCCTCGCGAAGGTGGTCATCATCCGCCGTCAGAGCCTTTTTTTGGCGGGGACCGGCGCGGGCCACTTGCTGTCGGACCGGATGGTCCTGGATCTCGTTGAGCACATCTACGCCGCCGGCTGCGATCCCGAACAGTGGAAGACGTTCGTGGATCGCGTTCACGACGCGGTCCCCGGAAGCGCGTTCAGCGTCCACCTGTCGATCGAAGGAACGGCTTTGACCGGGTCCGCCGCCGGCATCCCGCCCGAGCAGGTCGAGAGCTATTTCGCGCACTATCACACGATCAATCCCTACAACGACCTGTTCCGGAAGATCCCTGTCGGGCAAGTGCACACCGTAAGCGGCCTTGTACCCGAGGGCTGGCTCGACCGGCACATCTTCTATCACGAATGGCAGCAAGGTAGGGGTGGGGGGAACCCGCGACGGCAGACGGTCTGCAATCCCCCCCCCCTCCTAACCTCCCCCACGTCATGTCGGAGACATGCCTCCGGCATGATGGGGGAGGGACCAGGACAGCGAAGAGGTGCGTCCGTGTGATCGGAAAACGCGCTAGCGGCCCCAGTATGTCGGTGCCCCGTAGTGCTCGTGAGTCCTCGTTTCCCACTCGCGGTCCGTCCAGGAATCGTCGCTGAACTCGGGCGCGTTTCTGAGCTGGGCTTCGGTGATGCCGGTGCGATACCCGGCGGCTTTCGGGTCGTATTTGAGAGCCGACCAGGGGATCGGGTAGTGGCTGTGGGCAAGGCCGAGGATGCCGCCGAAGCTCATGACGGCATAGGCGACGCGTCCGCTGGTTTTTTCGAT
>ERZ869909.1442-NODE-1442-length-19261-cov-3.826522_pt1 | contig 19261 bp, 17 predicted proteins | sample MGYA00520892_ERZ869909 | MGnify/ENA primary metagenome ERZ869909 (study PRJEB32215, sample SAMEA104723947) | bioreactor metagenome | biome: bioreactor; feature: anaerobic bioreactor; material: water | place: China | collected 2015-03-12 ...
TGCATCATCCACCGACACCCACGACGCTCCATCCCACGCCGCGAGGGAAACATCGGTTTGCGCGACGCCGAGCAGTCGCAGGCGTTCCTCAACGCGGGCAGCGCTGCGCATGATGCCCCGATCGAGGAAGCCGCCGGCGCGCTGCACGAGCGCATCGGCGGCGCGGATCGTCACCGCCCGCCCCTCGCCGAGCGGCGCATCCACCAGAACAAGGGGGACATTTTCGAGGTCTTCGGGCGAAATCCACAGCGCGAGCAGGGCCGCTGGCGGGGTCCAAAACGCATCATCACCCCCAAACAGGTGACGCGGCGGACCCCCGATTTTTGCCCAAAACCCGCGCGAAAAGTGCTCAAACCCCCCCACGCGCCCCCCACTCAGAACCGGCGCGACACGCAGCGATGATGTCTCCACCCGCTCGATGAAACTTTCTGGCGAGATTTCCGCCGCGCGCGCGCTCGGACCTGTCAGCAACGCCCCCATCATCACAACCAACCACCCGATTCCGGTACCCCTCACTTCCGCCCCCCTCTCACCACCAAGCCCACTCCACCGACCAGCGCCCCGAGACCGATCAGCCCCGCGCCGACCGCGATGACCCCGATCCCCGGTGCATCCCCGATCCGCAACACCACGAATCTCGCGCCAGGTGCGCTGAGAAAACCCGATTCCGCGAGCAGGCGCGAGCGCTCCCACCCTTCCTCATCCCATGCGCCGATGCTGATGCGCCAGCGATCGCCCGTGAGTGTGCGCCACCACGCATCGGTGCGCCGGATTCCGAGCGATTGGGCGAGGGTGACCGTCTCTGTGCGCGCGGGGCGTCCCTCCTCGTACACGATGATCTGTGCGCTGAGGTCGCGCAGGACGCGTCCGCCCTCGTGGTACTCGGCGCGGAAGTCGGCGAGCGCGAACGAGATGGCGGGAAGATCCACCTGTTCGGGGCGGTAGGCGAGGGTGATGGTGCGCCCGTCGGGGAGGGTGACGGGTGTTTCGTGCTCCGCGAGGCGGGCGTACGGGATCCAGCCATGCCAACTCCAATCCTGCGATTCCAGCGCGATGCGGATGGCGCTGGAGGTGCGGTCCTCGGCTGCGCCGACGAGCGGCGCGGCGTCTTCGAGCTTTTCGATCGCGGCGTTGTGCTCGACATGAGAGAACGATTCACGGAGGCGGATTGTTGCGTGATCCGCGAGGCGGATTGTTCCTCCGGGCTGCACGGGTGACATGGTGCGGACAGTGGCATCGGGCGCACGCACAATCGCGGTCACTCCGGAGAATGTGGCACGCCAGTTGCCCGCGTGGAGGAGGTGGATGCGGAGTTCACTGGGGAGGCGAGCATCGCTGTGGAAGATGCCCTGGTGTGTCACGATCGCGTTGATGGGCGCGTGCGATGGTGACTCGATGCGGGCGATGGCGACGGGGCCGAGCTCGGAGCCCCAGATGGCGTGGGCCTGCGCGCTGGTGAGGATTTCGGTAATGGAGATGGTGTGGTCGGCGAGGCGGGCGGGCGCGGATGGTGTTGCGATGCGGGATTCGCCATGCATGGACACGCTGAGCGCGCCGGTGGTGTTGCGGGGCAACTCGGTTGCGAGCAGGTCGAGGGCGGCGGTGTCGTCTGGATCGAGTGCTTCGAGGTGGATGTCGTTGTGGGTGATGGGCGGGCGGGATGGGGCGAGGATGATTTCGGCGGGTTCGGTGCCGGGCGATTCGATGGTGAGCGACCAGGCGCGGATGGGCTCGCCCGGCTGGTGCGGGACGAGCGCATCGACGGGCGTGGCTCGCGCTGCGTAGCCGGTGATGCGTGCGCGGAGGTCGGGTGCGAGGTTCGGGAGCGGGATGTCGAGCGTGCGATTGTCCCAGGGTGTGGCGTGGTCGGTGTGGAGCGGGAGGTTGGTGAGGGGGATGGCGAGTGCGTCGTCGGGCGTTCGGATGACGAGCGTGGGTCTGTGGTCGGCGAGGAAGTGGGCAATGGGCGGGCCGGTTGCTTCGACGATGGGCGCGGGGAGGAGGATGACGCCTTCCTGCTTGAGGGGCGCGTAGATGAGTGCGCCGATGGCGAGGGTGAGCGCGCCGGTGTGGAAGAGCCAGCCGGGGATGGCGCGGGCGCGGAGTGGAAGGCGCGTGCATGTTGCGGCGGCGAGGGAGAGGGCGATGGCGAGGACAAGCAGCAGGAAGATGGGCGTTGCGAACCACTGCTGCTCGGCGAGGTCGATGGCGGGATGGGCGCGGAGGGGCTGCGACGGCTTCAGCGGGGAGAGGTCACCGATGATCGCACCGATGGGGATCGCGCCGAGGGCGGCGTAGCCAGCGAGGAGGCCGACGAGAATCATGCCGAGGCGCGGCGAGCCGAGGCGGTGGAGTGTGCGTGTGATGCGTAAGCGCGCCGGGATCAGCACCGATGCGGATGAACGGGATGTGCGCTCGGCGGCGGGCATGTGTGATCAGTCTCGTTTCGCGCGATCTTGTTCCGGGAGGTGTGGGCATTCGGCCCAGCGGATGCCGGCGGTGCTTTGGAGGACACGGGTGCGGGCGTCGGGGGCGCGGCGTGCGGGCGCATCGATGTTGACGGCGATGATGCCCGCGGTGGGGCCGGGGGCGAGGGTGAAGAGTTCGGGATCGACGCCGAGGGCGAGCGCGCCGTTGGTGGTGATCAACTGGAGGAGGAGTGCGGGGTCGGTGCGGTCGCGTCGGTGGAGGAAGCGTGCTTCGTCGAGCGTGGAGAGGCGCGAGGCGGATTCGTCGGGAGGGAGGTTGACGATGGAATCGGTGCCGAGCGTGACGAGGATGCCCGCCTGGATCATGTCGCGGTAGCGGTGCGGGCCGAAGTGCTCGTGGTGGTGGAAGTACGCGGAGGCGCGCGGGCAGTAGGCGACGACGGTGTTGGTGCGAGCGAGCGTCTCGATGGCTTGGTCGGGCGCATCGTTGACATGCGCGACGAGGAAGCGGGCGCGTTCGAGGATGGGCGCGAGGTGTTCGACGGGGTGGAGTCCGTGCCCAATAGTGGATGCGGCGGCATCGTCCCAGACCCCAAGGCGTTCGAGGAGCGTGCGGAGCGGGCCGGTGGCGTGGGCGATGAACTGGTATTCCTCGGGCGTCTCGGCGAGGTGTGTGGTGATGGGGATGTTGTGTTCAGCAGCGCAGCGTGCGGCGTGGAGGTAGACCGCGTGGCCGCAGGAGTAGGTGGCGTGCGGGGAGAGGCCGAAGCGGACGGGGTGTTGCGGTTGGGTTGCCTCGTGGGCGATGGTCTTGTCGAGGAAGCGCATGGTGTCGCGCTGGCGGTCGCCGGTGCCGAAGACTTCGAGGCATGAGACGCTGGGGAAGGATTCTTCGCGGAGGACTTGCGTGGGGATGGTCTGGCGTGCGCCGGCGATGTCGGCGACGAGGGCGACGCCGGCGTTGCGGAGGCGGGCGATGCCGTCGCGAACCGAGGCGCGGAGCATGGCGGGGTCGAACGAGCGTGCCTCTCGGATGAGGTCGACCCATCCGAGGAAGCCGGTGTCACGGTTGTAGGGTTGGGGGCCGATGTGGGTCAGGTCGAGGTGGGTGTGGGCGTTGACGGTGGCGGGCATGAGGATGGCGTCGGGCCACTCGACAGCACCGGCGTCCGGGGCGCGGGGGTGGGCGAGGACGGCGTCGAGTTCGCCCACGGCGAGGATTCGGAGGGTGTCCGGGGTCTCCTCGACGAGGATCGCGGCGGAATTCCCGGGAGCGGATGGGGCGGAATTGATGGCGTGGGCATCGCAGACCCCCTGTGCGAGGTGGAGCCGGAGCGGATTTTCCGGCTTTGTGGCGGGTTGGAATGTGCATGGAGGGGTCACGGCTGCCCGATAACGGTAGTGTATTGCGGTGGGGAGGGATTCTGCGGAGTGCGGGTCTCTCCAGGAAGCAGCATCATGAGATTTCCGACCGGGCCGTGCGGTTCTGGCTCGGTCCAGCCCAAGTGAAGGATTTGACGCCATGCGGAGTCACGCGAGATTCGTACCGATTGCTCTCATCGCCGCGGCAGGCACGCTTCTGGGCGGCTGCGCGAACCAGCGGGTGGATGAGCTGGAGAGCGCCAATCGTCAGTTGCAGGCGCGGAACATCGCGTTGTCTCAGGAGAATGAGGCGCGTGATTCGATGCTGCGCGACAAGGACACACGGATCGTGCAACTGGAGTCTGAGCGTTCCTCGCTTCAGCAGCGGATCGATGATCTTGTTGCTCGGCTGCGTTCGCTCGGCGGTCAGTACGAGGAGTTGACGGGTCGGCTGGATCGCGTCCGCCTCGGCTCGCTCGATCCTTCGACGGATGCGGCGCTGCGTTCGCTGGTCTCGCAGTATCCGAACCTGATCACCTACAACCCGGACAAGGGGATGGTGCAGTTCGGATCGGATCTGACATTCGACTCGGGTTCGGATGTGGTGCGTGCGGAGGCGAAGGCGGGTCTCGCGGAGTTTGCGCGGATTCTTCGTTCGAGCAGCGCGGCGAGTTACGATGTCCGCGTGATCGGTCACACGGACGATGTGCAGCCGGCGCGGACGCGGGATCGCTTCCCGACGAATCGTCACCTCTCGATGGCGCGTGCGATTTCGGTGGCGCGTGAGTTGGAGGGCGCGGGCGTTCCGGGACGGCGCATCGAGACGGCGGGCTGGGGCGAGTATCGTCCGGCGGTTCCGAACAATCCGTCCGGCGGCACGCGGGCGAATCGTCGCGTCGAGATCTATCTGGTTGCGGGAACGGGCGAGGGCATCGAGGTTCGTTCGTCCACACGGACGGGTGAGTCGGCTCCGGCGCCGCGTACCGCTCCGCAGCGCGATGTTCCGATGAAGTGAACCGATGCAGTGATTTGTTTGCGGGCTGACGCCTGCTCCATCGGGGGAGATGAGTCTTTCGTGATCCCGCGTGTCCGCACGCGGGATTTTTTCTTTTGATGTTGATGGTGATGGCGTCAGTTGGTCTCGAAGAAGCGTCGGTTGGTGCCGCCGAGACCGACCTTTGCTGAGACCTCAACAGCGCAGCGCGGGCAGCGTCCGGCATAGCGGCTGCCGTCGGGGGATTTGTAGATGCGGCCGTAGACATGGCAGCAGTTGAAGAGGATGCCGAGCCAGGGGCGCGGGGCGGGCGTCGACGGATGACCGCTTTTGCGACGGCGGTGCTCCGCTTCCTCGCTTGGGGCTCTGGGGAGCCATGAGATGTCGACTTTGTCCTGCGGATCGGGCATCGATGTTGTAGATCGGCCGGTGGGGATGGTGTGCTTCAGGCGCAGGCCTGTTCGATCTCGGCGAGGAGTTGGGGGAGGGGTGCGACGATGCGTTGCATTTCCTCTCGCACGCCGGCATCGGCGTTGTGCTGTGCGAGGATGGGGAGGTTGGCTCTGACATTCCACGCGGCGGCGCGGACGGTGGCCTCGGCGAGGATCGCGCTGATCGCGAGGTCGCTCAGGAGGTAGCGGTTGGAGACGGGGGCGAGTTCGTGGAAGAGTCGGAGGAGTTCAGCGCAGGTCGCCATGACGGCGAGGGGCACCTGAGTGGCCTGCTGGGCTGCGGGGAGGAGTTGGCGTTCGCGTTCGGGGGCGTCCTCTGGGAGACGCAGAAGCGTGTTGAGTTGTGCGTAGGCGTCCTCATCGGCCTGGGCGAGTTGGAGGAGGAGTTCGCGGGCGTGGTCGAGTCGCTGGAGTGCTGAGTCGTGGAGGTCGGCGTGCTGCGCGAGTGATTTTTTGTTTCGTGAGTAGGCGAGGACCATCTGGGCGAGTGCCGCGGAGAGTGCGCCGACGGTGGAAGCGACGGCGCCGCCGCCGGGCGTGGGCGATTTGGCCGCGAGGTCGTCGAGGAAGGATTGGATGGTGCGTGTGGAGAGGATCATCGTCTTGATTCCGGGTCGATGCCGAAGCGATGGAGCATCCAGTCGGGGTTGGGAAGGAAGGTGTAGTCGTTGGTGGTGTCGATGATGCCCTCGGCGACGGGTACGCCGGAGCGTGCGTGGCCATCGGCGTAGAAGAGCGTTGCGGTGACGGAGCGTCCGCCCCAGCGCATGTCGCGGTCGGAGCCGGAGTCGTAGTTGTAGATGGGTTGTGTCCCGACGAGCCATGTGAGGGTGGGGTCGGCGATGCGGGGCATTCTGCCGCCGGGCTTGGGGATGAGCGTGTCGTAGGGTTCATCGCCGGGGGAGTCGTCGAGGGCGTGGTCGTTGAGGGCGTAGGAGATGCCGAGGAGGTCGTAGAGGGAGGAGGTGTCGAATCCCTGCGCGGTGAGGAAGGGATCGTTGAATCCGGCATCGGTGGGATCGCGGAAGACTTCGAGTTCGAATTCGCGTGCTTCGGGGGTGTCGTCGGAGGGGAGCGGGCCGTCCCAGATGTAGGGATTGAGCGGTCGTCGCTCGGGCCCGATGGTGGTGAGGCCGTAGAAGGGGAGCGTGCCGAACTTTCCGGCGAAGAGGGTGCCGATGTTGTTGCCTTCGGGGGCGCGGACGGGGTTTCCGGCAGGGTCGATGCGCATCTGCGGGAGATGGTCGCGGTGCTCGTTGAGGTAGAGGAGTGTGGCGGCGCCGATCTGGCGGATGTTGGCGGCGGAGGCGACGGACTGAGCGCTGCGCCGGGCGGAGGAGAGCGCGGGGAGGAGGACGCCGATGAGTATCGCGACGACGGCGATGACGACGAGGAGCTCGACGAGGGTGAAGGCGTGGCGTGTGCAGCGCATGCGTAAAGCCATGTCGGAGGGTAGCGCGTCCCCCGTGCCCCCGGAGGGTGCGGGTCAGACCTTGCGTGAGAAGCCGATGGCGAAACCGGCGATGGCGGTGGCGGCGCTGGGGATCTGGCCGGTGATGAAGGCGGAGAAGGATTCGGTTTGTGCGGAGAGCCACGCGGAGAAGGAGTCGTAGCGGTCGGCGATGGCCCCCCACTGCACGCTGAGGAGACCGATGTATTCGAGGCCGAAGAGGGCGAGTGCGAAGATCCCCAGTGCGACGAGGGAGATCTTGATGAAGGTGCGGAGCGCGAAGGCGATGGCGAACCCGATGAAGAAGCCGAAGCCCATCTGGAAGATGGCGGGCGAGAGGACGGAGGAGTCGGGCTCTTCGGGGATGGGCTGGGAGTCGCGCGGTGTGGATGAGGGATCGGTGGGGAGCAGGCCGGTGGCGTAGGACGATGAATGGTCGGTGGTCGGAGATTGGACGGTGGCGGTGAGCGGGTCTGCGGAGGTGAGGACGAGGGGGAGGGCGATGCCGGCGACCATGCAGATGGTGGAGAGGACGAGGAGCGAGAGCGCGACGGGCCCGGGGCGGCGACGCTGGGCGTGGTCGGTTGTCTCGGCGGCGGTGCGCGGGGTGTCCTTGGGCATGGCGATGGTACGGTAGCGTGGTGGGCGTGGAAGGTGGTAAGATGTGGGCGAGTTGCGGGCGTAACTCAATGGTAGAGTGTCAGCCTTCCAAGCTGAATGTTGCCGGTTCGAGTCCGGTCGCCCGCTTTGGGGTGGGGTGTTGCGGGGTGCGGGGGATTCTCACGCGAGTGTGATGGTGTCAAAAAAAGCGGGTCGGCGCCTGGGCATATTGGCACCAGACGCCGACCACCAGAAGGATCCGTATGCGCAGACGCGATATCAGGCGCTGGCTTTGTGGGCTTGGATCTGGAGGTTGGTGAGCAGACGCTTGAGGTCCTGCGAACGGATCTTGACCTCGCGATTGAGCTGAAGGTCGCGCTGCTCGACGCCGAGGAGCAGCCATGAGGGTGAAACATCGAGGAGGAGGGCGGTGGCGGCGAGGAAGCTCGGCGGGGGATGGCCGATGGTGAGCCACCTGCGGACGCTCTCGTTGCTGTACCCGGTGAAGCGGCCGATCCAGCGGTAGCTGCAGCCGTCGTAGATGTCGCGTGCGCGTTCGCGGAGCTGCTCGTTGTACTCGTGGACGCTGAGGGCATGCCACTGGGGTGGCTTGACAAAGGAGGGTGAGCGTTTCATTGGAGATCTCCGCTGAGCAAGCAGGTGGGGCGCGGGGCAGTGAAGTCGCCTGCACCGATTCGATCGAAATACTCGAGCCACTGTTCAAGGCAGGTCTTGTTGGCCGTCGCAGCATCAACCAAGAGAGCGAACTCGAACATGAGCATGGCTTCGGGGAGTGTGAGGGGATCGAAGGGGAGCGGGAAGTAGGTGGAGAGGGTGTTTGTCGTGTGGGTTTCGTCCGAATTCGTGGCGAGCGAGGTGGCGGCGCCGAGGGAGAGAATGGCGATCCAGATCGTGCTGCGGGCGCGTAAAGACGCACGGCGTGGTGGGTTACGCATGAGGAACTCCGCGGCGATGGTGGACGGGGATCGCCTGCTGTCCCGATCCCTCCGGAGGTGGAGGGACAGAGGGGAGTCGCGGGTTGTTGAGAGTTTGTGACCCAGATTCGTGGAAAAAATGAAAAATCTGTGTCAGACTTCCGAGAGCCGCCGAATGGGGGCCCAGAAGGGAAGCGCGTGAACGAGGCCACCCCGATCGATGAACTGCTGGCACGGATCCGGTGTGGTGATCGGTCGGCCGCCGCGATGTTCGTGCTGCGGTATGGAGATCGGATCCGGCGGCGGCTGGGTGGGCGTCTCGGGCCGCAGATGCGAAGGGTGTTCGATTCGGAGGACATTCTCTCGACGGTGCTGCGTCGTTTGGATGTGTATCTGATGGATCACGATCTCTTGGCGACGAACGACAATCAGCTCATAAGTCTGATCTACCGGATCGCGGACAGCGCGGTGGTGGACAAGGTTCGGTTGTCCGTGAAGCTGCGCGATCTGTTCGGTGCGGAAGGTGGCGCGGCAGATTCGGCTGCAAGTCAAGATGGCGGGCTCGATGATGATGCGCGGATGGGAGTGATCTTCGATGCGATCGACGATCCGCAGGATCGGGTGATGGTGTGGATGCTTCTGACGGATCGGAGTTTTGAACAGATCGGACAGGCGTTGGATGTTCCGAGCGCGACGCTACGGAAGAGATGGCAGCGGCTACGAGAGCGACTGAGCAGCAAACTTACTGAGCGGGCGGCATGATCAGTCGAGCGAGAGATTTCGAATTCCCTGCTGAGAAGGATGATTTCGCGTCGATGGTGGCTGAGTTGGGCGAGGTGACCGACTCTTCGCTGGCGCATGTGATTGAACGGCACGCTCGGCGGATGATGGATTCGGATCAGCGCGTGACGCTCGATGCGTATCTGGAGCACATGAATCCGGCGAGCGCGTACCCGATCTCGTTGGATGCCGCGGTCGAGTACACACTGCGGTCGTCCGGCGGTGGGTGCGTCGATGAGTTGATGGAACGGTATCCGGATCTGCGCGATCTGATTCGCGAATCGGCATTGCTCAATCAGGCCATTGATGATCTGGACACGATACCTGGTCGCGGCGATCCGTTTGAGCCGCCGGGTTTCCCGATCGACTTTGGGCCGGCGTGCTATTGCCGCGAGAAGCAGTACACACTGCTCGGCAAGGTTGGCCAGGGGGCGAGCGGAGCGGTGTTCCGGGCGGTGGATCATGTGCTGAGCGATGCCGCGGCGGATGAACTGGTGGCCGTGAAGATTCTGCACCGGACCGCGGCGACCGATGAGCAGCAGCGGCGGCTGGAGGAGGCCTTCAAGGCACGATTTGTGAAGCACGAGAATGTCGTGCGGGTCCTGTCGTGCGGCGTGCAGGAGGGTTTCCCGTTCATCGTCTTTGAGTTGGTGGATGGGAAGAGTTTGTGGGATGTCGGTCAGGAGCGAAGATTCGCGGCGCGGGATGCTGCGAAGTTGATGCTGGATGCGGCGAACGGGGTTCAGGCAGCGCACACGGCGGGCGTTGCGCACATGGATCTCAAGCCGCAGAACATTCTGTTGAATGCGGAGGACAGAGCGCTTGTCACGGACTTCGGCATCGCCGTCTCGACTGGCGATGCGGGTGATGATGCGGGACGGTTTCGGGGTACGGTCGCGTTCATGGCGCCCGAGCAGTTTGCGGGCGGCGGCGGTCAATACGCGCAGGCAAGCGATCTTTTCGCACTGGGCACGATCCTGATCTGGTTGCTGACTGGAGAGATCGCGCCGCTGCGAGACGGACGACGGTTGCTGGGGCAGATTCTGGAGGAGCGGCTCGATGAGTTGTGCAAGCGGATCGAGCGGGAGCATGGGCGCGATATGGGAGCGATCTGTCAGCGAGCCGCCGCGCTGGATGTCTCATCACGCTATTCCTCGGCACACGAGTTTGCGCACGATCTTCGGTGCTGGCTGGAGCACCGGCCACTCGTATGGACAAAGCCGAATCTTCTGCGAAGGGCCCTGCTGTGGAGAAGAAGGCGCCCCGGGCTGGCTGTGTTTCTACTCGTCATCTTCGTGCTTGCGATCAGCGCCGTTTCGTACATGGGTTACGCAACGGTGCGATGGAACATGAGCGAGCGTGGGCGGCAGTATGCCGTGGACAACAATTGGGTGTTGCTGCACATGATCGGTGAGACGAGAAAAGCGGTTCGCACGATGGTCGAGTTGCGTGACGCAGATGAGTTCCTGACCTCTCTCTGGGCACTCGAATGGCTTGCAGGTGAACGACTGCTCGCGAGTCCGGAAGTGTTCAATGAGTTGTGGGACAGTCGAATTCTCATCGTCGAGCAGATTCTGTCGGATCTTGAACAGCGGGAGATGGTCGATACGGATGAGTATCGGCTGTGGTCGCGGGCGTTGACACATTGGAACGCGAAGCTGGCATCGGCGATCGAGTCGCAGGTGCACGAGGCGTTCTCTGAATCCGTCTGGACGGGCGGGAAGGCGCGGCCGCGGTTCCTCCCGATGAGCGAGAAGCCGGCGTTCACGGGGTCGCGCTGACACAGATCTGTGTCAAATGACACATATTTGGGGCACTACCGAGTGACCCAAAAAAGAAATGCTGCAACGACGAATCATTGCGCACCCATGCCGATGGTGGATGTATGGTTTTCTTCGGAGAGCCGCATTTATCACGGAACGGATACGCCATGGCATCGGAGATGAAGCTCGTGCAGTCCGCACGCACGCGAGTGCATGCCCTGCCAACGCAGCACCTCGAAGAGCGGGAGCATCGCGGGTTGCGGTGTCCGCTCTCGATCCACGCATCGGATGGACGATTCGGCAGGATGTTCCGGGGGCTGCCGATACTCCATCTCGATCCGGGAATCCCCCGCGAGCTGGCGTGTCTCGAAGGTGTTATGGATGGGCGCGACTCCGGGCCTCGTCCTCGGAATCCCGATCATCCCGATGCATTGCCCGCCGGGTTCTCGTTTCTCGGCCGATTCATCGAGCACGAACTGACCTTCGATGCTGCGAGCGAGCACCAGAAGCAGGTCGATCCGGAGGCGCTGCGCCATTTTCGGCCTGCGTGTCTGGCGCTCGATGGTGTGTACGGCGGTGGCCCGGAAGATGCGGCATACCTCTACGAGCGGCACGATCGGGCACGGTTCCTGCTCGGTGCGGATACCGAGGGGAATCCCGGCCACGACATCGTCCGCAACAGAGAAGGGGCGGGGGTGATTCCGGATCCTCGCAACGATCAGAACCTGATCCTGAGCCAGATGCACCTTGCCTTTCAACGATTCCACAATGCCTGGGCGGACCGGCTTCGCCAGGATGGTGCTCATCGCTCGGCGGATGATGATGGCGTGTTTGAGCGGGCGCAGCTCGAGGTGCGTCGGCATTTCCAATGGATCGTGCTGCACGAGTATCTGGTGTACCTCGTGGGCAAACCGATGGTCGATGCCGTGCTCCGCGCACGCCGCTTCTATCAGATCCGTGAGGTCCCCTCGCTTCCGCTTGAGTTTCTTCTGGGTGTTTCCGGTGTGTTGTGGACGCTGATGCGTCCGACCTATCGGATCAACGAGACCCTCTGGGGCGATCTGCATCATGCGCTCGCGGGGGGGAGGCAGGCGACACCGGACCGCCGGGTCGACTGGCGGAACTTTTTCTTCATCGATACGAACTCGACGCCGCTGCTCAGCAAGCGGATCGACACCAAGCTCACGACCGAGCTGCTTGACCCGATTCCGGGTGACGCCCGCGAGGCCCGGTGTTCCGTCGCCCAGCACCACCTGCTCCGCGGTGCCCAGGTCGGATTGCCGTCGGGGCAGAGCGTTGCGGAGTCGATGCGTGCCGGGCACGGCCTCGACGCCGAGAGCATTCCCGGGCTCAAACCGATCGTCGTCCTCGGAAAGGATGAATTTCCGGAGTTACGCGAGTTCGGTCTCGATGAGCACACGCCGCTCTGGTACTACATCCTGAAGGAGGCGGAACTTCAGACCGGAGGATGCACGCTGGGACCGGTCGGCGGACGGATCTTCGCCGAGGTCATCGTCGGGCTGTTGCAGGCGGATCCTCTGTCGTTTGTGCGGAGCGCTCCGAGGTGGCGGCCCGAGGAGAACGGGCGGCGAGAATTCGGGATGGGCGACCTGCTGCGAGTGGCGGGGATGGTCTGAATGCGGCGATGACCACGGGCCTCGCGGGTGGTAGTATTGGGTATGGGTCTTGTTCGCGTCATGCTGATCTGGGTGTTCCTGTGGCAGATGTTGATGCCGTTGGGCGTCCCGGCCGCGCAGGGCTCGATCCATGTGCCGTCGCGGTGTTCGTGTGCGAGTGTGGAACGGGGTTGCTGCGGGGGAGAGGGCTCGGTCCAGCGTTGCTGCGAGCGTGATGAGGTCTGCAACTGCGGCTGCATGGTGCCCGCGGAACAGCGGACGCCGCGGCAGGATCCGAGAGCGATCAACACTGCGGACTGGACGGGCGTGCTTCCCGAGCCCCTGCCGCTCCGGATGGTGACTGAGGATGTGCAGGGCCGCGGTGTCGGGATGGGTGAGACGGCATCGGCACATCTGCATGATGGGCGTCGTCGACACAGCGCCTGCTGCATCTGGCGAGAGTAGATCATCGTCTCTGCAGGAGCGGTGCGCGCTCATCGCGGTCGGGGTCTGCGACTCCGCCACAGCGTGAGCACTCGTGTGACGATATTACGAACTTGACATCCGGGGCTTTCAGAAGGAGATAGCCATGCAGAAGCATGTTGCATTTGTTGTGCTGATGGGTGTTGCGGTGGGATTTGTCGGATGCGCGACCAACGGGAGCGCTCAATCGGAGGCGGCTGTTGAAGCGGAAGGGATGGATGGGCGGATTGAGTCCGAGTCCGTCACGATGGTGGTTCGCGGCATGTCCTGCCCGAAGTGTGCGGACAACATCGACCTGCAACTGCGATCCGTGCGCGGCGTGCGGGATGTTGCGATCGATCTCGGCGCGGGCGAGGTGAAGGTGGCGGTGGACCCGATGGTCCCGCCGACGCGGAGCCAGCTCGCTCAGGCGATCCGGCGCTCCGGGTTTTCGCTGGTCTCGATTGATACGCCGTGATGGTGCGGATTTCGGAATCTCACCCGTAGAACAGAGGAGCATGCGATGAAGATGGGGTCTTTGGCCCGCTGCGCGGCAGCGGGCGTGATGATGTGCGCGTGTGCGGAGTCGGGTCTGGCACAACAGGCGATTTTCACTCCCGCGCCGACGATGCCCTCGGCGGAGCGGATCACCACGCGGACACTGTTCTCGTTCGAGAAGTTCGGGAGTGATCCGACGGATGCCCGACGGGACGGTCACGAACTGCGGTTTGATCACGAGTTCGTGCTTGGATTGACGGGCGATCTGTCGGTTGGGTTGAATGTTCCGGTTCGAGTTCGATCCGTGCGCGCGTCCGATGGGGACGATCGCTCGATGGGGCTGGGGGATGCGGAGCTGACGCTGAAGCATCGCGTGTGGCAGGACGACTTCGGCCCCGTCGATACGGCACGGCTGAGTCTGTTCGCCGGGACGACGCTGCCGACCGGAAATAACGGGTTCGGGAAGGACACCCTTGACCCTTTCATCGGCGCCACTTTCATGCTGATCCACGGTCGGCACGGCTTCAACCAGTCGGTTTCATGGACCTTTACGACCGGCACCGCTGATGATCGTGTCTTTGCGGGAGACGGACTGAGCGATGTGCTGAAGCTGGACTCGGCGTATCTGTACCGGCTGTCTCCGGATGAGTACACCGCGGAGACGACCGCCTCGACTTACGCCGTCTTGGAGTTGAATACGATCTACGAGACGGACGGTGAAACGCAGATGTTCATCTCGCCGGGGATTCTGTACGAGGCGAGGCGATTCGCGTTGGAGGCGGGTGTACGGATCCCGGTGTGGCAGGATTTGGATCGGCGTCCGGAGAGCCGATACGGCGTGACCTTCGGAGTACGCTTCCTCTTCTGACAGGAGTCCGGAGCACGCCCCGAGGATCCATGAGCCGACCTGATCACTCGACATCTACGGAACTCCGCATCGAGGGGATGCACTGCAGCGCGTGTGTGGGGCGGGTGGAAACCGCCCTGCGCGGTGTGTCCGGTGTTCGGTCGGCGGCGGTCTCTCTGGGCGGTGCTTCGGCCCAGGTCGAGGGGGAGGGGGTGGATGGCGGGGCGTTGGTCGATGCGGTCCGTCGAGCCGGGTACGAGGCGGAGGTGCGCAGCGCGGGCGTGTCCGTTGTCGCACGCCGGGAAGAGATGGAGTCGCGCCATCGTCAACGCGAGCGATCGTGGCGAAGACGGGTGGTGGTCGGAGCCAGCGTGTGGATCCCGGCGGAGTTGCTGCATTGGTTCGGCCACTGGATCGGCCTGCATACGCACGGGCCGGAGAACGCTCTGTTTTGGGTGGTGGTGGTTGGTGCGTGCACGGTGCAGGGGTATGTGGGGTGGGCGTTCTATCGGTCTGCGTTCGCGGCGGCACGGACCGGCGGGACGAACATGGACACGCTCATCGCGATCGGATCGACGAGCGCGTTTCTCCTGTCGTGGGCGGGGGTCATCCTGAGATTCACGGGGGGGCCGGAGATCCCTCTGTACTTCGTGGAGTCGAGCGGGCTGCTCACGCTGATCTCGCTGGGACACTGGCTGGAGGCGAGGACGACGGCCTCGGCCAATGCTGCGTTGCGTGAACTGCTGGAGATGCAGCCGGAGCGGGCGGTGCGGCTCGGATCCGTGGATGATTCCCACGGGGAGGAGGTCTCGATCTCGGAGGTGGGCGCGGGCGATCTGGTGCTGATCCGTGCGGGCGACCGGGTCGCGGTGGATGGCGAGATCGTGGAGGGTCGGTCGTCGCTGGATGAGTCGATCGTGACGGGGGAGTCGATGCCTGTGGATCGCGCTCCGGGCGAACAGGTGGTTGCAGGGTCGGTGAACACGACGGGTCGGCTGGTCGTCCGAGCGACCAGCGATGGTGCGAATACCACGGTGGCGCGGATCGCGGAGATCGTCGCGAAGGCGCAGGCGAGCAAGACGGAGATCCAGCGGCTTGCGGATCGGGTGAGTTCGATCTTCGTGCCGAGTGTTGTCGGGATCGCGTTGCTGACGCTGACGGGGTGGCTGATCGCGACGGGCGGCTCCGGATGGTTCGAGGCGATCGTGAATGCGACGACGGTGCTGGTGATCTCGTGTCCGTGCGCGTTGGGGCTTGCGACGCCGCTGGCGATCATGGTGGGGAGTGGGATCGCGAGCAAGCGTGGCATTCTGGTGCGGACCGCGCAGGCGATGGAGCGGGCAGCGATGGTGCGGACGGTGCTGTTCGACAAGACGGGGACGCTGACGACCGGTCGGCCGCGGGTGGTCGAGGCGGATGAAGCGGTGCTGCGGATCGGGAGCACGCTCGCGGCGGGGTCGAGCCACCCTTTGTCCAAGGCGATCGTCGCCGAAGCGCAGGCGCGGGGCGTCAAGGTTGGTCGGCCGGATGTACTGGATGAGTTGCCGGGTGAGGGGATGCGAGGGGTTGTGGACGGCGTTGAGACGATGCTGCTGTCTCTGCGGTCAGCGAAAGAGCGCCGAGTGGATCTTGGCGAAGCCGAGGAGCGTGGGACGAGCAGCGTGGTGGTTCAGAACGGATCGGTGGTCGGTGTGATCCGCTTTGAGGATGAGGCGCGGGAGGATGCCGGGAGATTGATCGAATTACTACGGGAGCGCGGCTTGCGTGTGGGGATGGTGACGGGGGATGGCGAGCGGGCCGCGCGGTCGATGGCGCAGGAGGTCGGGCTTCGGGAGGATGAGGTGTGGTGGGGCCTGACGCCGCAGAACAAGGTGGATGTCGCTCGTGAGCAGGCGGGGATCGCGGGGCCGGTCGCGATGGTGGGCGACGGGATCAACGATGCGGGGGTGCTCGCGGATGTCTCGAGCGCGGGGGGTGTGGCGATCGCGATGCGGAGCGGGTCCGATGTGGCGATGGAGTCGGCGGATGTGGTGACGCCGGAGAATCGCCTGATGGCGGTCGGCGAGGTCTTTGAGGTCGGGAAGCAGACGCGCCGGACCATCAAGCAGAATCTGGGGTTTGCCTTCGGCTACAACGCGCTGGCGATTCCTGCGGCGGCGTTCGGGTTGCTCGGCGTGCATGGACCGATCGTCGCGGCGGGGCTGATGGCGATCAGCGATCTGTGCGTGGTCGGGAACTCGCTCCGACTCCGCCGGGTGCTGAGGTTCAGACTGTGACCGGCTCGGCCTGCTTTGTGACACGGTAGGTGAGTTCGCCGCCCTCGCTGTCGAAGGTGACACTGTCGCCCTCGTTGATCTCGCCGCCGATGATCGCGCGGGCGAGGCGGGTCTCGATCTCGTGCTGGAGGTAGCGCTTGAGCGGGCGGGCGCCGTAGACGGGGTCGTACGCGGCCTCTGCGATGGCATCGCAGGCGGCATCGGTGAGGTTGAGGGTGATGGAGCGTGTGGCGAGGCGTGCCTGGACCTGCTCGGCGAGGAGTTTGACGATCTTGCGGATCTGGTCGCGCCGGAGCGGCGCGAAGAGGACGGTGTCGTCGACGCGGTTGAGGAATTCTGGTCGGAAGTGGGAGCGAAGTTCGCGCATCACGCTGGTGCGTGCATCGGTGGTGATCTGTCCGCTCTCGGTGACGCCTTCGAGGAGGTAGTGCGAACCGATGTTGCTGGTCATGATGATGACCGTGTTCTTGAAGTCGACGGTGTGGCCCTGGGAGTCGGTGACGCGACCGTCGTCGAGGATCTGGAGGAGGATATTGAAGACCTCGGGGTGCGCCTTCTCGATCTCGTCGAAGAGGATGACGGAGTAGGGGCGACGCCGCACCGCCTCGGTGAGCTGGCCGCCTTCCTCGTAGCCGACATAGCCGGGAGGCGCGCCGATGAGACGCGAGACGGCGTGGCGTTCCATGTACTCGGACATGTCGATGCGGACGATGTTTTCCTCGGTGTCGAAGAGTGCTTCGGCGAGGGCGCGAGCGAGCTCGGTCTTCCCGACGCCGGTGGGGCCGAGGAAGATGAAGGAGCCGATGGGGCGCTTGGGATCCTTGATGCCCGCGCGGGCGCGCAGGACGGCATCGGAGACGAGCTGCACGGCTTCATCCTGACCGACAACACGCTGATGGAGTGTTTCGTCGAGTCGGAGAAGCTTCTCCCGTTCGCCCTCGACCAGTCGGCGGACGGGGACGCCGGTCCAGCGGGAGACGATCTCGGCGATCTCTTCCTCGGTGACCTCTTCGCGGAGAAGAGCGCCGGACTGCTGCTTCTCGGCGATGTGTGCTTCCGCCTGCTCCAGTTCGCGCTGGAGAGAGGGGAGGCGGCCGTGCTGGAGTTCGGCAGCGCGGTTGAGGTCGTAGTCGCGTTGGGCCTGCTCGACCTGTCTACGGACATCCTCGATCTGTGAGCGCAGGGCGCGGACCTTCTCGATCTCGGCCTTCTCGCTCTCCCACTGCGCCTGCATGGATGATCGTTTCTCGCGGAGGTCGGCGAGTTCGCGTCGGAGGTTTTCCAGGCGGTCCTTGCTGGCCTTGTCCTTCTCGTTCTTGAGGGCGGCTTCTTCGATTTCGAGCTGCATGATGCGTCGGGTGACCTCGTCAAGCTCGGCGGGGAGAGAGTCGATCTCGGTGCGGATCATGGCGCACGCCTCATCGACGAGGTCGATGGCCTTGTCGGGGAGGAAGCGGTCGGAGATGTAGCGGTTCGAGAGTGTGGCCGCGGAGACAAGCGAGGCGTCGAGGATGCGTACGCCGTGGTGGACCTCGAAGCGTTCGCGGAGGCCGCGGAGGATGGAGATGGTGTCCTCGACGGAGGGCTGATCGACAAGGACCGGCTGGAAGCGTCGTTCGAGCGCGGCATCCTTCTCGATGTGCTTGCGATACTCGTCGAGGGTGGTCGCGCCGATGCAGCGGAGTTCACCGCGGGCGAGCATGGGCTTGAGCATGTTGCCCGCATCCATGGAGCCCTCGGCCTTGCCGGCACCGACAATGGTGTGGAGTTCGTCGATGAAGAGGAGGATGCGTCCCTCGGACTTCTTGACTTCGTTCAGGACGGCCTTGAGGCGTTCTTCGAACTCGCCGCGGTACTTGGCGCCCGCGACGAGCGCGCCCATGTCGAGCGCGAAGACGGTCTTCTCTTTGAGTCCTTCAGGGACATCGCCGCGCATGATGCGCTGGGCGAGTCCTTCGACGATGGCGGTCTTGCCGACGCCGGGCTCGCCGATGAGGACAGGGTTGTTCTTAGTCTTGCGGGAGAGAATGCGGATGGCGCGTCGGATCTCGGCATCGCGTCCGATGACGGGGTCGAGCTTGCCATCGTGGGCAGCTTTCACGAGATCGATGCCGTAGCGGGAGAGGGCTTCGTAGGTGTCCTCGGGGGTGGCGGACTGGACCCGCTGGTTGCCGCGGACAGCGGTCAACGCACCGAGGAAGGCATCGCGGGTGATGCCCGCTGACTTAAGGATCTTCCCGGCATCGGTCTTGTCCCCCTCGCCGAGGAAGGCCAGAGCGAGGTGCTCGACGGAGACATACTCATCCTTGAGGCGCTGGGCCTCGCGCTCGGCGGCGAGGATGAGTTGGCTGAGGCGCTGCGAGATGTAGACCTTGCCGGGTTCGCCCGCAGGTCCCGCGACGGAGGAGCGCCGGTCGAGCGCGGACTCGATGTTGCTCTGGATGAGGGCGGGGTTCACCTCAAGTCGCGCGAGGAGGCGGGGAAGGAGGCCGTCCTGCTGGGTGACGAGGGCCAGGAGAAGGTGCTCACCATCAACCTCGACATGACCGCGCGAGACAGCAAGTCCCTGTGCCTGCTGGAGGGCTTCCTGTGAACGCTGGGTGAGTCTGCTGAGGTCCATGTCTGTTTCCTTCCGGCCCCGGGGGCACTTTGCCTATCGCCGGTTGCTGGTGCAACTGGGGTGCCAAGCAAACTCAGCGCGGACAGGGGTTTGGGGGCGTTCAGGGGATGGTTTCCCCCAAACCGGGCCCGGAAGAATTCCGGACTGTCAGGATGGCGGATCGGGTTGCCAACTTGA
>ERZ869909.1443-NODE-1443-length-19260-cov-4.498879_pt1 | contig 19260 bp, 19 predicted proteins | sample MGYA00520892_ERZ869909 | MGnify/ENA primary metagenome ERZ869909 (study PRJEB32215, sample SAMEA104723947) | bioreactor metagenome | biome: bioreactor; feature: anaerobic bioreactor; material: water | place: China | collected 2015-03-12 ...
CAAGGCAAAAATCGGCGACAAATCGGCAGGAAAGCCGATTTGGGCAGCTCCGCTGCTCGAAGAGCGAGCGACATGGACGTCGCGAGTCCAAAAACGGAGTTTACGGGGTGTAAATGAGTACTTTTAGCCGGTTTTTAACGCAATATGGTCGAGCGCAGGCAGTATTCAGACAAAGCGTAGTGCGTACCGGCCTTGAGCCGGTCGCTTCATGACGAAAAGGACAGATCGCAATGGCCAGCAGAGTCACCTTCATCGGCGCCGGCAACATGGCCAGCGCTATCATTGGCGGGATGATCGACAGTGGGCACCCGGCCACCGGCATCACCGCCACCTCACCCAGCGATGCCTTCCTGGAGCCGATCCATGAGCGCTACGGCATTCGTACCAATACCGATAATGCCGCAGCGGTACGAGACGCTGATGTGGTGGTGCTGGCCGTCAAGCCCCAGGTCATGAAAGAGGTCTGCGAGGGGCTGCGCGATACCCTGCAGCGTCAGGGTCCGCTGATCGTCTCGGTGGCCGCAGGAATCGACGCCGCCACCCTGCAGGCCTGGATGGGTGGCGGCATAGCGCTGGTTCGCTGCATGCCCAACACGCCTTCACTGGTCGGTGCCGGTGCCGCCGGGCTATACGCCACGCCCGAGGTCACCGCCGAGCAGCGCACCCAGGCCAGCGAACTGCTTGGCGCTGTCGGGATTGTCGAGTGGGTCGAGGAAGAGTCCCTGCTGGATGCGGTCACGGCCGTTTCCGGCAGTGGCCCCGCCTATTTCTTCCTGATGTTCGAAGCCATGGAGGAGGCCGGCATGAAACTGGGCTTGCCGGCCGAGACGGCTCGCCGGCTCGCTATCCAGACCGCACTGGGTGCAGCCCGCATGGCCCAGGAGAGTGAACTCTCCCCGGCTCGTCTAAAGCGCAACGTCATGTCGCCAGGCGGCACCACCGAGCGTGCCGTGGAGCACCTCGAGCAGGCAGGTCTGCGCGCCATGATGATCGACGCCATGGACGCCTGCGCCAAGCGCGCCCGCGACATGGGCAACGAATTCGCACAGCGTTAGCGCTTAGAGGCCGACCGCAATTCGCGGCGGCCTCCCCCAACACGAGAGAAAGGAGCCGAACATGGGAAATGCTGGCCTGTTGCTGGTCAACACCCTGATCAACATCTACCTGTTTCTGATGATGCTGCGCTTTCTGCTGCAGGCATCACAGGCTGATTACTACAACCCCATCAGCCAGTCGGTGGTGAAGATCACCCAGCCGGTGGTGCGCCCCTTCCAGAGTTTCCTGGGCCCGGTCATGGGCCGCTTCGACCTGGCAACGCTGGCCGCCGCCTTCGTGCTCAAGGCGATCAGCATCGTGGTGATCCTGCAGATCGCCGGCTTCGGAATGCCGCCGATAGCCAACGTCGCCATTGGTGCGGTGGCCGCCATCGCCAATGCGATCCTCAAGATATACTTCTTTGCCCTGATCGTGATGATCATCCTCAGTTGGGTGGCCCCCAACGCCAGCCATCCGGGCGCGCTGCTGGTCATGCAACTGGTGGAGCCGATCATGGCACCCGTACGCAAGGTCATCCCGCCGCTCGGCATGATCGATCTGTCGCCGATCGTGGTGTTCATCGCCATCAGTATCATCGATGGTATCGTGGTTGGCGCCCTGACCCGTGCCGCCGGTATCGCCGGAGCCCTGGTCGGCCTGTAAGCCCGTGTCGACCCTTACCGGACCTCAACGACAGGACGCCGAACAACCAATGCCCGAGCTCCCCGCCGACTCGGTCGGCTTGGTGACGCCACAGACGGCTCACTTCGACGACCCCCTGGACCTGGCCTGCGGCAAGACGCTGCCGGCCTATGATCTCGTCTATGAGACCTACGGCACGCTCAACGCCGAGCGAACCAATGCCGTACTGATCTGCCATGCGCTCTCGGGCCACCACCATGCCGCAGGTTTCCATGCTTCCGACGAGCGCAAGCCGGGCTGGTGGGATACCCATATCGGACCCGGAAAATCCATCGATACCGACCGCTTCTTCGTGGTATCGCTGAACAACTTGGGGGGCTGTCACGGCAGCACCGGCCCCGTCAGCGTCAATCCGCAGTCCAGCCGTCAGTGGGGGCCGGACTTTCCGATGATGACGGTGGGCGACTGGGTCCACAGCCAGGCACGCCTGGCCGATCGTCTGGGTATCGAGCGCTTCGCCGCCGTGATCGGCGGCAGCCTGGGCGGCATGCAGGCACTGCAATGGAGCCTGTCCTACCCCGAACGCATCGCCAATGCCGTCGTCATTGCCGCCACACCGAAATTGTCGGCCCAGAACATCGCCTTCAATGAAGTGGCGCGTCAAGCCATCCGTTCCGACCCCGACTTTCACGACGGCTGGTACAACGAACACGACAAGGTCCCGCGCCGCGGTCTCAAGTTGGCCCGCATGGTGGGGCATATCACCTATCTGTCGGAAGATGCCATGGGCAGCAAGTTCGGGCGCGACCTGCGCAGCGAGGACCTCAACTTCGGCTACGGCGTGGAGTTCCAGGTAGAGTCCTATCTGCGACATCAGGGCGATACCTTCTCGAGCTCCTTCGATGCCAACACCTATCTGCTGATGACCAAGGCCCTCGACTATTTCGACCCGGCCGCGGTACACGGCGGTGTCCTGGCGAAGGCGGTGAATCCGGCTCAGTGCCCCTTCCTGGTAGTCAGCTTCACCAGTGACTGGCGCTTTCCCCCCTCTCGCTCCCGGGAACTGGCCAACGCCCTGATCCGGGCCGGCAAGTCGGTGAGCTACGTGAACATCGACTCCCCCCACGGCCATGACGCCTTCCTCCTGCCGGAGCCACGCTATCAGGCCGTATTTGCCGCCTTCATGTCCCGTGCGGCCAGGGATCTGGGCCTGGAGGAGCGCACATGATGCGAGCCGATCTGGAACTGATTCACCGCTGGATACCCAATGGAGCGCACATCCTCGATCTGGCCTGCGGCGACGGCACCCTGCTCGAGGCGCTGGCACGCAACAAGGGGGTCAGCGGCTATGGCCTGGAGATCGACCCGGTGGGGATTACCGCCTGCATCGAAAAGGGGGTCAATGTCATCGAGCAGAACCTCGACGAGGGCCTGGTGAACTTCGAGGATGATACCTACGATCTGGTGGTCATGACCCAGGCGCTGCAGGCGCTTCGCCGTCCCGACCGGATGCTCGACGAGATGTTGCGGGTCGCCGACGAGTGCATCATCACCTTCCCCAATTTCGCCTACTGGCGGCACCGGGTGCATCTCGGCATTCGCGGCTACATGCCGGTCTCCAAGTCGCTGCCCCATGCCTGGTACGATACCCCCAACATTCATTTGTCGACCTTCAACGACTTCGAACACCTGTGTCGCGAGAAAGGCCTGACGATCACTGACCGGGCCGTGGGAATACGCGATCATGAAGGCCACTGGGCCTCTAGGCTCTGGCCCAACCTGTTCGGCGAGATCGCCATCTTCCGCATCAGCCGGCGGCAAGATTGAATCCGGGCCGGCACTTTCGGGCCCCCTGACTGCGAGAAGAGACTGCGACAAGAGGAAATCACGATGAGATATCGAACCGCTTTGACCCATCTGTCTGTGCTGCTATTCCTCTGCCTGGCGCTTCCCTTGCAGGCCCAGCAGTACCAGCAGGTGGGCGACTATCAGGTGCACTACAGCGCCGTCAGCACCAACTTTCTCAGCGCAGACGTGGCCGCCGAGCATGGCATCCAGCGCAGCCCGGCCTTGGCGCTGGTCAATGTCAGCGTGCTCGAAGAGCTTGAGGATGGCAGCCTGCGGGCGGTGAACGCCCCGGTCAGCGGCAAGGTCGGCACGGTCGGCAGCAGCTCCCCTGCCGCACTCTCCTTCCGCTCACTGCGCACCGGCGACAGCGTGTCGCAGATTGCACTCTTTCGGATCATTGAAGGCGAACCCATGCGCTTCGACCTCGAGGTCCGCCACGACCGCAACCAGGCACCCGCCGAGGTCGGCTTCATCCAGCGATTCACCATCGACCGATGAGCAGCCGCCTGTCGACGAATCCAGCTTCATTGACGCTGGCAGTGGAGGCCTGCCGTCGTCAGGATCCCGATGGCTTTCATCGGCTGAGGCAGGAGTTCGCTCCCCCCACACTGGCCACCGCTCACCACTTCCTGGATGACCCCCAACAATCCGAAGACGTGGTACATGATGTTCTGGTGCTGGCATGGCTCAATGCCCGGCGCTTTCGCGCCGATATCGACCATCCCGGGATCTGGCTCTTCAATATCCTCGGTAGCAGGCTGCATAACCAGCTCGAAGCTTCCGGCGAGAGTGGGCACTCGCCTAATACTCGGCAAGTCCCAGCCCGACTCCGGGGCCAGGTACTCTGGGCGCTGTCTCATGAGCTGACACCGCAGCCACCCAGTGCTTCGTTGTACAAACGCCTGGCTGACTCCCTGTCTGCCCGATTGGAAGCCTCACGCCTTCCAAGGACCCCGACCGGAGAACTGGTTCACCCTCCTCTCTTCGATGTCAGGCTGCGCAGAAAGATGCTGACATCACGCCTCGGTTACCAGGCCAAGGAAACCTTCAAGCGACATCTGGGCAAGCCGGTGGAGGAGTGGCTGTTCCACCGCTGGCTCACCCAGCGTGTCGGCGGGCGCTGGCTGATCGAGCAGGGCCTGCCGCGGCGCAGCGTGGAGGCCTACCTGGGCGAGCAGCTGGAGCTGCGTCTCAACCCTCGCCGACTGATGCGTGACTTCAGCTACCCGGCTGCCTTTCCAGACCGCATTGCACGCCGCAAGGCCTCCAACCTGTTCCTATGGTCGGGAGACTGGGACCAACCCCGCCAGTACCTGGCCGACAGCGGCCGCACGCGTTTGATTCAGGACATCTGGTGTCATCGCCTGGCACCCGAGCGCAGCGAGACCTTCCGCCAGCTCAAGCAACAGCTGGAACAGGGCCGCCCCTTCCGCTCCCATCACAAGGGGATGCTGCTCGACAGCGAGCAGCGCATCCTGGAATACCTTCGGCTCTATCTGCTCTACATGGAGAACATGGCCTGCTTCGGCTTCGACCGGCACGAGGGCAAGGATCGGCTCGGGGTGGCTATCGACCGTCACGGCAGGATCATCAAGACCAACAAGGGCCTGCACCGGCTGGCCATGGCACAGGTGCTGGGCCTTTCCGAGATCGCGGTCAGGGTTCGCAGCGTCCACCGCCTATGGTGGGACGAGGTGGCCAGGCAGGCGAGGGGGCGAGACGCCCTGGAGCGGGTTGCCGCGGCCTTGCAGGAGTGCACGCCGGCACCGGGAAAGGAGCAAAACGGGCTGTGAACCATCTCCGACTGGCCCACCGGGCCGAACTCGACGCCACTTCGGCAATGGGTGTACACCTGCCCGATGGACGCGACGTGCTGCTGGTGAGGGTGCACGGCCGTATCAGCGCCTTCCTCAACCGCTGCCCCCATCAGGGCGTCACGCTGCACGCAGAGCCGAACGTCTTTCTCGAAGCGGGCGGGGAGCTGATCCAGTGCGCCATGCACGGTGCCCTTTTCCTGCCCGAAACCGGCGAGTGCGTCTTTGGCCCCTGCCAGGGGCGCCACCTGAAACCAATAGCGGTTTCAGTCGATGCCGAGGGGAATATACAGCTCGCGTGTGAGTGAAACGGGCAGCGCCTCGGCCAGACGAATCGCCTGCGGCACCCCCTCGAGACTGTCCACCCGGCAGCCATGGGCCAGGATCTCGACCCCGCGCGCCGATGCCTCGCTCAGTGCCAGGGCATAGGCAGGGTCGAGGTGTGCAGCGGCAGCCACGTCGCCAATACCGGTATGGGCCACACAGAACAGCAGCACCGCCCGATGGCCCTGGGCCGCGAGATCACCCAACACTCCCAGATGGCGTCGCCCCCGCTCGCTCACCGCATCGGGGAAATAGCCGTGGCCATCGCTCTCCTTGAGGGTGACCTGCTTGACCTCGACGAAGGCGCTTCCCAGCAGCGGATCGTCCAGGCGGAAGTCGAGCCGGCTGGCGCCTCCCCCCGTTTCCGCCACCACCTTCGCCTCTCGCTTCAGCGTGGAATAGCCCGCCAGGGCCGCCACTTGCCCCCCGCGCAATGCCTCTTCGACGATACGGTTGGCCCGCCCGGTATGCACCGAGGCGAACGACAGGCTGCCATCGGCCTGGGGCAGCTCGATCAGCTCCCAAGTCCAGGCCAGCTTACGCGCCGGGTTGTCGCTGGGCGCCAGCCATACGCGACAGCCCGGCACGTTCACCGCACGCATTGAGCCGGTATTGGGACAGTGGGCAGTCACTTCGCGCCCGTCGGCGAGGCGCACGTCGGCCAGGAAACGCTTGTAGCGGCGCAGCAGAATGCCGGGTACCAACTCGGGGTAGTCCATGGAGGAATCTCCGACTTATTGCCGGGCCAGGAAGCGCTCGAGGCGGCTGACCGCCTCCTCGAGCCTGGCAATACCGGTGGTGAAGGCGATGCGTACGTGATGTTCGCCCCCCGTCAGAGCAAAATCGATGCCCGGGGTGATCGCCACACTCTCCTCCTCGAGCAGCTGTCGGCAGAAGGCCTGACTGTCGCAGCTATAGCGAGAGATATCCAGCCACAGGTAGAAGGCGCCCTGGGGCGGCAACGACGGTACCAGCCCCAACCGGGCAAGCCCGGCCAGCATTGCATCGCGACGACGTCCCAGCTCGGCGCGGCGGGTCTCGAGGATATCGCGGCACTCAGGGGTGAAGGCGGCCAGCGCGGCGTGCTGGGCCGGAGTGGAAGCCGCCAGGAACACGTTCTGGGCCAGTCGGGTGAGGGGCTCCACCGCCGCCTCGGGCGCCAGCAGCCAGCCCAGTCGCCAGCCGGTCATGCCGAAGTACTTGGAGAAACTGTTGACCACGAAGGCATCGGAAGTAAGCGCTGCCACCGACAGCGGTTCAATGTCGTAGCAGAGCCCCTGGTAGATCTCGTCCACCAGCAGTTCTCCACCGCGGGCCGCCACGCTGTCGGCAACCGCAGAAAGCTGTGCCCCATCGAGCATATGGCCGGTAGGGTTGGAGGGGGTGGCTAGCATCGCCAGGCGGGTGTCATCACGCCAGTGCTGCTCGATCAGTGTCGCGTCCAACTGCCAGCCGCTCTCGGAAGTCACCGGCACGGCATCCACCTCGGCACCGGCCAGGGCCATGAAGTGGCGATTGCAGGGGTAGTTGGGATCAGCCATCAGCACCCGATCGCCGGGGCCGGCCAGCAACTGGCTCGACAACAGCAGCGCCCCCGACGCTCCCGGCGTGACCAGAATCCGTGACGGATCGACCGAGGCCCCAAAGTGCTCGGCATAGTGCCCCGCGATCGCTTCGCGCAAGGCCGGCAGTCCCGCTGCCGGGGTATAACGGGTGTGTCCCTCCGCCAGCGCCTGTTGCCCGGCGGCGAGCACCGGCTCCGGGGTGGCAAAGTCGGGCTCACCCACCTCCAGGTGGATGACATCGTACCCGGCAGCCTCGCGGGCCTGAGCAATTTCCAGCAGGCTCATCACACGGAAAGGGGCAATACGATCGACCCGCGCATTCCACGACATGACAGACTCCCAATGATATTACCGGGCCTGGTGGGGAACCTTTCGCCGCCAGGCTTTCCAAGGTAGATTCTATCTTTTTTCATGACCGTCGCGCAGGCCGCTCCCTCGCCAGCGTTGCGAAGGTCGCTATTGCAAAGGCGGCGTTTTTCCGCTAAACAAGCATGCCTTTGGCGTGAGATACCTTGCAATGCATCGGAGCGGGTATTGATCAGCAGTCACTAAAGTTAAAGAGGCAGTCCCATGCCAGTAGCAGACAAGAGAACGGAAGCGCCCAAGAAATTCACCCCGTACGAGCCGGCATCGGGTGAAGAGTACATGAATGAGCAACAGCTGGAGCACTTCCGACAGATCCTGCTGGGCTGGAAACAGGAGCTCATGGAAGAGGTGGATCGCACGGTGCGCCATCTGCAGGAAGAGGCGAACAACTACGCCGACCCGGCCGATCGAGCCACTCAGGAAGAGGGCTTCAGTCTTGAGCTGCGCACGCGGGATCGGGAACGCAAGCTGCTCAAGAAAATCAATGAGACCCTCGATAAGATCGACGAGGATGACTATGGTTTTTGCGAGGCCTGCGGCGTCGAGATCGGTATCCGCCGCCTTGAAGCTCGCCCCACAGCGACACTGTGCGTGGACTGCAAGACCCTTGCCGAACTCAAGGAAAAACAGCTCGGCGGCTGAATCGCCGGAGCTTTCCTGCTGTCGCAACGGGCACCCCAGGGTGCCCGTTTGCGTAACGACCGCCCTTGCCGGGAGTCTCTCATGACCCCTTATCGCGGCCGCTTCGCCCCCACTCCATCCGGCGCACTGCACTTCGGTTCACTGATCGCCGCACTGGCCAGTTTTCTCGATGCACGCGGAGCGGGCGGCCAGTGGCTGCTGCGTATCGAGGACATCGACCCACCACGCTGCCCCCCCGGGGCCGCCGATTCCATCCTGCGTCAGCTCGAGGCCTTCGGCCTGCACTGGGACGGCCCGATCCGCTGGCAGAGCGACCGTGACGAGGCCTACGCCGCCGCACTGGAACGCCTGAGGTCGCAAGGCCTCGCCTACCCCTGCAGCTGCTCGCGTAAGCAGTGGCGCGACTATCCGATCTACCCCGGCTGGTGTCGCCATGGCGTGCAGGAACCCGACAAGCCGCTGGCATGGCGGCTGCGCAGCGACAAGGGACTGCGACCGATCACGTGGCAGGATAGGCTGTTCGGGGCCCAGCGCTTCGACCCGGCCGAGTTCGGCGACGTAGTGCTCAAGCGCAAGGATGGTCTGTGGGCCTACCAGCTGGCCGTGGTGGTCGATGATGCCGACCAGGGCATCACCGATGTGGTGCGTGGCTTCGACCTGCTCGACAATACGCCCTGGCAGCGCCAGCTCCAGCACGCCCTGGAGCTGCCTGAACCGCGCTACCTGCATCTGCCCCTGATCATGAATCGCGACGGCCAGAAGCTCTCCAAGCAGAACCTGGCGCCAGCGCTCCCCGTAACGGAGAGGGCGGTGAGCCCGCTGCTGCATCGTGCCCTGGCAGCACTGGATCAGGCGCCGCCCGATTCGCTGACCACCGCACCCGCTACCGAGCAACTGGACTGGGCGATTGCCCACTGGGAAGTGAATCGGATCCGACCCGAGGCCACCCGGCCTGCCTCTGCTGCCGACATGGTCGCCATCTACCCATCCTGAACAAGGAGCGCGCATGTACGTCTATCGCATCATGCTGCTGCTGGTATTCGGGGGCTACCTGCTGTCGCCGCTCTTGATGAGCGGCTGGTCCAGCCCAGGGGTAGCCTGGTACCGTCCCTTCGTCATATGGGGAATACTGATCGCGCTGACGCTGTGGCTGGAGCAGAAGAGGAAGCTGGATGAACAGTAGCCTGGCCAGCGTCTTCGCCCTGGGCACCAGCTATCTGCTGCTGATGTTCCTCTGTGCCCTGGCCGTGGAACGCGGCTGGATCGGCCGACGCATTACCCGCCACCCCGCCGTCTATACCCTGGCGCTGGGGGTGTATGCCAGCGCCTGGGCGATATACGGCAGCCTGGAGTTCGCCGCCAGCGAAGGGTACGGCTACCTCGCCTACTACCTGGGCGTGGCCGGCGCCTTCCTGCTGGCACCGGTCCTGCTGGTACCCATCCAGCGCATGACCCACACCTACCAGCTCTCCTCCCTGGCCGACCTCTTTGCCTTCCGCTTTCGCTCGCGTTGGGTCGGCACCCTGATTACGGTCATCAGTCTGCTGGCTGTGCTACCCCTGCTCGCATTGCAGGTGCAGACCCTTGGCGATGCGATCTACCTGATGACCGGCGCTGCCTCACCTGCGCTGCTAGCGCTGGCTTTCTGTGCCCTGATCGCTCTGTTCGCAATGCTCTTCGGCACACGCCACAGGCACCAGCACGCACGCCACGACACGCTGCTGGCCGTCATCGCCTTCACCTCGATCATCAAGCTCTGCGCCATGCTGGCGCTGGGCGGTATCGCGCTGTTCGTTGTCTTCGATGGCCCTGCCGACCTGCAACTGTGGCTGGATGGCCCCGGCCAGGCCTATCAGGCAGGCGTGGCGCAGCCCGATCCAGCCCATTGGCGCACGCTGCTGTTACTTTTCTTCGCCGCGGCGCTGCTGATGCCCCATATCTTCCATATCACATTTGCCGAGACCCTCTCGCGGCATACCCTGCTCCAGGCCAGCTGGTCCCTGCCGCTGTTTCTGCTGCTGATGGCCATACCGGTGCCACTGATCCTGTGGGCCGGCCAGCGACTGGGGAGCGACCAGTTGATCGGCTCCGCCTATCTGGCCTTCGGGCTATCGGAGTCGTTCTGGGTGCAGGCCCTCGCTTTCATCGCCGGCCTAGCTGCCACCAGTGCGACCATGGTGATCATCGCCCTGGCACTGTCGGGGATGATCCTCAACCATGTGCTGCTGGTCGCTCACCCTCCCGAAGCCCAGCCCAACCTCTATCACTGGCTACGCTGGCTGCGCCGCGGGCTGATCGCTGCTGTGATCCTGAGCGGATGGCTCTTCTACCGTACCGTCGGGGTCAATCATGATCTGACCACTCTGGGGCTCGCTGCCTTTGTCGGCATGGCACAGTGCCTGCCTGGGCTGCTCGCCCTGCTCTACTGGCCGGGGGCCAACCGCAAGGGCATGGTATCGGGACTGGCCATCGGCACTCTGATCTGGCTGTTCGGGCTGTGGCTACCGCTGCTCACCAACCTGCCCGCCATGGTCCTGATACCCCCAGGGCTTGAGATGCTCGCCGTCGAACCGGACTGGTACGTCGTGACCCTGGTCTCCCTGGCCGCCAATAGCCTGACCTTTATCATCGTGTCGCTGGCTACCCGCACCTCTCCCGGTGAGCGTGCCGCCGCCGAGGCCTGCTCGGTGGACGCCGTGATCCGGCCCAAGCGCATTCCCCTGCTGGCGGCCACCGGCGAGGAGTTCAAGCAACCCCTTGCACGGGCGCTCGGTGACGAAGCCGCCGAACGGGAGGTCGAGCGAGCCCTGACCGACCTCGGGCTCTCCCCCCTGGATGGCCGTCCCTATGCGCTGCGTCGGCTGCGCGACCGGATCCAGGCCAACCTTTCCGGCCTCATGGGCCCATCGGTGGCCCAGGACATCGTCGACCGCTACCTGCCCTATCGGCGTGGCAGCGAGGAGCCCACCGACGACATCCACTTCGTCGAAAGCCGCCTTGAGGCCTATCGCTCGCGCCTTACCGGGCTGGCCCGGGAGCTGGATGGTCTGCGCCGCTACCATCGCCGGATCCTGACCCGGCTGCCGGTGGGGCTGTGCGCCTTCGGCGTCGACGACGAGCTGCTGATGTGGAACGACGCCCTGGCCGAGCTCTCCGGCATCGACGGTAATAGCGTGATAGGCGCCCGCCGTGATGGCCTCCCCGCCCCCTGGGGAGACCTCTTGGGCCGAGCAGAGCAGGACGATCATCTCTACAAGCAGGCGGTGACGCTGGAGGGCGGTACTCGGTATTTGACCCTGCACCGTGCCGAACTCAAGGCCGACGACGACGTCCGTGGCGGCACCGTCATCCTGATCGAGGACCACAGTGAGATGAAGTGGCTGGAGGACGAGCTGGTACATGCAGCACGTCTCGCCTCCATTGGACAGCTTGCCGCCGGCGTGGCCCATGAGATCGGCAACCCCATCACCGGCATCTCGTCCCTGGCCCAGAACCTTCGCTATGACACCAGCGACCCCCAGGTACTGGAAACCGCCGCCCAGATACAGCAGTTGACCGACCGCGTCTCCCGTATCGTCGGCTCGCTGGTGGGCTTCGCCCACGGCGGCCGGCATATCGGCGGCACCGGCTTCGCTCCGGTCTCCATCGCTACCGTTACCGACGAGGCACTGCACTTGCTACAGCTGGCACGCTCGGGCGAGGATGTGAGGTACCATAACCTTTGCCCCGCCGAGCTGGAGACGGTCGGCGATGCCCAGCGGCTTCAGCAGGTGATGATCAACCTGCTGAGCAATGCCCGCGACGCCAGCGAACTGGGCGGCAACATCATCATCGCCGCGGAGCCGGAAGGCAGCCTGCTGAAGGTGACCGTCACCGACGAGGGCGAAGGGCTCGACGCCAGAGTCCGCGACCACCTGTTCGAGCCCTTCACGACCACCAAGCCGCCAGGAGAAGGAACCGGCCTGGGGCTACCGCTGGTCTACAGCATCATTGCCGAGCACCATGGCAGAATCGAAATCGAGTCACCGCCCCCCGGGCATGAACGCGGCACCCGCATCTGCCTGTGGCTGCCCACCGAACGACAGGATGGTGAAGAGACGGATGAGCAGGATTCTGATCGTTGAAGACGAGACCATCATTCGCACCGCACTTCGTCGGCTACTGGAGCGCCATGACTATCGCGTCAGTGAGGCCGGCTCGGTCGATGAGGCGCTCGCGCTGAAGCCCCAGCACTTCGACCTGGTGATCAGTGACCTAAGGCTGCCCGGCGAGCCTGGAACCACCCTGATCGCCAGCGCCGCACCGGTCCCCGTACTGATCATGACCAGCTATGCCAGCATGCGCTCGGCGGTCGACGCCCTCAAGGAGGGCGCCGTAGACTACGTGGCCAAGCCCTTCGACCATGACGAACTGCTCGAAACCGTCTCCCGGGTGCTGCATCAGCAATCCTCGCACCGCTCCCCACCGCCGGACATCACCGACGCAGGCGGCTCCCGTCAGCAGATGATCGGCGAGTGCCAGGCCATGCAGGCCGTCTACACTCGCATTCGCAAGACCGCTCCGGCAGACGTCACGGTGCTGATCCAGGGCGAATCGGGCACCGGCAAGGAGCTGGTGGCCCGGGCCATTCACCAGCAGAGCAAACGCGCCGCGGCAGCGCTGATCTGCGTGAACTGTGCCGCCATTCCCGAGACGCTGATCGAATCCGAGCTGTTCGGTCATGAGAAGGGTGCCTTCACCGGCGCCAGCGCCGCCCGCACCGGCCTGGTGGAGGCCGCCGACGGCGGCACCCTGTTTCTCGACGAGATCGGCGAGCTGCCCTTGGACGCCCAGGCGCGCCTGCTACGGGTACTGCAGGAAGGGGAGATCCGTCGCATCGGCTCGGTGGAGACTCGACATGTCGATGTCCGCCTGATCGCTGCCACCCACCGCGATCTGCGGGCACTGTCGAAGACCGGCGAGTTCCGCCTCGACCTCTACTATCGCCTCAATGTGATGCAGATCGATCTGCCGCCGCTCCGCGACCGGGACGATGACGTCCTGACCATCGCCGATATTCTTCTGGAGAAGGCGTGCCGCCGACATCAGCGCGGTGGCCTGCGCCTTTCCCGTGCGGCACGCCGGGAAATCAACGACTACCCTTGGCCGGGTAACGTTCGCGAGCTGGAGAATGCCCTCGAGCGCGGTGTGATACTCGCCGAGGGCCACCTGATTCATGCCGATGATCTGGGCCTTAACCCCGGGCTGCCGGCCTCGACCCGCCACCCTCCCAAACCGATGCCGCCAGCGCTCGAGCCGGTCGAAAGCGAGCAGGAAGAGAGCGGCGATGACCTTTCCCTGGAGAATTACTTCCAGCACTTCGTGCTCGAGCACCAGGATCAAATGAGCGAGACGGAACTTGCCCAGAAACTGGGTATCAGCCGCAAGTGTCTGTGGGAGCGCCGCCAGCGCCTGGGCATTCCGCGCAAGAAGCAGGCCAGGCGCAGCAGCGTCTGAGCCACCAGGGCCAGCGTCCCTGACATCACGCTTGCCCACCATCGAGGGGTGCTCAAGCGTCGTCTACGACTATTGTCCAAGCGCCATTGGCACTCGCCAACGGCGCTTTTTTCATGATTTCCCGTGTTTTTTGCACCAGGTGTTACCTTCCCACCCAGAATTTGCCCCGATATGGCCCAACAGGGGTAACACCTGTGAGTCGGCTAGGCGACTCCTTCAAGATGGGACTTCGTAAGCCACTGTTTCACAACAGCGACAAGGATCGTGGCATGTGGCGTGCAACATCCTCGGGTAAGAAAAACAACATCCGGCTGTCACCCGCGCCAACAACAACACCAAGGCGGTCAGGCGAGACAGAGCCCGCACCAACAACGACAAGGCGGGCTGTGAAACGATGCGGAAGCGGGAGCAACAAGAACAATCTATCCCGACATGCTCCGCCCTTCGATGCGGTCAACAACAGCAACAATATGCGCTCGAAGCACCGGATCCCAGGACGCGACGCGCTCACACGGCTGCCAACAAGAACAAGGGCCAGAGAAGCGCACCTTCGGCAACAACAGCAACAAGCCGAAGGTAGGCATATCCACGATGCCGTCGTGGTTGGATTATTGTTTTGAATACGAGGCGGTCGCAACCAGGAACGTCAATAATCACAACAACATTGTTAGCCTGTGAACTCTTGGTGACTGTGGTGCGTATTCAAGGCGATGTGCCATCACGAAGAAGAATCAGCCGCATGGACGCAGCATTTTTCAGCTTGTCAGAGGAGGCCAACCGGCCTCCTCTTTTGCTGTTGGGCTGCACAGCGATTCGGCTCACCGCTTTGCAAGGTGTCGCTGGTCGACTACACTCAACAACTTTCGCAAACTGCGAGTCGATATCGCCGCATGTTCAAAGGATTTACCCGCTTTCTGCAGAGCCCTGGCGAGCACCTCAGGTCACTCTTCGGCCCCGAGGATGCTGCCGCCGGCGAACAGGCCGGCCCGCGGATCATTCCCCGTAGCGAGCACCCCGTATCGCGCCAACACTTCAGTGAGTCAGCGCTCAAGGTGCTCTACCGTCTGCACAATGCCGGCTATGAAGCCTATCTGGTCGGCGGCTGCATTCGTGATTCGTTCCTCGGCAGGATGCCCAAGGACTTCGATGTCGCTACCGATGCCACGCCGGAGCAGGTACGTGAACTGTTCCGCAACTCGCGGATCATAGGCCGCCGCTTTCGCATCGTGCACGTGCGTTTCGGTCGTGAAGTGATCGAAGTCACCACCTTCCGGGGCAGGCCCAACGACGACCATGGCGACCACCTCGCCCAGCAGTCCGAACACGGCCTGCTGCTGCGCGACAATGTCTGGGGCAATATCCAGGAAGATGCGGTGCGCCGCGACTTCACCGTCAATGCGCTCTACTACAGCATCGCCGACTTCTCGATTCATGACTTCGCCAACGGAGCCCGTGACATCGAGTCACGCACCCTGCGCATGATCGGCGATCCCACGACACGCTATCGCGAAGATCCGGTGCGCATGCTGCGCGCCATCCGCTTTGCCGCCAAGCTCGATTTCCATATCGCACCTGGCTCCGAAGCGCCGATCCAGGAGCAAGCCCATCTGCTGCTGCAGATTCCCCCGGCTCGGCTGTTCGACGAGATACTCAAGCTGTTCATGGCCGGCCACGGTGTCGAAACCTTCCGCATGCTGCGCCACTATGGCCTGTTCGCCATGCTGTTCCCCGAGACGGACGAAGCCATGGCGACGCTGCCCTGGGCCGAAGGCCTGATCGAAGCGGCTCTGGCCAGCACCGACAGACGTATCCGCGAAGAGCGCCCGGTAACGCCTGCCTTCCTGTTCGCGGCACTGCTGTGGGGGCCCGTCCAGCTGCGTCAGGCGGCGCTGGAGGAAGAGGGTATGCCACCCATCCCCGCCCTGCAGCTGGGGTCTCAGCAGGTGCTCTCGCGTCAGCTGAAGCATATTTCGATTCCCAAGCGCTTCAGTATGCCGATGCGCGACATATGGGACCTGCAACAGCGCCTGCCTCAGCGTCGCGGCAAGCGCGCCCTGCAGACCCGTGAACACCCGCGCTTTCGCGCCGCCTACGACTTCCTGCTGCTGCGGGAAGAGGCGGGCGAGATCGAGCCCGGGCTTGGCGCCTGGTGGACCGCCTACCAGGAAGGCGACGAGCACGAGCAGCTGCGTCTGCTGGAGAAGGCCGGTGGCAACGCCACGCCCGGTGATCGTCCCAAACGCCGCAGGCCCCGCAAGCGCCGTCGGCGCAGCTCTCCTCCCGATAGCCCGTGATACAGCCGGTCGACGTCTACGTGGGCCTTGGCAGCAACCTCGATGAACCCGAATCGCAGGTGGCCCAGGCTCTCGAAGCCCTCGACGAGCTACCGTTGACCCAACGAGTAGGCGCATCGAGCCTGTATACCAGCCGTCCGGTAGGGCCGCAGGACCAGCCCGATTTCGTCAATGCCGTGGCTCACCTGGCGACACGACTCTCTCCGCTAGCGTTGCTCGATCAGTTGCAAGCGCTGGAGCAGCGCCATCGCCGCGTTCGCCGACGTCACTGGGGGCCCCGCACGCTCGACCTGGACCTGCTATTGTTCGGAAAACAGGTCATCGCGACACCGCGGCTGCGCGTGCCCCACCCCGAGATGAGCGCACGGGCCTTCGTCATGGTCCCCCTCGCCGAGCTGGCCCCAGCGCTGAGCCTGCCCGATGGCCGAGGCGTCAGCGCCCTGGCCGAGTCGCTGGCGTCACGAGACCTGATCAGAGTGTTACCTGCAAACCCAAGATAGGTGTTACCTATCGACACTACGGCCGCATTCTGGTAACAATCACGCGCAGTATAAGGCGACGCGGAGAACGTCGGCCGACCCGAGGACAACACGAGAGCACGCCATGAAAACCGTCACCCTGAGCACGCTGCAGGCCCACAAGCGCGCAGGCGAAACCTTCAGCTGCCTGACGGCCTACGACGCCTCCTTTGCTCGAAGCGCGTCCGAGGCCGGCATTGAGGTGCTGCTGGTCGGTGATTCCCTGGGCATGGTCCTTCAGGGTCATGCCAGCACCCTCCCGGTCACCCTCGACGACATCTGCTACCACACCCGCTGCGTGGCGCGTGGCAAGGGTCGTAGCCTGCTGATGGTCGACCTCCCTTTCATGAGCAACTCCAGCCAAGAGCGACTGCTGCAGGACGCCGGTGCCCTTATGCGAGCCGGAGCCGAGCTGGTCAAGGTGGAAGGCGAGGCCTGGATGGCCGACGGAATTCGGGAGCTGACACGCCGAGGCGTGCCCATCTGCGCCCACCTGGGGCTGACACCACAGACCGTCTATCAGCTCGGCGGCTACAAGGTGCAGGGCCGCGACGCCGAGCGTGCCACACAGATCCTCGAGGATGCCCGCACCCTCGTGGCAGCCGGCGCCTCGGTGATACTGCTGGAGTGCGTACCGGCCAGCCTCGGCCGCGCCATTACCGAGGCACTGGACGTGCCGGTGATCGGCATTGGTGCCGGCCCCGATACCGATGGCCAGATTCTGGTGATGCATGACGTGCTGGGCGTGACCCACGGCCGCGTGCCACGCTTCGTCAAGAACTTCATGACGGAAGCCGACGACATCCAGGGCGCCTTCCGCCGCTATCACGAGGACGTCAAGGCGCGGCGCTTCCCGGCCGAGGAACACGGTTTCTAGTCAACACGTGCCCCCTGGAGCTCCAGATGCGTACCCTGAGAGACATCCCTGCGCTGCGTGAAACCCTCGGCGCCTACCGCCGACGCGGCCAGCATATCGCCCTCGTACCGACCATGGGCAACCTGCACGCCGGCCACCTCGCCCTGGTGGAAGCCGCTCGCCGCCGCGGCGACGTGGTGGTGGCGACGATCTTCGTCAACCCGCTTCAGTTCGGCCCCAGCGAGGATCTGGATGCCTACCCCCGCACCCTGGCCGATGACCAGACCAAGCTCGAAGAGGCAGGCTGCGACCTGCTGTTTACGCCCGATACGGCCATGCTGTACCCCCGCGGCCTGGACGATCAGACACGGGTCTGTGTGCCTGCCGTCAGCGAGGGGCTCTGTGGCGGTGCCAGGCCCGGCCACTTCGACGGCGTCTCTACCGTGGTGAGCATCCTGTTCAACCTGGTGCAGCCCGACACGGCCTGCTTCGGTGAAAAGGACTATCAGCAGCTGGCCGTGATTCGCAAGCTGGTCGAAGACCTCCACTTCCCCATCGAGATCGTCGCTGTACCCACCGTGCGCGCCGAGGATGGCCTGGCGCTCTCCTCGCGCAACGGCTATCTCGACCCCGACCAGCGCGCTATCGCGCCCTGGCTATACCGAACGCTCTGCGAGCTGCGCGACACCCTGGAGGCCGGCGAGCCGGCTGCTACTTGCCTGGAGACGGGCCTGGCCAGCTTGCGAGAGATCGGCTTCGACCCGGACTACCTGGAGCTGCGCGCCATCGACCTGGCTCCGATCACCGAAACAACCTGCGACGCCGTGCTCCTCGCCGCAGCCCGCCTGGGCCCGACCCGTCTGATTGACAACCTGACCCTGACCCTGCCGCGCTGACGCGGCACTCGACGCATCGTATTCCGGAGAAATCTGCTGCCATGTACACCATCATGCTCAAGGCCAAGCTCCACATGGCCCGCGTCACCCATGCCGTGCTCAACTATGAAGGCTCCTGCGCCATTGACGGAGATCTTCTGGACCTGTCCGGTATCCGCGAGAACGAGCAGATCCAGATCTATAACGTCGAAAATGGACAGCGCTTCACCACCTATGCCATCCGCGCCGAGGAAGGCTCTCAGGTCATCTCCATCAATGGCGCCGCCGCCCACCTGGCCGGCCCCGGGGACCGAGTAATCATATGTAGCTACGCTCATTACAGCGATGCCGAGCTGGATAATCATCAGCCTGCACTGGTCTACCTGAAGGAAGGCAACGACGTCAGCCACACCAGCAATGCCATACCCGTTCAGCTCGCCTGACGAGTAACCGGCATCGGCAGACACGTTATCGACCACGTCCACGGGGGGCTCGGCACCAGCCAGATAGCACTGGCTGAAGAATTTCACTCTATTGGAGCATTGCCGCAGTGCAGAAGCGTCGCCTATGCTGACAGAGTTATAGTCCGCGACTGACTTCAGGAGTTTTTCTTATGCAAGATGTGGTGATCGTTGCCGCCCGCCGTACCGCCGTGGGGGCCTTTGGTGGCTCATTGGCCGGCATACCCGCCAGTGACCTGGGCGCCCTGGTGATCAAGGACATCCTTGCCAGCACCGGCGTTTCCGGCGACCAGGTCGACGAAGTCCTCCTGGGTCAGGTCCTGACTGCCGGCGTGGGTCAGAACCCCGCTCGCCAGGCCGCCATCAAGGCTGGCCTGCCTGACACCGTTCCGGCCATGACCATCAACAAGGTGTGCGGTTCCGGCCTCAAGGCGCTGCACCTGGCCACCCAGGCGATCCGCTGCGGTGACGCCGAGCTGATTCTGGCCGGTGGCCAGGAGAACATGTCGGCATCCCCGCACGTG
>ERZ869909.1445-NODE-1445-length-19255-cov-3.668109_pt1 | contig 19255 bp, 21 predicted proteins | sample MGYA00520892_ERZ869909 | MGnify/ENA primary metagenome ERZ869909 (study PRJEB32215, sample SAMEA104723947) | bioreactor metagenome | biome: bioreactor; feature: anaerobic bioreactor; material: water | place: China | collected 2015-03-12 ...
TGCTCGAGGCAGTACGCTGGGCCGTCGCTGGTGTGATCACCACTGCGGCGATGGTCAGCGCCGTGGCGGACGCGGCGCGGTTTGTGGCGCGAACTGCCGTAGAGGACGCTAGGACCGGAGCGCAGGCGCTGGCCTCTAAGGCCGCAGTGCGCCTTAGCCTCGGGCGTCGACGCTAACCGGTCGCTGCGATGGGCTACACACCGCGTTCGGGCTGGGGCGCGAAGCGCACCTATAAATCTGCAGCACATCATCGAGCTGCTCGTGCGTCCCGCAACGATATGATGGCGGAATCTCCCGGCGCCGTGCACATCGACATGCGGGAGATTGAAAAGCTGCGCATGGCGCTGATTGATGCTGGCACTGGGTACAAGCGGGCCGACGCCATCCTCGCGCAGAGCCTGAATCGCGCAGGGCAGCGTGTATCGACCCAGCTCAAGCGCTTCATCAAGCACTGGACTGGTATTCGCCGTTTCGCGGCTGTGACGGAGCGCATGTTTCCGATCGTCGCCTCGCCAGGGAACATGCGGGCTGGTGTTCGGGTGTCGGGGCGACACTTCCGGATTACCAAGGCTGACTTCGGCGCGAGTTGGAAGCCGAAGTCGGCGGGCGGTATGCATTCGGCATGGAATCGACGGCAGGTGGCGAAAGGCTCGTTCATGCCGCGTCGCTTTACCGGAGGGGGGGCTTACGGCGGGGGGCTGCTCTTCAAGCGAACGAGCAAAGCACGCTTTCCAATCGCACCGTTGTGGGGGCCGCACCCTGTGCGCGAGATGTATCGTCGAATGCCTCTCTGTCGTTCCATCGTGCGGAAGGAAGCACAGTGGTTTCTGCGAGAGTGCGTGCGTCGAGCAGAGGTCGAGCTGCGAAAGGCCAAGGCGAAGTATGGCTTGTGACACGCGAATGCAGGTTCGGTGCGGCGAGGGAGACAGCGCTGCTCATACATCTGGCCAGCGTTCAGTAGGCATTTAATACGACGTTCAATTACGTCAATAAACGTCGTTCAAACTCTAAGGTACCTTCCAGCTTCCTTTCGCCTGCGGGCGGCGCAGCGCGCGGAAACCCGCTAGGTGTGGGTGTTTTTTCTGACTTCCCATGATTCCCAACGTGGATGGGAAGTCAAAAATTTCGAGTCGGATCAGTGAGATATTCGCGTCGGGCGGGGCGTGGGGATGGGAAGTCAGGGGGTGGATTCCCACATCGAATGGGTCGGTCGCGCTCGCGTTGCGGAAGAACTCGGTATTGGTCGCCGTCGCGTTGGGCAGTTGATCGCCAAGGGCGTCATCACCGAGACCGAGCGAGGCATCGATCTTTATCGTGCGATTGGGGAATACAGGAAGAAGACCGACCAATCGAAGCGGGCGGCTTATGCCCGCCGGTCAGATGGCAAAGCCGGCAGTCAGCAACCTCAATCGCTACCGGCTCAATCTCGGTCGCCTGATCTCACGGAACAGGATTCGGAGGTGGAAGCCCCCCAGGGCACCTTCGATTTCAACTTTCAGCGGGCTCGCAAGGAGACCTTCAACGCGGAGAAAGCCCGTCTCGCCGTCGAGCAGATGACGGGGCGGCTCGTTTCACGCGACGAGGTGAGAAACAAAGAATTCGCCGTCGCCCGCGTGCTACGTGATCGCATTCTCGGCTTCCCGGCGCGCGTCGCCAATCTGATCCCCTCGGATGCCATGCAAGCCCTGACCGACGAATGCGAGCAGCTCGTCCGCGAGTTGCAGGATGCCGCCAGCAAGATCGCCGAGGGTTAGCGAGTGCTCGATGAGTGCCGCGACGTTTGCGGCTGGCGACTCGGTTTCGATCTGCCACCGAAGCGGTCCATATCGCAGTGGGCCGATGAGGAAAGGATCATCGCCAGGGGAACGGGGCCAGAGCCGGGCCGCTGGCGCACGGACAGGCTACCGCTCCTTCGCGAGCCGATGGACAGCGTGCAGGACCCGTCAGTCGACGTGTCGGTGTTCATGTGCTCGTCGCAGGCGGCAAAAACCGAACTGCTGATCAACATCGCGGCCTATTTTGTCGATCAAGATCCGTCGCCGCAGATGTTCGTACTGCCGACACTCGAACTTGCCGACAGCTTTTCGACGAAGCGTTTCACGCCGACGATCGAAGAAACTCCGGTCCTTTTCGACAAAGTCGGACGTTCGGTGTCGCGGGATACATCGACCACGATCCGCGAGAAGAGCTATCCGGGAGGAGACATCGTATTCGCCGGGGCCAACTCGCCGGCAAGTCTCGCATCTCGCCCCCGCCGTGTCGTCCTCATGGACGAAATCGACAAGTATTCGGCCTCCATCGGGCACGATGGCGATCCGATCGACCAAGCGTTCCAGCGCACGCAGAACTTCTGGAACCGCGTGCGCGTCTTGGCGTCGACGCCGACGCTTCACGGCCTCTCGGCAATCGAGACCTGGTTCGGTCAGTCGGATCAGAGGCACTTCCACGTTCCATGCCCTCGATGCGGGACCTTGCAACCCCTGTTCTGGTGGTCAGGTGACGACGACGACAGGGTTAGTAACGTCCGGTGGGTCAAGGGTGATCCCAAGACGGCCCGGTATCACTGCATCCACTGCGACGAGCCGTGGGATCAGCGCCAACTCACCGTTGCGGGACGTGACGGAGAATGGGTTCCGCACTCTGCGAAACCGACGCGCATCCGCGGCTATCATTGGAACAGCCTCTATTCGCCCTGGGTGAGCCTGCTCGATCTGGCCACGGCGTGGGAGGTCGCGGAAGGCGTTCCGGAGCGAGAGCAAACCTTCGTCAATCTCAAGCTTGGTCTGCCGTACAAGCAAACCAAGGGTGCGCAGACCACCGCGAAGGCGCTGTTCGAACGTAAAGAGACATACGGACCTGATCCGGCGACAGGGCTCTACGCAGGGACGTTCACCGTTCCGGAAGCCGTCGTTCTGATTACGGTGTTTGTCGACGTCCAAGGGGATCGCTTCGAGGTTCAGTATCTGGGTTGGGGGCCGAACGAAGAGAAGTGGGTGCTCGACTATCGCGTGCTTTATGGAGATCCCACCGATCCGCTGGCATGGCAAAGGCTGGACGCCGAGTGCTTCAGGCTTTCGTTTGCTCACCCCCTGGGCGGTGCCATCGAGATCGCCGCGTTCGGGATCGACGCCGGCAACTGGCAGCAGATCGTAATGAATTTCGTTACGGCGCAGCGGGCGGCGTTTCGCCCGTTTTACGCGATCAAGGGAATGCCGGGTTTCGGCCGTCCGCTGTTCGCAGAGTCCTCCGACAAGTTCAAGCTTGGCGCAAAGCTTCATCTGTCGGGCGTCGATGACGGAAAGACCATGACTTATCAGGAGTTGGCGCGCCGACCCGATGTCAAGACCGGCGAGGGAGGCTATCGCGTTCATTTTCCGCGCCACCTCGAGATGAGCTATTTCGAGATGCTGCTCTCGGAGCGCGTCAAAATCGAATACAAGGCCGGCCGTGCTGTCCCGCGATGGATCAAGGTCAAACCTCGGAACGAAGCGTTGGACACGTTCGTGGGCTGCGTTGCCGTTCGAAATTCGCCGCACTGCAAGGGGCTCGATCTCGCCCTGCTGCGCGAGCAGATGCAGGGTATTCGCAAGGAAATGAGTGGTGGTGATCTCGCCGCGCTCTTCAAGAGGTAACACATGACCGCACCGGTTCCAGATTGCGCCTCCGAGCTGCGCAAGCTCTACGACGCGATCATGGCTCTGCAGAGCGGGCAGCGTGCCGTTCAGATGGGTTTCGGCGAGCGGCAGGTCACGTTCAGCACCGTACACCTCAGTGAACTGCGTCAGATGTTTGCGTTGTTCTACCGCCAATGCGGTGCGGAGAGCGGACTATTGGATCTCTCAAAGGCTGTGGAGCGTGGGCCGCCAGCCGTCGCTCGCTTTTCGTAGGGTGCGATGACCGACATTCCCAGTGCTGAGCCCGTCGTCCTGCAGGGAGCGACGTTGACACCGGCTGTGATGGCTTCGGTGGAGCGCGCGTACCGCGACGCGAAGTCTGTGGGCTCTGGCGAAATGGCTCTCTGGCAGCCTCCGAACTATTCCGCTGATGCGGCCATCCTCAGGGATCACAAGAAGATCCGCGCGCGCGCCCGTGATCTGGTGCGCAACGACCCGCTGGCGAAGAACGCGGTGCGGATGAACCGCGACGCCGTTTCGGGTTCGGGGCTGAAACTGAGCCTGAAAATCGACTGGGTGTCGCTCGGTCTCAACAACATTGAAGAGGCAAACGAGTACCAAGACCTTGTGACCAGGGCCTGGGAAGCGCACGCCGAGTCGATCGAGTTTCAGATCGATGCGCGCCGGCAGCGAACATTCTCCCAGATTTTCCAGACTGTAGATCAGACGGATTTCGTCGATGGCGAGAGCTTGGCAGTTCTAGAACTCAAGCCAGGCGTCGGTCCGTTTCAGACGTGCCTCAACTTGATCGATGTCGACCGGTTGGAAAACCCGGTAGGCATGATGGAAAGTGACAGGCTTCGCGGCGGAATCGAGCGCGACGCATATGGTGAGCCGCTCGCCTACCATATCCGCGAGGGGCATCCGGCCGACATCACGCTCGGCTCGACTGTGAAGGCCATGGCCTGGAAGCGCGTCGCGCGGATGAGCCCGTGGGGGCGGCCTATCGTCCTGCATACTTACGACCACACTCGCCCCGAGCAGACCCGCGGCGTATCTGAATTCGCAGCGGCCATCACCCCGATGCGGATGCTTGGGCAGTACAACGACACCGAGCTGCAGACGGCCATCACGCAGGCGGCGTTCGCGGCGGTGATAAAAACCGAGGTCGATTGGTCAACCGCGATGCAGGTGCTCGGCACGCAAGCTAAGGGCACCAACGGTATTTGGGATCTGGCGAAGGAGCATCTTACGCATGCCGCCGATTACTACGGCGCGCGGGAAATTACGTTCAACGGGTCGAAGATACCGCATCTTCTTCCCAACGAATCCCTCGACGTCCTGCGTTCGACACATCCGAACGCCAACTTCGAGGCCTTCGAGAATGCCTTCGTGCGAAAGCTCGCCGCGGGTCTTGGCGTTGAGGCGCACGAGCTCGGCAAGAACTATCGCGAGGTGAATTACTCCGCGGCCCGCGCTGCTCTCGAAAGCGTCTGGCGCACGTATCGAGCGCGCCGTGTCCGGCTGGTATCGCAATTCGCAATGCCGTTCTTCGGCGCGTGGCTGGAAGAGGCCGTGGCAATAGGCGAGGTGAAACTTCCGCCTGGTCATACCGACTTCCTGGCAATCCGGAAGTATCTCGTGCGTGGCACCTTCATCGCCTGGGGCAAGCCCAAGGTCGATCATTTGAAGGAGCGCGAGGGCGAAGAACTCGGGCTCCTGATGGGTGTGGAAACGCTCGAAGACATCGCAGCCAACGACGGCCGCAACTGGCGCGACGTGATCGAACAGCGCGCTTATGAGCGATCATTCATGGTTTCGCGTGGGCTCGATCCGGACGCGCGCGGACCGGAAAAGCCGCGCGGGCGTGTCGAAGACGAAGCCGGTGAGAACGCCAACGACAAGAGGGATGCCGCATGACGGAACTGGTGCGCTTGTCGTCGCTGATCTTTAACCGCGTGCACTGGATCGAGCCTGTTACTGCCCAGGTCATACTCAGTGCGCTTGACGGTCGGGTTGGCGACCTGAAGATGAGCCGCTTCGAAGGTGAGCAGGTGTTTAGCCGCCAGGGCCGGTGGCAAGGTTACGCGATCACGGCTGGCGGTGTGGCCGTGGTACCGGTCGTCGGTGAGATGGTGAACCGTGGTGCGTACCTCGGGGCATCATCTGGGCTGGTTTCCTACGAGGGCATCCGCCAACAGCTCAAAAACGCGGTCTCGGACAATGCCGTTCGCGCCATCGTCCTCGATATCGACAGTCCCGGTGGCATGGTCGCGGGAGGTGCGGAGACCGCAGCTCTGGTGCGCGAGGTCGCGCAAGCGAAACCTGTCGTTGCCTGCGCCAACTCAGACATGTGTTCTGCCGCCTACGCCCTTGCCAGTGGCGCCAGCACTATCGTTGCGACGCATTCCTCTCGCGTCGGCTCGATCGGGGTCGTGTTCATTCATGCCAACCACGAGCGCGCGCTCGACAAGAAGGGCATCGACGTCACGATCTTCCAGGGCGGAAAGCACAAGACCGACGCCCATCCTTTCGGATCGCTTTCGGCTGACGTCGCTGCCGACATTCAGAAGAACATCGATGCGCACTACGACGCGTTTGTGAAGCTCGTCGTTGCAGGCCGGCCGAAGCTTTCCGAGCAACAGGTCCGCGACACCGAGGCTCGCGTCTATCGCGGTCCGGAAGCAGTCGCGATCGGACTTGCCGACCGCGTCGGCACCTTTGAGGACGCCGTTGCGCTCGCGGAGTCCATGCAATTGCAGGCGAGGTCGCGCGTGCCTGCCCCTTCAACCCAGCCGCAGGCCAAGGCGGCATTTCGAGGAGTTTTGAAAATGTCGAACCCGAACGACGAAGCTGCGCCTGTCAGCGGCTACGAGGGCATGACCGTTTCTCAGGTCGAGCAGGCCGTGCAGAGCCTGAGATCAACGCTCGGGATCACCGAGCCTTTGGCGCAGGCGAGCGAGGAGCCCGCCGCTCCGACGCCGGCACCTGCGCCGGCTGCTCAATCTCCGACGGAGACGACGGACCAAGCCGCTGACCGCGGCCGGTCGGAAGAGAAGGCGCGCGTCAAGGCGATCATCGCGCTCACGGAAGCCAAGGAGCGGCCGCTGGCGGCTTTGGCGCTGGCGATCGAAACGGATGTGCCTTCAGAGAGCGCCAGCGCCGTGCTCGCAAAGATGCCGGTTGAGGCTAGGGGGAGCAGCGGGCGCGATTTCTATGCTGCCGTGACGGCAGCCGGGGGCTCACCCGCCGTGAGCCATATGACGCCTGTCGCAGAGGCTGGCCACTCTTCCAGTCTCGTCGCCAGCGCCAGGGAGATGGCGGCGAAAATGAAACCTCCGGCCCGCATGCAGATGCCGACGCGCGCCGGCGCGTGACGGAACGCCCAAAACGCAACCCACATCATAAAGGAGGGCCGTCATGGTCCAGCTTCGCACTGCCACGTTTCACGAGCCCGACAACATTTCGGATTTTCTCAAGTACGAGCTGTCGCAGGAATACTGCCGCGACTCCTCGTTCATTTTGCAAGGTGAGGGAGTGCTCCCGGTCAACACGCTGCTTGGCAAGGTCACGCTCGGCGCGGCTGAATCGGTGGCCAAAAGCGGCGGCAACACGGGCAACGGAACGTTCGTGCTCGATCCGACGACGCCTCTCGTCGCAGGCGCCGCTCCGGGGATCTATCGGTTGCGTTTTTTGACCACGAGCAGCGTCCGGCTCGAAGACGGCGCCGGACGTGTGCTCGGCGACTTCGCGATCGGCGGCAGCACCGGTAACAACGTGGCTGTCGAGGAGCACATCAAGGGTGTGCTCACGCAGGGCGCGACGCCCTTTGCCGCCGGCGACGGGTTCGACGTCACGGTCGCGGAAGGATCTGGAAAATTCCGGAAATGCGATCTCGCCAATCTGGACGGCTCCGCTGCCGCCGCCGGTGTGCTTTGTCACAGCGTCGACGCGACCAGCTCCGACGTTCCCGCGGTGGTGCTCGTGCGTGGTCCCGCCGTCGGAGGCCGTCTCGGCCTCAAGTTCGACGCCTCGTTCGACACCTCGGCAAAGAAGGCGAAGGCGGCGGCCCAGCTCGGCGCCAACGGTATCGTCATTCGCGACAGCGCCTAGCCTCTCGTTCTTCCGATCGTTCCACGGCGCCAGGGCCAGCCCTCGGCGCCGTTTTCGTATTCCGCGCCGCTCACGCGGCACCACGGCAACCCAATATTTCAGGAGAGACACCATGAGCGGCGCAATCGTTATCGACGGCTTCACCAACCGAGAGTTCGCGGCAGAGGAACTGACCCTCGCCATGTCGGTGTTCCCGAATTTCTACACCATGGTCACCGACATGGGGATCTTCGGCGATCCCATTCCACTCTCGACGACATATGTCTCGCTCGAGATCGAGGACCACGTTCTCAATCTGCTGCCCGCGTCGGAACGCGGAGGTCCGGCGAGTCAGGGAACGCGCGGAAGGAGAAAGAAGAAGCTGTTCGAAGTGCCGTTCACCCCGCACGAGGACAGCATCAAGGTCGGCGACCTGCAGAACCTGCGCGCCTTCGGCTCGAAAGCGCCGATGATGCTGGAGCAGCAGGTGAACCGGAAGCTTCTCACTATGGCGATGAAGCACCAGATCACGCACGAATGGCGTCGTGTGGGCGCGCTCTGCGGCAAAATCCTCGACGCAGACGCGAGCGTGATGATTGATATTTTCGACGAGTTCGACGTTGAGGAGAAGGTCGAATTTTTCGGTGCGGCAGGATCCACGTCGCAGCATTGCCGCAACATCTGGCGGCACATGGAGGACAACCTCGACGGCGAGGTCATGACGGGCGTGGTTGCGCTGTGCAGCCCCGAGTTCATGGACATGCTGCTTGAGGATGTGGACGTCAAAAAGGCCTACGATTCCTTCCAGGCCGCGCTTGCCGGTCTTCCCAACCCTCAGCTCTACGACGTGCGTCGCTATTTCCCGTACCAGAACATTTCGTTCATCGAATACCGCGGCGTTGCTTCCGCCGTGGCGCAGGACGGCACCAAGACCGCCCGCAAGTTCATTCCTGCCGGCACGGCGCGCTTCTTCCCGCTCGGCACGATTACGAGCGCCTTCAGTTGCGTCGCGCCGGGTGACTTCATCGAGTGCTACAACATGCCGGGACAACTCTACTACGCAAAGGCGGCACCGGTCCGCTTCGATCGCGGTGTGGATCTCCACACTCAAAGCTCGTTTCTACCGCTGTGGACCCGTCCCAAGCTGCTTGTGAAGGGTACCACGGCCTCCGGGCCATGATCCGGCGCTCTCTGCATCATCATAGGCGCCCGAGTCTCACTCGGGCGCCGTTTTTCATTCAAACGTGAGGTTTTGCGATGCTTTCCGTCCGCATGCTCAAAGAATGGCGTTACGATTTCGTCGACCATAACGGCGACGTCGCGACCCGCATCTGCCCCAAGGGCCTAGTGCTTGAATTTGATGATGACGTCTGTGCTGACGCCGTCGCGACTGATCACGCCGAAACCCTGCGGCCTCATACACCCGCCTTCGCCGAGCTCGTTCTCCAACGGAGGCGGTACTTCGACATCCTCCACGAGGTCGGGGACCCTGCGGAAGCCACACGCATTCTGGCTGAGGAACTGGAGGCGCGTGCCGTCGCAGACGCGGAAAGTGCGAGAGTAAGATCCAAGGCGGCGAAGGCGAAAGCCCAGGCCGATTCCGATGCCGCCAAAGCGAAAGCAGAGGCAGCCGCGAAGCAGAAAGCCGATGAGGACGCCGCGGCCAAAGCGAAGGCGGAAGCAGAAGCAGAGGAAAAATCCCAGGCCGATTCCGATGCCGCCAAAGCGAAAGCAGAGGCCGACGCAAAGAGCAGCGGTAAGAAGCGCTCGTGACGACCATTTTCGGCGCGTTTGAGAACGCGGCTTTCAAGGAATTTGAGCGCGTGTTCGGTGAGCACTTCGAGTTCCGGCCCTTTGCAGCCGCACCCGGGGGGGGGCGCCGTTCCGCCGACGCCACGCGTTCTGTTCGAAGCGTCATTGGTATTCACGCTGTAAAGGCGTTCACCTCGAAAGAGGTCGGAACGGAGGCTCGAGGCTCCACACCATCGAATTTCCACCGCATCAGCCTCAGCTTCGACATTCGTCAGTTTCCTCCAAACGAGTTGCCGCGTCCAATGGACCGCTTCCGGCGCGAAGAAACCGGCGAACTTTTCGAAGTTGCGACCGACGGGGAGCGCGACAGCGAAAACCGCCTCAAGTGGGGTGTTAAAACACTGGGCTTCGAGCTGCCATGAGTCTGGAACGGACTGCGCTTCGCCTCGGCGTCGTCATGGCGCTCTCAAACGCCATGCAAGCACCGTTTCCCACCATCGGCCAGAACCGCGTGTTCGACAGCCGCATAGACCCGATTCAGGGCGCGACGCCCGGTGATATCGCGCCGATTGCCATCGTCATCACGGATGACGACGATCGCGCCGGATTATCCGGAAACAATGGCGGGCCGCCCTGGCGGCAACACGTCACACTCGTGATCGAACTGTCGATGGGGTTAGTCGGTCCGCTCGAGGATGCGGACGGGAAGCCGCTGACGGACGAAACGGGTGCGGCTCTCACCACGTTTCTTCCAGTCGAAACCGAGCCCGAACTCGAATTGATGCTCGACCTGTTCGAAAGCCAAGTCGAACACATCTTCAGACAGCCACCGAACGCGTGGGCGCATCGACTGTTCGCGGATCCGCCCGCGGGATCAATCGTGCGTATCGAGAGCTGGAACTCGAAGCGCTTCGTTGAACGCGAAGCGCAGTATCGGTTCGCAGCCCGTCAGATCGTGCTCAAGGTCCTACTGCCGCAGCCGCCCGAGCCCGACATCATCGCTCATGTCGGTAATCCGCCGGCCCCGCCCTCGATTCCTGCGCCTCTCGGGCCGCTGATCGATGCGGTGATCGAGGACGAGGGCCCGTATGCCGCGTCCTGCGAGGCGATGCGCGATCTCTTGACAGAACACGGCGGTTTCCAGCCGACCATTCTTCCGCCGCTCACCCGCGTGCGGATCGTCGAAGCGGATGCCGGTGGCGGCAACCGCCCAGACGGTGTGGCCGAAGCCAAGATTCCCACTCCGTAACCCGACTTCGCAAAGGAGCTCGCATGTCCAAACAGGTCTACGTGAGGCCGAAGGACGGACTCATCGTTCGCATTCCCGGCCGGTTGCACGAAGTGCTGCCGGCTGACGGCATGACGGTCACCATTTCCGCAGCCGATCCCTATTGGCAGCGGCGTATCGACGACGGAGACGTGATTGTCGGCAAGCCGAAGGCTGCCGCTCAGAAAAAGGAGAGCTAAGCTATGGCAGGCGTGCTGTTCAACAACATTCCCGGCAATATTCGTGTGCCGTTTTTCTACGCCGAGTTTCAGCCCGGCGGTACGCCCTACCAGCAAAACGCGCGTCTGTTGTTGACGGGTCAAAAGCTGCCCGCCGGTGTGGCAACGCCGAACAAGCCAGTGCTCGCGACGGATTCGTCGGTATCGAGCCTGGCGGGTGTAAATTCAATGCTCGAACAGATGTATCGGACGGCGCGGGTCAACGCGCCTTTGCAGGAAATCTGGCTCTTGCCACTCAACGATGATGGGGCGGGCGTTGCAGCGACCGGAAAACTCACTGTTGCCGACACGCTCCCGGTGAGCCAGGCGCAGGCTCTTTCGATCTACATCGAGGGCGAACGTATCCGCATCGCGGTTCAGACAAGCGACACCCGTACGACCGTGGCGGCTGCGTTGGTAGCCGCGATCAATGCAACAGCCGGACTTTCCCTCACGGCCGCCGTGAACGGTACCAACGCATACGAGGTCGATCTGACGGCTCGGCATAAGGGCGCGCAGGGCAATTCCATCGCGATCGATACCGGTCTCGTTTCGGAAGATGGTCCGCTCGCGGCAACGCTGCTCACAATCACGCCGATGGCGAACGGTGCCGCCGATCCCGACCTTACGGCGGCATTCTCAAGTCTTGGTGACGACGAATTCGACTGGATCGCGTCTCCGTACGGAGACGTGAACGCGCTCGGCGATGCGAGCGATCTGCTCAACGATGTTTCTGGTCGCTGGGCCTGGTCGCGCCAGACCTATGGTCATTATATCGGCACCAACGCCGGTACTGTCGCGAATCTCTCGACGCTCGGGAACGGCCGCAACGACCAGCACGCGACTATTTTTCCGACACGCAAGTTCCGCTCGTCCCCGTGGCGGGTTGCGGCAGCCGTGGGTGCGATCACGGCGGCTCACCTGCAGGGGCCGGGCGCATCGGCCGAGCTCTCGCGTCCGCTGCGCACTCTCGAACTGGTCGGCATAAAGGGTCCGCTCTCGGTCTCGGATCATCATACGCTCTCGGAAAAGCAGACGCTGCTCTACGACGGCGTCTCGACATACTACGTCACCCGCGATGGAAAGGTTCGCATCGAGCGCCTGATCACGACTTATCAGTCGAACCCGTCGGGTGATCCGGACGCCACGTACCTCGACGTCAACACGATGGCGCAGTCGATGTTCGGCATCCGGTACATCCGACAAAAGCTGACCAACGTGCACGGGCGAAAGGCGCTGGCGGACTCGAACCCCGGCAACAACCCCGGCATTGTGACGGCGGAGGACATCCGCATCACTATCCTGCACGCCTACGAGGATCTGGTGGCACTTGGCGTGTTCGAGAATGCGGAGCTCTTCGCGCGAGATCTCGTTGTTGAACGAGATCTCGTTGACGCAAACCGCGTCAACGCTTCGCTACCGCTCGATCACGTAAACCAGCTGCACATCGTCGCGGCGGCGGCCGTCAACTACATGCAGCGCCGCGAGCCTCGCGACGCGCTTTCTATGACGGCTTAATCGCCGCCGCTGCAACCCATCACAGGAGACTATTCCCATGGCCAGCCCCAATGCCGGCGGCTTCGTCGCGCTCAAAATCGACGGTGTCCCGTATTCGATCTCCGGAGAATTGGAGATCGAGGAGACGAATTTCGAAGCCGAGGCCCAGGTCAATCAGGACGGAACGATCAGCCGCACCCAGAAACCGAAGCCGTTCAAATTCAAGCTCTCGATCCGAGACCGCCAGGGCCCGTCGATCCAGCGCGCACTTTTCAAGGACAACGCGCGGATCGACGTTTCTGCTGTCGAAAAGCAGATGGGTCGCACGGTACTGCTGACCGCAGCCTTCGCGGTGGGGACGCCGAGCCGGAACACCGCGACCGGCGAAATTTCCGGCATCGAACTCGTCTCGGATCAGGTTCGATTCATCGGCAACAGCACGGGCGCCGCGGGCGGCTAAGGCCTGGTCGCGCTGCGCGTCTCATCAATTACGGAGTTCTAAATGTCTAGACTTTCTGACCACCTCGCGATTCCGCCTTTCGGCTCCGGTTCACATCCTTCTCCCCCGCAACACGTCGCGCCGACTGCACCGCAGTTCGCGGCGGAAGTGCCGCTTTCGCGTCCGCTCGTCACGCACGAAGGAGAGGCGACCGTCATTCGGCTCAAGATCCCGAGCTATGGAGACCTCATCGATTTGGGCGAGATCGATCGTGTCTATGTGCTCGAGATCGATCCCGTAACGAATGCTCCGACGCGCATGGAAACCGCCGTCGACCGCGGGACCGTGATGCGGTGGGCCGAACGGCTATCTGGATACGATCGCATTGTGCTCGGCCAGCTCGCGCTTGGAGACGGAATGAAGCTCGAAGCCGCGCTTCGCCGCATCGTGGGAGCGGCACAAAAGGGAAACTAGCGGACCGGGTCGACGAACTCGTCTTCATCGCGGGGTTCGACCCGGCCTACGTAGAGGGGACGTCGTTGACGCGCCTGCTTTACTGGCATCACCGCTTTTTCGGGTTCACCGAGCGTCGGCATGAGAACCGAGAGATGCTGATCGAAAACGCGATTAGGACATTGCCGAGAGCATGACGAATCTCAATGCAAACGCAGTCATAACAGCCGTCGACCGCTTCTCCGGTCCGGTTGCTCGCATGGCTGGTGCTCTCGGCGCATTGACCCGCGCAGCGAACCGATCGGAAGCCGTCGCTCACAGTGCGCGTCGTGTTGGGCATTCACTGAGTGGACCGATGGCGATCGGGTTAGGTGCCGTCATCGCGTCTACTCAGGAGTTTGAGAAGAAGGACCTTGGTCTTCGGATCGCGAGCATTGCCGATGCCATGGACCGGTTTGGAAACATCGATCATGAGAAGATCACGCGCGATGCCGAAACGCTGAAAAGTGCAGCGATGTCGGCATCGAAAACGCTCGGAATGTCTCCGACTGGTCTGATTGACGCGGCTGAAGCGGCGGCGAAGATGGGTATCGCGCTGGAAAAAGCCGACGCGATCATGCGAACCTCCGCGATCCTCAATATGGTCGATCCCGAGGTTGGTTATGCGCGCGCCTCGGAACTCCTCGGCACCCTCGGTTTGCAGTTCAGGGCCCCCGAAGGGAACGAAGATTACGCCGAATGGATCAAGGCCACGGGCGACAAGGTGGCGATGACCGCGAGCGCTACGCGGACCACGGTCGGTCGCATCGAAGATGGCCTGCGCCAGTTCAGCGGCGTGTTCGCAACGTTCGGCGCGAGTGTGGACCAGACGATGGCCGTCATTGGTGGCATGGTTCAGGGCGGCCTGATGGATACGGAGTCCGGGACGGCACTGAAATCAGCTTCGCTGCGGTTCGTCCGGCCAACGTTCGAAGGTCTGACCGCGTTGACGGCACTTGGCGTTGACCGGCGCGATTACATGGACCTCACAGGCGCCGATCCGCATCGGGCGACGAACCAGCTCATGCGGATGTTTACCGGCTACCTCAAGAAGGACGATAAGGCTTACCTGCTCTCTGAGATGCAGAAGGCGCAGAAAGAGGGGCGCGGGGCAGACCCAGCGTTCATCGACAAGATCGCGGGGTTTATCAACGGGAAGACTGGCGACAAGGAGACGATTGAGGACACATACCTCAAGGTGTTGAACACCATCACCTCGTCCGGCGGCAGGGTCGATATCTTCAAGTACCTTCAGGATATCGCTGAGAAGGTGAAGCAGGGCGAGATTTCCGACGCTCAGCTCGGCACGATCTTCGAAGGCCGACACATCGCCCGCATGAAGACGCTGTTCAATATGTGGGACGGTCAAGTCGAGCGGTTGATCACCATCCTCGAGAAAACCCATGGCCAGGGACTCGACGCTGCCGTCAAAGAATATCAGAACTCCGCCTATGGCCGTTGGGAAACCGCGATGGCTTCGCTACAGCGAGCCGCGATCCGCCTTCGCGAGAGCGAGGGCGTGGCGTCCCTGATCGACAGTATTGGCAATCTCGCCGATCGGTTAGCGTCCCTGCCGAAGGGAGCCGTTGAAGCAATCGGCTACACCGCGGCGGCGCTCGGCGGGTTGGCAATTGGCGGCTTCGCGCTGGCTGGTATTTCAACCTCTATCGCGGCCTTAGCTGGTGCACTCAAGCTGCTGGCAGTGATTCCGGCGGCGCCGGTGTTGGCTGTTGGTGCCGCTATTGCAACGCTCGTGAGCTATTTCGTTGGCTGGGATCGGATCTCTGAAACGCTCACCAACGCTGCGAAGTTGATGGGCGAGACTTTCGATACGATCGGAACTGCGATCTCGGCGGTGATCGAACGCATTTCCAGCATCTTGCCGGACTGGATCAAAGGGTCGGGTAGTAAAACGACGGGCTATGACCCTGCAAAGTACCGCTGGGGCGTGAACCGTGACGGCACGCCCAAAGGCCCGCCTCCCGGCCATGAGGACGTCATCGACAGCCTCGCGCGCGGCCGAGGCGGAATGGTGCGAGACATCGATCCAACCGCAGGTCCGCATACAGTCGACGTGACGGGGAAAGTGGAGGCACAGGGAACCGTCTCAGGCAAAGTCGACGTGAACGTCGACGTCAAGGTTGAAGGCGGGCAGGTGGTTTCGAAACGCACGAGCGGCGGCGACATCAAAGGCTCGCTCGAAACCGGCAAGTCGATGCCGGACGCGGGGCGCTGATGGTCGACTGGCTCAAGGTGTGGCGCCGCGCTCAGTTCGGTGGCGCCCATTTCTGGACGGAGTCGACCCAGGCTCAGACCGGACGACGCTTGGTAATTCACGAGTTCCCGCACAAAAACACGCCTTACGTCGAGGACATGGGGCGTTCGGCGAACCACTTTACCGTCACGGCCTATGTGGCGTCCGACGATGCGCTGGGCGAAGCTCGGGCGTTGTTTTCCGCATGCGGTCGCCGCGGCGCCCAAACGCTGCAGCTTCCAGACGAACGGCTGCGTGCTCACTGCGAGAGTTGCGAGCGCGCGTGGAACAAGGATAAGCAAGGTTACATCGCATTCTCGCTCACCTTCTGGCGGGATGGCGCGGGTGCCGGCCCCTATCCGGCACCCTATCTCCAGCGGTTGACGTTCGCCGCGGCGCTGGCGTTGCCTGACGCGATCACCTCGCTGGTCGACGGCTCCATTTTGACGCTCGGCACGGCCGGATTCGTACGGGACGCCGCTGCCGACGATGTGCGTGGAATTGCGGTCGCGCTCGAATCTGCCCGCGTCGGCCTTAATCTCCATCCCGAGAAAGCGCCCGCCATTGCCCGTGCCATCCAGGATTTGCACGACGACGCGGATGGGCTGACTCAGATCGGAACTGTTGGCGATGTCCTCGGGCCGGAACACTTCGTCGCGCGCCAGGTGGACGCGAGTTCGGCAAATCTCGTCCGCAATATCAGCGACATCATCGAACGCATACGCGACGCTGCTACGGCCCGCGACGTCGCGCCGGTTCTCGCCGGCCTGACCGACCCCCCCGCGCCAAGTGGTATCCGTCCGACGACGCCGAGCCGACGGCAACAGATCGCGAATGCCGGGGCGTTGTCTCTTGCTCTGCGGATCGCGGCGCTCGGTCAATGGGCGGTGGCGGTGACGGAGATTGCCTATCACGATCGCCGCGCAGCCATTCAGGCGCGCGCTGACCTCGCAGAACGCTTCGATGCCGTGCTCGACATCCTTTCCGGCCCTGATGCCCATGCCATGGCGCTTGCCCTCGGAGAGGTACGCAACACGGCAATCCAATACCTGACACGAATGCTCACGGATCTGGCGCCGGTGCAGATCTTCATCTCACACAAGACTATGCCGTCTCTCTGGTGGGCGTATCGCCTTTACGGTGACGCTGCGCGAGCGAGCGAACTCGTTTCGCGCAACCAAGCACTGCACGCGTCGTTCATGCCCCTCGAAGTCGAGGCACTCGCGCGTTGACGGGCACCGAGTTCGTATCGGTCATAGCAGGCGGGCGTGAATATTCCGGCTGGACAGGGTGCTCGTGGTCGGCGGCTCTCAACGAGGCGTGCCGCACGTTTCAAGTCGACACCACCGAGCATCCGGGCGAGTACAACTTTCCCCCCGGAACGCCGGTGCAGCTGCTCGCGACTGGTGATCTCGTCTGCGACGGATACGTGAACCGCTACCATTCCAGCGGCGCGGCAACCGCGCATACAGTAAACATCGCCGGGCGGAGCAAGGCGCAGGACTTCTACGATTCCTCGGCGGTTCACCCCAAGGGCTTTGCCAAGGACAAAACGGCGGCCGAGTTCGCCCAAGAACTCGATCGGTTCGGCGTCGGCATCAACGCCAAGGTGAAGCTGCCAAAAATTCCTATGCAGCAGATTGCCCAAGGCGAGCGGTGTTTCCGATGCATCGAACGCTCCCTGCGGTCGGCCGGGGCGACGCAAATGGGCGAAGCTGACGGCTCGATATCGATTACGAACGCATCCGTAGCCATGCGCGCAACCGGTGCCCTGATCGAGGGAGTGAACATTCTCGAATGGTCGGTTGACTTCGACGATCAGCAGCGCATGAGCGACTACACGGTCAAGGGTCAGAATCGCCACGGGACGGGCGAAGAGAGCCTGAGGATCAAGGAAGAGTCCCAGGACAGCGGAGTGGGTCGATACCGGCCGCGCGTCATCGTGCATGAGACAGATACGGACAAATCCCGAGCTCGAGAGCGGGCCACACACGAAAAGGAGCGCTGCGCAGGGAACGGCGTGCGTGCCCAGGTGACAGTGCAGGGATGGCGCGACGACGGCGGAAAGCTTTGGACGCCAAACACTATCATCTTCGTGAGCAGCCCGATCTTGATGCACCTCGTTCAGGACATGTTGATCGAGCGTGTCGATGCCGAACAAAGCAGCGATGGCGGGACCACGGCACGGCTCGGCCTCGTCGACCCGCGCGCCTATCGTGGTCGGGGACAGAATGGCGCAGGCAGTGCGGCGGCCTGGAATGCGGGGATGTGACGAACATGAACTATGACGCCGACATTGATATGGGGCGGAACGTTCTGCGGCGCGTGGAGGTGGTCGAGGTGGACGACACGGGGCCGATCCAGAAGGTAATCGTCATGGGGCTCGCAGACGAATACTTCGAGCTGCCATTGCGCGGTCAGTCGCACGGCTATACCGGCGTGCCGCGAAAAGGGGCCGTCGGCTACGTGATGATGGCCAACGGTCGCCCCGATCAGGCGTTTCTGATGGGACTTGAGCACCCGGACGACCGCAAGACCGATCTCGAACCCGGCGAAGCGAAAATGTACGGCGCCGCGCAGCAAGAGATCCACCACGACAAGGACGGGAATGTGCTCATCCGCTCCGCCGGCGGCGGTATCGTGCATATCAATCCACCGGACTGACGCCGATGCCTCTCATCTGTAGGCTGGGCGACACCAGCACGCACGGCGGGACCATCGTCACGTCGGCAAGCAAGACCATGCACGAGGGATCGCTCACCGCCAGGGAGGGCGACATCCTCGATTGCCCCATCCACGGGCCGAACCCGATCGTGGAGCATAGCCAAAAGCAGATGGTCGAAGGGCGTTTCGTGGCGCGCGACGGCGACCTGACCGCGTGTGGCGCAGCGCTCATCTCGGGCGCAACGAAGTCCTTCGACGAGTGAGACAGATGCTGATCCGACGGCGCGAAACCGAGGGCTGCGAACGGCAGCCTCAATTGATGTGGGATTCGGTTTGGGTCCAGAGACTGGATGCCACCGGTGGCTATGCGGATTGGATCCTCGCAGGCGATGGCGATCAACCCGAAAGCCGTGGTGGCTTGCGGGCGGAATCCGCCCTTCATACCGCGACGCTCATTATCCTCATGACGGATGCACCGGCGCCCGACGATCTGCCCCTTGCAGGAGGCGATGAAGACCGCCGGGGATGGTGGGGCGATTCGATCCAACTCGACGACGAACCTGACCGCGCCCTGGGTTCGTTGATCTGGACGGAAATCGAACGTGGGATTGCTGACGAGGGAACTGCCGCGAGGGTCCGCGACCATGCTCTCGATGCGCTGGCGGTGCTGGCAGAGCAGGGAGCTGTGGCGCGGACTGAGGTCGATACCGAACTTAGGAAGGAGCGGGGGTTTCTTGGGCTCATTGTCCGCCACTTCGATCACGCCGGTAGACGGATTTACGAGCAACGGTTCACGGTTCTGTGGGCCCAGTCGCGCCGAAATGCGCCGATGAATTTCGGCGATCAGGGGGTGTTTTCGAATGCCGTTTAATCTTCCGACCGTAAAGGCCCTGGCCAACCGAGCCGCACGGGTTTTCCGATCGGACCTCAAAGGCTCCGATGCATTCCTGTGGCCAAACAACGTGG
>ERZ869909.1446-NODE-1446-length-19246-cov-4.432156_pt1 | contig 19246 bp, 14 predicted proteins | sample MGYA00520892_ERZ869909 | MGnify/ENA primary metagenome ERZ869909 (study PRJEB32215, sample SAMEA104723947) | bioreactor metagenome | biome: bioreactor; feature: anaerobic bioreactor; material: water | place: China | collected 2015-03-12 ...
TCGCTGGCCCCAAGGCGGTGTTCTACCAATTGCATATCTGGCTGTTCCCGCCAGAAAATCCCTGGTTTTTTTACTGGGAAGAATCCCTCATGAGCACCTTGATGAAGGCGCCGTACCTGTTCGGTGGCATCGCCGTGGTGCTGGCCCTGGGCGCGGCCTTGCTGACGCCTGTGTTCTATCTCGCTGGCCGCAGGCTGATGGATCATCTCGCCGGGAGGCAGAGCGGATGAAGCTTGAAGCCCTGACTCCGAGCCAGAGCGCCGACGCCCCGGCAGCCAGCCGTTGGGCCGCCATGGGGCTGCCCGTGCCGCCGACCTGGCAAGTCTCGGCCCCGGAGGCCCCCGGTCTGGAAGCCATTCAGGCGGCGCTGGCACAACTGCCCGGAGACGACAGCCAGCGTTACTGGGTGCTGCACCAGGGCCCGGCCACGCCGGGCTCGCAACGCCAGTCACTGGCCAATCTGGACAGCGACGCTGCACTGGCGGCCGCCTTGCTGCAACGCTTTGAGCGCGCCGAGCCAGGTGCGGACAGGGCACTGATCCAGGCGCTGCCCCGGCGCGTGGCGGCGGGCGTCCTGTTCACCCGCCATCCGGTTCGCCAGGACCTGGAGCATGTGATTGTTGAAGGGGTGGTCGAAGGTGCACCCGCCGGACAGGAAAGACTGATCCTGCACGGCCACGGCGGCATTGCCTTCAGCAGTGAGCCGGACAGCGCGCTCGCCAGCACGGTCGGCGCGGCGGCATTCAGCGCCTTGGCGGCCCGGTTGCGCCGGCATTTTGAACGACCGCAAGCCTGCGAGTGGGTGTTTGACGGCGAGCAACTGTGGATGGTGCAGACCCTGCCGGTCGGCTCCTTGCCCCGGCCGGAAGAAGCCTGGAGCCGCCGTGCGGGCCTGGGCATCTGGGAGCAGGCGATATCACCGCTGTGGTACACCCTGGCGGGCCGCTGGTTCAAGACCGGCTTCTGGCGCCCTCTGGGCGAACGGATGGGTTGGCAGGATCTGGGCAATATCGAACCCTATCGTCGCCAGCACAGCCATCTGTACAGCAACGCACGCTTTTTCCTGCGCTTGCTCGAGGAGGGTGGGGATCAGCATCTTCTGCAAGGGATACCCCCCGCTTGGCGACCGCAAGTCAGGCAACCCTGGCGAGCACGGCACTGGCGTCGGGACGGCCTGCGACCCTGGGCCACCGGGTTGTCGCTGGCTCGGCTGGAGCGCGAACTGGCGTACTGTGCCACGCATCCGCCGACGGCCGGCGATTTTGACGGTCATTGGCGCCACCTGATGCGTCTGGACCGGGCCGGCGAACAGCTGGCCGGGATCGAGGGATGGCTCACCTGTTGTACGCGTGACCCGTCGCATCTGGCGGAGCACAGTACCCCGGAGGCCTTGCTGGCCACGCTGCTGCCCGCACCGCACCGCGCCGCGCTGGTGCAGTGGGGGCAGGGCAGTGACACCCTGCGCGGCACAACAGTCGGTACCGGGGCAGACCCGGTGCTGCCGCGTTTCGCCGATGGCCCCGCAGAACTGGAGCTGCTGGATGCTGTGCCTGGCGAGCGCCGGGCACGGCTGGCGCAACTGCCGCACGCAAGCCGCGAACCCATCCATCGGATACTGCACTGGCGTGCGCGGGCAGCCGCCTTGCGCGAGGCCCTGGGCAGCCAACTCAGGCAACTGTTGGCCGAGATGGCCCGGGTACTGGTGGCACGTCAGCAAATGCGCCGTACCGAGGATATTCATTTCGTCTATTTCGACGAGCTTTGGTCCTTGTGGCAAGGGCTGCATGGGGATCAGGCGTCGACGCGACGATTGACCCCGGAGAAACTCGGCGAGCGCAAGCTGCGCTACATGACCTCTGCGTGCCAGGGCGCGCCGGACTGGATCATCGATCAGGTGGCCTACGGTGTTCGTCTGGACCAGCGCGGGCGCCCGGCACTCAACGGCACGGCCTGTGTCGCCATACAGGCGAGCGGCCCGGTGCGCCTGCTGCACTCGGCCTGGAGCCTCTCCACCGTCAATGCCGGTGATGTCGTGGTTCTGGATCAGTGTGAACCGGGCTGGCTGCCCTGGTTGTCACTGGCCGGCGCGCTGGTGCTGGCCAGTCATGATCCGCTGCACCCGGCCGCGCTGCTGGCACGCGCGCTGGAGATCCCGTGCGTAACAGGCGTGGATGATGCGATGCATTGCCTGGTGGACGGTACCCGGGTGCGGGTCAACGCCCCCTCGGGCAGTATCCTGCCCGAAGGGGACGGAGCGGTGCTGGCAGGCTGACAGGCACGTATCAGCTGTTGTAGCCCAGCAGATGCGGGATGGTGCGCTCGATTTCCCTGACGGTATGGCCGGTACGCCGGGCATAGTCCTCGACCTGGTCGCGGCCAATCTTGCCGGTACCGAAATAACGCGCCTCCGGGTGCGAGAAATACCAGCCGGACACTGATGAGGCCGGGTACATGGCGTAGCTCTCGGTCAGCGAGATCCCGATACGCTGATCCGGTTCGAGCAGTTGCCACATCAGGGTCTTTTCCGTGTGGTCCGGGCAGGCGGGATAGCCCGGCGCCGGGCGAATGCCACGATAGCGTTCGCGGATCAGGTCATCATTGCTGAAGTTCTCGTCCGCGGCATAGCCCCAGAATTCCCGTCGCACCCGCTCGTGCATCCGCTCGGCGAAGGCCTCGGCCAGACGATCCGCCAGCGCCTTGAGCATGATGCTGCTGTAGTCGTCGTGATCAGCTTCGAACCGCGCCAGGTGTTCCTCGATGCCAATGCCAGCGGTCACGGCAAAGGCGCCGAGGTAGTCCTGCACGCCGCTGCCGGTGGGCGCGATGTAGTCACTCAGGCACAGGTTCGGTTTGCCCTGTTTGCGCTCGACGTCGGTCTGCTGGCGCAGGTGGTGCAACATCATCAGGGTGTCATCACCCGAGGTGTTATACAGGCGAATGTCATCACCTTCGCTGGAGGCGGGGTAAAAACCTATTACAGCACGGCAGGTTAGCCACTTCTCTTCAACTATTTTCTCAAGCATGGCGCGGGCGTCACGGTAGAGCCGCGACGCCTCTACACCCACGATCTCATCCTCGAGGATATTCGGGAAGCGGCCCGCCAGCTCCCAGGAGCGAAAGAAGGGCGTCCAGTCGATGCGCCGCACCAGTTCTTCCAGCGGGTAGTCCTCGAACACCCGGTGTCCCAGGAAGGAGGGCACCGGTGGCGTGTACTGCGCCCAATCCCAGGTAAAGGCGTTCTCGCGCGCTGCGGACAGCGGTGCCAGATTGCGGTCCTCCTGCTGGCTGGCCCGACGCTCACGCAGCTGCTGGTACTCCGCCCGGATATCGGCGGCATAGGTGTCACGCTGTGACTCACTGAGCAGGCTGCTGGCCACGCCCACCGCGCGGGAGGCATCGTTCACATGAATCACTGGCCCATGGTACTGGGGCTCGATCTTCACGGCGGTGTGGATACGGCTGGTGGTGGCACCGCCGATCATCAGCGGAATCTCGAACCCGAGCCGCTCCATCTCGCTGGCCACATTGACCATTTCATCCAGTGACGGCGTGATCAGCCCCGACAGGCCGATGATATCCACCTTCTCCTGCCGCGCCACCTCGAGGATCTTCTCGCAGGGCACCATCACGCCCATGTCGATGACCTCGTAGCCATTGCATTGCAACACGACGCCGACAATGTTCTTGCCGATATCGTGAACGTCGCCTTTCACCGTGGCCATGAGAATCCGGCCATTGCTTTCGTCCTGGGTGCCGAGCTCCTCGCGCTCCTTCTCCATGAACGGCAGCAGGTAGGCCACGGCCTTTTTCATGACGCGGGCCGACTTCACCACCTGGGGCAGGAACATCTTGCCCTCACCGAACAGGTCGCCGACCACATTCATGCCCGCCATCAACGGACCTTCGATCACGTGCAGCGGCCGTGTCGCCTGCTGGCGGGCCAGCTCAGTGTCTTCTTCCACGTAATCGGCAATGCCCTTGACCAGCGCATGCTCCAGGCGCTTTTCCACCGGCCATTCACGCCAGCTCAGGTCTTCCTGGCGGCTGTTGCCGGCACCGCTGCCACGGTATTTCTCGGCAATTTCCAGCAACCGGTCGGTACCGTCGTCACGGCGATTGAGCACCACATCCTCGACGGCTTCTTTCAATTCCGCCGGGATATCCTCGTAGATACCCAGCTGACCGGCATTGACGATACCCATGTCCATACCGGCACGGATGGCGTGATACAGGAACACGGCATGGATCGCTTCACGCACCGGTTCGTTGCCCCGGAACGAGAAGGACACGTTGGAGACACCGCCGGAGATCAGCGCGTGGGGCAGGGTACGCTTGATGTCCCGTACCGCCTCGATGAAGTCCACCGCGTAGTTGTTGTGCTCCTCGATGCCGGTGGCCACGGCAAAGATATTCGGGTCGAAGATGATGTCCTCGGCGGGGAAACCCACCTGATCCACCAGCAGGCGATAGGCGCGGGTGCAGATCTCGACCTTGCGCTCGCGGGTATCGGCCTGACCCTCTTCATCAAACGCCATGATGATCACAGCGGCGCCGTAACGACGCAGCAGGCGCGCCTGCTCGATAAAGCTGGCCTCACCTTCCTTCAACGAGATTGAATTGACGATCCCCTTGCCCTGAATGCACTTGAGCCCGGCCTCGATCACCTCCCACTTGGAGGAGTCGATCATGATCGGCACCTTGGCGATCTCGGGCTCGGCCGCAATCAGGTTCAGGAAGCGCACCATGGCATCCCGGGACTCCAGCATCCCTTCGTCCATGTTGATATCGATCACCTGGGCACCGGCTTCGACCTGTTGCTGGGCGACTTCCAGCGCGGTGTCGTAGTCGCCTTCCTTGATCAACCGCAGGAAGCGCTTGGAGCCGGTCACGTTGGTCCGCTCGCCCACGTTGATGAACAGGCTCTCGGCAGTGATGTTCAAGGGCTCCAGCCCGGACAGGCGGCACCCGGCAGCAATCTTCGGCAGGGGCCGGGGCGGGCAGGGCGCCACCGCCTCGGCAATGGCGCGGATATGCTCTGGCGTGGTGCCGCAGCAGCCGCCAATCAGGTTCAGGAAGCCCTTTTTCGCCCAGTCAGCAATCTCGGCGGCCATCACCTCGGGGGACTGGTCGTATTCGCCCATCTCGTTCGGCAGGCCCGCATTCGGGTGGGCGGACACATGTCCCTCGGCAATGCGGGACAACTCAGCCATGTAAGGCCGCAGTTCCTGAGCCCCCAGGGCGCAGTTCAGCCCGATGGTCAGCGGTCTGGCATGCCGCAGGGAGTTGTAGAACGCCTCCGTGGTCTGCCCGGTGAGCGTGCGCCCGGAGGCATCCGTGATGGTGCCCGAGATCATCACCGGTACATCGATGCCGGTGCGCGCCTTCCAGGTTTCCACCGCGAACACGGCCGCCTTGGCGTTCAACGTGTCGAAAACCGTCTCGATCAGCAGCAGCTGGGCGCCGCCCTCGGTCAGTCCGCCGATGGACTCCAGGTAGGCCTCAACCAGTTGATCGAAGGTCACGTTGCGATAGCCCGGATCATTAACATCCGGGCTGATGCTGGCCGTGCGATTGGTCGGACCCAGCACCCCGGCCACATAGCGCGGCCGCTCGGGATTACGGGCGGTGAACTCATCCGCTGCCTGCCGTGCCAGACGCGCCGCAGCCACATTGATCTCCCGCGACAGCGCTTCCATGTCGTAGTCCGCCATGGCAATGCGAGTCGCATTGAAGGAGTTGGTCTCAAGAATATCCGCTCCGGCCTCCAGATAGGCTCGGTGGATCTCCAGAATGGCGTCCGGCTGGGTCAGGCAGAGCAGGTCATTGTTACCCTTCAGATCACTCGGCCAGTCGGCAAAGCGCTCCCCGCGGTAGGCCTGCTCGTCGAAGCGTTCGGCCTGGATCATGGTCCCCATGCCGCCGTCCAGGATCATGATACGGCGGGCCAGTTGCGCTTCGATCTGCTGGCGCAGGCTGTCTGACATGCTGAACTCCGGACGGGAATGGAAGGGGTCGGCATTATACCGATGCTGATCAGGAATGCCCATGAAGGCTGCCTGTGCGGATTTTGTAAAAGCCGGACAGGTTCACGCTGCCATTCCCGGGAGCGTCTGGCATACTGGCCGCTTCACCCACAGCGAGGGACACGACATGGAAGAGGTGACTGCTCTGTCTGCAGAGTTTGTTGAACAGAACCTGGTGCCTTACACCTTCAATATCATTACCGCCCTGGTCATCTTTGTGGTGGGGCGCTGGCTGGTCAAACGCATTGCCACGCTGCTGGAAACCGGCCTGAAACGCAGGATGGATGATACCGTCGCCACCTTCCTGGCCCGGGTCGCCCACATCGCACTGCTCGCCTTCGTTATCATCGCTGCCGTCGACCGGCTGGGCGTGCAGACGGCCTCCCTGATCGCCCTGTTCGGTGCCGCTGGCCTGGCTGTGGGCCTGGCCCTGAACAACTCCCTGGCCAACTTTGCAGCCGGCGTCATGCTGCTCATCCTGCGGCCGTTCAAGGTGGGAGACTATGTCGAGGCCGGCGGAACCGCTGGCACCATTCGCGAGATTCGCATTTTCTCCACTCTGATGACGTCCCCGGACAACAAGGTCATCCTGGTACCCAACGGCGCGATCATGGGCAGCAACATCATCAACTATTCCACCATGCCCACCCGCCGTGTGGACCTGGTGTTTGGCGTCAGCTATGACGCCGACCTGTCGAAAGTGAAGGACGCCATCAAGGCGGTCCTCGCTGCTGACGAGCGCATTCTGGCTGACCCCGCACCGAATATCGCGGTATCCGAACTGGCAGACAGCTCGGTCAACCTGATCGTGCGCCCCTGGGTGAACAGCGCCGACTACTGGGGCGTTTACTGGGGCACTATCGAAGCCGTCAAACGCAAGTTTGATGAAGTGGGTATCACCATCCCGTTCCCGCAAATGGATGTACATCTGGATAAAGCGGAGTAGAGCACTGCAGAAAAAATGGCTGGCCGCAGCGTGTGCCACCGCCTTTACCTGGTCCCTGATCCCGGCACAGGCCTCCGCGCAGGAGCCCGGGGAAACCATTGATCGATGGACCGGCGATGTCGAGCTGGCTTACCTGGTCAAACGCGGTAACACCCGTTCCGACACGGTCAACGCCCGCAGCCAGGCGGAACGCGATTTCGCCGACTGGCGCCATCAGGCCCGCCTTGATGCGGCGAACGCCGAGCAGCGCAACAACACGACCGGTGACATGGAGCGTTCCGCCGAGCGCTACTTCGGTTCTTACAAGATCGACCTGAAGCTGGACGGCGCCAACTATCTGTTCAATCTGGTTGAAGCCGAGAAGGACCGCTTCACTGGCTACGATTATGAAGCCAGTTACGCACTCGGTATCGGTCGCCGCATGTTCGATAACAGCCTGCACCGTCTGGATCTGGAAGCGGGTCCCGGTTATCGCCAGCGTCGTCTGGAGGAGCAGCCCGCGGAAGGGCGGCGCACCGAGGAAGATGCACTGCTGCGCTTGGGCCTGCGTTACCTGCTGAACCTGTCCGAGAACGCCCAGTTCCGTCAGGAAACCAGCACCGAAATCGAGGACGACGCGACCCTGACCCGGGCGGCCACCAGCGTGACCAGCAAGCTCAACAGCCGCCTGTCATTACGCGTGACTCACACGCTGCGCCACAACAGCGATCCGGCACCGACGGCTCGCAGCAAGACGGACCAGGAAGTGACCGTGGGCATCGTTTACGGCTTCTGATCCGCACAAAAAAGGAGAGCCTCGGCTCTCCTTTTTTGTTTCCGGCATGTTCCGGCATGCGCCAGACTCAGCCTTCTTTCAGTGCCGCCGTCGTATCGATGATGGCCTGTTTGCCATCGCCGAACAGCATCAGCGTGTTGTCCTTGGCAAACAGCGGGTTGGGCAACCCGGCGAAGCCCGGGCTCAGCGAACGCTTCACCACCACCACGGTGCGTGCCTTGTCCACGTTCAGGATCGGCATGCCGTAGATCGGGCTGCCCTTGTCCTCACGTGCCAGCGGGTTGGTGACGTCGTTGGCGCCGATCACGATGGCCACATCGGTCTGTTCGAAGGTCGGGTTGATCGTATCCATGTCCTTGAGCTTGTCATAGGACACTTCCGCCTCGGCCAGCAGTACATTCATGTGGCCCGGCATGCGGCCAGCCACCGGATGAATGGCATATTCCACCGTCGCGCCACGCGCTTCCAGCGTATCTGCCAGATCACGCACCGCATGCTGCGCCTGCGCCATGGCCAGACCGAAGCCCGGCACGATGACCACGCGCTGAGCGGTTTCCAGGATCATCGCCACCTCGTCCGGGGAGGACGCCTTGATCTTGCCCTGGTACACCTCATCGGCATCCATGGCTTCACCGCCCTCGGCCATCACGCCAAAGAGCACATTGGTGAGGGAGCGGTTCATGGCCTTGCACATGATCTGCGTCAGGATCAGACCTGAGGCGCCAACCAGCGAACCGGTAATGATCAGAGCACTGTTACCCATCACGAAACCGGCAGCGGAGGCCGCCAGGCCCGAGTAGGAGTTGAGCAGGGCGATGACCACAGGCATGTCGGCGCCACCAATGGGCATCACCAGCATCACGCCAAGCAGGGCTGCCGCCACCACAACGCCCCAGAACAGGGTGTCATTCGGTTGGCCGGTTACGGTCATGTAGCCGATGGCGGCCACGGCACCGACCAGCAGGATCAGGTTGACCAGCTTCATGCCCGGGAAGCCCTTGGGCTGGCCGTCAATCAGTTCCTGCAATTTGGCAAAGGCGACAAACGAGCCGGTAAAGGTCACGGCGCCGATCAATATGGCGGCACCTGACGCGGCCATGGCGACCGTGGTATCGACGCCCTTGAAGTATTCGGCCGCTGCAAGGGCAAAGGACGCACCACCACCAAAGCCGTTCAGCATGGCGATCAACTGCGGCATGGAGGTCATCTGGACCTTGATCGCCAGAATGGCGCCGATGACGGCACCGATGATCAGGCCAGCCACGATCACTTCATAGCTGACAATACTGTGATGTAGCAGGGTGACCACAGCGGCGATACCCATACCACTGGCGGCCAGCAAGTTACCGCGCACAGCGGTTTTCGGCTTGGCCAGGCCCTTGATACCGAGGATGAACAGCGATGCCGCGATCAGGTAGGCAATATCGATCCAGTTCTGCGCTATCTGCATGGGTTACTTCCTCTTGAACATCGCCAGCATGCGATTGGTGACCATGAAGCCACCGATCACATTGATGGTTGCCAGGACCACGGCGATAAAGCCGAGGACGCTGATCAGAGTGCTGCCGCCATGACCGGCGGCGAGCAGGGCGCCCACAAGGGTAATGCCCGAGATGGCGTTGGAGCCCGACATCAGCGGGGTATGCAGGGTCGGCGGAACCTTGGTAATCAGTTCAAAGCCAAGAAAGATGGCAAGCACGAATACCGTCAGCTGGGCGACGAAATCCATTACTTTTTCTCCTCTTCGGAAGACGCTTCTTCGGCGGGCTCGGCGGCCACCAGGGCCGGCAGGCCCAGCAACTCGCGCAGGCGCGCCTGGGGCACGTCACCTTCGTGGGCGACAACGGTGTCCTGCACAATCTGATCCTCGAAGTCAAGGTTCAGCTGGCCTTCCTTGTTGATCAGCAGGCCAAGCAGGTTTTCCAGGTTCTTGCCAAACATCTGGCTGGCATGGAACGCGATGCTGGACGGCACATTGACCGGGCCGACGATGATGACACCGTGCTTGACTACGGTCTTGCCCATCTCGGTCAGGGCGCAGTTGCCACCACGTTCGGCGGCGAGGTCAATAATGACGCTGCCAGGCTTCATCGCCTTGACCATGTCTTCGGTAACCAGGATCGGGGACTTGGCACCGGGCACAGCGGCAGTGGTAATCACCACGTCCATCTGGGCGACCACTTCGGTCATCAGTTCGCGCTGGCGCTTGAGGAAGTCCTCGCCCTGGGCCTTGGCATAGCCGCCACTGCCTTCGGCTGCGCCGGTATCGAGATCCAGTTCCACTGGCTTGGCGCCAACGGACAGGATCTGCTCGCGAGCGGCGGGGCGGACATCATAGGCTTCCACCACGGCGCCAAGACGCTTGGCCGTGGCACACGCCTGAAGGCCCGCAACCCCGGCACCCATCACGAACACGCGCGCGGCATTCAGGGTGCCCGCAGCGGTCATGTTCATGGGGAACATGCGGTTGCTCTCGTTGGCGGCCATCAGCACGGCCTTGTAGCCGGCGAGCATGCCCATGGACGACAGGACGTCCATGGCCTGGGCCCGCGTGATGCGGGGTACGAGTTCCAGCGCCAGACCGGTCACCTTGCGCTCCGCCAGGGTGCTGGCAAAGGATGGATTGGCAAGCGGGTCCATCATGCCGATAACGATCTGGCCTTCCCGCAGCGCCGTCAGGTCCTGATCACCATTGGCCTGATTGCTGCCCGGGGTTTGCACCTGGAGCAGGATCTCCGCCTTGCCGAACACGGTTTCCCGGTCGGTCAGGGTGGCGCCGACCGCCTCATAATCTGCGTCGGTATAGCCTGCGGGCAGGCCCGCTTCGCGCTCGATGAGAATCTCGATGCCGGGCTTTTTCAGCAGTGCCGTCACGTTTGCCGGGACCAGCGCTACGCGCTGCTCACCCGGACAGATTTCCCTGGGTACACCGATGATCACCTGCGTTACCCCCATTTTCTGGTTCGCTGGATAGAAATGCCCGGCTCCAGGGACTGAAGCCGGGCACTGGCGTCTGGTTGAACATGCTGCCGCCACAGTCGTCGGCCCGGACAAGACCAAAGCCTAATGGCAGAACTGGCGGATTTCACGCTACCCGCTGGTCGGCAGGGTGCTAACCTTATTGCGACATCCGTTTGAAGGCAAATGCCAAAGGTGTCGATTCGCAACAACCGGTCAAATAGTGAGCGAAATCAGCCCTTGACCGCCGTTTTCTCAGTATATTTTCTGTCTACCAGGGCCAAGTCTTCTTCCTCATGCATGCCGATGAAGGGCTTCAGGATGGTGTCACCCCGGACTTCTGCCTCGATAACGTGCAGGAAGGTGTAGGCCCCCAGCAGCTTGCGGGCCAGGAAGATAAACTCCTTGGGGGGCACATCAAAATACACCGAGAAGGCGCTGCGCCCGGCCCGGGTCATGATCCGGGACGGCAGGTCGCTCTTGCCCCACAGGTATTCCCCCCGCTGATTCAATACATGCGGCGGGGGCGGGAAGCGCTCCGGGTCCTGCAGCACCTCGATGGCCTCGAAGCAGAGCCGCGAAAAGTCCTCCAGCGCCCGCTCCGGCGCTTTGCCAGCCAGGAAGTCCAGGGCATGTATGGCCCGGATCAGGCGCCTCTTGTCATGGTGCCAGGCGCCGCGAATCATCTCCCGCCCCGGGCCCAGGACCTCGTCATCGAAGTCCCGGATGGCACCGAAGTCCAGCAGCACGATCTGATCGTCCTCCGGCTGTTCCCCGATACGCAGCAGGTAGTTACCAAAATTCGGGTCGGTCTGCATCTTGTTCCACTCGAACACCTCATGGCAGCACAGCTCCATGATGGCGCGGCCAATGAAGTTGCGGCGCGGCTGGGACAACTCCAGCACGGCCGGATCAGACACATTGATGCCGTGCTCGAAAGACAGACACAGCACCGTATGGGTCGAGTAGGCGTTGAACACCTCCGGCACCACGAAACGGGGATCGTCAGCCAGCAGCTTGCGGAAGTGCCGGGTGGTATAGGCCTCCAGGTCGTAATCCACCTCGCGGCCCAGCATGGCGCGCACTTCATCCAGCCAGAGATTGAACTGTTCGGTGACCGGCACCAGACGGCTGAGCTTGAGCAGTTGCACCACGGCACGCATATCCGAGTCGATGGCATCCGCCACCCCTGGATACTGGATCTTGAGCACCAGCTCCCGACCATCGGACTTGCGCACCGCCCGGTGTACCTGGCCCAGCGAGGCTGCACCCAGGGGCTCCGGGTCAATCTCCAGCTCCGACATTTTCATGTCTCCCAGTTCCTTGCGCAGCTGGCGTTCAATCGCTGGCCACTCCAGAGCTGTAGTGCTGTTTTCAAGCGTATGCAGCGCTGCCGTGACCTCGTCCGGCAGAAAATGCTCGCCGAACAGGGCCATCATCTGTCCAATCTTGACCACGGAGCCTTTCAGCTTGCCCAGTTCACGCACCAGTTCCTGGGCCTGCCCCGACAAAATGGCCTTGCGACGGGCCTTACGCTGGTCTTTCGGAGTCAGCCAGACGCCAGCGGAGAGTGTCGCATAGCGGGCCCCGGCCAGAATGCCGGCCCGGGCCATGGAGAAGCGCCGCTCGAAGGCGCCTGTTTTTACACGCTTTACGGTTTTGCGAACCATCAACAGCCTCTGATTCAGTAAGCGGGAGCATTCTACCGTAAACGGCAGGGGAGAAAAGCTTCAGAGTGTGAGTGAAAGTGAGCCGGGCGGGGAGCGTCAAGGCTGGGTGGCGATCAGCGTTCGCTGATCGCCACCTGCTTGTCCTGAAGCAACTGGATCAGGTCACCCAGAATCAACCCCGTTTCATTGAGATAGGCGTCAGGCCGGTCGCTGTCACTATCAGCGTCCGGATCCAGCGCACGCTGCTCCTCCAGCACACGCAGTTCAGCGAAATCCTTGATCGGCTCCTCGCCCTGCGCCTTGCGGCGGGCATTCTCGATCGCCAGACTGCGGCGCTCGATATCGCGTTGTTCTGCCCGCCGGGTATCCTCGTTCAGGCTGAGAGTGCGGCGCGTGCGTTGCTCTTCGCTCAGCGCACGCTGGTCAAGCACATAGACAAACTCGGGGTCGGCCTGCATCCGCTGGACATGGCGACCACGCAGTGTCTCGAAATAGGGCGACAGATCGAACAGCCGCTCGTAGCGCGTCGGATCAATCTGGTCCCAGGGCAGCGCATTGGGCAGGGCACTCTCACCAATCTCGTCCTTGTCCACCAGCCAGGGCAGTTCGATATCCGGCACGATACCCAGGTTCTGGTTGCTGGAGCCGGAAACGCGGTAGAACTTGGCCTGGGTGATCTTCAACTGGCCGTGGTTCAGCGGCAACAGCGTCTGCACCGTACCTTTACCGAACGTGTGGTCACCCACAATGAGTGCACGCCCGTAGTCCTGCATGGCACCGGCAAAGATCTCTGAGGCAGAGGCGGAGAAACGGTTCACCAGCACGGCCATGGGGCCTGCGTAGCGAATACCGGGGTAGCGGTCCTGCTCGACCTGAACCCGACCGCGGGCATCACGCACCTGAACGGTGGGGCCCCGGGTGATAAACAGCGATACCAGCTGCGTGGCTTCGTGCAGGGAACCCCCGCCGTTATTGCGCAGGTCGATGATCAGACCATCAATCTCTTCTTCGTCCAGCTCATCAAGCAGACGCGCCACATCGCGAGTGGTACTGGTGTAATCTGCATCGCCACGGTTATAGGCATCGAAATCGAGGTAGAAGGCCGGGATCGTGATCACACCCAGGCGCTGGGTGGTATCGTCCACACCGGGCACCTCGATGATCTTCTTCTTCGCCGCCTGTTCTTCAAGCACGACCTTGTTTCGTTCGATACTGATTTCGCGGGTGGAGTGCTCGCTGGCGCTGCCTGCCGGGATGATTTCCAGGCGTACCTTGCTGCCTTTGGGGCCACGCACCAGATTGACTACTTCGTCCAGGCGCCAGCCGATGACGTTGACCATGTCGCCGTCTTCCTGCCCGACCCCGACAATGCGATCCGCCGGCTGCAACTGCCCGGCCTTGGAGGCCGGACCACCCGGAATCAGACGCACGACGCGGGTATATTCATCCTCAGCCTGCAACACGGCGCCAATGCCCTCGAGAGAGCGGCTCATGCTGATATTGAAATTCTCCGAGGTGTGCGGCGTGAAATATGAGGTGTGCGGATCAAAGGTCTGCGCCAGAGCATTGATATAGACCTGGAACACATCCTCCGGACCGTTCTGCGCGATGCGGTTGAGTTGACTGCTGTAGCGACGTTCCAGTCGCTCGCCGATCTCGTCGTCCTCAACGCCGTCCAGGCGCATGGTGAGCACAGCATTTTTCAGCCGCCGCAACCAGAGATCATCCAGTGCCTCGGCATCTTCTGCCCAGGCGGCTTCCGAGCGATCCAGTTTGACTTCCTCATCGCCACTGAAGTCGAGTTCATCAACGCCTTCCGCCAGCCGCGCCAGCATGAACTCAAGGCGCTCACCGACACGCTGCTGATAGAGATTGAACATATCGAAACCGGCGCTCAGATCGCCACGGCGCAACTGGTCATCCAGTACTGTGCGATAGCGCTCGAAGGCCTTGATGTCCGAGGCCAGAAAATAGATCCGGTTCGGATCCAGGTCACGCAGATAGCGCTCAAAGACCTTTTCCGACAGGGCATCATCAAAACGCATCTGCCGATAGTGCCCCTGCAGGCGCTCCACGATATGACGCGCCGTACGCGCATGCACGTCCAGCGGTTCCAGCCCCCCCTCCCGGGCCAGCGGCTCGGGGGTCGCATTCGCATTGGTCAGCGCGCCGGTCACCTGGAAGGCGGCCGTGGCCAGTAGCAGTATGACCAGCACACTGCGAAGCATCATGTGGCGTCGAATCATCCGGGGCCTCTTCTCGGCGTCCATTTGCAGTGTTTCACACCGACTTGGACACATTCATGTCGGCGTTCGTTCCGGGGCGGCTTTCCGTTCACGTGGGTCCGTTTCGCTGGCAGAATGCCCTCAGTCACTGCACTGTTGTCAAAACAGTATAAGGAAATGCCACGGCGTGTACACGGGGGCGTGAATGCACTATCTGTTTATCGGGTTTCTGCTGCTGGGCATTGCAGCCGCAGTCATCCGCGCGCTGGCGGGCTCGCCGGAAGCGCTGTCCGGCACCATGCAGGCGATGTTCGGGGCTGCGGACCTGGCCGTGCAGGTGAGTATCGGCCTGATCGGGGTGCTGACCCTGTGGACAGGTCTGTTCCGACTGGCCGAGAAAAGCGGGCTGGCCGAATGGGTGGCCCAGCGGGTTACCCCCTTGCTCGGGCGACTGATGCCCGGCGCGGTTGCCGCCCCGGTGGTCAATCCGTCCGGGAACGAGAACACCCCGAGCGACCCGATGGCCCCGGTGACCATGAATCTGTCGGCCAACATGCTTGGCCTGGACAATGCCGCCACGCCCCTTGGCCTGAAAGCCATGGAGGCCCTGCAGACGCGCAACCCGAAGCCTGATACCGCCACAGACAGCCAGATCATGTTTCTGGTCCTCAATACGTCATCGGTGACGCTGGTACCGGTCACGGTGCTGATGTACCGGGCCCAGCAGGGCGCGGCGGATCCGGCGGATATCTACCTGCCGATGTTGATGGCGACCACCGCCTCTACCTTTATCGGGGTCTGGTTTACCGCCCGGTTGCAGAAGATACGCCTGCTGGACCCGGTGATCATGGCGGCAGCGGGCCTCTGGCTTCTGTTGCTGTTCGCCCTCGGCGCGCTGGCCTGGATGCTGCCCACCGAAGCGGCGGCCACGCTGTCCAGCAGTATCGGTAACGGCATCCTGCTGGCGGTGGTGGCGCTGTTCCTGATTCTTGCCCATCGGGCAAAGCTGGACGCCTACAGCACCTTTATCGAAGGCGCCAAGGAGGGCTTTCATCTCGCTGTGAAGTTGATTCCCTTCCTGGTGGCCATGCTCGTGGCCATCGCTGTGCTGCGCGAGGGCGGGGTGCTGGACCTGCTGTTGAACGGCATTCGCGTTGTCGCAGTGTGGGCGGGTTTCGACACCCGTTTTGTCGATGCCTTGCCAGTGGCGATGCTCAAGCCCCTGTCAGGCAGCGGCGCGCGCGCCATGATGCTGGAGGTGATGCAAACCCACGGGGTGGACTCCCTGGCCGGGCGCATGGCCGCCATCATGCAGGGCAGCACCGAAACCACCTTTTATGTATTGGCGGTGTATTTCGGCAGTGTCGGCGTGGTCAAGCTGCGTTATGCGCTGCTGTGCGGCATTGTCGCCGACATGGCGGGCCTGTTGACGGCGATATTTGTCACCTACCTGTTTTTCGGATAACGTGGGCATGCGCGCCAACATTTAAACAGGGAAATATACATAAAAGCCAATCTGATCGCAAAACGGCTGCGCAGCAAATCATTGCCTTTGGCCGACTATTCTGGGTAACATTAATCTAGCATAAAAACACAATCATAGACCATTTATCAAGGAGTGAATAATGGCGTCCCAAAAAATAAACTTTTATTTAATTTTTATTTTAACGACAACTCTTTCTCTTTTGGCGTCAGTCGCACCAGCCTCTAATAATCGATGCGAAGCTCTCGATATCTTCTTTGATAACTTAGTACATGCAATAATTTCATCTGATTTGAGAAAAGGCATCAAGGTTCAGCTCTGCAGTAGAACAGCCAGTTCCAATCGTCATTTAGAGAGAGAAAGACCCGAAAAAGCGAAGAAGGAGCTTGAGAAGCTAATAGAAGCACTTGAGAATCCTTCAATCAATGATGCGCATGCTCAGCAGCTCGATCTGATAAGAACTGAAGCAACCTTTTTGATCTCCAGCATTCAGGGCAGTGATGATTATGCAAAAAATCGTACCATCTCAGGGCGAGTTGCATACTTCCTCCATGAGCAAGCAGCTGCCAATTCAATCGTAACCCTGTTTTTCCCAGAGAGCGATGTCACGCGCACTACAATAACTGACAACAATGGATATTTTTACTTCGACAACCTAGAAAACGCAGGAATATTCCTTATATATGCTACAGACGAATCCGGCGCTAGCGGCAGTGGCAGCAGCTCTTTGGCTGACCGGGACAGCATAACGCTCAATCTTTTTCTAGATTATCCAGGCGAAGGCTCTATTAGCGGGATTGTATCGTCTAACTATGATAGAGAAAGCGGTGTTGGTTTTATACTGAGCATTGTATATCCGGACACAGGCCGAACAGCAGCAACTCTTTCTGGGACTCAAGGAAACTATAGTTTTGATGCTCTCCCCGTCGAGGGCACTGTAATAGTAACGGCATTTGATAGCATTAATGGCTTTGCAGCAAGTATGTCTGATGCCTTGACTTCATGGGAGCCTTCAATAGCCATCGACTTGGATATAGAAGCACCAGAAATAGTACACACAGAAATTTTCAATGCTGGCTTCTCTGAGGGGCTCGACGGATGGAGCACCGAAGGACAGGCTTTGATTATTGATAGGGATGTATATTTTACCAACAACTAAAAGGGACTTTTCATGGCCGTTGTATTGCGCAAAAAATCAATATTAAATTTTTATTTATTTTTTATCATAATGGCGGGAGTCACACATGCTTCGGAATGCCCTGCTACTGACGCCGCCCTCATAAGCAATGCCGGAAACGAGCGTTTTTTTGGTTCGCTCTCTCAGAGTTTTATAATTCCTCCAGGATACGAAACAATATCTGGAAGATTAAAGTTTCTTTCTAATGAGTGGCCAAGATGGTATGGATCGGAGTTCAATGACACCTATTTGGCAAGATTCTCTGCTCCGGGGAAAGTTTCTATTTTGGCAAGCGGCAACGTTAATAGCTCCGAATGGGTGGAAAGCTCTTTAGGCTACAATGGCGAAACACCAGAAATAAATTATAACCTTGACGTTTCTGGCGCGGTGGGAAAGGTGGCCACTCTGTATTATGAAGTTAGAGACGTTGGCGACTCATCTATCGCATCTGCACTAGCCATAGATGGCGTCAAGGTAATCCGTACCCATCAGTATGTTTCTGGGGAAGGTGGTGCTTTTTCTCGCCCAGGGATAATCAGCGGCCTGTATGGCCAAGCAGTAAAAATAACATTTAAGAACGTGAATGTAGTTGGCACAACAATAAGCGTCAAAGATAATAGTCCGTTTGGCGAAACCAAGCAACTTATACTGGCGCCTCAGCAAGAAGCAACATTCCTTTTTACCCGTGGAGGAAGCGAGCCAATGAATTGGTCATTCAATGTGTCGACTCTCTCCGATGCTTTTTTGGTTGATTACAAAGTGGAGTCTACTTGGGTAGATGGGATGCCAAATAATCCATGCTATTGAGGAAAAAAAATGAGAGGTGTAGCTTTACTTTTCTTCGCTTTAGCTTCTGTCCTTGCCTTTCAAGGCACGTTTGCCAGTGAAGCAATTCATGACCGCAATGAAGATGGTATGGAGTTGCGTATGATGAGGAATGACATCCATGATGTATATATCGAAAAGGGAACTGTGTGGCTTAAACTAACACCTTCTGCAGCCTCAGAGTTTGAGCAATTGACCCATCAAAGGTTGGGAAAATCATTGGATGTGTATGTTGACGGCATTCATGCTACAACTTTTGATGTCCAAGCAGTGATCACCTCTGGCACCCTAGAGATCCGCTCACCTCCCGAGGCGCTGCTTGAAAAGCTACAAAACCGCTAGCGAGCGGATGATATCAATCTGAAAGTCAGGTTGAGGCGCGGCGTGGTGACCCGTGCGCGGCGGGGCAGGGCGTGTTCCCACTGGCGCTGCATGGCCGGGGGCATGAGGATCAGCTGGTCATGGGCCAGGGCAATGCGGTCCTCGATACGGCTTTGCCCCTTGCGCCGCAGGGTGAAATCACGGGTCGCACCAAGCGAGTAGGAGGCGATCCAGGGGCTCGGCCCCAGCTCCGGTTCGTCGTCGGCATGCCAGCCCATGGTGTCTGCGCCGGTGCGGTACAGATTGGCAAGTACACTGTTATAAGCATGCCCAGTCACGGTCTCCAGCAGACGGCGCAATCCTGCCAGTTCCGGGGACCAGGGTTGTGGCGGCAAGGGCAGGCCGGAATAGGCATAGTCGGCATCGGGATCGCCGTGCCAGCTTTGCAGGCGCGGCACCGGCCCGGTGCGGCCGTAGATCGTCACCTCAGGCTGTGACCAGGGCAGCGAAACCAGCAGTGTTTCCATCAGGGCGTCCGCCCGGCTGGCCCCGAGCAATGCGGGCCAGACGCGCAGGCCCGGGGTCCCGGGCAGCGGCCGCAACAGCGGCGTGTTCGCAGAGGTATTTGCGGAGCCCTTTGCAGAGAACAGGTCGCCGGTCATGGCGGCTCAGCCTTGCAGCGCCCAGCGCTCCCCGGCGTCACGGTGCGCACGGCCGTCCTGTTCGAGCTTGATCAGGTGCGCCATCAGCGACAGGGTGGCCACCCCATGCAGAAAGACCGGCACGTCATCATAGACCGTGCTGACCAGGTCACTGGCCGTGCTGTCAGGGTGCTGGGTCAAC
>ERZ869909.1447-NODE-1447-length-19240-cov-33.702865_pt1 | contig 19240 bp, 15 predicted proteins | sample MGYA00520892_ERZ869909 | MGnify/ENA primary metagenome ERZ869909 (study PRJEB32215, sample SAMEA104723947) | bioreactor metagenome | biome: bioreactor; feature: anaerobic bioreactor; material: water | place: China | collected 2015-03-12 ...
TAATTTTAAAGCAAAATTATCCTAGGAGAACATAAACTATTTACGTTTTACTGGTATAATTACGGGGAATCATAAAAGAAGTGTTACTTAAAGAAGTTCATCATCGTGTGAAAAATAATCTACAGGTTATTTCAAGCATTCTGAATTTACAGTCTTCTTATGTAACAGATGAATCGACAAAAACGATACTTAAAGAATCGCAAAACAGAATAAAGTCAATGTCATTTATTCATGAAAACCTGTATCAGAAAGATAAGTTTTCATCTATAGATTTTTCTGACTATATTTTTAATTTATCGAATAATTTAGTACATTCATATCATATTTTTGATAACTTAGTAGAAATTAAATATGAAATGGATAGTGTTAATCTAAGTTTAGATCAAGCTATTCCATGTGGTTTAATTGTTAATGAGCTTGTTTCAAACGCACTTAAATACGCTTTTCCAAATAGAGAAAAAGGAGAACTTACTATTAGGCTTAAGTCTGAAAACAAGCAAATTGAATTAATGATAGGGGATAATGGAATAGGTTTGCCAAAAGATTTTGATATTCAAAACTCTGAAACACTGGGTTTACAATTAGTCTTAACACTAATTGATCAGTTGGATGCTCGTGTTGATATTCAGAGAGATGGGGGTACAAAATATTTCATTACCTTTGAACTTTTAAAAGCGTAAGGTTATGCCAAAAACAAATGTGCTAGTTGTAGAGGATGAATCAATTGTATCGAAAGATATTCAATATAGTTTGAAAAAGCTGGGATACAATGTGGTTGGAGCCGCGGCAACGGGAGATAAAGCGTTAGAAATAGCAAGAAGCGAAAAGCCAGACATCATTTTGATGGATATTATGCTTAAAGGAGAAATGAACGGTATTGAAACGGCTGAAATTATGAAATCAGAGCTGGCTATACCGGTTATTTTTTTAACGGCATACGCTGATGATTCGACGCTTTCTAAAGCAAAAGTTACTGAACCTTATGGGTATATTATTAAACCATTTAAGGAAGTAGATTTGCACACGACAATTGAAATGGCGTTGTACAAACACAACAAAAACAAAGAAGTTGAAAAAGAACGTGATTTGTTATACTCAATTGTAGAAAACAAAGAGAGCAAAGACTTTATTTTTGTTAAATCAAACAGTAGACTTGTTAAACTCAACACAAAAGATGTATATTATGTGGAGGCGTTGAAAGATTATGTGGTGATTAATACGCTTGACAGCAGGTATACGATTCATTCAACTATGAAAGATATTGAACGAAAATTACCGTCCGACCAATTTACGCGTGTTCACCGTTCTTATATAGTTAGATTAGATAAAATTTCATCCATCGAATACCCAAACCTTCATTTAGAAAAAGACAAAAAAATTATACCAATTGGTGGATCTTATAGAGACGACTTAGTGAATAAGATTAATTTGGTTTAATCACGTATTCAAATGATATTGTTCAAACCATTTTTAGTTAAACTAAGAATGGTTTTTTCATTTAGAAAGTTAACAATTTTCTTTACTTTTGTATTAATTTATAAAACACAAAATCATGTCTACTACTCTAATAGGGTCAGAAATTAGCGAAGTGTTATCCATTCTAGGGATTAATCAAATTAATAAAGGTGCTTCAACAGGATCATATTGGTTCAATACGCGTTCTGAAAAAATTGAATCTTATTCACCTGCTGACGGGCAATTAATTGCTACAGTTAATGGGGCTTCTGAAAGTGATTATGAAGCAACAATAATGAAAGCTCAAGAGGCTTTTTTAGAATGGCGCATGGTTCCCGCACCAAAAAGAGGAGAGGTTGTTCGTCAACTTGGTGAAAAACTGAGAGAATATAAAGAACCACTCGGAAAACTCGTTTCGTATGAAATGGGGAAATCACTACAAGAAGGTCTTGGAGAGGTTCAAGAAATGATAGACATTTGTGATTTTGCTGTAGGTTTATCACGCCAACTACATGGTTTAACCATGCACTCAGAAAGATTTGGTCATAGAATGTATGAGCAATATCATCCGCTTGGAATAGTAGGAATTATTTCGGCATTCAATTTTCCTGTAGCTGTATGGAATTGGAATACTGCACTTGCATGGGTATGCGGAGATGTGTGTGTGTGGAAACCATCTGAAAAAACTCCATTGACAGCGATTGCATGTCAAAAAATTACGGCAGAAGTTTTTACGGCAAATGATGTACCCGAAGGAGTGTCGTGCGTTGTAATAGGTGGACCAGAGATTGGTAAGCTAATGGCTTCGGATAAGCGAATTCCACTTGTTTCAGCGACAGGATCAACGCGTATGGGTAAATCGGTTGGCGCAACAGTTGGCGAGCGATTAGGAAGGTCGTTATTGGAGTTGGGTGGTAACAATGCGATTATCATAGCCCCAGATGCAGATTTGAAAATTGTAGTTCCTGGTGCTGTTTTTGGAGCTGTAGGAACGGCAGGTCAACGCTGTACATCAACGCGTCGTTTAATTATTCACGAAAGCGTTTACGATAAGGTTCGTGATGCGCTAGTTGGAGCTTATAAACAATTGAAAATTGGAAACCCATTGGATCAAACAAATCACGTTGGACCATTGATTGATAAAGCAGCGGTACAAATGTATTTGGACGCACTGGATAAAGCAAAAAAAGAAGGTGCTAACATTCTTGTACCAGGACAGGTGCTTTCAGGCGAAGGATATGAATCCGGTTGCTATGTGCGACCAGCGATTGTAGAGGCTGAAAATCATTTTGAAATTGTGCAACACGAAACATTTGCGCCAATACTTTACTTAATGAAGTATTCGGGTGGAGTTGAAAATGCCATTGCGCTTCAAAATGGGGTGCCACAAGGACTTTCTTCTGCTATTATGACAAACAATTTGAAAGATGCCGAAAAATTCCTTTCAGCTGCAGGTTCGGATTGTGGTATTGCGAACGTAAACATCGGCACTTCTGGAGCTGAAATCGGTGGTGCTTTTGGTGGTGAAAAAGAAACTGGTGGAGGACGTGAGTCTGGTTCAGACGCATGGAAAATATATATGAGAAGACAAACAAACACAATCAACTATACAGATGAATTGCCACTAGCGCAAGGAATTAAGTTTGATTTGTAGATAGTAATATACGTGGATTTATTAAGACCTGTTTCTTTTGAGACGGGTCTTTTTTTATCAATAAATATGACTAAAAGAGAAATCAACAACAGATAACTCATAACTCCTTTACGAGGGAGTTTAAAAATTATGTACCTTTACCACATAAATAATTTGAAACTATGGGATGTGCGAGTTGCTCCAATTCAGGAGGAGTTCCGCGCGGTTGTAAAAGCAACGGTACTTGTAGTTCAGGTGGATGTAATAAACTTGGTGTGTTCGATTGGTTAGCTAACATGACGCTTCCAGAAGGACAAAGCCAGTTCGATATAGTTGAGGTTCGCTTCAAAAATAGCCGAAAGGCATTTTTTAGAAATACACACAACCTAGCTCTTCAAGCAGGAGATGCTGTTGTGGTAGAAGGAAGCCCCGGACATGATGTCGGAGTAGTATCAATAGTTGGAGAGTTGGTACGCATTCAGTTGAAGAAAAAAGCACCGGGTTTTAAACCGCACGAAGCCAGAAAAATATATAGAAAAGCGACAGAACAAGATCTTGAGCTTTGGAAAGAAGCGCGTGATATGGAATTTGATACCATGCACAACGCTCGAAAAATTGCAGGAAAATTGCAGTTGGATATGAAAATATCTGATGTTGAATTTCAAGGAGATAAATCCAAGGCAACGTTTTATTACACTGCAGAACAACGAGTTGATTTTAGGCAACTCATTAAAGACCTGGCTGAAACATGTAAAGTCCGAATTGAAATGCGTCAAATTGGAGCAAGACAAGAGGCTGCCCGACTAGGTGGAATAGGGTCTTGTGGAAGAGAACTGTGTTGTTCAACCTGGTTAACAGACTTTAGGTCTGTATCAACAAGTGCTGCACGCTATCAACAACTTTCGCTTAACCCTCAAAAATTAGCTGGGCAGTGTGGTAAGTTGAAATGTTGTTTGAATTACGAATTGGATATGTACCTTGAAGCTATCAAGGATTTTCCGTCGACGGAAATTAAATTACATACTGAAAAAGGAACAGCGTTTCATATCAAAACAGATGTGTTTAAACGTATTTTATGGTATATTCATGAAACACAAGAACCTGGTGCATCTGGTTTAATTCCGCTCTCGCCTGAACGTGTAAGTGAAATCATAGAGCAGAATAAAAACGGCAAAAAACCATTAGACCTTAAAGAATTTAAGGAAGAGGTTGTTGTAGCTATACCCGATTATACAAATGTGGTTGGACAAGATAGTTTGGACCGATTTGACAACACATTTAAAAAGAAAAAGAAGAAAAAGAAGAAGAAACCGGGCAATAGAGTAGAAGGTCAGGTTCAACAAACGACCTCTCCACAAGGCGGAGCAGTTGTTAAAAAAATTACGGTGGACAAACAACCTGCTAAACAGGGTGGACAAATAAAACCGAATGTTCAAAAAACCAGTAGTGATGCAGGAGTGATGGACAAACCGGTTCAACCAACGGCTAACAAGAAACGTAGAAATAATCGTAATCGTAAACCAAATCAAGACAATAGAGGTGAACAGACGAATTAGTATATTGTTAATGACTTTGCTTGTTGTTGTTTCATGTGGACCAAACCCACTGTATGAAAACACGTATGATTTTGAAGACCATGCGTGGGGCGCAGGAGAATCACCATCGTTTGAATTTGAAAGCAAAGACACGTCTACAGCGTTTAATTTTATTGTCACGCTTCGTACAACAACGGATTATGAATACAGTAATCTTTGGGTCTTTATGTACACTAAAAACCCAAGTGGAGATCAACGTAAAGACACGTTGAATTTTCCATTAGCAGATCCAAGTGGAAAATGGATTGGGAAGAAAACAGGGTCGGTTATTGAACACGAAATGTTAATAGGTTGGAATAAAAAATTTCCCCAAAAAGGTGATTATCAGATTCGATTTGAGCAAGCGATACCCGATCCTGAAGTAAATCATGTAATGGATTTGAGTCTGAGAATTGTTCCGACAGAAAAAAGCGTTAACCAATAGTTGTTGTTATGACAGAGCAAGAAGTATTATCCAAAATGAATGAGCTGAAAGCAAAGCTTACAGGTAATATTTTTGAGGATGGAGAAATTATGCAAGAAATCTATGAACTCAAAAAAATATTAAAACCTGAAATTGAAACTAATCCAGAATTAGACGATTTTGATGATGAAGGTTGTTTGTATTGCGGAAGCTAATCAACCAAGTCCAGTTCAATATAAAATGTTGTTCCTTCACTAGAGCTTTCGAAGTAAATAGAACCTTTATGGGATTCTATTATTTGTTTTACCATGGCGAGCCCTAGTCCCATTCCAGTTGATTTTGTAGTAAAGTTAGGTGCAAATATTTTTTCTTTCATGTCACTTGGAATTCCTGAACCATTATCCTGAATCGCAATAGTTACTTTACCATTGTGTGTGTGCACGCGAATTTCAATATGCCCATGTTGCCCCTCTGGTATAGACTGCGCTGCATTTTTAACTAAATTGTTAAACAATCGAATCATTAAGTCTTTATCTGCAAAAACAACAATTTCTTCTTGGTCAAAAACGGTTACAATTTGCGTATTAAGGGTCTCGCTAAATGTTTCCGCAACACTTCGAATAATGGCATTAATGTTAATTTTTTCCTCTTTCGGTTTAGGAAGCTTTGCAAAATTTGAAAATTCATTGGCGATTACAGTCAAGGCATCAATTTGTTCAATAATTGATTGTGCGACATGGTTTAAACGCTCTTGTGAATCGGGATCACTAGGGTCAAAAGAACGTTGAAGATGTTGTAAACGAAGCTTCATTGGTGTTAACGGGTTTTTGATTTCGTGCGCCACCTGTTTAGCCATTTCACGCCACGCCACTTCGCGTTCAGTTTTTGCCAAGAGCACGGTATTCTCTTGAAGCTCGTTCAATTTTTTGTTGTACTCTTCAACCAAGGCCCCAATTTCATCATTTCCACGATAAGAAATGGGTGTATTTGCTTTTCCAAGTTTAAGTTCTGCTAAGCTATTTTGTATAAGCTTTAAAGGTTCTGTAATTCGGTTTGTTACAAATACAGCCACTACTATGCTTAAAGCTAACAACAGCACAAAAATATTGATAATGGCAGATAAAAACCCCGCTATTTCATTTTCAAATTCATTTTGTTTAGCAAAATAGGGTAGGTTAATATAGGCAATTACCTCATCGTAATTATTTTGTAACGGAATATAAGCAGACAAATAGTTTAATAAACCAATGGTTTCTTCGTGAATGTAGACACTTTTCTTTTTAAAACTAATGTTACGGTATGCTCGGGGGTTAATTTGCTCCGAAATCAACCCTAAGTTATATATTTCGGGACGAGAGGAAGCTAACAACCCGCCGTTCAAATCATATAAATTAATGTCAGTCATGAAAACGGTCGAGAATTTTTGAAGTAAGTATTCTAGATAATTACCCATTTTTGCTCGTTTGATATGCGTTTCATAGCCCAGTTTTTGAATGAGCTCCATGTTTACTGAACTCAATTTTTCGCGAATCAAACCTTCTCGATATTCATTATACTGTTCTTTGACAAACGAACCTGTTCCGATACTTAAGAATAAAAGCGAAAAAAACACCAATGCGATAAGCATTAACTGTATTTTAAATGCTAATTTGATACGGCTCCAATCAGGAATAAGTTTGCCAGAAAACAAGAGAGACAATAACAGCAAAAACCCGAAAATGGAAAACAACAGTGAAAAGGAAGTCAGCTTTTCTTGAAAACTAATTGCGCCTTTGCTTAACACCAACGTGCGATTGTAGTCACCGTTTAGAATATAGTGATCTGTACGTCGAGTCTTCAAAAACCCTTCGTTGGAGTTAAAGTCTGAAAGAAGTGCGGATGTGGTTAGGGGATAATTATAAGCCCCAAATCGTGACACTAGTTTGCCATCAATGTATTTTCCCATTGAGTATTCTTCTAATGGAAAAAACACTTTTGATTCCTCACTCAACAATAGTCTAGGAAATCCGATTTCTTGTGGAATAGTTTTGGATTTAAGGGTACAGAAAAGATATCCAATTAAACTGTTATCAGCCGAAAGGATTGGTTGCTTCACGATATAACTTAATTTATAAGTATAATCTGTGACATAGTAAATGTGTGAGCTTATATCGGATACTTCTGCATGTTTACGGATGACATCGTCGTAGCGTGAAAAACTGTTTTCTTGTAAAACGGCATATGATCCAACAGGGATAGAATCTGGTGTAAAGAGAAAGAAATCAACTTCAAATCGATTCCAGTAATTGGTAAAAAAGCGCTTTTCCAAACTCTTTTTCAAGTCTGAAACAATTACATTGTCTGGGTTTTCAAACGCATCCACTAAAAGGGGATGTTTACTTAAAACAGGCGAAAGCTGACTGTATTCAATCTCGGTATTGAGGTCTTTATCCGAAATTAATTTTTTGGCATATACTTCTCTTTTTTCTTTCTCTTTTACTTCCAGTGTGGTATATAATTGGATAGAGGTATGTCCCGCAAAAAGTATCAGTAAAACGATCGCCTGTGTAAAGTTAATGCGTTGTTTTTTCCATGGTTGTATTAGCATTAGCACGCCGCTAAGAATTAAAGGAAGGATGGTTACCACGAAGAAAAGTTGACCGAGAACTAATTCAAACACAAAGTAACATAAGCCACCCATAAACCAAATGACACCCATAATTGAAGGCTTGAATCCCGATTTAGAAAAAACTTGAAGCAATAGCGAAGACAAAATAAAGTAACCCCATAACGCAAGCCCAAATACCACAATGAAAACAAATGAATAGACATTCAAATCCATAAATTGATGAAAAGCCAAAGGAATGTCTGAATCACGAACGAGTTGGTAAGATGTATTTGAAAACACAAAACTTAATGCAAAAAAGCAGAGAAAGGCGAATAATCCAATTGATTTTCGTTGCAATTGATTAAAAACGGTGATGTCTAAACGCCACTTTTTTTGAATGGTCAATACAATAGCCAAAAACAACAACACATTGAGTACATAATCTCCCAACGTCGGAAGCCATACACTTGAAGCAAAAACTTGTGGATTGAATAATTCGAAATCTTCAAATACAACTAACCAATTTTGCTGGATTGATATCCAACGCAACAATACAAGGACAATAATACTTAGTAACGAGATGGACCAAGTGATGGTGTTTTTTGGCCAATACGAGTAGTTGAGCACGCTTATCAACAACAAAAACACTCCGAGCACAAAAAGACCAAATACGGCTAATTGTATGTTTTCTGATTTGGGTAATTCTTGAATTTCACTTAGCGAAAACAAGAATGTTCCCTTGGAGGAATGAATGTCGTATTTATCAGGTATTTGTCGTATTTCAGCATGAAGGGGAAACTCAAAATCGGGTGCAAATCGATTTATGAGGCTTTCATTTTGATAGGGGAATTCATTTTTTATCAAAAACAACCCCACAATGGTTAGACTTCCCTTAACGCGTTGATCTATAAAATACCAACCGTTTTCTAGTAACACAACCGTTTTGGGAGTTAGACTAAGTTCTTTGAAGCGAATTGGCGCATGATTAGATGTCCAATATAGCAAGGTGTCGTGTGAAAAAATGTAATAATTAAATTCAGAGCGTCTAAATTGACGTGTTTTGTCCCAAGAAGAAGCTAACGAATCGTTTTCGGATATTGTAGAGGCAAATTGATCCAACGAAGTAGAGAGACTTTGTTCCTTATGAGAAAAAAGTTTTTGAAACCGATCGTATTCTTGATCGATAGACGGACTAAAGAAGTTACTAAATACCAAATAAGCCAGTACCAATGTGATGCCGGCGAATAAGAAAGATTTGTATTTTAGTAAGTTTGACCACATATCAAAACAGCTTATGTTTTCGCTAATAAACTTACCATTGATGGGTGAGATTCGATAAGTTGAATCGATTCTTCAACCATTTCGTGGAGTGATTTGTCATTCATAACCACATAAGTAGCTTCTTTTTTGTAAGGCTCTATGTAGTTTTCATAACAAGGTAGCACATGTTGTTCCCATTGGTACATAATAGCTTCCTTCGAATACCCTCGAGCAATCATATCGCGTTCTATTCGCCGTTCGAGTTGCATTTTTTCACATACATCTACATAAATTGAAATATCTAACAATTCAGCAATTTCACGGTAATGCATTACAAATAAACCCTCGATGAGAATCAATTTGGATGGCGCTATATGAATGGTGCGCGAAGAGGCGACATGATTAAATGTATATTCAGGAATTTCAATAGATTGACCGCTTAGTAGTTGATCCAAATCTGCTCGAATTTGATTGCGGTCTAACGCTGTGGGCAAATCAAAATTTACTTTTCCATTTTCATCTTTCGCTTGAAGTTCAATGGGTAAATAATAATTGTCCAACGAAACAGCCGCGGGTTTCAGTTTGGCAAAATGAGATTGAATACCGTTTAAAACACTTGTTTTTCCAGAACCACTTCCGCCACAAATCCCTATTATTATACTATTTTTTTTCAAAAACGAGAGGTGTTAATTTATCTTCAAAAACGAGAGGTGACGCAGTATACCAAAGCTGATTAAAGAGATAATTAAAGTTTAAATCTACCGAATTTTTAAATAGATTGGAAATATTGTTGCCAAGTAGCTTATCATCTACAACATGCTGTTGTATTATTTTTCCTGCAAAATCTACAATCACTCCTTTTGTTTCGATATCGGATTTTGTGACCACAACAAGGTGGTCTTTTAACACCGAAACACCCATGGCGTATTCGGGACTTTTTTTAGTCTGAACAATATAATCTTTTAGTAATATAGACGCTTTTAGGTCATCGTACTTCCAAACCCATAATCCGGATGCTTTTCGTCCGATCAAGAACCAGTCGTCATTAAAAAACAACAATTGACCTTTGGCGCTATGTGGGTTTCCTTTGTTGTAAAAACTGCCACTTGGGAAAATAGAAAAGCGTTCTGAAATAAGAATTTCACTATCTGGAGTTACTAAAAAACGCGAACCCGTAAACACGCCTTTTTTGTCAAAAATTAAGATGTCAAATCCTGCTTTATTATCTTTTCGAGTATGGTGAACAAAATAGTTTTCATTCTCTTTACTGCCAGCAAAATAGACTAAGGATTTTTCACCTTTTTCTATCGCGTCAAATCCAAATACACCTGGAATTTCAGCTACAAATGTTTTGAGACTGTAATGATTTAAGAATACAAGCACATCTTGATACACCTTATTTTTTCGGTCTTTCAGCCTAAACTGAAAAATTAAATCATCTGTCGCACTCACAATATCAATCAATTCACACGAGCTGTAAGGTATGTTGGTTACCGTTCTAAAAATGGGTGGAAAATTTATTGACCCTTTTCGAATGTATCCGCTTAAATTGGTTTGATTGTAGTATATTTTTCCATCATCGGGTTGGAGCTGATCCAAAAAATAGATGTAGTTTGAATATTCGGAAAGTATTGGTTTAGGTGATGTTACTTGAGGCATATATTGCTCTTGCCATTTCAGCTCCCCAGCTTCATTGATAAAGGTAACTTCTTGTTGTAGGGTATTTCCTCTATGGTCTTTACCAAAAATCAACACGCCTTTATTGGGCCATTCAATTAACTCGTAATAGGGCATTTTTTTTGGGGTGAGAATTATGTCTTGTCCAATTGTCAGGAACGAACAAAATAGGATAATAGGTGTTAAAAAATTTTGTTTTTTCATGGTTTTATAGAATAATTGACCGAAATTAGGCATTTAAAACATGTAGTACAACTCAAAACGATGTAATTATGCGTAAATTATTAATGGTTATTTTAATTCTGGTTTGCTCTACTTCTGCATTTACTCAAGCAGAAATCGTACCAATTGCTATTGGAAGTGAATTGCCCCAAAGTGATTTAAAAGTGAATTTAATTGATGGACGCGTGACCTCATTAGCTGAGTTAAAGGCAGAGAATGGAATAATTGTAATTTTTTCATCCATCACATGTCCTTTTGTAGTGGGTGGAGATAATTATCCTGGTTGGGAAAAAGAGTATAATGCGTTGTATACATTAGCTCAAGAAAATGGTGTAATGCTGGTATTGGTTAACGCTAATGAAGCAAAAAGAGAAGATGGTGAAAGTGTAGCTGATTTAGTTAAACGAGCAAAAGATCAAGCGTATTTAATGCCTACTATAGTTGATGAAGAAAGTAAAATAGCCAATGCATTTGGTGCAAAAACAACACCTCATGTGTTTTATTTTGATGGCGCAAGGACTTTGGTATATGAAGGATCTATCGACAATGCGTGGGATGCGAAACGCAAAGCGGACGAAACATATCTCTCCAATGCCATTAAAGCTGCTGCACAAGGAAACTCAATTGAACCTTCAAAAACTCCTGCTAAAGGGTGTAGTGTAAAACGAAAATAACGACCGCGTTAAAATAATTAGGTATTCATGTATACAATCAGTCGTCATATATTAGTTGCTGTCTTAATAGGTTTTTTCCCTTTTGCTTTTGGGCAACAAGGTGATGGCGGCAATCCTAATGGATTAAAACTATTTGCTACGGAGCTGTATGAACTACAACCACATGTTTTTGAAGAACCTGATGTGGAATTGCTTCGGTCAGAAGATGAACAAATTGATGGTAAAGGCATTGCCCCTTGGCGATTTGGGTTTAATCATACTGTTTCATTGAGTACACTAAATTCTGGAACATGGATTGAACTACCTAATGGGGATGAATTATGGTTGTTGAAATTAAATTGTGTACAGGCAAAAACGGTTAATTTAACGTTTCATAAAACCATCATTCCAGATGGAAATGAATTGTATGTGTACAATGAAGAAAAATCGTGGATACTGGGAAAATTTACAGCGTATCATCTGTATGAGGGAATGCTGGGCACAGAGCTTTTACCGGGCAATTCGGTAATAGTAGAATATTATGTGCCTAAGCAAAATAAAGCCAATAAAGGACACATTGAAATTTCAACAGTTACGCACGGTTATCGAACAGCGGCGGAGTTTCAATTAAAAGCTTTTGGTGATGCTGGCGCTTGTAATATGAATGTTAACTGCCCAGATGGAGCGGTTTGGACAAATCAACGAAACAGTGTGGTGATGCTCGTATCAGGTAGCAATGGATTTTGCACAGGAGCGTTAATCAATAATACGCTCAATGATGGAAAACCTTATATATTGACAGCGAACCACTGTTACAGTAACCCTGCTTCTTGGGTATTTCGATTTAATTGGCAGGCAGAATCGTGTGCAAATCCAGTTAGTTCACCTACGTTTGAATCCTTATCAGGAGCTGTGTTAAGAGCACGCCGAACGCCCTCAGATATGTGTTTGGTTGAAATTACAGGTGGGTTGGTTGACAATACTGTTCCCGAATCATATAATCCATTTTTTGCTGGGTGGAACAGAAGTAACACGCCCCCAACGGCTACAATTGGAATTCATCATCCAAGAGGAGACATAAAGAAAATTTCATTCGATGATAATCCTGCTGTGGCTGTGCAAGAAATGGGATCTACTGAACCCGAGAGTAGTTGGCAAGTAGTTTGGGACAGAAACACCACTACGGAACAAGCTTCTTCTGGCTCACCCTTGTTTGACCAAAATGGACGAATTATCGGGCAATTATGGGGAGGGCAAGCTTCATGTACCAACTTAACCGCACCAGATTTTTATGGGAGAATACACAACTCTTGGGAACCTGTTGGGAGCACTGAAACTAACCAATTGAAACACTGGTTAGACCCAACTAATTCTGGAGTAGAAGCGATAGATGGATTAGATCTTGGTGTTCCTCCTTTAGATTTAGATGGGGCGTTGAGTCAGCCAAAGGGAGCTTCGGGAACGGTATGTGGTTCGCAAATCACACCTAGTGTTACACTAATTAACTTAGGCTTAGATGTCATTACAAGTGCTACAATTAGTTACCACATCAATGGCGGCCCCAATCAACAAATGAATTGGACAGGAAGCCTAAGTCGTTACCAGTCGGAAATAATTGAACTGGATGAGCAAACACTAACGGATGGTAGTTATACCTTTACTGCAGAAGTTACTACTGTGAATGGAGTGGCAGATGAAAACGCAGCAAATAACACTGTTTCTTCATCTTTCACAATTGTAACAGGAGGTGTGTTCATCGATTTGAAATTACAATTGGATTGTGATGGAAGCGAAAACTCATGGACGTTAACCGATAGTGAAGGCTTAATAATTGATCAAGGAGGCCCGTACACCAATAATTTTGCTAATCCACAGCTTATTTCTAAAGAATGGTGTGTGGTAAACGGCTGTTACGGATTTACAATCAACGATAGTTATGGTGATGGAATTTCTGCTCCAGGTTTTTGTTCTACTACGGGTTACATCGAAATCACCAATGAAGATGGGGAAATGCTTGCGGAGTTACCACAATCCGAAGCCAATTTTGGAAACAGCAAAACGTTGATTTTTTGTACAGATGGATCAAATAGCTCAGATAACGCAAACAACATAGGTCAATTTGAGCTTTATCCCAATCCTGTCACGGATTATTTGACAATTGAATTGCAATCGGTTGATGTTGAAATTGTGATTATCAATAGTGTCGGCCAGACTATATATCGTCAACAGGCTCAAGAAACGCTAATTTCGATACCCATGCACAACCAACCTTCGGGTATGTACTTTGTGAAGATTGGGAATCATATAACTAAGCTTTCTGTGATGAGGTAGTTGGTCGTAATATCAACTATTTTTCCTAATTTTCACCACAAATAATAACTATGGAAACAACAAACCCTGGGCGTTCGTTAGCTACTATTGTGCTTGTGTTTTTCTTTTGGGGCTTTGTGGCCGCCTCTAATACGGTGCTGATAGGACTGTTCAAAGATGGATTTGAATTAACACAGTTTCAAAGTCAGTTGGTTGATTGGGCATTTTACGCTGCTTACTTTAGTGGTTCGCTAGTTTATTTCTTGCTTTCTGTATTTTGGCGCGATCCATTGAATGCGTTGGGATATAAAAAAGGCTTAATCTTAGGTCTAATCATTTCTGCAATTGGTTCTCTCGGATTTATTCCTGCTGCGGACATACAATCTTATGGCTTGATGTTGGCGTCTTTGTTCGTAGTTGGTTTAGGCTTCTCGCTTCAACAAATTGTGGCGAATCCTTACGTCATTGCCTTGGGAAATCCTAAAACGGGGGCGCATCGCGTGAGTTTAGCTGGGGGAATCAATTCATTTGGTACGGCAATAGGTCCGTTGTTGGTGAGTTATGCCATTTTTGGTAATATAACGGGAGAAAATAAATTTGATTTGGGGATAGAAAGTGTTCAAACACCCTATTTGTATTTGGCCGTTGCGTTCGTGTTGGTTGCCGTTGTGTTAGCTCTTTCAAAATTACCTAAGGTAACGTCAACCGAAAAAATTGAAAAGGGTATTGGCGCACTTAAGTTTCCACAATTGCGTTGGGGAATGTTGGCCATTTTTGTATACGTAGGTGTTGAAGTGGCTATTCAGAGCAATTTACCGGAATTGATGAAACAACCTGAAATGCTTGGATTGACGAGCGACAATACGGTTCATTTTATCTCGTTGTATTGGGGAAGTTTGATGATAGGTAGATGGACAGGCGCAATTGCCGCATTCAATTTATCCAAACAAATTCGAAAAGTGTTGATGACTGTAGTGCCTATTGTAGCCTATTTAGTATTGTTGGGTGTAAATTATATAAAATTTAGTGCAATTAACGATTTAGAAAAAATGAACGAATTGTACAGTTATGCACCGTTTATTATAATTATGATTGTAGCGACTTACATTGGTCAAGAAAAACCTGCGCGCACCCTAATGGTTTACGGTATAATTGCGTTGTTGATGATGCTTGCGGGAATTTTTACAGAAGGAATCATATCGATTTATTTCTTTATCAGCGGAGGTCTTTTTTGTTCAATTATGTGGCCGTGTATTTTTTCATTATCCCTTGCCGGATTAGGAAAATATACCAATCAAGGATCTGCATTTTTGATTATGATGATTTTAGGAGGTGCAATAATACCTCCCATGCAAGGGGCATTAGCCGACTATACATCTATCCATAATTCATATTGGATTAGCGTGGTTTGTTTTGCAATTATTGTGTGGTATGGTGTTCGGGTAAAAAAACACTTGGCTCAACAAGGAATTAGCTACGAAGATTAATTTTGTTGAACTTATCGTAACGATAATTGTTATACTAACATTGGATTTGCTGTGTTTGGAGGGGTGAATAAATTGTGTGTATACAAGAAGAATTAAACAGGTAATTTTCATCAACTTCCCGTATCGGGGATGTTTGAAATGATACCTTGTTAAGGTCTTTTTCGGTTTAAAAACCACCCCATCTTATTCATAATTATTCTAAATAAAGCAATGCCTTGTTATTATTTTATATGTAAACTAAATTTGTCGCATTCATACTTATAATTATTAAGGATACCATGAGTAAATCTGTACTAATTAAGTCCTCATTAGCCAAAAAATACTGGATGGCATTGACAGGACTCTTTCTGTGTTTGTTTTTAGTTGGGCATTTAGCCGGAAACTTACAGCTTTTTATTTCGGGAGAAGCTGGTAAATTGCAGTTTAACGAGTATGCGCTCTTTATGACAACCAATCCGGCTGTCAAAATATTGAGCTATGTGACGTACTTGAGTATTTTGTTCCATGCAATAGATGGTATCTTATTGACCATTCAAAACAAAAAAGCACGTCCTACGGCGTACGCAATGAGTCAACCATCTGCAAACAGCTCTTTTGCTTCGCGCAACATGGCATTGTTAGGAACAATTATTCTTGTGTTTATCGCTACGCACATGGTTAATTTTTGGGCGAAAATGCATTTTGATGAATTGCCACTTCAAACAGTAACTATTGGTTCACCTGAAAATCAAACTACTCAAGAGTTATATATTACAACAACAGGGACATATCTTCCTGTTAATGGGGTAGAAATAAGAAATAACACGCAACTGTTTGATAAAACGTATGACATCAAAGTGGGTGAGGGATACAAAGATTTGCATAAAATTGTATTGGATTTCTTTAACCCACAAGTGAACGATATGGCATTACTATTTATGCTGATATATGTCATTTCGATGGCAGCTATGGCTTTTCACTTAGTACATGGTTTCCAAAGTGCATTCCAAAGTCTTGGGATGCGACACAAAAAGTACACGCCAATTATTCAAAAAATTGGATTCGCTTTTGCGATTATTGTACCGTTGGCTTTTGCGTCAATACCAGTTTATTTGTTTTTAACTCAACAATCTTAATTCATAACAGATATGAGTAATTTCGATTCAAAAATACCAGCAGGTTCCATTGATAGAAAATGGACCGATTATAAAAATAAAGTAGCACTTGTAAACCCCGCTAATAAACGTGCAATTGATGTGATTGTTATTGGTTCAGGATTAGCTGGAGCTTCGGCTGGAGCTTCTTTGGCTGAGATGGGTTATAGTGTTAAAGTATTCTGTTTTCAAGATTCTCCGCGTCGTGCGCACTCGATTGCAGCGCAAGGGGGTATCAACGCAGCTAAAAACTATAAAAATGATGGAGACTCTACGTTCCGTCTTTTTTACGATACGATTAAAGGTGGTGACTACCGTGCACGTGAAGCAAACGTTCACCGTTTGGCAGAAGTTAGTGCAAGTATCATCGACCAATGTGTGGCACAAGGTGTTCCTTTTGCACGTGAATACGGTGGATTGTTAGATAACCGTTCGTTTGGTGGTGTGCAAGTACAACGTACGTTTTATGCAGCAGGTCAAACGGGTCAACAGTTGTTGTTAGGAGCATATTCTGCGCTTTCGAAAGAAATAGCGAAAGGTACTATCCAAATGTATAACCGTCACGAGATGATGGACATTGTAAAAGTGGATGGTAAAGCTCGTGGAATTATCGCACGAAATCTAGTTAACGGAGAACTTGAGCGTCATTCTGCTCACGCGGTATTGCTTTGTTCAGGTGGATACGGAAACGTATTCTTCCTTTCAACAAACGCAATGGGAAGTAACGTAAGTGCTGCGTGGAAAGCATATAAAAAGGGTGCATTTTTCGGAAATCCTTGTTTTACACAAATTCACCCAACCTGTATTCCTGTTTCTGGTGATCATCAAAGTAAGTTGACATTGATGTCGGAGTCATTGCGTAACGATGGTCGAATTTGGGTACCCAAAAGCATTGAGGACGCACAAGCGATTCAACAAGGAAAGAAAAAAGCAAACGATATAGCAGAAGAAGATCGCGATTATTACTTGGAAAGACGTTATCCTGCATTTGGTAACCTTGTTCCTCGTGACGTAGCCTCTCGTGCGGCTAAAGAAAGATGTGATGCTGGATACGGTGTTAACCCAACTGGGCAAGCGGTATTCTTAGATTACGCAGCAGCAATTGAGCGTTACGGTAAAATTGAAGCTACAAAACGTTATATTATCAATGCGGATAAGGCAACGATTACGCAATTAGGTAAAGATGTGGTGAAAGAAAAGTATGGAAACTTGTTTGATATGTACATGCAAATCACAGGTGAAAATCCATACGAAACACCGATGAAAATTTATCCTGCCGTACACTATACGATGGGTGGACTTTGGGTAGATTACGAACTAATGACTACGGTGCCTGGTTTGTATGCACTTGGTGAAGCAAACTTTAGTGATCACGGAGCAAACCGATTGGGTGCTTCAGCATTGATGCAAGGTTTGGCTGATGGTTATTTCGTAATTCCTTACACAATTGGTTCATACCTTTCAAACGACATTCGTACAGGAAAAATTGCAACGGATACGCCAGAATTTGATGCAGCCGAAAAAGAAGTAAAAGAACGCATCGATAAGTTAATTAACTCGAAAGGAACAAAACCAGTTGACTATTTCCACAAAAAACTTGGAAAAGTAATGTGGGATAAATGTGGTATGGCACGAAACGAGCAAGGCTTGAAAGAAGCAATCGAAGAAATTCGTGCTATTCGTGCTGATTTTTGGGAAAATGTGCGTGTACCTGGTTCGGCAAACGACTTTAACCCTGAATTAGACAAGGCTGGTCGTGTAGCTGACTTCTTAGAATTAGGAGAATTAATGTGCTTTGATGCCTTGACACGAAACGAATCGTGTGGTGGACACTTCCGTGAAGAGTCACAAACGGAAGAAGGGGAAGCACTACGCGATGACGATAATTTTGCCTTTGTTTCTGCTTGGGAATTTGCCGGTGACGGTCAAGAACCTAAGTTAAACAAAGAAGACTTGGTATTCGAAAATGTGAAATTGGTTCAACGTAGTTATAAATAATTGCTGAATCACTAAAAAAACGAAGCTCATGAAATTAACATTAAAAATATGGCGTCAAAAAAACGCTAGTGATAAAGGAAAAATCGTTGATTACCCAATCGAAAATATTTCACCAGACATGTCTTTCTTGGAGATGTTGGATGTGTTGAATGACCAGCTGGTTGAAAAAGGTGATGAACCAATTGCATTTGACCACGACTGTCGTGAGGGAATTTGCGGTATGTGTTCATTGTACATCAACGGTCGTGCGCACGGTCCTCAAACAGGAGTTACGACTTGTCAATTGCACATGCGTTCATTTAACGACGGAGATACGATATACATTGAACCATGGAGAGCGAAAGGTTTTCCAGTAATCAAAGACTTGGTAGTTGACCGTACGGCTTTTGATCGCATTATCCAAGCAGGTGGATATATTTCGGTAAATACAGGAGCACCACAAGATGCTAACGCAATTCCAATTCCTAAAGCAGATGCAGACGATGCATTTGCCGCAGCGACGTGTATTGGTTGTGGAGCATGTGTAGCGACGTGTAAAAACGCTTCAGCAATGTTGTTCGTGTCTGCCAAAGTATCGCAATTGGCTTTATTGCCTCAAGGTCGTGTAGAGGCAGAACAACGTGTATTGAACATGGTTTCTAAAATGGACGAAGAAGGTTTTGGAAACTGTACAAACACAGGCGCATGTGAAGTGGAATGCCCAAAAGGGATATCGCTTACAAACATCGCTCGTATGAACCGCGAGTTCTTGAAAGCGTCTTTGGCTTCTGAAAAGTAAATATTTTATATAATTTCATATAAGCGAGGCTGTTTCGGTATACCGAAAC
>ERZ869909.1448-NODE-1448-length-19234-cov-20.364723_pt1 | contig 19234 bp, 27 predicted proteins | sample MGYA00520892_ERZ869909 | MGnify/ENA primary metagenome ERZ869909 (study PRJEB32215, sample SAMEA104723947) | bioreactor metagenome | biome: bioreactor; feature: anaerobic bioreactor; material: water | place: China | collected 2015-03-12 ...
TAACAAAAGCGTATGGAACAGACGCGATAGCTTGGTAGATTAATAGACAGGAGTCTGTTTTACCCAAGAAGCCCCCATTCAAATGATATGCATTAAGTGGTGGGAGTAGTTCACAAAACCATGGCATTAGATTAACCGATACATAAAGATATGATGATCCCACATTATCCAGCAAGATGGAAATACGATATTTTGCGTGTATTAGAAGTTTTTAGTGATTTAGATGTAGATTATGACCCGCGTATGAAAGATGCTTTAGAGCATTTAAAAAGCATGCTTAAAGCAGGTAAAATGCCTAAAGGACCAACCATACATGGTCTTACATATTTTCAACTAGAAAATGAGCGTTATGGACGTTTTAACACATATCGTATGCTTAAAGTATTGAAAGCATATGACAAAAGCTTATATCAAGACCTCTTAAGGAAGTGAAATCATGTTTAAAAAGAAAAAAACAGATACTTTAAATTTATATAATAAAAATCCTGAAACAAATGCTTATATGATTGAAGTATCGATTGAAGATTATGCAGAAATATTTAATGGGTGGGATGCATCACCTTTAAGAAGAAAAGATATCGAGCCTGAGCTGATTGATTATTTGGAACAAGCATCCACAGAAATACCGATGAAAGAAAATCTAGAGCTTGTCTTTTATTTGGACAAAAAAATGTTTGATCAAGATAAGGAACAAAAAAGCTTAACAGGGATTAAAAATAATTTTAAATTTATTATTTATCTCATTAATCAACAGCTTAATCTCAAATACCGACAAATGGCTACGTATATTATCTTAAGTATGTTATTTATTACAGGTGCCTATGTTTTAAGAAACCTAGTTGAGTTATCCTTATTGACGAACATTATGGTTGAAGGATTCTTTATCGGTGGTTGGTTTTTACTATGGGAAGCTTTTTCGATCTTCGTCTTTGATTCTCATCAAGTAAGACTTAGAAAAAAGCTCTATACAAGATTTCTAAATAGTGTTATTATATTTAGAGAACCGAAAGAATAAGAAAACACAAGGGGGATTACATCATGGAAAAAGACGATGAAAAGAAGCATCATCCGGTATTAAAGGTATTAGGTCCAATCATTTTAATGATTGGATTAATCATGTTTTTTGGAGGTGCACTTGCACTTATGACAGGTGGAGGTATGGGGTTTGGGTTTATCCCATTTTTCTCAATACCAGTCATGTTTGTTGGTGGTGTGATGACACAGTTTGCCTATATGGGTAAAATGACAAAGTATATGCATAAGCGCATGGGACCGATTCAAAAAGACTATGTCAATTACATGCTAGATGGCACAAAAGATCAGATCAAAGATATCGTTCATGGCAGTCCATCATCAAAAAAATGTGTGCATTGTGGTGATTCAAATCCTTTAGATGCTAAGTTTTGTGATCATTGTGGTAAACCACTCACAAAAGCATGTAGAAATTGCTTAGAAGAAAATGAACAAGACGCAAAATATTGTAAATCATGTGGTAAATCCTTATAGGAAGGTAGATGATTTTAAGTGGATTTGATCCTTTTGAGTGTCTTATTATCAATCTTGCTTGTTACAGTTTTTATCGTTACATATCTTAAAGGTTATCCTTTAAAAAGTTTTATGACAAAAGCTTTAGCAAGCTTTTCTTTTATCCACCTTTTTTTGATGATTATGTCAGAAAAGGGTTTTTTATTTAAGGATTTTCATTATTACATCCTTTCAGGACTCGTTTTTGGTTTATTAGGTGATTTATATTTAGCCTTGAGGGAAATTAAGACTGAAGCTCATTACGAACTTGTTAAGGGTGGTATGATCCTTTTTGGGATAGGACATATCTTTTATCTTTTTGGTTTAACTGAAATCGAATACTTAAATCCATGGGTCATCATAGGAGCAATTCTTTTTGCTGGTATGGTTTATCTAATGAGTAAGATATTAAGATATCAAATGCCTAGGTATTTATGGTTTTACCATATCCTTTACTCTATAGTCATCTTTATGATGCTTGGTCAAAGTTTTTATATTTCTATCATGCGTGATTTTGATATGGCGTCCTTAATCTTTTTATGTGGTGCAATATGCTTTGTCATATCAGATTTAATACTAGCAAACATTTATTTTTTAGGTATGAAGAAGAACATACATTATATTTCTAATTATATGACCTATTATCTTGCACAAATCCTTATTGCCTTATCGGTGTTATATTATGTTTTCTAGAATCAATAAGAAGTATATGATTATACCGATAATCATGACACTTTTTATCTTTACGCAGTCTTTATTACCTGGAGATGTATCAGGCAGACAAAGCGGTAGGATTGTAACTTTTATATTAGAAGTGTTATCGGTATTTAAGATTGAAATCAGTTACGATATTTTATCAATAATCATAAGAAAAGGTGCACACTTTACAGAGTATCTTTTATTAGGATTTAGTTGGATGTTTGTCTTTTTTGAAAAAGAATATGTTAAAATAGGGATGAAGTATGCGCTCATCCTATCTTTCTTCACAGCTTCGATAGATGAAACAATACAATTATTTGTCCCTGGCAGAAGTGGATCTATGATCGATGTCTTGATCGATATGGCTGGTGCCATCACTGGTATTTTATTACTCTTAGTCTTTAAAGATAGAAGGTAATGATATGTATCGGTATAAAGAAAACAAGTTTATCATTGTTGGCATTATTTTAGTGATGTCTGCGGTTTTAATCTCTGCATTTTATCCGCTTTTATATGACATTTGGCTTGTTTATGTGAAAGATAGTAGATTTCCTGTTTCTTATAAGGTGTTACATGCTTATATGTTTTTAGCCTATGTTGGTGGATTTCTCCTCATTTTCTTTGGACCTTTTTTAGATGATAAGTAACATGGTATGCAATATTTTGCATACCGTTTTTTTTATTTGATTTGAAGTGCTGCAATAAGGAGTGGATCCCATACAGGTGAAAAAGGAGGTGCATAAGCAAAATCTAAGGTTTGAAAAGCTTGAGCTGTCATCTTTTTGGTGATTGCTAATGCCATGATATTAATCCTGTCTGAGACACCCTTTTTACCAAAGAGCGAAGCCCCGACGATGATTTTTGTTTGATCATTATAGATCAATTTAACATAGAGCTTTTCAGCACCAGGATAATAGCTTGTTTGATGATAAGCTTCAATCTCTACACTTTGATAATGATTACCTAGTTTCTTAGCTTCTTTTAAGCTTAGTCCTGTTTTAGCAAGTGCATAATCGCCAATTTTGATGATATTCGTACCTATAATGCCAGGAAAGGTTGTTTTGATGTCTGCCATATTTTCAGCTGCAATCCGTCCTGTTTTATTCGCGTGTGTGCCAAGAGGCATATAGACATTCTTTTCTAGAATTAAATGATGATAAGTTGTGCAATCACCAGCAGCATATATATCTTTGATGTTTGATTCCATATGTTGATTAGTGATAATAGCACCATTGTTATCTAAAAGCATATCACTTGAACTTAAGAAGGCAGTATTTGGGTAGACACCTACTGCTTCAATCACCATATCAAAGGTTAGAGAGGTTTGATTAGTCTCTACGAGTATCTTTTCATCTTTTTGATGATAAGCTTTAAGGGATGTATTTACATGAAGTTTTACACCTAAATCGGTGAGTATATTCATCGCTTTTTCACTTAAGTCTTCATCATATAAAGATAGGATATGAGAACCTCTTTGAAATAAATGAACTTCTTTATCAAGATGGATTAAATTATCTGCAAGCTCAACACCTATATAACCGCCACCGATGATGGCGATTTTTTTAGCTTTAGGTAGAGCGTCTTCAAGTTTTTTCATATCGTGTAACTGATTTAAATAGTAGATTGGGACATTATCATGGCCGGGTATTTTAAGCTTTTTATAAGAGGTACCGGTTGCTATCAGTAATTGATCAAAATCATCTAAGAAAGTTTGATGGTTTTTTAAGTCTTCGACTTTAATACGTTTATTCATAGTATCTAGTTGGATGACTTCATGATTGAGATTGACAGTGATCCTATCTTTTTTAAAATCATCAGGTGTTCTTGCAATAAGCTTATCTTCATCTTTGACAATTTTTCCTAAAAAATAAGGCATGCCACAACCACTATAGCTGATATCGCTACCCTTTTCGTAGACAATGATTTCTCTTTTTGGATCGAGTCTTCTAAGCTTTGCTGCAGCTGTCATACCAGCAGCAACGCCGCCTATGATAATCGTTTTCATAGATTCACCTCTTTATATCTATTCTAGCATGCTAGTAACACCTCATGCTTTTTCGTACATCTTTCGCAATAAAAGTAAAATATAATAGACAAAAAGTATAATATAATATATAATTGAGACAAAGGAGGTGAATCCATGAACTTGAAGATGAAATCATTAAGAACACTTAAAGGTTACTCACAAGAAGCACTTGCTAAAAAAATTGATTGTTCAAGACAAACCATCGTATTAATAGAAAAAGAAACATACAATCCATCTTTAGATCTCATGATTAAAATCTGTAAAGCTCTGGATGTCACTTTAAATGATTTATTTTGGAAGGATGAAAAGAGTGAATAAAATGACCTTATCAAAAACAAATAAAATTTTACTTACCTTATTATATAGTGTGGGACTCATTATGTTTTCAACGGTTATTTTTGGAGACACGAGATTTCCGCTTGTTGCAGAAATCATCACCTATCTATTTTATCTTACCTCAGTCATAAGCATCTTAAAAGGTATGGTAGATATCATCACAAGAAAGACACTATCTGATCTTTTATATACGATCTTAGTCGTCATGCCAATGTTTGTGTTACTTATTTATCTTGTTTTATCTGAAACCTATGGAGGATAACCATGGAAAAACATCCATATGATTGTTTGATTCACCACAAGCTCATGCATCAAGAATTAATCAAAGGACCAGTCGTGAGTTTATCACTGGTGTCTTTTTATACTGATAAAGATAAGCTACCCTATTATCTTTACCGTATTACTTTGGGTAATATCCAAATCGGTAAAATATCACTAAGACTAGGTGTGGATGAGTATATCATGCTAGAAGGACATATAGGTTATGATATTGATGAAGCGTATCAAGGACATCATTATGCGTATTATGCACTAGAGCTCATCAAAACGCTTGCTAAAGCACATGGCTATCAAAAAGTACTGATCACGATGAACCCACAAAACCAATCATCCATAAAAACGGTACTAAAAGCACATGGTAAATTAATTAGTCCATCGTATCCTGTCACACCTTCACATATTTATTATGTTTTAGGCTATACACATGTGCATGTGTACGAAATCACATTGTAAGGAGATCAATATGTTAGAAGTTATATGTAAAAAAGCGAACCCAAAATTATATCATCATCCCATACTATGTCTACATGGAGCACAAGGTGGTGCCTGGTATTTTGAAAGATATCTAGATTACTTTAGCAAGCAAGGCTATGATGTTTACGCGATGAGTTTAAGAGGTCATGGAAAAAGCGATGGCTATGAATATATTGATACATATGGTTTAGATGATTATGTTCTAGATTTAAAAACAGTCGTAGATTCATTCAATGAAAAGCCAATTTTATTTGCGAATTCGATGGGCGGTGCAATTGCACAAAAATTCTTGAATCATCATCAAGATAAGCTTCATGCGCTTTTTTTATTATCATCTGCACCAGCAGGTGGTATTGATCCCTCATCTGATTTAGGCTTATATTATAGTGATCAATTGGCATTTTTAAGAAAACTGAAAAAAGAAAAAGGTCAACATGTGACCTTAGACTACTTAATGAAAGAAACAGTCTTTAGTCCATATTTTAATGATGATGATGTGCTTAGCATAAGAAGAAGATTTACAAAGGAATCTGAAAGAGTTAGATTTGATTTAATGAAGCCCTATTTATTAGATGATGTCAAAGTCACAATACCAGTATTTGTATTTGGGTCAAAAGATGATGGCATTTTAAGGATTGAAGACATTTGTAAAACGGCAGAAAGATTTAATGAAAAGCCTATTTTTGTGAAAAAGTTATCACACTTAGTTACCTTAGATCCCTATTATATGGATTTGGTTGTTGAAGTAGAAAGGAAACTAAAAACTCTCATCAAATAGAAACAATAGAAGTAGTACTTACAAGATGGATAATTATAATATATATTTACTTAAAAAGAATATGCATTTATTTTTCTCTCTATATAAAATATTTATAAATAAAACATACATATTACACATTATTTGTCCCAATCTATGAATAACTATCAAAAATTTGAGACAATAAGTGGCAAAAATCCACAAAAAGTGGTGTCAATTCTTACTTTTTCCTTACTTTGTATATTTATTTCATGATACGAAATGAATAAGAAAGATTTTTAACATATAATAAACATAACACGTTTTCTAATGGAGGGTATCAGTTTGTATAATATATTAGTTTTAACGAACCATGAAGCACCTTTAAAACCACTCATTGAAGATTTTAAGAAAGATTTTTTCAATGTGTACCAACATGGTCTTGAATATTTAAAATACCAACCTGACGATATTCTAAACTACGACTTTGTATTACTCCATATTCAACCAAAAGATCCAAAAAGCATTGAAAACATTTCTGATCTAAGATCATTATCTAAAAGTCCTATTTATTTATTTAGTGAAGGTGCATCAGACGAAGAAATGGCAGCTTTTATGGAATATGGAGCTGAAGGTCATGTGTGTATTCCTTTTTCAACCCGTGTGGTGGCTGCACGTATTAAAGCCGTGCTAAGATATTTAAATCAAATAAGAAAAGAACATATCGGCATGATAAAAATTGGACATATTATCTTTCACATCGATAATAGAGAAGTGATTGTTCATGGTAAACCGATTCAGCTTACCAATGTAGAATACCGTATCTTAAAGATATTAGTTGAAAATAAAGATATGGTTGTCTCAAAGGATAAAATCATCCATTATGTGTGGGATGAGGATAATAGTGCAACAGATAATGCACTAGGTATACATATCACAAGACTCAGAAAAAAATTAGACCTTTCTAATCGATCCAATTTAATCGAAACCATCTGGGGGCTAGGGTTTAGATTAAATATTAGAAACAGTGACTTTAAAGAAACAGCTTATAAAAAATTAGCAACCGAATAAGTGGATATCCGTATCCACTTCATTTTTGTCAAAAAATCACCTTTAATTATAAATATTATGAAATAAAATTGAAGTAAACGGGGTAACACTTGATGATTGACGTTCATACACATATTTTATTTGGCGTAGATGATGGTGCTAAAACGATTGAAGAATCCATCAAAATGATTGAAAAAGCAAGAGATTTAGGTGTGTCTCATATCGTCCTCACACCGCATATCTCAAATTATAGAACTTATGCATCACCTAAAGATTTGATCATTAAGCATTTTGAAGTTTTAAAGGAAAAAGTACAAGACTTGGGTATCCAAGTTGCACTTCTTTTAGGTGCGGAAATCGATTGCCATGACAGAATTATTGATACGGTTCAAGGGGGTTATACCATCAATGGTTCAAGTTTTGTTTTAGTCGATGTCTCAATAAGAGAGGCTGATGTAAGTGAGCTTATTTATGATATGAAAGTATCAGGTTATCAAACAATTATTGCACATCCAGAAAGAACAAATTATTTAACGTTTGATGATTTAAGATTACTTAAAAAAGAAGGAGCACGCTTTCAAATATCTGCAAATCACTTAGTTGGTATAGGTGAAAAGCGTGCAGTTAAAATGGCTAGGAAAATGCTTAAAGCTGGACTTGTTGACTGTATCGCATCAGATGCACACAGCATCAAATCTATTCTTCATTTTAAAGAAGCATACCAGTATGTTGATAGAAAATATGGCCCCCATCATGCAAAAAGATTGTTTATTGAAAATCCTAAAAAGATGATTGGCGTCAATTAAAAGGAAAGGTTTATAAGATGGAAGACTTTACACAACATGAGATTGACTTAATGTCATTATTTAGGATTTTAATTAAAAAATGGTATGTGATTTTAATTGCGACCATCGTTTTTTTTGGCATCGCGACCTCATATGCATATGCCGTGTTAGAAAATGAATATACCGCACGCACATCCATGATGATTTTGGTCTCAAATGAGGAACAAACAAGTGAGCAAAATTTTAATTTTTCATCCAAATTAAAACAAACATATACAGAGCTTGCAAAAAGCGATTTAGTCACGTATCAAGTCATTGATAACTTGAATTTAACATACACACCTGAGGCATTAAGAAACATGATGTCCATCAGTGCTGTACAAGATACAATCATTATCAAATTAACGATTGTTACACATGATCCAAAGGAAGCGATGGATATCGCAAACGAAACCGTTTCAGTGATGAAATCTGTTTCAACTCAATTTGAAGGCTTTGATAATATTGAAATTTTAGATTATGCTAAGTTACCACAAAACCCAAGTGGACCGAATCGTTTATTATATGTTGCTATCGGCATCATCTTAGGTGGTATCGTTGGTGTAGGTATTGTCTTTGTCTATGAAATGATGGATAAGACAGTGAAGTCAACTTTTGATGTTGAAAAGAAGCTTGGTCTAAGATTACTTGCAGTCATTCCTGATTATATGATGGAAGAGGAGATTGAAAAACTATGACAAAGAAAAAAAGATTGGAACATATTGGTAATTATGTCCCTATTTCTGATAAAGAACCTCAGTCCATTATTACAGAACAATATAGAAAGCTTAGAACGAATATTGAACTATCTAACTTTAATCAAGAAATCAAGGTGATTGGTTTAACATCAACGATGGCAATGGAAGGTAAGACGGTCACGTCCATCAATTTAGCAACAGTCTATGCACAAAGTAAGAAAAAGACCTTACTTATTGATATGGACTTAAGAAAGCCAAAAATCCATCGTGGATTTAAAATGATTAATCAAATCGGATTATCCGATATGATTACACATAATCTTTCGATTGATCAAGCTATTCAAGAAATAAATCCTTATTTAGATATTTTAACATCAGGCACAAAACTACCTTTCCCAGCTGAATTTTTGATGAGTGAAAAATTAAAGGATTTAATTAAGTCTTTAAGAGATACATATGATCGTATTATCATTGATACACCACCAATGACAGCTGTCGCTGATGCTAATATTATTAGCTCATTTACTGATGGTATGATCTTAGTTATCGCATCTAGAGATGCTCAAATTGATGTTTGTGAAAGAGTCCTTGATGAACTAAAATCAAATGGCGCAAATATTATCGGATCTGTCTTGACACGTGTTGAGAAAAAAGATCATAAATACATGCAATATTATTACAGCTACAAGACAGAGTAAACGATTTCATTGTCTTTTATATTAGACACACTTTAAAATTGTTCGATTTTATGCTATCATGGTCTTATCTAGAGTCTTCTAAATAATATTTAGAGCATGTTTTTAAAGTATTGTGCAAAATCTTAAGTTTTTATTAAGAAGTGAGTATAATGAAATTAGTGATATAAGGGGAAACTTATGTTTAGAAGTAGAAAAACATTAAACATCATTAAATACATGCTCTTTGATACCATCATGATTGCAATCACTTATATGATTGCTATTTTGATGTTCATGGTGTTAGAAATTTCCTTAGATTCAAGAATGATTATTTTTGCACTCCCTATAGTTATTCTATTTAAGATTGTTGTATTCTATTTTGCTGGATTATACAAAATGCTTGTGAATCACGTTGGCTTTGAAGATGTGATTAAGATTGCAATCGTTGTAATTGCAACCAATATCATCATCGTGATCTATATTGCCATCTCTGGTCATCAGTTTATGTATAAGTCGGCATATTTCTTTATCACCATTGCAGAAATGGGTTTAATTGTCTTGCCAAGAATTATGAATCGACTCTATGTGTATTTTAAAACGAATATGCAATGGAACCAAGCTTTAGGTAGAACGACACTCATTGTGGGTGCTGGAGATGCTGGAGAGCTTGTCTTGAAAGAGATTTATCGTAATAAAGATTTAAATAACAGACCCATAGCTTTTGTAGATGATAATCCTAATAAGATTGGTAATCGTCTTTTAGGGATTAAAATCGTTGGTCCTATTTCAGATATCGTCACTTTTATTGATGATTTTCATGCAGAAGAAGTCATTATCGCGATTAATCATTATCCTAAAAAAGCACTTCAAGAGTTAACGAGTTTAATCACAAAAAGAAATGTCAGAGTTAAAAGACTGATTTCCATGAGTGAAGTGAATAAAGATGAAAAACCACAAATCATTGATGTAAAAATCGAAGATTTACTCAATCGTGATGAAATCACGCTTGATGACTGTAACATTAAAGATTTCATTAAAGGCGAAAAAGTATTAGTTACTGGTGGTGGTGGTTCGATTGGTAGTGAGTTATGCCGTCAAATTGCAGAATTAGAACCTAAAGAGCTAATTATCTTTGATATTTATGAAAATAATGCTTATGATATTCAACAAGAGCTTCTTAGAAAGTTCCATAAAGAAGAAAGACCATTAAACTTAAAAGTTTATATTGGTAGTGTTTATAATCATGTTAGACTTAAAGAAGTCTTTGAACTCACAAAACCAACGATTGTTTTCCACGCTGCTGCTTATAAGCATGTACCACTCATGGAAGATAGTGCGGTTGAAGCTGTGAGAACAAACGTGATCGGTACCTATAACACAGCAAGTCTATCTAATGAATTTAAGGTTAAAAAGTTTGTCTTAGTTTCATCAGATAAAGCCGTGCGTTCAACAAATGTGATGGGTGCGACCAAACGTTATGCAGAGCTCATCATCCAGGAGCAACAAAATCATTCTAAAACAACCAAATTCTCAGCAGTGAGATTTGGCAATGTACTTGGCTCTAATGGTAGTGTGATTCCTTTATTTAAAAAACAAATCGCTGATGGTGGTCCAATAACAGTAACGCATAAAGATATTACAAGATACTTTATGACAATTCCTGAAGCGGTAGGTTTAATCTTACAATCTGCAGTATTTGCTCAAGGAGGCGAAGTCTTTATTCTTGATATGGGTGAACCTGTTAAGATTCTAGATCTTGCTGAAAAGATGATTAGCTTAACTGGTCTACGTCCTTATGAGGATATTAAGATTGAAATTACTGGTCTTAGACCTGGTGAAAAGCTTTATGAAGAACTACTGGTCGATCATAACCATGAAAACCAATCAAGAACAGACAATCAAAAAATCTTCATTGAAAAACAAAGAGATGTTGAAGTCTCCGAGTTAGAATTAGAATATATTACTAAAAATCTTGAAGCCTTAGATAATAATGGTATTAAGGATTTTGTAGCAAAAATAATTAAAACATACAATCGAAATGGCAATGGCGACACACATTAGGTGTCGCTTTTTCTTTTTCATCTTGTAGATTATGAAAAAATCATTTAAAATAAGTGTAATCACATGAGAAAAGGTACATATATGATTAAAAAACTCGACCATAAAGACCAAAAAAGAGTCTTAGCTTACTTATATCAAGAATCAGCTTACAACATCTTTATCATCGGAGATATTGAAACTTTTGGTATGGAAACAGAGTTTCAACGTGTTTATGGGGAGTTTGATGATGAGGATCAAATTTTATCTATCTTTTTAAGATATCGTGAAAATGCTGTTTATTATGCACATGAGAAAAGATTTAATTTAGATTACTTGAAGATCTTTAAAGAAGATCCATTTGATTATTTTTCTGGTAAAACTGAGTTACTCGACTTAATTAAACCCTATCTAGAAGGTTTTAAGCAAAAGCACATGTATTTTTGCCAAGCAAAACATCTAAACATAAAAGATAATCATTTAGAGCAAATCAAAGTTTTGAAAACGAAAGAAGAAGCAGAAAAGCTATATGATCTTCTCGTTTCTATTGATGAATTTGGTTATTCAAAGAAGGATAAAGAAGCTTTTATCAATCAAAAGACAACTGATCAAAAAATGGGTATCACACTCATATTAGAAAAAGATCATCAAGTTCTTTCAAGTGTTGCAACAACAGCAGAAACGACTAAAAGCGCGATGGTTGTCGCAGTAGCAACAGATAAAAACTATAGAAACCGTGGTTATGCATCCATCTTGATGCAAAAACTCATGATGATTTATTTTGAAGAAAAGAAAAAAGAACTCTGTTTATTTTATGATAATCCAAATGCAGGTAAAATATATCACCGATTAGGTTTTGAAACCATCGGTACATGGGATATGTATAGTAGAAAGTAGAGGAGATTAAATATGAAAAAGAAGATTATTTATTATTCAAAAACTGGAAACACCAAAAGTATCGCAGAAAAGATTCAAGCAGTTTCAAATATACCTTTAGAAGCGATTATTGCATCTTCTGATGATCCAAATCAAGTGCAAGTGGAACTGATTGAAAAACCAGATATTGAAGGGCTAGATCGTATTATATTTGGATCTCCTGTCCATGGTTTTTCCATTCCTAAGATTGTTAAAGCATATTTAGAAGATCTGCCTGAATTAGAAGGCAAGTCCTTTGATCTATTTGTCACACACTTTTTCCCTTATGCTTGGATGGGTGGTAATCAGGTGTTAAAAGCGATGAAGAAAATCATTTTAGCTAAAGGTGGAGAGATTCATTCGATGACATCCATTAATTGGAAGTCTAAAAAAAGAGAGATAGACATTTACAAGTTGATTGAGATGTTTAGAAAAGCATAACTTAAGATAAAATATTAAAAGAAGGATTTTATGACAAAAAAAGAAGTTAAAACATAGAATATATGTTGCATTTCTTCTTTTTTTTGAGTAAAATAGTATCATATGATACCGAAAGGAGGTATAATATGATTAGTTCTTCCAGGATACAGAATTTTCTCTGCGATGTAAAACATGCAGATTTTATTGATTTTGTACCAACTGAGAAGAACAGAAAAACGCTATATATTTTGGGATTGACGTTTCATGATATGGAAGATATTATAAGAAATTTAAAAGTTACAGAATATCATAGTGGTCCATTAAGTGATTACGATTTGAGCAGAACTGGTCAAATATGGATATTTAAGCATAAGCATGAACATCATGTATTATATATAAAAATAAAAGAAGTAATTATTGTAGAAGAAAAGAAGAGGGTCAAATGTCTAAGTTGTCATATCGATTTTATGATCTAGGCATAGGAGGAATTTATAATGAGAAAATATTGTGGAAATTGTGAACAATTTCATGAAGTAACAGCCCATAAAGAGATAAGAGAGTATGTTATTAAGGACACGAAAATAAAAGCTGAAATCACAATTTTGACATGTAACCATTGCAATGAAGAGATTTATGATAAAGAAACAGAAATGGCTAATGATGTCATCTTTTTTGATGCATATAAGAAGAAAAAACATTTGCTAACTTCTCATGAAATCATCAAAATTCGAGAGAAATATGGAGTTTCCCAAGCAACATTCTCAAAAATACTTGGTTTTGGAGCAAAAACAATCACGAGATATGAAAATGGTTCTATTCAAGATGCAACGCATGATAAACTCATCAGGCTTATGCAATTTGAGGCTAATTTTTTCGCTTTGACATTGTTAACAAAAGATATATTAACCAAAGCAGAGCAAGAAAAGATTACGAAGAAATTACACACTGAAAAAGTTGAAAAATACGATTATAAATATGATGAACAAACAACTTCGACATACCAAACCATTGTTCATAGACAAGGAGGTTTAGTCCATGACTGGCGTTAGTGAAATGAGACTACTTAAATACAAAGTAGTAAAAACATATTTTGAGTTAAATGAGCATTTTCAATATAAGAAAGAAAAAATTAATCTTGAGCCTGTTTTTAAAAGAGATGTAGCGAAACAAGATGATCAAAAATATGAGATCACATTGGGCATATCGATCTCATCTGATCATTATCAATATGCAGTTCCATTTAATGTTGAAGTTATTATTAAGGCATTATTTGAAATGAATAATTGGGAAAAGGTAGAAATGAAGACTTTGGCAATTGACAATGCAACAGCAATCCTATTCCCATACTTAAGAACATTATTAGCTAATGTGACTATGAATGGTAATGTGCCACCTTATATGCTTCCAATCATGAATGTAGCAATGCTGTTTAATGAAAAACAAAAAGAGACATTTAAACAATAACTAAGTCTAATATTAAGTAAAAGACAAGTCAAAAAAATGGACTTGTTTTTTATTTGATAAAGCAGAAATAATTGAGCTTAAATAATTTTTTTAGATAAAGAAAAAAGCACACTCAGAATATGTAGTGTGCTAGGCTGTATGATTACAAATAGGCTTATAGATTTATTAACATATTTTATCATCTTGCTTATATACTAAACTTTGACAATGGAAATATCTTTATTTGATAAAGCAATTTCTTGTTGATCCCCTATGACAAGGAGTGTACCATCATCTTGAATCTTTATAACTTTAGCTATTTTTAACTCATGATGATCACTATAGTATATCTTTTTACCATTTAATACATGATACTTGTTACAATAATCAATCGTAAGTTTATAATCCTTTTTGAAAGCTAAATAATCCTTTTCAAATTGATCGATAAGTGCATCATAAATCACTTCTTTATGATAAGTTTTTGAAGTGCTTAAGGAAAGTGATGTTGCAACATCCTTTAAATCATCTTGAAATACCTGTTGATTGACATTGATACCAAAACCAATCACTAGAGCAAGCACTTCATGTGATAAAATCACAGATTCAACAAGAATACCTGAAAGCTTTTTATGCTGCATGAGTAAATCATTTGGCCATTTGATTAAGATATGATCACTATATTTTGATAATACCTTATGGAGCACTTGTGCAGATAACAAAGGGATTAAGTGCACAGTGTCTTTTTTTATGTCTTCTTTAAGAAGAAGAGAACACATGAGCGAATCTTCATTTCCAAACCATAATCTGTCTTTAGTGCCTTTTCCTTTGAGTTGGTAATCAGTACTTAACCAAGTCATGTGATCTAATATATCATAGTGAGATTTTAGATAATAATTGGTTGAGTCAATTTCTTTAACATAAAGCTTTTTCATATTAAATAAAGAACATTAAGAATAGACCAGCTGCTATCGCACTACCAATAACACCTGCAACATTTGGACCCATGGCATGCATTAAAAGATAATTGGTTGGATCAACCTTTTGACCTTCAATATGAACGACTCTAGCAGCCATAGGCACAGCAGAAACACCTGCAGCACCAATCATCGGATTTACTTTACCCTTGGTAAGCTTGCACATGACTTTACCACCTAAGACACCTGTTGCAGTTGCTACTGCAAAGGCAAATAGGCCAAGAGCGATGATCATTAAGGTTTCAAGTTTTAAAAATTGACTGCCCATGGTGGTTGCACCTATGGATAGACCAAGTAAGATGGTGATGATGTAAAGTAGAGAATCTCCTGCAGTTTTTGTAAGATTTGGCACAACATTGGATTCTTTGATTAAGTTACCTAGCATCAGCATACCAATGATGGGTGCAGAAGAAGGAATAAATGTCATACAGATGACACTTACCAAAATAGGGAACATGATTTTTTCTGTTTGTTTAACTTCTCTTAATTGTTCCATTTTAATAGCACGTTCTTTTTTGGTTGTTAGCATATGAATAATCGGAGGTTGAATTAAAGGAACTAACGCCATGTATGAATATGCAGCAAGAGAAATCGCACCAATCAAGTGTGGTGCAAGCTTACTTGCAACTAAAATGGATGTTGGTCCATCTGCACCACCAATAATACCGATAGAAGCTGATTCTGGCCCAGTAAAGCCTAATATAATGGCACCAAGAAAGGTTAAAAAGATCCCAACTTGTGCTGCTGCACCAAGTAACATACTTTTTGGATTCGCAATAAGTGGACCAAAGTCTGTGGTCGCACCAATACCTAAAAAGATTAAAGGTGGATAGATACCAAGTTTTACGCCATAATAAAGAAAGCCTAATAAGCCACTATAGGTTGTGACCTCTTCACCTTCAATCATTTTTGTTGTTTCTATGAACATACCGGTGTTTGGTATGTTCACTAAAAGCATCGCAAAGCCAATAGGTATCAGTAAATAGGGTTCAAACTTTTTAAAAACAGCAAGGTACAAAAGTATAAGTGATATGATGATCATGACTAGGTTTTTCCAGCCATCTTCTTGAAAAAAGTAGTAGAGACCTGTGCTTTGAAAAAATTCAATGAGTGCATTCCACATAAGAATCACCCAATAACGAGCATGAGTTGATTAAGCTCTACCTTTTGGTTTTCTTTAATGAGTAGTTGTCTTACATAGCCATCTATTGGACATAAGATATCATTTTCTAGTTTCATAGCCTCTAAAACCATTAAAACATCACCTTTTTTTACTTCACTACCGACTTTGATGTTTAACTTAGTTATAGTTCCTTGCATTGGAGCTAAGATGTTTGTCGTTGATTCATTGATGATTTCTTCTTTGACTTTTTCTTTTGGGGTAGTTTTTTCAGAGATTGTTTCAACCTCTACTTCATAGGATTTTCCGTTGACGTTTATTTTATATACTTTCATGGTCTTATTCCTTTCAGGATGCTTTAATTTCTTTTATAGAAATGACGCGTACGTTTTCTTTGGTTTCTTTATAATACTCTATGGATGCAACTAAAGCAGCAACCATCATATCTTCATCTTTGATATCACTTAATTCAAAGGGCTTTTGTGCTGTTTTATCGATCAAAGGTCTTTTAATAGCAGGTTTTTCTTGGATGTATTTTAATAATTGAATGCTAAATGCGATAAAGCCTAGGAGCATAAAGACAATGAGCACACTAAATAGTGAAATCATAAGTCCTTCAGAGAATGTGCTTGCATATATCATCATGATGATGTTCCTCCTATGGTCACACTAAATGCATAGACTTCTTTTTTTGGTTTTGGTTTCTCTTGATATTTCTTTTCTAAGAAATCTATAGCAACCTTACCAAATAAAGCTATCGAGAGCAGATCTTCATCTGATTTTGCAAAGCCTTGATATTTATCTTTTAAAGACTCAAACTCTGGTTTAAGATCATCTGCAGGACGATGAGTGATGATTTTCTCATCACCAATGACTTTAGCGATGAGTAGAGGATTTACTTTGCCTGGAGCTTTTCCATATAATCCAAGTAAATATTCTTTTACTTCTTTAGGTACGATTTTATAGGGTTCCTTTGTCATAACGTTCATAACAGCTTGTGTACCCACCATCTGTGAAAGTGGTGTAACAAGTGGTGGATAGCCTAAATCCTTTCTAACAATAGGAATTTCCTTTAAAACTTTTTCGTAATCATCCATTTGATTTTGTTCTTTGAGCTGACTCATAAGATTAGATAACATCCCTCCAGGGACTTGGTATTCTAAGATGTTTGGATTGGATGTTAAAGCTTTTGGATTTAGGATACCTTGTTTTAAATAGTCATCTTTGATCGATGTGAGTTTGGATGCCGCAGATTTAAGCATGTTGATATCTAGTTTTGGATCATACTTGGTACCCTTTAAGATATAATGAAATGACTCTGTAGCAACCTGAGAAGTACCACCTGATAGTGGTGAAAGTGCAGTATCGATGATATCGACACCTGCTTCAATCGCTTTTAAGTAGGTAGCTTCCATGATGCCAGCTGTTGCATGACTATGAAGGTTTATAGGAAGCTTTGTGTTTTTCTTTAATTTTGTAATAAGCTCATAGGCATCTTGAGGTAGTAGAATACCTGCCATGTCTTTGATGCATAGTGAATCTGCACCTAAAGCTTCAACTTCCTTAGCAAGATCTACGAAATAGTCAATCGTGTGTATCGGAGATGTTGTATAAGATAAAGCAATTTGGCAATGTCCACCATATTTCTTAGTAGCAACCACAGCAGATTTTAAGTTTCTAATATCATTTAACGCATCAAAAATACGGATGATATCAATCCCATTTTCGATGGATTTTTGGACAAATTTATCAACGATATCATCCGCATAATGACGGTATCCTAAAATATTTTGTCCTCTAAAAAGCATCTGTAATTTTGTGTTAGGAGCAAGTTTTTTAATGGCTCTAAGTCTTTCCCAAGGGTCTTCATTTAAAAAGCGTAGACACGCATCAAAGGTTGCTCCACCCCATACTTCAAGTGCATGAAACCCTGCTTTATCTAGCTCTGGTACAATAGATAAAATATCTTTAGTTGTCATCCTGGTTGCCATCAAAGATTGATGGCCATCACGCAAGGATGTTTCAACGATTTTTATAGACATGTGAATAATCTTCCCTTCTATGCTTTGATATTTAGTTTATGAAAGTGCTTCCATGATGATTTTAACATATGTTAAGTCATATTAATAGGTTAAAATCAAGAAAATGCATGATATATTTATATATCATATAATATCACCAATTGATAGATTGATTTTAAATCATAGAAGTTTGAGATATGGTTGAAGAATGATTGAAAGACAGATCATCAAAAAATATTATTTTACACTTCACATTTACAACATATCATGATAAATATTAGTGAAACATATTTCACTGAAACATAATTCAGTATAATGGAGGGCTTCACATGTTTATCGGAAGAGACAAAGAAATAAACTATTTACTTGAAAATTTTAATCGTACATCATTTGAATTTGGTATTGTCCATGGAAGAAGAAGGGTAGGAAAGACAACACTATTCAAAGAAGCAATCAAAGGTAGAAATGCGATATATTTTTTGGCTCAGCAAGCTAACATGCAGATGAATCTAGAAAATTTCAGTAAACAGTATGGTGAATTCAAAGGTTTAGGAAACATCGTTTACGAAACCTTTTATGACTTGTTTAGATCGATATTTGAGTCTAAGGACTTAATCGTAGTAATTGATGAATTCACATATTTAACCGAAGTTGACAAGTCATTTGAGTCAATGTTACAGGGACTCATTGATGCATATAAAGATAGATCAAATATTAAATTGGTGATATCTGGTAGTAAAATTGGCATGTATGAGAATCTTTTCTCACATAGTAGACCTTTGTTTAATAGACAAACGTTTTCTCTTCATTTAAAAGAGTGTGATTATTATGAGAGTGCTTTATACTATAAGAGTTATAGTCATGAAGATAAGATAAGAACATATGCCGTTTTTGGAGGGTTGCCTTTTTATCTAATCGTTTCAGAAAACTCCTTCTTCAAAGAATTAAGTGGGAGATGAATGAAACCAACTTTTTTCTTTA
>ERZ869909.1449-NODE-1449-length-19231-cov-6.045526_pt1 | contig 19231 bp, 16 predicted proteins | sample MGYA00520892_ERZ869909 | MGnify/ENA primary metagenome ERZ869909 (study PRJEB32215, sample SAMEA104723947) | bioreactor metagenome | biome: bioreactor; feature: anaerobic bioreactor; material: water | place: China | collected 2015-03-12 ...
AGCAACAAGCGTTTCGCCTCCAGGCCACCTGCAAATCCGGTCAGCTTGCCGGTGCGTCCGATCGCCCTATGGCAGGGTACGATAATGGAGATCGGATTCCGGCCGTTTGCTGCGCCAACGGCACGCGCACCGTTCGGCACATCGATCTGCTTTGCGATAGCCCCGTAGCTTCGCGTTTCGCCAAAAGGAATGCTTAGCAACGCCTGCCAAACCCTCTTCTGGAACGTCGTGCCCCGCATGTCGAGCGGCAGGTCGAAGGTTGTTCGTGTGCCGGCGAAGTACTGACCAAGCTGCGTTTCGGCCTCGCGCAAGATCGCATGGGCCGGATCGAACGACAGTTCGCCAAGCATCACGCGGTTTGGATGATCGTCCGGCCACAAAAGCGCGACGAGACCGTGAGCGCTTGCCACCAGCTTCAGCGTACCGACCGGAGAGGAAACGAGATTATAAGCGTCGCTCATCTGGGCACCCGCCAAAGGTACCATGACGCCACCGTACGGTAAGGTGACCAGGCGGAGGATAGGTCTCGAAGCTCACGGGGCTTTGGCTTGTCGCTGAGCCGCTTGAGACGCCGATAGCCGTCGCGGACGCCGAAGTCGTCGGCCGGTAGGATGTCGGCACGCTCAAGAGAGTCCATCAACAACATCTCGACCGTCCAACGCCCGATGCCCTTGATCGACGTGAGGCGTTCGATGAGCACGTCATCGGTCATGCACTTGGCTTGCCGTCCGCAAGGGACGGAACTCTGCGTCGCCGCATCCTGCTTCTTCATTGTGGCTGCACGGCTCATGCGTCAGTCTCCGTGCCCGCCTCGCGATCGAGAAGCCTACGCTTACGTTCGACATCCCATCGATAGCCCGAAAGCGACCCGTCGTTCCGCACCACGCGATGGCAGGGAATGGCAACGGCGATCTTGTTGGCCGCGCAAGCGGCAGCGACCGCGCGAACCGCTTTCGGCATGCCGATCTTTTCTGCGATCTCTCTATAGGTCGCCGTCGTGCCGACGGGGATTTCACGCAGAGCCCGCCAGACGCGATGCTGGAATGCCGTGCCGCGCACATCTAGCGGTAGAGCGAGGCCGACCTCGGGCGCTTCGACCAGACCGACCACCTTGGCCATTACATCCTCAAAGGCGCGATCACCGCCGATCAGATTGGCTTTCGGAAAGCGGTCTTCGAGATCGTGAACGAGCGTTTCCGGGTCATCGCCGAACAGAATGGCTGCGATACCCTTGTCGCTGGCGGCGACCAGGATGGAGCCCAGCGAGCATTCGCCAACGGCGAAGCGCATGTCGGCATCGGTGCCGCCCGAGCGGAAATCGCTCGGCGTCATGCCAAGCACGTCATCGGAACTGGCATAAAAGCGGCCGCTGGAATTGAACCCGGCCTCATGGATGGCTTCGGTCACGGATCTGCTCCTTTTGAGTGTCTCGCGCACGCGCTTCTGCCGATGCGCGACGGCGTAGGCCTTCGGCGTGACGCCGGCGATGGCCTTGAACATGCGATGGAAGTGATACGTGCTGAGACCTATCGCACGAGCCAGCTCGTCGAGCTTCGGCGGCTCTTCCGCCTCCTCGATCAGACGGCATGCCTCGGCCACCTTGGCCGCATAGCGCTCGTGGAGCGACGGCTCGGTGGGCTTGCAGCGCTTGCAGGGCCGAAATCCCGCTCTCTCCGCATCCGCGCAGGAGGTGTGAAACGCAACGTTCTTTCGATTGGCGAGTCGCGCAGGGCACGATGGGCGACAATAGACGCCCGTCGTGGCGACGGAATAGTAGAACTTGCCGTCATAGTCGCGATCCCGCGCGCGAACCGCGTTCCAATATTCGATCTCCGGGTCTACCGGCGCGGATCGTGGGCTTGGCGGGCTCTTCATTTTGGCTTCAGGGGCGGGAAGCATCTGACGTTCTTTCTTCATGTTATGTTGCCCGAATAAATAGGCTGCACTCCCAGTCCTCGCACTCCGCTCCTTGCTTTCAAATTCAGTTTTAGGAGTGAGGCGCTTCCTTGCAGACGCCAATTCGCCGTCCCGTCTGGCGCTCGGTCATGGTCATGTTCTTGCCGCCCATCCTCATGTCGAAGGCCCCGGCGAAGCGGTCCGGCCATAGGCGGAACTTGGCCCTTGCAACGGCCTGGTTGTGACCCTCGCAGACAAGGTCGAAAGAAAGCTCGTCTCCAGCCTGCCGGACGTTTGAAGCCGGGCATCTCACGAGCGGATTGTTCTCGCTCAACACGATAATGCCGTGCGTGCCGCCGCCATCCGTGATGCACACCGTGGCGGTTCGATGCGCGCCCATATCCTCTATGTGGGGCAGCTCAAGGCGCATTTCGACCTCGTATTCGCCGGGCTCCAAAACGGTGTCACTTGCGTGCGCCGCTCCCGGTGCGGCGATCAGAATTAAAAGAATTAGTAGACGCACGTGAAGCCTCCCGTTGCGACTGGTTCGGGTACCACGCTCACCATGGCCTCAATCCGTTCGCGTCCCGTTTCTTGCTTTTGAATGCGAAGCGCGTCCTCTCGATTTGAAAGCAAGGAACGAAGTGTTCGGCAGATCTAAGCCGTCTATCGTAATAGGCGCCCCTCAATGGACGGTGACTCGCAGGGGAGAGCCAGTGGTGATTAAGGCGCGACACGCATGGAGCGAGACACGTCTCTGGTACCAAAAACATTCTTGGTGGCAACGCGGTATGGCGCAATCATTCTGGGAGGACTACTGCTGATGTCGACACCCATGCAGGCTTCGGATGCCATTTCGCCCGATCTCGATCTCGTGCTGGTCGCGCCGGAGCACACCAAGGTGCTGGCAGAGAACGACGGGGTTCGGGTTCTGAAATTCACCGCTAAGGCCGGCGACCGCATTCCGCGTCATGCGCACCCCAGCATGGTGGTCTATGTCCTGAAGAAAGGGCTTCGCCGCTTTACCAACGAGGACGGTAAGACAGTGGATAGCAACCCACATGTCGGCGACGTCATCCTACGTAATCCGACCGTCCATACCGAAGAGGTGATGGAAGACTTCGAAGCGATCTTGGTCGAGATCAAGAAATAATCGATGACCGGACGGCGCAAGCATGGCGGCCGCAGACGGGGTGAGGAGCCTTTGACAAGGACAGGCGACGACAAAGCCGTGGTCTTGAAGGCGCTTGACGACCTCGTCGGCGCCGGGCTCGCAAACTGGTCCACATCCGCTTGCGGCACGCGTCGGCTCCGGCTTGCCAATGGCGATGAGTTCCAGATCGAAGCCACGCGCGTGAGACGACTGTCATAATGTCTTCCTGCGCGATGTCCTGGCAAGCATTGGCGCGAGTACGGCGTCAATGGTCACCTCGCGCAGCCGCGGCCGAGTGGAAGACCTTTTGTGCGAAGCTCGCCCCCGACACCGCGCATCTCGGTGCGTCACCCTTTTCGTTTTGAAAGCAAGATACGGATCGTGGCGCTTCTCCAGCCGTGGTGGGTTATCGCGCGAGAGTTCCTTCGAGAGGATGACCAACAATGGAAAGACCAATCTCCCGCCGTGCCTTTGGCGGTCTGATGACCGGCGCTGTATCCACCGCCGCACTATCGGTCTCATTTCCGGCACCGGCCGTCTGGGCACAAGAAGGTTCATCGTTGGCCCGTGATCTCTCGAAAAATCTGCAAGGCATTGCAGGCGACGTGATCGTGGATGACGCGTCGAGAGCCGCCTACGCCGATGACTTCGGTCGCATTGTGCACAAGATCCCCGATGCCGTGCTCATACCGCGAGATGCGGCTGACCTCGTCAAGCTGGTTCAATACGCCAACAAGAAGAAACTCAATATCGGCATCCGTGGCATGGGGCATTCGATGCTTGGTCAGGCTCAGATCGGCCGAGGCGTTTTGATCGATATGTCAGCACTCGATGCGATCAGCATCCTGGACAACGACAGGGTGGAAGTCGGGGCGGGGTCGACTTGGGGTTCGGTCATGGCCGAAACGGCAGCGGCGAAGCGGACACTGCCGGTCATCAACGACACATTCCTGTCGGTAGGCGGATCCCTCAGCACCGCCGGCTTCGGCCCGACGACATGGAACAAGGGCCTAATGGTCGACAACACGCTCGGACTGGAAGTGGTCACCGGTTTGGGCGAACTCTTACGATGCTCCGAATCCACCAATCCGGATTTATTTCTGGCCGTCCTGTCGGGGCTGGGACAGTGCGCCATCATCACACGTGCGGTTATGAAGCTCGTTGCCGCGCCGACGCACGTTCATTTCACGAAGTTCTTTTATGCCGACGATGCGATCCGCGCCGCGCACGATCTCGCATTCCTAGCAAAGGACGGCAGGTTCAATCACCTCGATCTCCGCAGTCGCACGTATCCGTTTGGCGGTCTTGAATACTACATCGAGGGTGGCGCCTTTTACGACGAACCGGATGAACCAAAGATCGAAGACCTCAAGAAGGGTCTGCACGCCAGCTCGTTCGAGCCCAAGACATGGACATACGAAGAATACTACCGGCGCGCGGAAACTTGCTACAGCTGCATCTCGGCTCCGAAACCCTCCCTCTATCTCACGGTTCCAGCCTCCAAGTTCGATGCGTTCGTGAAGAACACGCTGAGCGATCCCAGCACCTCGGCTTACATTGCGCCGTGGTTCTCGATCTGGCGGCGCGATGCGCAGAAGCGACCGCTCGCACGCGTCGCGGACGAGGAATTCATCTATCGGACGCAGTTCAACCGCGTCCTGCCGAACTCGGCCGACATCAAGGCATTCCTGGCACTCAACCGCGCACTCTACGAGCACGCTCGCGATCTCGGTGGAACGCGACTGACGACAAGCGCCATCCCGTTCGAGCCCCAAGACTGGGAGCGCCACTACGGCCCAGCGTGGCCGGCTTTCAAAACTGCCAAGGAGAAATACGACCCAGGCAACGTCCTGGGTTCCTCCGTGAACGTATTCGCCAAGGCTTAGCAATGCCACCTTGGATCGATGAGACGGAGCAAAGCGTACGCGACGTGATGTGCGCCAACATGTTCGAGCTCGCGCCGCTGAGCGATACATTTCTCAACACGAAGCTGAGGCTGACGACGCCGAGATTTCGAACCTATCGCCTCTGCGTCAACCGGTTGTGTCCAAACCTTTCGTCCTTGCGATTGGGGCGGCCGAGCTGCCGGCCGTTGCGGCCAACACCTCCGCGTTGCACGCGCTGCGGCGCTTTAGCGGCGCGTCCTGGTCATTGGTTGGGGTGCCGCTCGCCAATCATTTCAACATTCTCGATGAGCTGCGCGACCCGAAAAGCGCGCTGATGCATGAGTTAATCAGTATTCGAAAAACAGCGGAGATCCTACCATGACCGTAAGAGCTCGAGTCGCCGCGTGCGCCCTGGCGTGCGTATACCCTCTGACTTGTGAGGCTGGAACACTGCGCGACGGATTCTATGAGGTGGCGGTCTCTCTCGAAATGGGCGTGCTCGAAGACCTCAACGCCCGCAAAACCGAGCACGTTTGCGTCAAAGCCAGCGCGCCCGATGGCGCTCACGGACTTTTTCTTCTGACGGGGTTCCAACAACTGGCGAACTGCCCCGTCAAGAATGTCGTCGAAACTTCAGGCAAGCTCTCATTCGACATCATCTGTGACGGTATCGATGCGGGACGAGCGTCGGCGACGTACACGCTCGAGCCTGACGCATTCGAGGGCAGATTCTCCATTCGCATGGGCGGCAAGAACATGACCATGCGCGAAGCTCAGTCAGGCAAGCGCGTAGGGGAATGTCCGTCGGCGCCTTCAGAATGAATTTGAAAGCAATAAACGGATCGTGGCGCCTCTGACGCGGTGGGATAAGCGCGGCGTAGTACACACATAGATGGAGGAACTTATGAAATTCCGCGCTTTCGCCCTGTCCGGTTTGGCTCTCGCGATCGCCTCGGGAACAGCTGGCGCTGTCGAGATCAAGAAATCGCTTTCGGTCGAGGGAGATCCCGCAGCCATCTGGAAAGTCGCGAGCGAATTCTGTTCCATCCAGGACTGGCATCCTGACTTCTCGGGCTGCACGCAATCGATGAAGGACGGCGTCGTTTGGCGTGTCCTAACGTTGCGCGAAGGCGGCGGCAAGGTCCACGAGAAGCTCACGGACGTGGATGACCTGAGCTACACCTATTCCATTACCGAAGCGCCGCTGCCGCTGAAAGATCATACCGGCAAGATCTGGGTGGAGAAGGGCAGCAAGGATGGCGAGAGCCTTTTGAGATGGGAAGTCTCGTTTGGCGTGAATGGCGACGAGGCCAAGACTGAGGAAGTCACGCAGGCTATCGACGGCATTCTTGAAAAGGGCCTTGCGAACATCAAGACCGTTGCTGCCCAGCAGGCGAACTGTAAGTAGCTCGGAATGAATGGCCGGACGGCCTGAATAGTCCGTCCGGCCAATCCGTCACCTATCACGCGGCGCTACGCGTGGGCCGCTGGGAGTTGGAACTGGCGCTTGAGCTGAAGAAGCCGATCATTGTCGTCAACTTGAACAAGACCCGTCAGATGGATGACGCGCTGTGTCCCGCGATCCTTAGGATCGAGTGCGTCATTCATGTTGCGTACGAGCGCGACATCATGCGTTTCGCAATGCGCGAGCATGTCCTTTTGAAGGCAAGAGCAAGATGCCGGGATCTCGGCAAGTATATGGTCTTGCTTGCGCTGCTACATCGAGCGTAAACACTGATCGCGGATCCAACACATCCTGGCGTCAAGACGCTCGAATTCCGAAGCTTCGTGCGAGGAAGATCGTCGTTGCCGGCAACGCGAGCGATGCGGCCAGGACAAAAGAAAATCCGAGCCATCCGGTGCCGGCCATCGAACCTAGTCCGGCGTAAACCGATGCTAAGCCGACATTTGCCAGCACTGTCGCCATCATCACGCTCCGCATTGGAAGACCGAGAGCGCCAGCCGCTATAACCGATAACTCGGCGAGAACTGGAATGGGGCGGCATGCTGACAGAATGATTACGCCGTTCCTACGGATGAGGTCTTTAGCGTATGTAAATTGGCGCTGCTCCGCGGGGTTGTCCGAAAAATCGCCTTTGATGCTTCTCCCGATCCAAAATCCCAGGGCGCACGCAAGGCTCAGTCCGATTGCGCCGACAATCGCGCCGATCACTCCTCCCAACAGCGCTGCCATCAAGGCGATGATCAGGCCCGAGGGGATGACAAGAAGGAGGTCGGCGACTAGCAACACAATGCCTATGGAGGCAGCCGCGATGCGGGAAGACTCTTCGGTCATCGCCTGCTCGACGATGCGCGTGAAATCTCCGTCGAAGAAGATGTATGGCAATGCCGATATTGCGATGAGGATTGCAATCCAAGCCGCATACGTCAGGGCGATCGGCCAGCGGCGTCCAGAACGTGGGCGCGGATCTTCTTGCGGCGTTGCTCGATGCGATAAACCCTCCGCAGACATGTTGGCGTTGCCCATCTGCTCCTCTCCGTCGAGCCGGTGGCTCATCTCTGCTCCAATCCTTTCGATCCCGCGCCTATTCGACCGGCACCAGGATCGTCAAGTCAACGGACTCCAGATCTTGCAGGTGACGCGGGGTAGCATGGATTTCGAGAGCAGGTGCCGCCGCCGGCGCACGCCCACTCGGAATGATCCACTTCTGACAGAGCAAATCGTAAGTGTCGGGAATGCTTGAATGATGACCGATGTGGCGTGTTCCAGCATAGGTGCCGGAGTACGTCTCAATAATCTCCATTCCAGAGAACTGACGATCGTGCTCGAGCGCGTGACAGTCCACGCTTAGGGCAATGCCACAGTCATAGCGGACCTTGTCGGGATCTGTGACACGTGGATCATCGTGAAACTGACCGACGTAGAGCTTGCTGCGTCCGCTCGCTAAACGCTCGGGAAGCCTGCCGCAAAAATCCTCCCAGTACGTTCGCATGCGGGATATGTCGCCAATGTAGCGGCGACTAAGAATCTGCATGACGGGGAAATCGCGCATAAATACCGGGAAACCTCCGTGATCCCCCAGTGTGACAGCACCGGCGCGGAAGCTCCTTCGAAACGAAGATGGCGAGAGCCCAAATTTGCGCTCGAACGCGCGGATAAAGGCCGGGCGGCTGCGAAATCCAAGGGCGTGTGCAATTTCCCCGGTCGTTTCATCGGCCCACTTCAGCCGAAATGCCGCTTCGTCCATACGAACGCGACGCAGGAAAGCGGCCGGTGTTTCGCCTACTTCGCTTAGGAACAGCCGATGAAAGTGATGCAGTGAGAGGCCCGCCTCCGAGGCAACGGCATCGATCTGCACATCTTCCCCGATGTTTCGCTCCATGAGGCGTATCGCCTCCAGAATGCGAGCGTCCATATGCTTCTCGTGTTCCGATTGGGCTCTCGTTGATTGCTCTCAGACGCAGTCTCTGGCTGGAGCGGTGTCCTTTGAGGCACTCGTCAGGTGAACAAGTTTCGTGAATTTTCCCGAGATATCAAGCCTGGGTACACTTGGGTTTTTGAAGCATGTTAGCGAGTCGTCCAGGTGATTTGTAGGGCAGCCGAGTGCGCCGCCTGCCTGGGGGATTTCATGGGAAATGCACTCTGGTCACAGCCTCCGCTGCGTCGCCGTACGCTTTTGGAACCAATCGATGCGGCGCGTTCTTTACGCGCTCCCCCTGCAGTCCGGAAGCTGCTGTTAAATTCAATCGCTCTGATGACCATCGCCATCGGCACGCCAGCGATCGCGCAGACGGTTACGGGGGACGTCACGCCGCCGCTTCCCTGGGGGCCGGGCCAGGTGCTCATGATCGGCTCTAACGCCGTCGGCACGGTGACCATTGCGGGCGGGACCACTGTTGACGTCGGTACCACAATTCTGGCCGACCAGCCGACTGGAGACGGCACCGTCACCGTCACCGGGGTCGGCTCGGGCTTGAACATTAGCGCTGGCTTTCTCATCGGAAACCGGGGCGTAGGTACGCTCGACATCGTCGCCGGCGGCGTTGTCACCACCGTAGGCATGGATATCGGTGCCACCGGCGCCGCAAACGGTGTGGCAACTGTTACCGGCAGCGGTTCGACGTTGGGCGTTGGCAACATGTTGCTTGTCGGTGGCATCAACACCAACGGCTCTGCGAGCCTCAATGTCACGGATGGCGGTCGGGTCAACAGCGGCCAGGCGCGCATTGGAGGCGGCGCCAACAACACCACCTACGGCAATGGCCTGGCGACGATTTCCGGCGGGGACGCGGCCGGCAATGTGTCGACGTGGGAGATTACTGGCGAACTTTCAGTCGGCTCCGGCCTCTACGGGAACGGGACGCTGCAGATCACCGACGGCGGGAAGGTTACCAGTGACAGCGGTATCATCGGTGACCAAAGCTTTTCGACGGGCACGGTCATCGTCCGGGGTGATAACGGAGCAGGCACCGCCTCGGTTTTGGATATCGACTCCGAGCTTCACGTCGGGCGCAGTGGTGAGGGCTCTCTCACCATCGAAGCCGGCGGGCGGGTCGAGACAGACTATGCCCGCATCGCTTCCCAGGCCGGATCAACCGGGACGGTGGTGATCGCCGGGGCGGACGGCGCCGGCAATGCGTCCATCCTGCAGAGCCAAGAGACGATCCAGATCGGCACATTTGGCGTCGGAGAATTGACCCTTGCTGATGGCGGCATCGCTGCAACCGACCCGGCGCGCATCACCTTCCTTAGCGGGAATGCTGGCAGCTCCGGCACACTCAATATCGGTGCCAGGAGCGGGGATGCGGCAGCGGGGGCAGGCGAGTTGCGAACCGGCGCGCTGAATTTCGGGGTCGGCACTGCTACTATTAATTTCAACCACACGGGCGAAATCGATTTTTCGACGGGAATGTACAGCGTCGGCGTGGGCACGCATACGCTGAGCCATGAGGCAGGCATCACCACGCTGACGCACGCCAATTTGGGATTCACCGGCGCGACCAACGTCACCGGCGGCACGCTCATTGTCGGCCGAGGTGGCTCTGGATCGCTCGCAGCTTCCAATGTCACGGTTGGCAATGGCGCGACTGTAGCGGGCACGGGCGCGCTTGGGCGGCTGACAGTGCAATCGGGCGGCGTGCATGCGCCGGGCAACAGCATCGGCACGCAGATCGTAAACGGGCCGTACATTCTGCAAGCCGGCGCCATCCTCGAAATCGAAACCAACGCGGCAGGGCAAAGTGATCGCGTGATCGTCAACGGCACCGTCGATCTCACGGGCGCGACGCTGCGCGTGATCGCGGAGAGCGGCAATTACGCCGCGGCGACGGATTATCTGATTATCGATAACGACGGTGCGGATGCCGTGAGCGGAACCTTCGGTACCATCACCAGCAACCTCGCGTTCCTCGATCCCACCGTGAACTACGCAGGTGGCACGGGTAACGACGTTGTGTTGACGCTTACACGGAACACGACCGCGATCACGAGTGTGGCCCAAACGCCAAACCAAATCTCCGTCGCGGGGGGACTCAACCAACTTCCTCTGACAAACCCGCTGCTTTTGTCCGTGTTCGGCCAGAGCGCTGAAGGCGCGCGCCAGGCCTTCGATGCGCTTTCGGGTGAAGTCCATGCGACGCTCGGCTCCACGCTCGCGCGCGACGCCCGGTTTACGCGCGGCGCGATCTTCTCGCGGCTTCAGCAGGCGCATTACGCAGGCGCCGGGGCCAGCGGCGGCAGTACGGAGACGGCCGCGCTCGGCAACACCAGCACCACAGCCGTTGCCGGTCGCTTCGATGCGCCGATGATGGGTCTCGGCATGGGCGGCAGTGAACGTGCGTCCGCGTACGACGCGCCCTCCGCCTCACCGCTCGTGTTCTGGGCGCAGGCGTTCGGCTCCTGGGCCGACGCGGATGGAGACGGCAACGCCGCCTCCGCCAAGCGCAACATCGGTGGTTTCCTGTCCGGCGTGGATACGCACATCGGCAGCGGTTGGCGTGCAGGTCTCGCGCTCGGCTACTCGCGGTCGAACGTCAGCGTCTCGCAGCGCATCTCGTCGGCGGAGATCAACGGCTATCATCTCGCGGCATACGCGGGCGGCTCTGTCGGCAGCTTCGCGCTACGCACAGGCGCATCTTGGAGCTGGAACGACATCGACACCGAGCGCACCGTGGTGTTCCCCGGCTTCCTCGATCGCGTGGACGCCGACTACGACGGCGACACCGGGCAGATCTTCGGCGAGATCGCGCTCCCCCTCGGCGCTGGTGCGCTCGCCTACGAACCGTTCGCGAACCTCGCCTATGTTCACGTCTCGACGGATCGCTTCACCGAGCAAGGCGGCATCGCCGCCCTCACCGGCTTCGGCGGCGATCAGGATGTCGGCTATTCCACGCTTGGCGTGCGCTTCGCATTGGAAACGACGCTCGGTGGGGCGCGCGTCGTCCCGCGCGCGTCGTTCGCCTGGCAACATGCCTTCGGCGACGTCGACCCCACGCGGTCGCTTGCGTTCTCAGGTGCTCCGGGCATGACGATTGCGGGCACGCCGCTTGCGCGCAATGCCGCGCTGATCGAAGCCGGTCTCGACTTCGCCCTCTCGCCCTCCGCCACGCTCGGCGTCTCCTACAACGGCGAAATCGCAAGCGACATCGAGGATCACGGCGTCTCGGGCCGCTTCAACTGGCGGTTCTAGAACGACGCACCATGTCGTCTACCGGAAGACGAGCCGACGGCACGACCGATGCTGAACGGTCTCTGTCAGCACATAACCCCACTTTCGCTATCTCGGCAACGCACGCATCGGCATGGGCGCCACGCAGAACCTGTGGGAGAGATCTGTCACGTGTTTTTCCTGTTCGCGCCAAAGCGCCATCGCGGATCGAGGTGCGCGCTCCGCCGTATTTCATGCCGGACGCGAGGGATGCTCGATACATTCTCACTGCGTACTGGAGAGCTGTGCCCCCTCGCAAGGGGCATGATGTCCCCGCCTTGAGCATTGAGAGACTTTGCAGAGCGGCGGCGCATCAAAGCGGAGGTTAACCGCGCGTATCTCGCCCTCTCCCCTCACCGGCATGGCTCGATACAATACGGACGTGGTTGCTCAGCTTGACTTCGACGCGCGGTTTGCTACCCACGTCCCGCACAGGACGACCTGTGCCTTAGACGACGATTCCGGGACGGCCCGGCCCACCTTTAGGAGGGCCACGATGGCCGGTCCGTTGAAACAATTCGAGATCGTACCGCTCGTCCACCTCGGCGAGATCGGCGGTTACGAGATCGCTCTCACAAACTCCGCTCTCTTCATGCTGCTTACCGTCGGCCTGGCCAGCGGCTTCATGCTTCTCGGCGCCCGATCGCGTGCGCTCGTTCCCGGCCGCTGGCAGGCCGCGGCCGAAATGACTTACGACTTCGTGCTCAAGACGCTGCGCGACAACACGGGCGAACATGGCCTGCGGTTTTTTCCGCTCGTGTTCAGCCTGTTCATGTTCATTCTGGTGGCTAATCTTCTGGGCATGATCCCAGGCGCGTTTACGGTAACAAGCCATCTCATCGTCACCTTCGCTCTCGCCATGATCGTGTTTTTGACGGTCCTGCTCTACGGGTTGTTTCAACACGGGTTCGGCTTTCTTCGCCTGTTCCTGCCGCCCGGTGTTCCGCTGGCTCTGGCACCCTTCCTCATCCCGATCGAAATCATTTCCTTCCTGTCGCGGCCGATCAGCCATTCCGTGCGTCTGTTCGCCGTGATGCTCGCAGGACACGTCATGCTCAAGGTGTTCGCTGGGTTTGTCGTCAGCCTCTCGGCTGCGGGGGGCTTAGGGCTCTTCCTGGCCGTTCCGGCGCTGGTCATGACGGTTCTCATCACGATCCTGGAATTCATGATGGCGCTGATCCAGGCTTACGTTTTTACGATGCTGACATGCATGTATCTCAACGACGCCCTGCACCCGTCGCATTGATCGCGAGCGCTTGGATAGGCGGGCAATACAGGATCAGCATTCAACAACGAGGCGTTTTGGGCGGCGCCTGCGATCCGTGACGGGGGCCAGGGCTTCGGCAAGGCGCGCAATGCCGGCTGCGATCTCGCGTTCGGTCAACGATGAAAACCCGAGGACGAGATAGCGGTCGTTCTCGGGGGACGTATCGAAACCAACAGCCGCGCCAGAGGTCAACGTGTAGACACCGACACCCGCCTCGATCGCGCGTTGTTCGATCTCACGTGCCGGCGGAAAGCTGCTCGGCAGACGCCATGCCAGGTGCATTCCCGCCTCGTCGCCGATGATCTCGCCGCCCGGGAAGTGCTTTTCGAGCGCTGTGAGCAGGGCGTTGCGCCGGGATAGGTAGAGCTTTCGAATGCGCCGCACGTGACGCTCATAGCCGCCGCTCGTCATGAAATCCGCAAGCGTTGCCTGCTCCAGCCACGGCTGGCCATTGTTCATCAATGTTTTCATATCGCGGGCGCGCTCGACGATTTCCGGCGGGAAGACGACGTAGCCGAGGCGGAGCCCAGCGCCCAGCGACTTCGAGAACGTGCCGAGATAGATGACGCGGCCGGTGCGATCCAATCCCTTGAGGGCTGCGATAGGCGCGCCGTGAAAGCGGAAGTCGCTGTCGTAGTCATCTTCCAGGATGTAGGAGTCCGTCTCTGCGGCCCAGGCAAGAAGCTCAAGCCGGCGTTCGAGAGAGAGCGTCACCCCCAACGGATATTGATGTGAGGGTGTGACGTAGGCGACGGCGTTTCTGACATTGGGCAGATGGCTGCAATCGAGGCCGCGGTCGTCGACGGGAACGGAGACGACGTTGGCACCGAAACTTTCGAATAGAAACGCAGCACCCTGATAGCAGGGCTGCTCGACCACAGCCGTGGCGCCGGGGCCCAACATCAACCGGCTCACCAGATTGAGACCATCCTGACAGCCGCCGACGATAATGATCTCGTCGGCATTGGTTGCGATGTTGCGCGTGGGGCGGAGCCGATCCGCGATGGCGCGTCTCAGCTCGAACAACCCCGACTGTGCGCGATATTCCGTGAGATCGGAGCCTGCGGTGCGGAGCCGTTTCACGATCAATTGTGCCCACGTCTTGCGTGGGAACGAGTCCGGATCGGGCCGCCCGACCCAGAAATCGGCAATGAGCCGGCCTCGATGCGGATTCACCACCGCCTGACAGCGAAACGTCGGATTGAGCGAGCTGCCGACAGCGCGGCGGGGTTTGCGCGCCGACGGTGCGCCGTTCTGGCTTGCTGTATAGAGCGCGCTCTCCGGAATTTGGAATGAAACGAACGTACCGACGGAAGATCGCGTTTCGATGTAGCCTTCGGCGGTCAGCCGCTCATAGGCGAGTGCAGCCGTATTGCGCGCGATCCCGATCTGCTCGCTCAAGGCGCGCGTTGCAGGAAGGCGCTCGCCTGGACGGAGACGCCCCTCGAGGATCATGGCCCGCACCTGCTCGAAGATTTGTGTCTGAAGGCTCACCGGACTCGTCGGCTGAAGCCTCAATGGCAAAGGCATTGGGAGTTTCTCCCGGGAAAACACCGACTTAGCGTTGCGCTCTGGCTCCATACTATATGTCAGAATGGGCCCATCGATAGGGCCGCAACGCATGATTCCCATGGTGCCACGCTGCCTTGCGCCGCGGCATCGGCCGCGTGATCGCCTGTAAATGCGACGTCCTTCGTGCGTTTGTCCGTATGCGCATTCATGCCGACGCGCGATGCTCGTCGCTCACTGGCTCGCCCGGGCGGCTCTACCCTTTTGCGGCCGACCGGCGCTAGGTGGAGCCCGTGCCCGCCTCCTACTGTTCGTCCAGTGAGGCACAAGGCGCGGGAGCCAATGGCACACCGCCTGGCGAGATTTCACTCTCGTGCTGGAAACCTCATGCAGACGCGCTCGCGCGGTTGGCGCGCGAGGGAGTTCAAGCAAGAGGTTCGAAGCAGTCTCGTGACCACAGCCCTGATCGTCGACGACCATCCGATCGTCATGGAAGCCTGCAAGCAACTCCTGAGCACAGCGGGAGTAACGGCAATCGGGGAGGCTTCGAGCCCGGTGGACGCGTATCGCGCGTATCGAACGCTGAAGCCCGATATCATCATCTCCGATCTCACGATCCGCACGGGTATTCTCGACGGTATCTCGTTCATCCGGCGGCTGCGTCTCCACGACAAGGTGACGCCGATCCTCGTCTTCTCGATGCATACCGATCCCGTGATCATCTCACGCACGCTCGAGGTCGGCGCGACGGGCTATTTGTGGAAGACAACGTGCTCCGAGGAATTCGTCAAAGCCTTTCACAAGGTGCGCCAGGGCGTGCGTTATCTGAGCCATGAGGTGGCGTCCGAGCTCGCGTTCATGGAGCTCAGGGGCACGGCAAATCCCCTCAGCACGTTGACACTCCGCGAATTGCAGACGCTCGCTCTGATCGCGGATGGACGTTCCTACGGGCTGATCGCGGAGGAACTGCACGTCTCCTACAAGACCGTTGCCAACACGGCTTCGCAAATCAAAGTCAAGCTCGGCGCGGCCAGCCTGCCGGAGCTTATGCGGATCGGGATTGCGCACCTTCCTTCCGAGACGGGCAGGCGCAATATTCGCGTTGCGTGACAGCATGACGACAACGCCAGCACCGAGCTGCGCATTAACACAGCACTAAGCCTATTCGTCATACCTGCCAGCCACAGCACGCATGGCGCTCGCTCGAGCCGCGCGAGAGGAGCAGTCTTCTTTGATCCGAAACAGGTCGGTGTCGGTCCGCGTTCGCTAAAACGGCGACATCTGCGGTTGCTCGACGAAGCCGAGCCTAATCAAAGGAGGCGAGTTCCATGGCCAAGACGATGAAGGCTGCGATCTTTGTCGAAAACGGACGCATCGTTCTCGACGAGAAGCCGATCCCGGACATCGCGCCGACGGACGCACTTGTGCGGATCACGACGACAACGATCTGCGGAACCGACGTTCATATTCTGAAAGGCGAGTATCCAGTCGCCAAAGGCCTCACGATCGGCCACGAGCCTGTGGGCGTGATCGAAAAGCTCGGCTCGGGTGTCACAGGCTTCGAGGAAGGCCAGCGGGTCGTCATCGGCGCGATTACGCCTTCGGGCTGGAGCAACGCGTGTCTCTGCGGATGCGGCGCGCAAGACGGCGCCGGCACGAAGCACGGGTGGAAGCCTTATGGCGGCTGGAAGTTCGGCAACACCATCGACGGCAGCCAAGCGGAATATCTGCGCGTGCCGGACGCGATGGCGAACCTTGCGGTGATCCCCGATCATATCACGGACGAGCAGGTGCTCATGTGTCCGGACATCATGTCGACCGGCTTTTCTGGCGCGGAGAGCGGCGGCGTCAAGATCGGCGATACGGTGGCGGTGTTCGCACAGGGGCCGATCGGGCTTTGCGCGACGGCCGGCGCAAAGCTGATGGGAGCGACGAAGATCATTGCCGTCGACTCCGTGCCTGCGCGCATTGAAATGGCCAAACGGCTCGGCGCGGACGAGGTCGTCGACTTCAAGGCTGAAGATCCCGTCGAGGCGATCATGCGGATTACGGACGGTCGCGGCGTCGATGTCGCGATCGAGGCGCTTGGCGTTCAATCCACCTTCGAAGCAGGTCTCAGAATTCTTCGCCCCGGCGGCACGCTGTCGAGCCTCGGGGTCTATTCCTCCGACCTCAAGATCCCGCTCGATGCCTTTGCAGCGGGTCTCGGAGACACAACGATCCGCACTACGCTGTGCCCTGGCGGGAAGGAGCGGATGCGCCGGATGCTGGAGGTCGTGGCATCGGGGCGGGTCGATCTGTCGGGGCTTGTCACCCACCGCTTCAAACTCGACCAGATCGAGGAGGCATACGAGCTTTTCGCAAACCAGCGTGACGGTGTGCTCAAGGTCGCCATTACGCCGTAAGAAAGTAAGGAAGCGTCCGCGTCGTGGCTCGTTCTACTCGGACGGGCTCGGCGCGGCGGCCGCTCTTGCCTGGAACGACGTACAAATGAGTTCGAGTTCCTTCTCGCTCACCGGCATACCAATGCATTTGCAGTAAAAGTTCGTTTGCACTCCGTCGTTTTGCGACTTGAGACGGCGGATGAGGAGAAAGATGCAGTCTCCGCAACTGCCCACGGCCTGCCTGCGCGCGCCGGTGCCGAGTTGACCGACGAGATGACGCAACGTGTCGCGCAGGATCTCCTGCCTCTTCTTGTCGAGCGTATCGATGTCGTTGAATATCGACGTCAGCGGATCAGCGGAGATCCGCTTGCGCGCTTTTTCGGTCAGCGTGAGGATCGAGCTTCTTCCATCGTAAGGCGACTTCTCACGGACGAGGTAGTCACGATTTTCGAGCGCTTTAATGGTTTGAGACGCGGTGCCGCGCGTCGTCGCCTGATAGGCCGCGAGTCCGGACAGCGTCCGGCTGAAAACGTTGGCGCGAGAAAAGAAACGAAGGGCAAACCATTGCGCCGACGTGAGACAATCGTCGTCGCGCTCCGCGAGCATGCCGCGCCCGAGCTGCAAGAGCAGCTCTCCGATCTCAAGTGCCAACATACTGCATCCACCCCAACCCATTGATATATCGAAAAGCTGACGCTGACAGTCAAGACTAGGTGGACGGATGATTTCGGATCGCAATCGGTTACTTCCAACGTGGACGGACATACGATTTTCGTCTGTGAAGACCTCTAAAAAATGCCCAACCGTTAACCCTGGTGTGAGGTGCCGCAGCCAATATGTCGCATACGAAAGAGGGGGGTCTCGTGATGCTTCAGTTCTCGTCAGGCACGCCGTCGGCGGCGGCTCATTCGCCGCAAGCCAACAGTCCCGCGCCTGCCGAGACCGTCGTCAATCTCGCGAATGCGGTTTTCAACTGCACCCAAGAGGCCATCGTTGTCACCGATACCAAGGGTATGGTGATCGCGGTCAATCCGGCATTCACGACCGTCTCGGGGTACTCAGCGCTGGAAGTCGTGGGGCGGCCCATGCGCGCGCTCCAGTCGGGCCGGCACGGGCGCACGTTTTATCGCGAGCTGTGGGCGCGCGTTACGGAGCACGGTTACTGGCAGGGCGAGATCTGGAACAAGCGCAAGAACGGCGAGATCTATCCGGCGCTTCTCACGCTCTCGAGCGTCCGCGATGCGAATGGGCAGGTCACCCATTTCATCGGGACCACGGCCGATCTGAGCAGGATCAAGAAATCCGAACTCGAACTCGATCATGTCGCTCATCACGACGAACTGACGGGGCTTCCCAACCGCCGCCTCCTGATCTCGCACCTCGACCGCGCGCTCAAAGCGACACGGCAAAAGGCGACGGGTGCCGTTCTTTTCATCGATCTCGACCGCTTCAAGCTGGTCAACGACAGCCTTGGCCATGGCGCGGGCGACGAGCTCCTGAGGCTGGTGACGCAGCGCCTCCGGGCGAGCCTCAGGACCGCCGACTTTCTCGCCCGCTTCGGCGGTGACGAATTCATCGTGATTCTCGAACAGACATCGCCTGAAGGCGCGAGAACAGTTGCCCAGCACGTGATCGACCGCCTGACCGAGCCGTTCCTGCTGCCCGCGGGCGGCGAAATTTATATCGGTGCCAGCATCGGCATCAGCTTCTTTCCCGAGGATAGCTCGCGTGCCGAGGAGCTTCTGCAGCACGCGGACGCTGCGCTCTATCAGGCCAAATCAGCCGGAAAATCGACGTACCGCGTTTATTCCTCCGACCTGACAACCGTGGCCAACACTCGACTGACGATGGAGGCGCAATTGCGCCGCGCGCTCGATCGCGACGAGTTCGTGCTGCACTATCAGCCCCTCGTGTCGCTGGTGACGGGGCAGGTGTTTGGGCTCGAAGCTTTGATCCGGTGGCAGGATCCGGAGCGCGGCCTCATTCCGCCCGGAGACTTTCTGCCGGTCGCCGAGGAAACCGGCCTCATCGTGCCGATCGGGAACCGGATGCTGAAGGTTGCTGCGGCGCAGATGAAGACGTGGCGTGACTCGGGGCTCGCGCTCGACCTCATGGCCGTCAACATCTCCCCGCGCCAATTCCGCCACCTCGATTTCGCCGAAAATCTCGCCGCGACGCTTCGCGAGACCGGGCTTTCGCCGGAGCTTCTCGAACTCGAGATTACAGAAGAAACGCTGATGGACTGTCTCGCCGCAACGCGGTCAACGCTCACCGCCCTCAAGTCGCTCGGCGTCGGGCTCGCCGTCGACGATTTCGGAACCGGCTACTCTTCCCTCGCCTATCTCAAGACGTTGCCGTGCGACATGCTCAAAATCGACCGCAGCTTCGTCACCGATCTCGGTCAGGATCCGGCATCGGGCGCGATCGTGACGGCCATCATCCGGCTTGCGGAATGCCTGGGCCTCTCG
>ERZ869909.1450-NODE-1450-length-19228-cov-3.523471_pt1 | contig 19228 bp, 17 predicted proteins | sample MGYA00520892_ERZ869909 | MGnify/ENA primary metagenome ERZ869909 (study PRJEB32215, sample SAMEA104723947) | bioreactor metagenome | biome: bioreactor; feature: anaerobic bioreactor; material: water | place: China | collected 2015-03-12 ...
AATATTACATGCTCGATGTTTTAACTTTTCATTTGAAGCCTGAACAAAGATCATTTGATTTTGGTAAACTCTGCCAAGTTTAATCATAACACTAGTAGAGATCATGTTAAGGATCATTTTCTGTGCAGTACCAGACTTCATTCGGGTTGAGCCACTGATGACCTCTGGACCAACTTCCACATCTATACTAAAATCTGTGATTAACGACATTTGACTAGTTTTATTAGTCGTAACGCTCACTGTTAATGCATCCCTTTGTTTTGATAGTTTTAAAAACTCAATAGTATATGGTGTCCTTCCACTCGCAGCGATTCCAATAATCACATCCAACTCAGAGATATCGTTAGCTAGAAAATCGCTGGTTGCCAACTCTACTGAGTCTTCTGCTCCTTCTACAGCTTCAAAAACTGCTGCTTGTCCTCCTGCAATAATTCCATAACAACGTGAAGAGTCTATTCCATACGTCGGCAATATCTCAGCAGCATCCATTAGACCTAAACGGCCCGAAGACCCCGCACCAACATAAATAATTCTTCCTCCGCGGCTAAATCTATCAGCGATTGCAGTAACAGCTAGTTCAATATTTTTAAGTTCCGTTTCGACTGATTTTGAAACTAAAGCGTCTTCATTATTAATTAGTTTCAATATTTCAATTACATCCATTGTCGAAATCCCAACCGTATTAAGATTGCTCGACTCAGATAAAAGCGAATTAATTTCTAACATAAGTACATCCTTTTCATTGATACTTCATTTTACTTGTAAGTTTACTTGTTTCAATGAGTTGTTTTTCAACTTGTAATAAATCATTTTTTATCAAACCAAGATATAGCAAATCGGTAACCAACATCATTGAAAACTTAGATGCTATCGCTCCAACACGTGGAGCCGGTTCATTATTTGGTACAGTTAAAAGAATTGTTGCCAACTCTCGAAGTGGTGACTTCGAATCCCTCGTCACAACTATGAGTTCAACTCCTTGAGCACGAGCTATCTTAGCTGCCTGAATCACTTCGAAACTCTTCCCTGAATATGAGTAAACAATCACACAGTCATTGGGTTTAACGTAATGCAAAAATTCAACATTCATATGCGAGTCAAAGGAGAACATGCAATGCTTATTCACACGATTCAGTTTATGGAATATATCATACGCAGGTAACGATGAAGCTCCTATCCCAAAAACGTAAACAGTATCCGCTTGTCGCAGAACATCAATCGCTTTCTGTAGCGCCTCAGGATTTAACTGGTAGAAAACATCTTTATTCGTTTGATCCATCAGTAACTGCAACTTCTGGCATAAGGACTCTAGTGAATCCTCTTGAGTAATCCCTGGACTGATGTTTAGTACATCCTCGTTTGAACTGATTTCCTTAGCAAGTTCAATTTTGAACTCATCCAATCCTCTAAATCCGAATGCATGAACAAATCGGATGATTGAAGCAGAAGAGGTCTTAGTAAGTTCACCAAGTTGAACGGCAGTATGTTCAATAAATGCACTAGAATCCTTAAAAATCAAATCAACGATCCGTTGATTTGTCCGACTTAACGAATCATACTTGCTTCTCAGCTCTAAAATGATACTCATAAGACCTCTTCCTCCTTTTAAAAATAACTTTGAATCGATTGATCCGACTCGTTTGGAACCATTTGTGCAGTCACTTTAATCCCATTGATTAAAACTTTTTTAATCATCTCTATTTCAACAAGAGATAGATTAACTGATTTTTTAATATTTATACTTCCCTCTTTTTTTGATACATTTCCAATATTGAACGACTTAAGTTCATCCACATGTTCAACCAAGAAAATCATATCCTTCACATTTTTAGTGATAAGTAGAACTCTTTCTTGATTATAAACACCAGAGTTGATTTTTTCAATTGCCTTCTTAACAGACAGAATTGAAAGTTTTACTCCAGCAGGTTTTGAAATTTTTAGAGCTGCAATGGTCATTTCATCTACGACAGCTTCATCATTTACTACCGCAATACGAGTAGCTCCAACAGTGTTTGTCCAAACCATGGCAACCTGACCATGAATAAGACGTTCATCAACTCTTGCATGAATAATTGGCATACTATCCTCCTATGCAAATAATGCTACGAACCAATCCACCATAGTTTGCAGATTGCCTAAAACCATTCCTAATCCGATCAAAACCATAATCAGTCGGGTTGAATTCATTTTTTTCTTTCCAAGCAGCCAATAAGATAGTGCTACAATGGACAACGGGACCATACCAGGCATGATTCGATTCAACATTTCTTGAATCGAGAGTGATACTTCACCAAAAGTAAAAGTTAAGTTCAGATTATAGCGAATCACTGATGGAATCAAGCCACCAACCACAGCTAAGCCTAAAATTGACGCCCCCTCTGTAATCAAACTTATCCTATTTGCAAAGCCAGTCGCCAACTTCTTACCTTGATTATATCCAAAATGTGTAAACTTGTAACGTATAAATATTACAGCTGCTACTGCAAGCAATGGAATTAGTAAGCCAACAGCTTGACCATCTAAAGCTAGGTAAGCAGCAATCGAAAATACAACTGCACGATAAATAGCGATGAAGAGGGTATCCCCTACACCAGCAAATGGACCCATAAGACCTGTTTTAATCCCTGTAACCACTTGTTCGCTCTCAATGCCTATCTCTTCTTCAATAGCAATATCCGCCCCAATAATCAAATGGGACATTGCTGGTGTTGTATTAAAGAATCCTAAATGGGTCTTTAGTGCTCTTTTCATTTTTTCTGGATCATGACCATAAAGTTTTTTAAGAACTGGAAGAATGACATAACAATAACCTAAACCCTGCATTTTTTCATAGTTCCAAGCAAGTTGTAGACCGAACAGATTCCTAATGAAAACTTTATTTAAATCACTTTTTGTAATTTTTACCGAAGTGTTACCCATCAATTTCTACCTCCTCATCCTGATGAGCCATCATTAACCCATCTGTTTGTACCTGATTTTTTTGATTAACATGGATGACTGCCAATGCTAAACCAACAAGAGCAACGGACAATATTGAAAAGATAGAACTACCATAGGCCATCATAACAAAGCCAATAATATAGTAAGGATAGTACTTTTTAAGTGGAAGATATCTCATAAGAATGGCCATTCCCATTGCAGGAAGTATTGAACCTGCAGCACGTAACCCTGTCATAAACCAGACTGGAATCACAGAGTTGATTGTTTGTACAACGGCATCACCATAGTACAGTCCAACAAACACTGGTATCATTCGTGATAACATCCATGGAATTGCGCCTAAAACATTTGATATTTCAACTCCACGTACATTCCCTTGATCAGCAAAGCGATCAGCTCTATGTTGAAAGAATGTATTTGTCATCCTTCCCAAGACATCTAGCTGAGTCAATAATAATCCAATAGGCACAGCTAACCCAATCCCATATTCCGCTCCGTTTCCGGATAGAATCGCAAATGCTGTTCCCATAATTGCTCCTGATAAGAAATCAGGTACAGTAGCTCCTCCGTATGTCGCGACTCCTAAAGTCATTAACTGTAGAGTAGCACCTATAACAAGACCTGTTGGTAAATCATTGAGTAATAGTCCTGTAACTGCTGCGGCAAATAATGGTGTATATGGACCAGCCTGAATAGATATCTGGTCAATAACTCCAATACCTACATACAATGTCAGCAAAACAATTGTAATAATTGATAATTCCATTTTCTCCTCCTATTTTTAGAGCGATGATTTGTTGCAACCGTTTTCATCTACTGGAATTATACAACATATGTATTTATATTACAATATATAATGTTTAAATTTTCAAAATGTAATTATATTACACGGTACATCGTGGTCGGACGCCCTTTACCATACTGGCAATAGGAATAAAGTTTCCCAATACCTACTAGATAATCCAGATATTTTTTAACGGTAACCGAACTGATTCCTGTCTTTATACTAATCGTCTGTGATGAAAAATCCTGATTAACTTCTAAGATACACTCATAAATAAGATCGAGTGTTTCCTGACCAATCCCCTTAGGCAACAGCCTATCCAATGATTCATGAAACAACATTTCATCCACCATCGCCTGATCAAGTGTAATCTTATCATTAACCTGTTCATCCAATTGTTTAAACTTGTCTAAAGCACGTTTTAATCGATCATACTCAAACGGTTTGATTAAGTAATCCAATACACCAAGTTTAAACGCCTTTTTTACATCTTCAGGAGTGTTTGCGGCAGTTACCATAATAACATAAGCGGACACACCTTTAAGACGAAGATCCCTCAGTATTTCAAATCCTGTTTGCTTCGGTAAAAAAACATCTAAAACTATTAAATCTATCGAATGATTTTTGATGATATCTAAAGCGGATTCCAATGTCATCGCCGTATCTATATGACTGAAGTAATTGTACTGCTCGATGTATCTTTTATGGATCATACAAACCATTGGATCATCTTCAATAATGAGAACACGCTTCATACTAACACTCCTTTTTTAGCCGAACTTTAAATGATTTACCCACAGTTTTTTCAACATACTCAATGCTACCATGATACAATCGCACTTTGTCCTTTACTTCAGACAAACCAAATCCACGATGATCTCCTTTGGTTGAAAATCCTTGATCATAGAGATACTTTCTATAACACTCCTCAATCTTCGGTCCTGAATCCATAACTTCAATCACAATTTCACTCTCAGTCTCTTTCATATAAACCTTAACCACTCGTTGATTCAAAGATTCGGTTGCACTTTCAATCGCATTTTCAATCAGATGACCAAGTAAACTCACCAACTCATAGGATTCGATAATCCCATGGTCATGATTTAGGTTCGACTTAGGATTGATCAAAAGCTCTATCTGCTGTTCTTTACATCGCAACATCTTCCCCTGAAGTATAGCTGTCACACAGCTATCGTGAATCGATGACAAAGCCATACTTCCTTCTTCCTTTACATGCTGAACCTGACGGATATAGGATTTGGCTTTCTGATACTCCTGAATCTCAATGAGCCCCAAAATGACATGCAACTGATTTTTATACTCATGGATTGTCGCGCGTAATGAAGAGTTTACCTGATTGACATTGGTAATCGCATTGGTAATCTCTTTGACTCGTGAGTACTCCTGAAGTAGAATCAATGTTCCAATCTCCTGACTTTGATCAACGATGGGTACCATCGAAAGAAGCAATTTCTTTGAACAGAAGACGACTTCTTTCATATCCACCTGACTATACTGTTCTTTAAGTTTTTTAACTTCTGAAGAAAGATGTGATGAGTCGAACTTTCCAACCAGATTGTAAAAAGTCTGATTCACTTCAATCACATTCATATCCACATCAAAAGCTATCACACCATACTGCACACTCGAGATCAATGCTTTCTTTTCCAAATACAATCGTGAAATATCTTCCGGCTCCATATGTAACAACGACTTACGAATATTTCGTGCAGCATAAGTACCAAATAGATAAGCAAAAAGAACTGAACCTACAAAAAGAATGCCGTATTTTAACGCTAATTGATTACGTGTGGTGACAATTCTTGACTGATACTTTCCAACCATCACAAAACCAACCTGCTCACCCTGAAAAAAGATAGGTTCAAACCGCCGATAAGTCAACCCCATCGACCCTAATTTCAATGAATAATAACCCACACCCTCATCCAACACACGACGCTTATCTTCGTTTAAGAAACGATCATTCACCTGGCGGATATCCAGATGCGAATATTTCATTTCTTCCATATCTGTAATCACAATAATGTCCACAGAATCCAACGTTCGGATTAAGTTTGTGGCATAAATCTGCAAAGAAAAGTCATTTCTTCGTTCCAACAGAGTCCTCTGAACATTTAGATCAGAAGCCACAAGTGTCGCAACAGAATAAAGTTGCTGTTCAATCGAATATGTAACATCGTCCAAACGATCCTTCACAAAAACTAAATAAGAAATCGTCAGTGGAATCAATGCTGTTAAACACGCATATAAAACAAAACGTACCTGTAATTTACTTTTCATAAGTCACCCTGAACATTATAACACTTTGTTAGTTTTTTATCTAACAAAAAAGACTGCTTTTCAGTCTTTTTCAAACAATATCAGATTTTATTTTTACATTCACCTGTCGTCAGGTAATCATGGTAATTCTGATATGAAATCTCAATCATGTTCGTCAATGCTTCATCCGTGTACGAACCAATATGTGGCGTTAAAAGTACACGTGGATAAAGATTTGTCAGCTTCTGTATGATTTCCGAACATTCCTGAGGATCACGCTTCTTAAAGAAAACGGACGCTTCCCGCTGTACTACATCACTCGCAAAGGATTGCAATTTATTTTCAACCAACGCATCATAGACATCTTCCTCTACAACCAGTTCACCTCTTGACGTATTGATTAAAATGGCATCTTCCTTCATCAAGGCAAGGACAGTTTTGTTTATCATTCCAGCATTAACGCCAGGAATATATGGAATGTGAATACTTACGATATCTGAATGTCGCATAACTTCTTCAAAACTTTGGTATTCTACCACGTTTTCATAGAGTGTGTTTGGATACGGATCATAACCAATGACCTTCGCACCCAAACCAGCAAATAGTTTCGCAGCTGTCGCACCAATCTTACCAACACCAAGAATACCCACCGTACAGTTTCTGACTTCTTTACTAAACATTGAATCAGTCACACTAAAATTAAACTGAGCGGACTGTGATGTCATCAATGCAGTATGACGTAATTGCATCATAGCTAATGTCACTGCCAGCTCAGCAATCGCATTGGGAGAGTATGCAGGCACATACGCTAATCTCAACCCCAACTCATTGGCAACTGAAATATTGATATGATTTTTACCAACAGTCCGAGTTAAGACTGTATCAACTCCAAAGGTAGAGAGAGTGCGCAGATTTTCTTCATTAGCCTGACAATTACCACGAATCATCACGGCATTTGCTCCTTTAGCCAAACCAACCGTTTCAGCATTCAGAAAGTCCTCTACCAAGGTCAGTTGATAGTTAAATGTGTTCAACCTATGAAAGAATGGGATTTCAACACCACGAACACCATAACAAACAAGTTTTCGCATTCCCATCACCTACGCAAACATGCCCAAGTTACGAATGACTTCTAGAATGACAATCCATATTGGCATTGCGACAACACAGGCAACCGTAGAGATCAATGACAAATTGGATGTCAGTACTGCCTCTTTATCACTGTTAATCGCATAAGCAACCGCAACCGTTGCCGGTGGTGTAGCCATCATAATCACAACGGCTGCTAAAGAAACAAAGGAAATCGGTAGAATACCTGTAATCGTAAGTACATAGAGAGCAACGATGTTAATCACAGGAACAAACACAATTTTCACCAAGGAATAATACCAGGATGTGGTTGATTTCATGGCACTAGTGAATGGAATCTCGGCTAGTTTAGCACCAATGGCTAACCAAGCCAATGGGGAACATAAACGAGATAAGTGTTGAAGAGGGACAAACAACCATTTTGCTGTCTGATCAATTCGTAAAAAGGCAAATGATTTCTCTACACCCTCACCCATGGCTACACTTACTTGTGGTAAGCTTCCTTGAAATACCCAGACAAACAATCCTAGAAATGTCGCAAGGATAATTGGATTCAAGAACATTTCCTTTAGATTCTTTGTACTGAACTCTATGTTGCTTAGTTTAATGTACGCATATGAATACAAGAAGACACGGTAAGCAATATTGAAAATCGAACCAAACATAATTCCTTGTGGACCATACACCGCCCCAATAATGGGTAACCCGAAAAATGTGGTTGATCCAAAAGTAGTCAATACTTCCAATACGTCTTTCTTATCGCCTGTCGATTTCACATAGAAAAGTTTGGAAATAAAGATAAAAGCAATGTACATAACAAATCCCCAAATAAGGATATTGGTACCTTGTCTAAGCTGCTCTTCATTGATATCTTGCATAAACGCCGTATAGGCCAACGCAGGAATTGCCACACTTAATACTACATTCGTCAAAACTTTGGCTGTTACCTTTGAGAATACTTCCTTCTTCGCTAAGTAAAAACCTAATAAAATAATCAAAATCGATGATGAAACTGCTGAAACCATGTTTGGGTTTCCAAGTGTTAATTGAACTGTTTCTAGAAAACTCATAATATCCTCCTTTATCGTTATCGTTTTCACAACAGTGTGATTATATCTTGGATCTTAACTTACGAAAATATTAACAAAGTTAACTAACGCTTTTCTAACTTTTCTAAGCAAAAGAAAAAAAGACAACCGTGATTGTCTTTTTCAGCTTAATCTATATTCTGTATCACATCCATCACAGACTCAATGATATCTGTGGACTTAAGTTTGAACTTTTCCTGAAGATAATCCACTGTACCCACTTCCCCAAAATGATCCTGTATACCCACCTGACGTAAAGGCGGACAGTTTCCCAAAGCTGCCATAACCTGAGCCACCGCACTCCCCAGACCACCAATCACACTATGATTTTCAGCCACAATCACAAACTTCTTATCCTTTACCATGTGTATCACGCAGGCTTCATCCAAAGGTTTGAGTGAAAACATATCGACCACCGCTATGGATAACTGATGCGACTTTTTTAAAGACTCTGAAGCAAGTAAAGCTTCATAGATCATTTCACCCATCGAAAAGATGACACCATCTTCCCCATCCTGCACCACAATCGCCTTACCCAACTCAAATGATTGTGAAGCATCATATATATCAGGTGTGGATTTACGCCCTGCCCGAATATAAAACATACCATAATGCTTGGACGTTTCCTCCACAACCCACTTCATCGCCGATGCATCAGCCGGAGCCAATACCGTCATCGTAGGGATCGCCCGCATCAATGCCACATCTTCTACAGACGTATGGGTTCCACCATTATGAGATGCCCAGAAACCGGGATCGGAACCAAAGATGCGTACATTCGCCTTCTGATAGGCACCCGAAAGATATACCTGATCATAGACTCTACGAGTCGCAAACGGCGTAAAGGTATGAACGAAGGGTATTTTCCCGACCAAAGACATCCCTGCTGCAGCACCCATCATATTTGCCTCGGAAATCCCCATGTTAATGCAACGATCCGGATACTCCTTAAATAACTTCCCACTACCGGAAGCACTGACCAGATCCGCATCCATAACCACAATGTCAGGGTTGGTTTTCATCAGTTCATACAACGTCTCTGAATAAACCGCACGCATTTCCTTATTTGTCTGTACACTTGCTCGCTTAACCATGTGACTGCACCTCACTTAACTGCAACTCAAGAACCTCGATCGCTTTTTCAAGTTGGAATAAACTATCTTTTTCGAAGCGAATGTGATGATTATCCGCCAAAGTTTCAAAATACGGTAGCCCTTGACCTTTAATCGTATCAAGCACAATACAGCTAGCCGTGGACGATGCCTTCGCTTTTTGGATAGCTGATACGATAGCCAAGCAGTCTGACCCATCGACCCGCTGGGTAAAAAGACCAAATGACTCCGCTTTTAAAGCCAGGTCAAAAGGATTATTTATATCTTTGGTCGTCCCATCCAGCTGTTTATGATTCTCATCAATAAAGATAATTAAATTTGATAACTGGTGATGTGCCGCAAATTGCATTGCTTCCCACACTTGTCCTTCATTGCACTCGCCATCCCCCACCAAAGTATAGACCCGATTCTGTTTACGATCCATAGTAAAGGCTTTTGCGATCCCTACCGCAACAGAAATCCCCTGACCCAGTGATCCCGTCGTGGCGTCAACACCGATGGTTTTCAGACGATCAGGATGCGAAGGAATACTTGTTCCATTCGCATTGATTGTTGGTAACAGTGAAACATCAAAGTAACCTTTTAAGGCCAATGCGGCATAGTAGGACGGTCCACCATGGCCCTTGGACAGTACAAAATAATCCCGATGTTCCCACGATGGATTCGTTGGGTCAATATTCAAAACTCCTCCATATAAAACTGCCAAGACTTCCACAAGACTCATCGCGCCACCCAGATGCCCAAACCCCCGACTTTTAAGCATCCGACAGGTTTGCAAACGAATCTGTAAAGCAAATCGTTCAAATTGATTCATAGTTCCTCCAATATAAAGGAAAGGCGTTATCCTTAGATAACACCCACCTCTTTTAAATAAGCACTTAACTTCTCTTCCAACTCCTCAACAGAGATGATGTTATTGAGAACAACACATGGACCTTGATTTGCCAAGGTATTGTACATATCCTTGCCACAGACATAAAGATCCGCGGAGCCCTTATACACATCGGTCGCTGCACTGTGATCCACTTCAATCTCCTTGAGTCCAAGTTTGCCAAGAACTTTCTTGACATTCATTTCCACAAGAAATGACGATCCCAATCCAACTCCACAAACACATTGAATTTTCTTAACCATCAAATGTCCCCCTATCTTTTTTGGTTGAAGGTAAGGAAATACCTTACCTTCATTAAACTATGCTTTTTTACTCTTGACAAGACCTAAAGCGATAGGAATTAGGAAAATCACAAGAGAGACAATCAATAAGCCAGAACCTTGAATGACATTGGCAATATTTCCCATGACGATACCGACAACAGTAAAGTCGGAATCAGAGAATGTTGTGTTTGCAAACCCAAGAGTTCCAAGTACCGGCATCAAAAATGCTGGTAGGAAAGTAATAAGTAAACCATGACCGAAGGCACCTAGAATCGCACCTTTACGACCACCTGTCGCATTTCCGAAGACCCCCGCGGTTGCACCACAGAAGAAGTGAGGAATAACACCCGGAAGAATCAGCGGTAAAGACAACGTTCCACCAAGTAGAACCAAGATACCAAGACCGGCTAGACCACCGATAAAGGAAACCAAGAAACCTAACAAGACCGCATTTTCCGCAAATGGGAAGACGATTGGACAGTCAAGTGCAGGCAATGCATTTGGAACGATCTTTTCGGAAATCCCTTTAAATGCAGGAACGATTTCAGCAATAAGCAAACGTACACCGGATAAAACAATGTACACACCACCCGCAAAGGTAAGTGACTGAATTACTGAGAACAAGAACCAGTTTAGACCTGCAGTCATTTCGATATCGAAGCCTTCACGGAAGTTGGCAATCACGGAAACAAGCAAGAAGAAGATAAACATGGTCAGCGCGATTGCAACAGCAGTATCACGTAGGAAGGATAAACGTTTTGGAAACTTGATCTCCTCAGTCGATTTTGATCCTTTTCCAAACAAAGATCCTAACCAAGCAGAGAAAACATAACCGATGGTACCGAAGTGACCAAAGGCAATGGAATCATTCCCTGTAATCTTAAGCATCGTTTTTTGAGCCAGCATCGGGAAGAAAACCATCGTGAACCCAAGCAAGGCACTACCAGCCACAATCAGCTGCCAACCTTCAAGACCACCAACACTTAGTACCACCGCGATTAATGCAGCCATATACAATGTGTGATGCCCTGTCAAGAAAATGTACTTCCAAGCAGAGAAACGAGCCAATAAAATGTTGGCAAACATACCAAATGCCATAATGAGCGCTGTTGCCTGAGCATACTCATTTAATGCCAATGAAACAATCGCTTCATTGTTTGGAACTACTCCCTGAACGCCAAAGGCGAAGTTAAAGAGAGTTCCAAAGTAATCAAGAGCACCTACCAGGATGCCAGCTCCGGCACCGATAATGATAAAACCAAGAATGGTCTTCAGTGTTCCCTTAATTACATCTTCGATGGGTTTGCCTTGAGCAATCAAGCCAATCAGAGCCATCGCCCCAATTAACAAGGCAGGTGTCGACAATACGTCTTGAATAATCATTAAGAAATTCGTCATAAATACCTCCTATTTCTGTACAATTTCCCCTTGTACTAAAGATGTCTGAAAAACTCATAGAGTTCTTCGTTGGATGATGCCTGAAGCATCGAAGCCAGTGTTGATTCATCAGAGAGCAGATTTGAGAGCGTAACCAATGATTCCAAATGAGACTGCGAATCAGTTGCAGCCAAGGCAATCAAAAGTCTTACCTCAAAGCCATCTTCCGAAAACTTGATCGGCTCCTTGAGTAACAGGATGGACATGGCCTTTTTAATAACACCCTGTTCAGGACGGGCGTGCGGAATGGCAATCTGAGGAGCAATGACATAATATGGGCCCATCTTCTCTGTATTCTCGAAGATTCCATCAATATATCGCTTCTCCACGTAGCCATCTTCAACCAACGGGTTCACAACGTCGATGACCGCTTGTTTCCAATCCTCTACACAATGCTGTACACGTACATGTTCTTTTTGAATCATAACCATTCTGTTACCTCCTTGTGTCAGGCAAGAATCATCCCTTGCCTACATTCTATTACACCCATCTTTTTTATAGAAGAACAACGTTTACACGCTTTTCTGTGCAAAAATGCACAGTTATTTTTTCCCCTTCACATACACATTCAAACTTAACACACCCATAATCACACCTAAAATCAAGTAGACCATTCCATTGGACGTATTTTGCTTGATCAGCCATTCATTGATTCCAGCTAAAAGAAGAAAGAATGAAATGAGTGATGTGATTTTCAATCGATTCCCATTCATGCGAATTAACACATCCTCACTGGACAACGAAGCAAACGAAGATCCAGGAATATGTTTAATCAGAATATCAGATAAGTCATGGTGCAGTGGACCTTTAATGATTGGTAATCCCAACTGCTTCATGGACTCCGGCCCACCCGCAACCACATAGGCATACCTGGCTTTTCTTAGCATACCCACATCATTGGTATTATCCCCAAAGGCAACCACATCGTCAAAACTCAACTTCCATTTCCTTAAAAACACTTCAATCCCCACCGCTTTATCCGCAATCGCATTGAAAACATCGTAACACTGCGGTAAGAAAGAATCTTTTCGAAGATTCGGATTGTTTTGTAAAAACAGATCAAGCACAGACTCATCCTTTGCTTTGACAATCATCGTATATGCATGCTCATCCAGATGCTCCTTCAATGAATCTGATTTGACTATTCCACCATCATGACCTAGCATTTTGGTAATTGACTTCTGAAGAAACTCACCCTGATACATCACGGTTTTAGATTCAAGGTGAAACCCGAATTCCCATTGGTTTTTGTGTGCATACTCAATAAATTCCTCCACAATCGATACATCCAGTGGCATATCGGAAATAATTTTCCCATACCCATCCAGACATACCTGTCCATTGAGCGTCACAAAACCATCCGGTTTAACCTGATCAATGATTTCCTTTTCAATGGAGAAATAGGTTCTTCCTGTCGCAAGTAAAACCTTGATATTGGCTTGCTTACACTTCTCAATTGCCTTTTTCGTCGATATGGCTAGCTGATGGGTTTTCTTATCCACTAATGTACCATCAATATCAAATACGACTAATTTCATCTTCCACAACCTCTTCTTTCTCACAAAACTGATGAAACAGTTTGGATACCTGTGCTTCACTTTGACAATCTGCCAAAGCGGATACAAACTGATTATCATTAAACAAACGCAAAATATCTTTCATAATCCCCAAATGACTTCGTTTATCTATCGGAGCCAGAATTATCACAACAGAAACCGGACGATCCTCAAAGTAAACATCTTCCTGGAGTTTTAACAGTGAAACACCCAGTGACATTACACCATCGGTTGGCAACGCATGACCCAGGGCCAAATAAGGTGCAATGACAATGTACGGTCCATACTCGATGACATTTTCAATCATCTTTGTGACATAATTATTGGAAATCCGGTGCGTTTCCAAAAGCGGCTTGGACGCAATTTCCAGTGCTTCCTTCCATGTGGACACACGTTTTTTCACCTGAATATATTCTTGGGTCATCACATCAGATAAACGGATGGAATACTCGGTACTCGCATGCGTTGGCAACTGATTAAAAAGAGAAGATAACTCCATTTGCACTTTTTCATACTGTTCATCCCCAAGATAAGGTCCGACAATCTTCAGCACTTTCTCCATTGTAATGGATGATGGTTTCTGTTTAGTCGACTCACTGACCACTCGGGAAAGAATACGGATTCGGTCTTCCTCACTGATGATTGGATTGACTCGGATGACCGGCACAAATGCGTTGACATCCACTGTAGAAATAATAAAGTCAATCTTGCCATAATACGGAGCAATCTCCGCCGCCCCAACGATATCGATCACATCAATCGATGGATGCAACGATTCAACCTCAGAGGCAAGCATGTTTGCGGTCGAAATTCCATTTGGGCAAACAATGAGCACCCGGGCAAAGTTGGATGCATTTCTACGTTTTAAAAATCCTCCAAAATGCATCGTGATATACGCAATTTCACTCGGTGCAATCGGATATCCCAGATTCTTCTTCAGACTCATTACCGCCTTTGCCGTAATATCATATAAATCCGCATAACTCTTGCGAATGTCTTCCATCAGTGGATTTCCCAGTTGAATTCCATACTGATAGCGATAAATCGACATGTTCAGATGATGAGCCAGCATGGAAACCAACTGATCCCTTGATTCAAAGTTGATGCAAGCCAACTTTTCAAATCGATCCACCAGTTCATTGGCCATTCCCAGAACTTCACCATTGACATTTATCTTAGCGGCTACCTGAACCCGCGAGCCCAAAAAGTGCATCGCTAAATAGATCTGTTCCTGAAGCGCTAAATCCGCAAACTCGGATTGTACGACTGAAAACTCAGTAGAGTGTGAAATTTCCTGAGTATCCACATCTTCCAGATCAATCACAGATTCTTTTCGAATGATCACATAAAGAAGGATGGCAAGAGAAGTCAATACCCCCTGAACATAGGAAGTTTTTAACTTATCTTCAATGCGTTTTAATCGCCGATATAACTCATCTACTTTAATGCGATCATAGAATTCAACGGCAGGTTGATAATCAAACGCCTTCTGTTTAATCATAGGAAGTAACATTTCCAGATAATAAAGGAATACAGCTCGCTTACGCATCATCGACCCCTCAATACTATATCCGACATGAGTTTCAAACACTAAAGACAAGCCATATTTAGCCAGTTTTTTACGAACCGATTTCAAATCATTGAAAACCGTGTTTCGACTGACATCACATAAAACACTTAATGAATCGATAAATGAGGGTTGTGTTTGAGCCAATAACTGACAGATGATCATCGCAACTCGCTCCTGCGGCTGATACACGGTATATGTCATCTCCGAATGACCAATCAGCGGTTGTATTTTTTCACGTTGCATTTTCGTTAGATATAATCCTTTATTTCGCTCGACAAAAATCAAAGGAATCTTATGTTCTTCGCACCATTCATTGATTTTATTTAAATCATAATAAATACTTCTTCGTGACACATTCAGTTTTTTAGCTAACTCCAAAATCGACACATAGTCCTCATGAAGAAGCAGCGTCTGTAACATGGCGATGCACCTGGCATCCAGGATTGAAAAAGGCACAAACATCCCTCCTTTGATTATCATTGTATCAGACATCACCTGTTCTCAAAAGACTACATTTTGCACACGTTTTGATGCAAATATTCTTTCATATTAAAAACGCCGAAAATCTCAGCGTTTCAATACTCCTATTTGACGGCCAGTTTGACCACTTCATAACCCCCATGGTAGATGGACTGATGGTAGTTTCTAATAATCGCCTGGTTCATCTGAATCAGATGCTCATCTTCCTTTAATAACAAACTCATCATCTGATTGGCAAGTTCAACCGTTTCGCACTCAGGTGTTCCATCCCCGATTTCAGCTGAATGAATTGCACCCCACATTTCATGCCCCCCAACCCGTTGAATAAATAGCTTAGGCACTGGATAAAAAGACAACTCACTTGGTTTGGTAACCAGAATATCACTGGATCTCATCAATAGGTTGGTTGAATACACAGCCGCATAAATATCCTGATCATAGAATAGATGAACACCACGTACATCTTGATCAATCGCTTTCAGTGCAAAGTCTTTCGTCTTTTCCCACTCATTACGGTGAATGGTTGCGAATGAGTTTAACTCAGGAACTAACTGTAAAAGACGATCAAATGCATTCTGATGATCACCTACATTGATGTAAAGAACCACTTCATCTTTTTTCACCTGATTAAGTAACTCCCGAATCATATCCGCATAGAACTCACTTTGAGCCCCTGCACCTCCAATGGTCATCAATATCCGTTTCGCTTCTTTATTTTGTATGCGATTTATCCGTTTTTGAGTATCTTCCAATAGGTTGACCACAAGCTCATGGTCCACATAATGGCCCGTATAGTAAAGACTTCCGGAATCCATCGGACGAAGAATTTCCTTGTCTTTCATTCCTTTAAGTGTTTTATAGCCAAAATAAGATGAATACGTCTGTACGGTGTGCACACTTCCCTGTGCCAAATGCAAAGCCATCGGCCAATTATCTGGAATGGCATTCACCACTCGTGTCATTTTGGCACTGATCGCTGCTTGAGCTGGCCACACATGTGTCGCAATCAGAGGCATATCTTTAGGTAAATCCTGATAAATCGGTGCCATCAACGGAGCCATAGCCTGATCCGCCGCATTGTAGGAAAGTTTCTTAAACCCCTGATAGTTGAGTGGTTCCCAATAAAACTTGTTGAAAAGCGGATATTTTGAGGACCATCGTGATCCCATGGAATACAAATGATTTAGATGGGCAATGATTTTACCACCAGTCGTTTCCTTGAAATAGGGCAAATCAAACCAATATGGTGTATAACCCATCGAAGCCGCACATGAGGCAATAGCCATGGAAATACGATAGTGACCAAATCCCATCCGAATATTTGCAATCACAACTCCCTTATCCGAAAAAAAGGAGCCCGGCTGTTGCGAAGCTACCAGGTTGTAAGTTTTTAACTCATCGGTAAGAATCGGATGGTGCACCGCTTGGATATGATAGTCCTTTTGTGAATCATCCCCAAATTTCTTCTGATACCCTTTCGCCTTAGCTACCGCTTTTTTAACTACTTTTTCAGGCAATTGATTGCCATAGATTTCTTTCACATAGTTCATTTTTGTTCCCTCATTTCCAACTGATACGCTGGTAAAGTTACTTCGCTGTTATGATACAACACATCCGAACTGTTGATATACATGCAGGTTTTTACACCATTACATCGTCCCAACACTTTATATACCCCTTTTTTCAGAGTCGTGACATGATCAATCTCAATGTTCTGTTCATCCATGACGTTTTGATACAGGTGCATCGCTTCATCCGAATACAACGAGATATCATCCGATGTAAACAGAATCTTACCAAACCACTGATTCACCTTAGCTAACAGCGTTTTCTGTGCATCGGTTAACTCAAGATTTGCGTCCCGAAGCAGAAACACATCTGGATCATTTAAGAAGAATCGACCGTTCAACTCATATCGTCCGATCGCATTATTGATAGCATGATAGGTTGAGATGCGTTCACGATGAAAATACTTCATGAACCATTTGTCATTGTAATTCAATCCGACATCACAACCAATCCGGCAGAAATCAACTTTGCCAAAACTGGAAGCAAGTGGAACACCACACCCAAGAATGAGCCGATTTCCAACACATTCCCTTAAGAAGTCCATCCCTTCCGCCATGATTTGACCACGGGATTTACTTACTGTTGGTAGGATACATAGGGCATACAGAAAATCCAGTTTAACCATATCATAGCCCCACTCATCCAATACCACTGAAAAGACATGGCGCAAATAGCTTTTTACTTCATCCAATTCCAGATTCAGCACATAGAATCCACTCCAGTTACTTCCCCCTTCAAGAAAGTTACCCTGCTCATCCTTGATCAGCCACTCCGGATGATTCTTTGCAATACTTGATTTCTTCTCGGTAACAAACGGCGCAAGCCAGATACCCGCTTTAACTCCTTTTGCATGGATTTGATCCGCCAGATACTTCATTCCTTTCGGAAATTTCTTTTTATCCACATCCAACCAGTCACCAATGGCCATCTGATACCCATCATCAATCTGAAAGATATCAATTTGACCATGATCGTAGTTCGATAGATTCTTTAGAATGATCTCTTCACTGATATTCTGATAGTAGTTATACCAGCTGGTCCACCCTCGATATCGTCGGTTTTCAGTTCGAGGTATCTGTAACTGATGTGCATACTGATTAAAAACCTCACTCATATTTCCTGTAGTAAAGAGCAAATCAAATACACAGGTTTTGGATGTCATCACAACCCCTTCAAGATCTTTACGTGCCGTCCATACATGCTTCTTGTTCTGATAAGTCAAAATGGTAAATCCCTGATGCTCATTGAGTGAAGCTACCAGTGACACACTGTCTTGACCTTTTAGATAACAGTAGCTGAACCCATGGAAGTCTCCTTTACGATGACTGAACTTACCAATGACCGTATCTCCATATTTATCAAATTGGTATTTCTTCACCAGCGGTTTGGCAAACCAGCGCAAGGATGGCATACGGTCTGTGATGGTTAGCTCTTGCGCATCCGTCCACGACTGATACCCATTAAAGAAGAGTCGATCAGATGCCTTTACCTGCTGTGTCCACTCAATACTGGCATTTTCGATCCATAGTGCAACGGCAGGTTCAATAAACACTCGTAGCCGTTTTCCACCTACCACCTCTTCCTCTTGGATGGAGTATGATGCATACCTTGTATCCTGTGGTGTTAAGGTAATCCGACGCTGATCCTTTAATTTAACGGTAATCCTTAGCTGCTTATTGAGATGAATCATGATTTGTTATTCCCTTAAGCACCGATTTTTCATCATAAAATAACAATAGAACTAAACCAAGCAAACAGAAGATCGCTGCCGCAACTGCGGTCAATCGAATGCCAATTTCATTGGAACCATTTCTTTCAATAAGCAGTAATGCACTAATAACCAGCATGGAAACCATTTGCCCCATCTTGGACATAAAGGTCCGAGTTCCAAAGAACATCGCTTCTCTTCTCACACCGGTCTTAATCGCGTCATATTCCGCAATATCCGCAATGACCGCATTTGGTAAAATTCCAAAAATAGCCATCGGAATCATTCCCAAGCCAACCATGATGTATGCCTGAAACATGGAAACCATAGGTAGATTCCCTAAAAAGGCACCATAAACATACGTCATGATAAATAATACAAAGGCCGCAATAAGCAACGTTTTCTTTCCGAACTTCTTTGATACCAGATTGACGGGCACATAGAAAATAAACGACCCAAG
>ERZ869909.1451-NODE-1451-length-19221-cov-32.055788_pt1 | contig 19221 bp, 18 predicted proteins | sample MGYA00520892_ERZ869909 | MGnify/ENA primary metagenome ERZ869909 (study PRJEB32215, sample SAMEA104723947) | bioreactor metagenome | biome: bioreactor; feature: anaerobic bioreactor; material: water | place: China | collected 2015-03-12 ...
AAGCCGGAACGGACGCGCGCGAGAACGGAAGAAGCGATCCATTGAGCTGTCCCTGTTCGTTACGAGCGATTGCCGCCGGCCGGCGGCGATGCGGGGGTCTCGGCGGTCGCCGTGGGCGTGAGATAGCCGGTCACGGAGTGATTGATGTCGAGGTACGCGTTCGCCACCCGCTTGATGTCGTCCACCGTGACCTTCGCGATCTCCTCCGGCCACGCCTGGATCTGCTCGATCGTGCGGCCAAGCGCGACGCCCCAGCCGTAGCGACGGGCGAGCGAGGTCTGGTCGTCGTTCTGGTAGACGTAGCGCGCGATGTAGTTCGACTTGGCGCGCTTGAGCTCGTCCTCGGTCACGCCGTTTTCGCGGATCTCCGCCAGCACCTTGTCGAGCGAGGCTTCGATCTTGGGCAGGTTCTCCGGCGAGTCGGCAACCGCATAAAGGCTGATCGTGCCGCTATCGAGGCCCGAGCCCGAGTAGCGCCCGCCGGCGGAGGACGCGATCTTCTCCTCCACCACCAGCTTGCGGTAGAGGCGGCTCGTCGCCCCGTCGCCGGCGATCTTCATCATCAGATCGAGCGCTTCGGCATCGAGCGGCTTCGCCGTCGTGTAGCTGGGGACGATGTAGTCGCGGTGGAACGAGGCGTTGCCGGCGCGCGGATCGGAATACGCGACGCGCCGCGCGGCCCGCTGCGGCGGCTCCTTCGGCCGATTGCGCGCGGTCGCCACGTCGGGGTTGGCGGGGATCTTGCCGTACGTCGTCTCGGCGAGCGTCCGCACTTCGTCCGCCGTCACGTCGCCCGCAACCACGAGCACGGCGTTGTTGGGCGCATAGAACAGCTTGTAGAAGTCGAGCGCGTCCTGGCGCGAGAGCTCGGCCATTTCGTGCTCCCAGCCGATCACCGGAATGCCGTAGGGGTGCGAGTAATAGAGTGTCGCGCTCATCTGCTCGTCGAGGATCGCGGACGGATTGTTCTCGATGCGCGAGCGGCGCTCTTCGAGGATCACGTCGCGCTCGGTCAGCACCTCGGGCTCGGTGAGGCGCAGGTTGACCATGCGGTCCGCCTCCATCTCCATCACGGTCGGAAGCCGCTCCTTGGAGATTCGCTGGAAGTAGCTCGTGACGTCGTGGCTGGTAAACGCGTTGTCCTGCCCGCCGAGGCGCGCCACGATCTTCGAGAACTCTCCGAGCGGGATGGTGTCCGTCGACTTGAACATCAGGTGTTCGAGAAAGTGCGCGATCCCCGAGACGCCCCTCGGCTCGTCCGCCGCGCCGACCTTGTACCAGACCATGTGCGTCACGACGGGCGCGCGATGATCGGGGATCACCACCACCTCGAGGCCGTTGTCGAGCTTGAAGTTGCTGATCGTGGGTTGGGCGCTGGCGTGGGACGGAAGGATGGCGAGCATGATCAGGGTAACCCAGGTAAAGAGGCGCAGACCGCCCGGTGAATGCATCATGAGATCCTCGGCGGAAAGACCGTGGGAAGTGTGAAACCGGACCTCCCGATCAACGGGCGGGCGGCCGGAAAAAGCTGCATGAGATCTCGTCATTCGAGGCTTGGAAGTCAAATGACAAGCCGTTCATGTCTCGGTGAGCGAGGGGCCGCAAGGCAGGATAAGCGCTTGAGAAAATAAGAGAATTCGCCCACGCCGAGGCACGTCGATCACGGGCAGGCACAGGTCTTGCGCGTGGGGGCGGCTGGAATGGAGCGCAGGTCGTCAGGGCCGGCGCCTACTCGTCGGCGTCGTCGCCCTTGTTCCAGTTCTGGAGCGCGGTGAGCGCGGAGGCGCGGCAGAGGCCGAGCGGACCTGAGGCATGGTCCGCGTCCTGGTCGCCGAGCGCCTTCGCCTGCTCGTAGTGCACCTTGCAGTACTCGGCCTGCTGGCGTTCGAGATCGGCGCGCGATTCCTTGGCGACCTTGTCCGGATCGTTGAGAGAGGCGAGGTCCGCGGAGAGGGAATCGCCGCCCTGGCCGGGCTCGGGCAGCCGGTCCAGGCTGGGCGGCACGACGAGCGGCGCCCGCTCTCTGAGCTTGGGTTCCGCGGACCGTTGCGTGGGGTTGTTCAGTCCGACGAGGTCGAAGACCTTGCCCTCGAAGGCGATGTCGTCGCCCGAGCATCCGGCTACAAGCAGCACCAGCGGAACGAGAGCGATGCGTGCCGCGCACCGCCCCGTCAGACGTCCCGTGAAGCCTCTGGCCATGTCGATCCCCTGCCCGTTTTGAGCCGTCCGAGACCTAAGTCTCCTGGAGTGCTTCCGGAAACGTGGGAACCGGTTTTCCGATAAGAAGCACGATAAAGCGAAAACTTAGAGCCGTTCCGCCGTTCGACCAAAATCGGAACGGCTCTAGAACGTTGGGCTACATTCGGTTTGCGGCGTCATTGCGACTCCCGATGAAGGACTCATACAGGAGGCCCACAACTCCGGCAACAATGGCCACATCGGCGATGTTGAAGATGTACCAGTAATAGCCAAAGGCATGGAGCGAGACGAAGTCCGCCACCCCCCCGATAAGCACCCGATCGACGGCGTTTCCGAGCGCTCCGCCGATGATCAGGCCGAGCGCCCAGGCCATGACGCGCCCCGTTCCGGCGCGCGCCAGCCACATCCAGAGGCCAATCGACGCCACCACCGCGAACGTAGCGAGAACGATCTGCCAGCTATAGGCGTCCCCGTCGAGCATCGAGTAGCTGATGCCGGTGTTTTTCACGAACACGAGGTCGAGGAACGGCAGCACCGTCACCCGCCCCTTGTTCTGAAGCTCGTAGACCAGCAGCACCCACGCCTTGCTCGCCTGATCGAGCACGAACGTGACGGCGGCGATCTTGAAGGCGAGGGCCGAATAGGGCCCCCACAACCAGCGCACGAAGCGACCGTCTGGGTTCGTCATGCCGGGCGTCTCGCCTCGAGCTCGCGCACCGCCGCCGCATCCCGCGCCGAGAGATCGGGGTAATCGGGGTCGGAGCCGACGTCGTTCGTGATCCGCCAGGAGCGGGCGCATTTGCGCCCGTCGGCGCGGCGTACGACGACACCCACGCCCGGCACGTCGGGAAGCGTGAAGGCCTCCTCCGGGGCGTCCGTGGCCGTGAGGGTCGCGCCGCTGGTGATGGCGATCTCGGCAAGGTCGATGTCCTCGACCGCCTCGCGAAGCGCGGCATCGGCGACGAAGACCTCAGGCGCGGCTTCGAGGCTGGATCCGATGCGCTTCGCCGCCCGCTCGATTTCGAGCGCGCCCGTCACCACGCGGCGCACGTCGCGCACGCGCTCCCATTTCTCGGCCAGCGCCGCGTCGCGCCACGCCTCCGGCAACTCGGGGAAGGTTTCGAGATGGATGCTGCGGTCGCCGCCGTAGCGATGGCCCCAGGCTTCTTCCGCCGTGAACGACAGGATCGGTGCGAGCCACGTCGTGACGCAGCCGAAGATCTGGTCGATCACGGTGAGCGCCCCGCGCCGCTTCACGCTGGAGTAGGGCTCGCAGTAGAGCGCATCCTTGCGGATGTCGAAATAGAACGACGAGAGGTCCGTGTTCATGAACGGCGCGAGCGCCGCCACCACGCCGCGGAAATCGTAGGCGGCATAGGCGGCGCGCACCTCTGCGTCGATCTCCGTCAGTCGATGTAGCATCAGCCGTTCGAGCTCGGGCAGCTCCGCCCGCGGTACCGTGAGCTCCGGCGTGAAGTAATGCAGCGCGCCCAGCATCCAGCGCAGCGTGTTGCGCAGTTTGCGATAGGCTTCCGAAGCCGACTGCACGATGGCAGGCCCGAAGCGGATGTCGCCCGTCGTGTCGGCTGACGCCACCCAGAGGCGGAGAATGTCGGCACCGGCCGTCTTCATCACGTCCTGCGGCGAGAGCGCGTTGCCCTTCGACTTCGACATCTTGTCCTCGCCCTTCTCGTCGAGGATGAAGCCGTGCGTCAGCACCACGTCGTAGGGCGCGCGCCCGCGCGTGCCGCAAGATTCGAGCAGCGAGGAATGGAACCAGCCGCGATGCTGGTCGGAGCCTTCGAGATACATCACGCGGTCCGTTCCACCGTCACGCACGCGGTGGATGCCGGCAAGGCCGGGGAACTGCTCCGGATCGTCCAGCACGAACGCGTGCGTCGAGCCGGAATCGAACCACACGTCGAGTACGTCGCGCACTTGCTCCCAGTTCGCGGGATCGTATTTGGGCGCGAGGAAGCGTTTCGCGGCGCCCTCCGCGAACCACGCATCCGCGCCTTCCTTGGCGAAGGCGTCCGCGATGGCGGCGTTCACGGCCTCGTCGCGCAGGATGTCGCCTTCGCTGAAGCCGTCGTGGTCGCGCTTGGCGACGAACACGGTGATCGGCACGCCCCACGCGCGCTGGCGCGAGACGACCCAGTCGGGCCGGTTCGCGATCATGCCGTTGATGCGGTTCTCGCCTGTTTCCGGCACCCACTCCGTCGCCTTGATTTCGGACAGCGCAACGTCGCGCAGCGTGCGCAATTCCCCTCCCCCTGGTGGGGAGGGGTTAGGGGTGGGGGGAAGCCCGACAGCAGCTGTTCTGGAATCCCCCCCTCCCTTACCCTCCCCCACAAGCGGGGAGGGAAGGACGCCCTTGTCCATCGCGATGAACCACTGCGGCGTGTTGCGGAAGATGACAGGCTTCTTCGAGCGCCACGAATGCGGATACGAATGCTTGAGCCGCCCGCGCGCGATGATGTTGCCGGCGTCCGCCAGCGCCTTGATCACGGCGTCGTTGGCGTCGCCCTTGTCGCCGTTCTCCTTCAGCACGCGCTTGCCGGTGAAGCCCGGCGCTTCCTTGGTGAGCACGCCGTCGGCATCGACCGTGAATGGGATCGTCGTGTCGATGCCGCGGTCGCGCAGCGCCTTCTGGTTCGCGATCCAGATGATGTAGTCGTCCGCGCCGTGCCCTGGCGCCGTATGCACGAAGCCCGTGCCCGTGTCGTCCGTCACATGATCGCCGTCGAGGAGCGGAACGTCGAAATCGTAGCCGAGCGACTTGAGCGGATGTTGTGCCACAAGCCCCGCGAGAACGTCGGCGCCAACGGCGCTCAGGCGCTCGTAGCTTTCGACCTTGGACGACTTCAACACGTCGGCAGCGAGCTTGTCCGCCAAGATGTACTTATCGCCAACCTTGGCCCAATTACCATCGGGCGCGGCCGTGACTTCGTACAACCCGTACTCGATCTTGGACGAAAAGCTGATCGCGCGATTGCCGGGCAGCGTCCAGGGTGTGGTCGTCCAGATGATGACATCGGCATCGCTCGGCAGGCTGCCGGCTCTCACCGGAAACTTCACCCACACCGCGTCGCTCTGATAGTCCTGATACTCGACCTCGGCTTCCGCGAGCGCGGTCTTCTCGACCACGCTCCACATCACGGGCTTCGATCCGCGATACAAAAGGCCGTTCGCCGCGAACTTCATCAGCTCGCGCGCGATGGTCGCCTCCGCCGCATGGCTCATCGTCAGATACGGGTTGTCCCAGTCGCCGATCACGCCGAGCCGCTTGAACTCCTCGCGCTGCACGTCGACCCATTTTTCGGCGAACTTCCGGCACTCGTCGCGGAACGCGTTGATGGCAGCCGCATCGGAGAAATCCGGCTTCTCGCGGCCCTTCGCGCGGTACTGCTCCTCGATCTTCCATTCGATGGGAAGCCCATGGCAGTCCCAGCCCGGCACATAGTTGGAATCGAAGCCCAGCATCTGCTGGCTCTTCACCACAAGATCCTTCAGGATCTTGTTGAGCGCGTGCCCGATGTGGATGTTGCCGTTGGCATACGGAGGCCCGTCGTGCAGCACGAACTTCGGCCGCCCCTTGGAGGCCTCGCGCAGCTCCCGGTAGAGATCGCGCTCCTGCCAGCGCATCAGGATCTCCGGCTCCTTCTGCGGCAGCCCCGCACGCATCGGAAAATCCGTCTGCGGCAGGTTGAGCGTCTGGCTCCAGTCGCGCGCCCCTTCGCCCGCGTTCGTGCCCGCGTCCGTCTTCGCTCCGCCGTTGCCCTTAGCCATCTGAGCCCGTCGTCCCTTGCGCCTCTTTGCGTGATTTCGAGGCGTTCTAGACGGTTTCGGCCGCGGATTGAAGGGTGACGTGACGGTTTTAGCCCGCGGCCCGGGCCGCTTCGGCTGCTTTGGCGGCCTGATAAGCCGGCCGGTCCGCGAGACGCGCGGCATAAGCGAGGTATTCGGGCCGCTCGGGGAGCACCTTGAACCCCAGCATGTAGGCGACGCCGGAAGCGACCAGGACATCCGCGGCCGAGAACGTGTCACCGAGCAGCCATGGCCCCGGGATCAGCGCTGCGGAAAGCGTGTCGAGCGCGTCCTCGGGCCGCCCCCATCCGGCCATGGAGGCCGGCGTTTCGCGCTTCAGGGAAAGATCGATGCAGGCCGGTTCGAAGACGCTGCCGTAGAAGAACATCCAGCGCAGGTAACGCGCGCGTTCCGGCGATGTGACCGCGGGCGCGAGCTTTGCCGCGGGAAACTTGTCCGCGAGATACGTGAGGATTGCCGGCGTCTCCGACACGATCACGTCCCCGTCGCGGAGCACCGGGATCTTGCCCATCGCGTTGATCTTGAGGAAGGCCGGGTTTTTCTGCTCGCCGGCCTTGAGGTCGACGGCGACGATGTCGAACGGCTCGCCGAGCTCGTGCAGCATGTAATGCACGATCTGCGAGCGCGATTGCGGGTTGTGATAGAGCGTGAGCACGGGATCGTTCTCCGTCGGTTGAGACTATCGCCAGTCTCCAAGCGCCGCGTTGACGAGGGCCAGAGCGGCGACCGCGGCGGTGTCCGCGCGCATGATGCGCGGCCCGAGCGATAACGCCGTCGTCCCCGGCGTGCGCCGGATCAGGTCACGTTCATCGGGCGAAAATCCGCCTTCGGGCCCGATCAGCACGGCGAGCGGGCCGGGAGCGAGCGCCGAAAGCGCGGCGAGGGGGCTCGCCTGCTCCGCCGCCTCGTCGCAAAAGATGAGATGGCGTGTCCCATCCCAATCGTTGAGCAGGGTGGCGAGTTTCACCGGCTCCGCAACGTCCGGCACGCGCAGAATCCCGCATTGTTCCGCCGCTTCGATCGCATTCGCCCGCATCCGGTCGAGATTGACCCGCTCCGCGACGGTATGGCGCGTCAGGACGGGCACGAGGCGTGCGACGCCGAGCTCCGTCGCCTTCTGCACCATGTAGTCGAGCCTTGCGCGCTTGAGCGGCGCGAAGAGATAATGAACGTCGGGCCCGCCGGCTTGCTCGCGGACGAGGCCGAGCATTTCGAGCGATGCGCCGCGCTTTCCCTCCGCGGTGAGCCGTGCCCGCCATTCCCCGTCGCGGCCGTTGAAGACGAGGATCTCCTCGCCGTCCGCGAGGCGCAGCACGCTCCGGAGATAGCTCGCCTGCTCCGGCGTGCAGGCGACGCGGGCGCCCTCGGAAAGCGAGGCCGCGACGAACAGGCGCTGGGAGGTGAAGTCATGGACGGCCATATCCGCTTCCATATCCGATGCCCAGGTTCGATCCAACTGCCGATGGGCGCTACGGGCTCGCCCAGGGTGCGGCCTCGCCCCGTGTTGCCCGCCCCTGCCGCGGCCGTTAACGTCACCCTAGGATGGCAGATCAGGAACGAGCGACGATGAGCGCACGCGGAGCGGACTCGGGCCTTGGTGGGTCCCAAGCGGCTGTTCCCCCTGTCGCGGACGCGCCGCGCGGCAATTGGGTGGACCGCTATGCGCCGGCCTCCTGGCGCCCGTACCTCCGCCTCGCCCGCATGGATCGGCCCATCGGCACCTGGCTGCTGCTGTTTCCCTGCTGGTGGTCGGTGACGCTCGCGGAGGTCTCGATAGGAAATCCCTATCCCGATCCGTGGATGCTGTTTCTGTTCGCAGTCGGCGCGCTCGTCATGCGCGGTGCGGGCTGCGCCTACAACGACTATGTGGATCGCGACTACGACGCCCGCGTGGCCCGTACGGCGAGCCGGCCGATCCCGTCCGGGCAGGTAACGCCGGAAGCGGCTCTCGCGTTCGTCGTCGCGCTGTCGCTGATCGGCTTCCTGGTGCTGATCTGGTTCAACCTGTTCACCATCCTGCTCGGCGTCACGTCGCTCGCGCTCGTTGCCATCTACCCGTTCATGAAACGGCTCACCTACTGGCCGCAGGTGGTGCTGGGGCTCGCGTTCAACTGGGGCGCGCTGATGGGCTGGGCGGCGGTACGCGGCTCCCTCGATTGGGCGCCGGTGCTGCTGTATGCGGGCTCGGTGCTGTGGACGATCGGCTACGACACGATCTACGCCCACCAGGACACCGAGGACGACCTGATGCTGGGCTTGAAGTCGACGGCGCTGACCTTCGGATCCGATACGCCGTTCTGGGTCGGCAGCTTCTACGTCGGCGCGCTGCTGCTCTGGATCGCGGCCGGCTTCCTGGCCGGCACGCATCTGGTATTTTTCTTCGGTGTCGCCTTGGTCGGCCTGCAGATGGCCTGGCAGGTCTCGACGCTCGACATCAAGGATTCCGAGAACTGTCTGCGGCGGTTCCGCGCCAATCGCGATGTCGGCGCGGCGATTTTCCTCGCCCTCGTCGCCGACACGCTGATCTCGTGGTGGGCCGGCCTGAGCTAACCAGGGTCGCGCACTGCGCTATTGTGCCCTTCAGGTCCGCTCGCTGTCGTTCTGCGTCTCGGTTTCGTCGGAGGCCGCATCATCTTCGGCCGCGTCGTCGGCGTCGATTTCCTCGCCGCTGGTCTCGGCCTCTTCGCCGCCGGTCTCGTCCGCGTCCTCATCCTCGTCCTGAGGCTCGGCCGATTTCATCTCCTTGAGCTTGGCGAACATGCGGGCTTCTTCTTCGGCCGGCGTCTCCTCGCGCGTTTCCACGTCTCGCGGCTGCACGATCTCGGCCGTCGGCCGGAATTCGTCGTCGGCTCCCGGCGCCGGAGCCGTCGTCTCCTCGGTCGGCAGCAGGGTGCCCGCCTTGATCGCTTCGCGCCGCGCCTCGCGCTGCTCGCGCTCGATGCGCTTCGCGGCCTTCTTCACCTCGACGTCGAGATCGGTCTGCGAGCAGAGGCCGAGCGTCACCGGATCCTGCGGCACGAGGTTCGGGGAGTTCCAGTGCGTACGGTCCTTGATCTGCGCGATCGTAGGCTTGGTGGTGCCGACGAGGCGCATGATCTGGCTGGTCTTGAGCTCGGGGTGGTTGCGCAAGAGCCAGAGCACGGCGTTCGGGCGGTCGTGCCGGCGCGAGACCGGCGTATAGCGAGGGCCCTTCTTGGTGGTGGTCTCGGGGATCTGCACCTTGGCTTCCGCGAGCCTGAGCTTGTGGTTCGCGTCCTTTTCGGCGGTCGCGATCTCTTCGCGCGTGAGCTGGTTCGAGGTGATGGGATCGAGGCCCTTGATGCCCTGGGCCACGTCGCCGTCGGCGATGCCTTTGACCTCGAGCACATGCAACCCGCAGAATTCGGCGATCTGCTCGAAGGAGAGCGAGGTGTTCTCGACGAGCCACACGGCGGTGGCCTTCGGCATCAGGGGCTTGCGGTCGCTCATAAGGGCTTCTCCGGGCTCCCGCGGAGGACAGTCCGCGAAAACCAATAGAGTGAATGAAAGTTTGGGGATGAGGCCTTATACCGCGATCGGCGGGGCGCCTGCAAGCGCCGCCGCAAGGCGTGGTTCACGCCGGGCACCCGCCGCCCGAGTTGCGCGAGAGGTGCCCCCTCGCTAGACCAGGGAACCGGAACCGGGGCCAGCGCCCGCAGAGACCAGCGAAAGATCAACTATGACAGTAAATAAGATCACTTACTTCGAGGACCTTGCGGTGGGCCAGGAGGCGTCGGTCTCGAACACCGTGAGCGAGAAGGACATCGCCGCCTTCGCCGAGATCTCCGGCGACCGCAACCCCGTCCACGTCGATGCCGACTATGCCGCCGGCACGATCTTCGGCGAGCGAATCGCCCACGGCATGCTGTCCGCAGCCTACATTTCGGCCGTGTTCGGCATGAAGCTGCCCGGCCCCGGCGCGATCTACATCTCGCAGACGATGGCCTTCAAGGCCCCCGTCAAGATCGGCGACACGGTCGTGACAACGGTGAAGCTGGTGGAGCTGGTGCCCGAGAAAAAGCGGGCCCGCTTCGAGACCGTCTGCGCCGTGAACGACAAGCCGGTGCTGACCGGGGAAGCCGTGCTCATGGTGCCGAACCGCCCGGCGTAATCCCGCGCGCCGATGCGTCCGCCGCGCCGGACCCAGAACGCCAACGAGCCTCGTCCCTCATGCTCATCGTTCACGGTTATCGCTCCGTGCCGCCTCAAGCCAAGGGCGCCGTATTGGCGCTCGGCAACTTCGACGGCGTGCATCGCGGCCATCAGGCGTTGATCGGCCACGCCGTTGCCGAGGCGCGCCGCATAGGCTGCCCTGCGGGTGCGCTCGTGTTCGACCCGCATCCGAGCGCGTTCTTCCGTCCGGGCGAGCCGCATTTCCGCCTGACGCGCCTTGATCAGAAACTCGCCCTGTTCGCGGAGCTGGGGCTCGACGTCGCGGTCGTGCTTGCCTTCGATGCCGAACTCGCGAGCCTCGATGCCGAGCGCTTCATCGACACCGTTCTGGTGGACGCGCTCGCCGTCTCGCACGTCGTCATCGGCTACCACTTCTTCTTCGGCCGCAACCGTGGCGGCTCGGCGGAGACGCTCCGCAGCGCCGGCCGCACCCATGGCTTCGGCGTCACCGTCGTCGATCCGGTGGCGGACCGTGGCGAGCCGTTCTCCTCGACCGACATCCGGCTGCTGCTCGCGGAGGGCAACGTGCGCGGTGCGGCGGAAGCGCTCGGCCGCCCGTGGAGCGTCAAGGGACCGGTGATCGGCGGCGCCAAGCGCGGCACCGGCCTCGGCTTTCCCACCGCCAACGTCGCGCTGCCGAAGGGCACGGCGCTGGGGCACGGGATCTTCGCGGTGCGCGCCAAGCTCGACGGCGTGTTCCTCGATGGGGCGGCCTACCTCGGCACGCGCCCCACCTTCGACGATGGGATGCCGGTGCTCGAAGTGTTCCTTTTCGACTTCGACGCCGACATCTACGGCCGCGAGATCGAGGTGAGCTTTATCGAGAAGGTGCGCGACGACCGCCGCTTTGCGAGCGCGGAAGAGCTCGTCACGCAGATGAACGCCGACTGCGCCAAAGCCCGCGAGATTCTCGCCGCCACGCCGCGCTGATACCTAGCGTCCTTGAGCCCGCAGGGCTCCGGGAGCGTCTTGGCGCAGCCAGGCTGCGCTTGGACGCGACCCGCGGCGAGCCGCGCCCCCGCGGAGCGCCAGCGTGCCTGTAAGGCACGCGAGCAGGCGCGTGAGCGAACAAACTACATACTTCGTGGCCGGGGATCGCCGGGCTTCCGCCCTGCCACTCCAAGCTTCATCTCTTGGCGGGTGCCGTCCGGCAGCACGAGCGTCACGAACTCGCAGCGCTTGTCGAGCGCCAGGATGTCACGAAGGATGCGGTGGCCCGCGGGCGATCCTTGATCGATCAGCTCGGCATCCATCGGGCCCGCATGATACGTGCAGGCTTCCGATCCGCCGGCCAGCTTCTTGCGCTCGGGCGGCTTCGTCCCGTCGAGCGTGAACGCTGCGACGACGATACCGGCCACAATGATGCCGCCGGCGAGGAGCGCTTCGTATTTCATCGTGCGACCTCCGTGTGCTGGGCTCGCGCTGACCGGGGAAAGAGCGAGGCGGCCCTCCACCCCGGGAGTGATTCGTTTACGACCTGTCTTCTATCATCGCGAGTTGGAGCGGAGCCTGTCTTGCCAATGCACCCGGCAGGATGGACCGCGCGGCGTTAAGAATTTGCGAGCCTCGAAATATGGCCGAGCGTCTCCCTATCCTGGCGATGTGCGGCGCAGCCCTCCTGGCCGCGGCTGCGGGCGCAAGCCCGCTTGGCGCCGAGAGCGGTCGGGGCCTTGGCAACTCGTGGGGCGATCGCCCCGGGCGCGAGCGGGGCGGGATCGTCATCGAGCCTTACATCGACCTTTCGCGCCCGCGGCAGCCGGACCGCAACGCGCCGGAAACCATGATGGCCAACATCGAGGCATGCGCCGCAGATGGCGTCCGCCTGTTCGTGGAGTGCCTCCGCGGCCGCGCGAGCCCCGTCGCCATCCGCCGCCTCGAAGCGTGCCTCCGCTCCGAGAGCATTCCCGAGGATCTCGGTGAGGTCGCGGCCTGCCTGCCTCGGCCGGCCCTGCGCTGAGGGCACCCGCGTTCTCGGCCTGTCAACCTCTTGTTTCGGCGCCCCGGCGCCGCCATAACACGGGCAAATCACTCCGAGCGCCGCACTGTCAGAGGCCCCACGCATGTCGACCCGCCAGGATGGGGCCCAGGACGGGGCCAAGAGCCCACGAGTGCGCTCCGAGGCCGACCTCGTGGCCTGGATCGCAGCCGGCGAGAAGCCGAAGGCGGACTGGCGCATCGGCACCGAGCACGAAAAATTCGTCTTCCATACCGACACGCTCACGCCCGTCCCCTACCAGGGCGAGCGAGGCATTCGCGCGCTCATGGAGCAGCTCATGGCGCGCTATGATTGGGAGCCGATCGAGGAAGGCGACAACATTATTGCGCTGAAGCGGCCCGATGCGGCGCCCGGCGGCACCATCAGCCTGGAGCCCGGCGGCCAGTTCGAGCTCTCGGGAGCGCCCCTTCGCTCGCTGCACGAGACTTGCGCCGAAACCCAGGAGCATCTCTTCGAGGTGCTGAGCGTGGGCGAGGATCTCGGCATCGGCTTTCTCGGCGTCGGCTTCTCGCCGAAGTGGACGCTCGAAGAGACGCCGCGCATGCCCAAGGCGCGCTACGAGGTGATGACGCGCTACATGCCGGAAGTCGGCAGGCGCGGCCTCGACATGATGTATCGAACGACCACCATCCAGGTGAATCTGGACTTCGCCACCGAAGCCGACATGGTCAAAAAGCTGCGCGTGAGCCTCGCGCTGCAGCCCATCGCCACCGCAATCTTCGCCTCCTCGCCCTTTACCGAGGGCCAGCCCAACGGCTTCAAGTCGCTCCGAAGCGAGGTCTGGCGCGAAACCGACAAGCGCCGCACCGGCATGCTGCCGTTCGTTTTCGAGGACGGCATGGGATACGCGCGCTACGTCGACTACGCGCTCGACGTGCCGATGTACTTCGTCTACCGGGGCGGCCGTTACATCGACGTCGCCGGCGCATCGTTCCGGGACTTCATGGCCGGCAAGCTCGCGGCGATGCCCGGTGAGCACCCGACGCTCGACGATTGGTCCGACCACCTGACAACGCTGTTCCCCGAGGTGCGCCTGAAGCGCTTCCTCGAGATGCGCGGCGCGGACGGCGGCCGCTGGCGGCGCATCTGCGCGCTGCCAGCGTTCTGGGTCGGCCTGCTCTACGACGAGACATCGCTCGACGCCGCGTGGGATCTCGTCAGGTCGTGGACGGAAGAGGAGCGCGAAGCGTTACGCAACGCCGTCCCGCGCGAGGCGCTCGCCACCCGCTTCCGCGACACGACGGTGCAGGAGATCGCGCGTGAGGTGCTGCGCATCTCGCACGCCGGGCTGAGGCGCCGACAGCAGCTCAACAGGAAGAGCCAGGACGAGACGATTTTTCTGAGCCCCCTGGAGGCGGCCGTCGCATCCGGGCGGACGGTCGCCGACGAGCTCTTGGAGCGCTTCCACGGCTCCTGGAACGGCCGGATCGACCATATCTTTGCGGAATTTGCTTTTTAACGCGCGAATCCGGTCAACCAAAAAACCAGCGGGAACCTTGACGGCCGGTTCAGGTGACGTTCATCGTTGGCGCTCTAGACCATGATCACTTCAGGCCCCATCAGCCTGAAGTGTGAATCATAGGTCTCATCAAGGATCTAGCGCACCGTACGTTGAAGTGTCCGTACGCCCGGCGCGAACGCGGCAAGCAGGGCCCAACGAGCGGGGCCCAAAAATTGAGCAGCTGAGAGAGGAGGTCGATGGTGAGCCGCATGGCGCGATACGCGATCGTCCTCGCGTGCCTCGGGATCGTCCCGGTGGTAGGCTTCTCGACGGTTGCCGGGGCGAACCAGTGCGCCGCCAAGTGCTACGCCCAGGAAAACGCCTGCCGCCGCGCCACGAAAGACAGCCCAAGCTGCGGCGCCGAACTCACCCGCTGCCTCCAGTCCTGCCGCGCGCAGCGTTAGACCATGATCGCTTCAGGCCCGACCAGCCTGAAGCGTGAATCATCGGTCTCGCTAAAGTGACCATGATCGCTTCAGGCCCGACCAGCCTGAAGCGTGAATCATCGGTCTCGTCAAAGTGACCATGATCGCTTCGGACCCTATCAGTCCGAAGCGTGAATCATCGGTCTCGTCAAAGTGACCATGATCGCTTCGGACCCTATCAGTCCGAAGCGTGAATCATCGGTCTCGTCAAAGACATGGAGCGTCCGATCCGAGACCATCGGATCGGAAAGCGCTCTGGTCGCGCCCTCAAGCAAGGCCTTGCGTGGATAGTCTTGCGAGCGCCCTCTCCGCCGCAGCGATCTCTTCCGGCGAAAAAGCAAAAAATCCGTTGCGTTGTTTCCGCCGCTCGTCAAGCGCATGCGCTCTGAGCCCGAGGAACTCTGTGGGCTCTTCGATCTCGGCATACGAAGGCGACGTCCCGAGCACCTCGAAGCCGCACATGGCCTGATAGAATGGCGAAACATTTTTGTGAACCGCAACCACCGCCATGTCGACATGTGATGCGATCGTCAGGATCACCCCGGCGCGCACGAGGGAAGCGTAGAGCGTTGTCCGGAACGATCTGTTCGAAAGCGCCGGATCGACAGCCATGCGCGAGAATTCGACCAGCCGCTTACTACCTTGCACGATGAGCGCGTGCACCTGGTCCGCAAACTCGTCCTCGCAGGGCATCGAGAGCGGCGGCGCGTCTGCGCCGCCGAACGCCAGCCGCAAGCCTCCGATGCAAGCTCCGTTGTAAAATGCGCCGACCGCCACCGTGGTCCCGAGCCCGTCGAAGCGATCACTCAGCATTCCGGCATCGTTTTCCTTGATCCAACCTGCTGCGAGGAACGCCCGGTATCTCAGCCGGTGTAGCTCGGTCATGTCGGACCTGGAGGAATAGATGTTCAGCGAGATCGGAAAGTTCTTGGCCGTATCGCCATTGTTGTTGTCGAGCACAAGGGGAGGCTGAAACATCATGCTGGCGCTCACGGGACGCATCCTTCTGCCTGGCAGATGCCGAAGGCGTGGCTGCGATTGCCCCGTCGCCAGCGTGCCCAACGAGAGATCGATGGCCAGTAACTTTGACCGCGCGATTTCGTTCCGGGCGGCAATAAGCCAAGTTGGATAGGACTTATCCTAGTCGCCGGCGAAACTCCTCGTAGCCGAAGCTCTGCACCACCTCATAGCGCCCATCCTCGTGCAGGATCGCAAGGTCGGGCAGCGGCGTGCCGTTGAACGTGGTGTTCTTCACGAACGAGTACTGCATCATGTCCGTGAACACGAGGCGGTCGCCGGGCTTCAGCGCGGCGTCGAACGAATACTCTCCGATGACGTCGCCCGTCATGCAGGTCTTGCCGCCGAGGATATACGTGAAGGGGCGCACTCCGGGTTTGTCGGCGCCGATGATCTGAGGCGTGTAGGGCACCTCCAGCACGTCCGGCATATGGGTCGAGGCCGATGCGTCGAGGATCGCGATCTCGCCCACGTTGCGGTGAAGGCCGATGACGGAGGAGACGAGGTAGCCCGCATCCACGACGAGTCCCGCGCCGGGCTCGAGATAGACCTCGAGATCGAACGCCGCGCGGAACGCCTTGAGCGCCGCGATCAGCTTGCCGACGTCGTAGCCCGGCTTGTTGATGAAATGCCCGCCGCCGAAGTTGACCGCTTTGACGCGCCGGAGATAGGGCTCGAACGTGCGCGCGACGTGCTCGATGAGGCCGACCGATCCGTCCGCCAGCGATTCGCACAGCGCATGCGCGTGGAAGATGTCGATGTCGTCCCACGGCAGCCGGTCGATCTCTTCCGCCGTCGTGCCGAAGCGGGAATTGGGCGCGCACGGATCGTAGAGCGCGCCGCCGAGCGTGGCGTTCGAATAGCCGGGATTGATGCGCGCGCCGACATGGATGTCCGTGCGCCCCGAGGCCCGCACGGCCTCGAGCACGCGCGCCATCTCGTCGGGCGAGTTGGCATAGATGTGATCGGCGATGCCGACCAGGCGCTCGATCTCGCCCGGCCCATACGCTGGCGCATAGACGTGCACCTCGCGGCCGAACTCTTCGCGCCCGAGCCGCGCCTCGTACTCGCCGGAGGCGGTCGTGCCGTCGAGCGTGTCGGTGAGGAACGGGAACGCGGCCGGCATGGCCCACGCCTTGGTGGCGAGCAGCATCTTGATGCCGGCCTCGCGCCTGATGCGGGCTGCGGTTTCGAGGTTCCGCTTGAGCGCCGCGACGTCGAGGACGTAAGCGGGCGTGCGGATGTCGTCAGGGAGTTTCGGAAGCATTGGCACGGGCCCTCAGTCTCTCATGCCGCAAGCGCGGCGGCGGTCTTGCTGGAAGCGTGGAGAGGAACGTCGAGGGCGCTATATGGCATTGCCGGATGACGACTTCCAGAGCTGAGGTGGCGCGGGGCCGACCGGCTTCTGCCCCGTCCGGTTCGCGGCGGTGAAATGGAGAAGGGGCCGGCTTTGGGCCGCCCCTCATGCCCGTTCGGGGCGATGCGTCTGCCGCATGACCCGGCCCGGGCTCCTGGCGTCTTCGGCCGCCCCGCGATCAGTGGCTCGCAGGCGCCGCCGGGCCGTCGGTGAAGAAGTCGAGGTCGTCGTCCTCGACGTTCTGCGCCGCAATCCGCCAGTTCCCCGGCGCGTGCGTATGTCCGTTGAGGTGCTCGCCGTTGAGATGTCCGCCGTTGGTGTACCCGCCTTCGAGTGCCGGACGCTGCTCTGCAGGCGGAGCGGGAAACGCGCAGAGCCGGGTCGCGAGATGCTGCAACTCGTTCATGATCGCGGAGCGCCGCGCCTCATGCTGCGTCGTGACGTGCCGGATTTCGGCAAGCAGCTTTTCATCGACGTGATTGAGCGCGGCATTGAGCGCCCGAACGAGTGCTTGCTCCTCCTGGGCGTCCTCCGCGATCCGGCGATGCATTTCGGCGAGTTTTTCGGAAAGATGAGCCATGGATTGTGCCCCTGTCGCTGATGCGTACGAATCAAAGTTCGAGGGGACCGTGTGCGATTCTTGTGGTCAATTGTGGAAGGCGCGGCCTCAATTCTTGAGATTTCGTGAAGAGATAGGTCTGATTTTTTATTCCCGTTCCTGAGCATAAATTCCGCGCCCGGGCGCAGCGGCAACAGTGTCAGCGGGCCGCGTTCTGCTGCCACGCTGCCGCGATGTGCTCGGCCACGGTCTCGATCACGGTGTCGTCGCGCATGTAGGCGTTGTGATAGAGCGCATCGGAAAGCCGCTTCCACATCGCGTCCGGATTGGCGATGCCGCCCTCGGGTCCCTCGTTGGCCACGACGCTGTTGTAAAGGCTCTGTGCGGCGACGAAGAGCGCGGCGTCGTCGATGCCGCCGAGGTCGATGGCTTCGATGCGCTCTTCCCGCGCCCGGACGAGATAGGGCGGCAGCCGCGTCACGCCCACGAGCCGGAACGCATCGTCGCCGCCAAAAGCGGCGCCAACAACGCCGCCGTGAATGGCAGACGTGAGAAACTTCGCATAGGCCCACGCACCGCCGGCGCGCGCGACGAGCCAGATGGCGAAGAAGACGGCGCCGTAGATCACGGGAACGAGCAGCAGGAAGGTGAGATCGGCGCCGAGCGCGAGGCCGTAGGTGCCCTCCCGCACCTTTTCGAGGATCGGTGAGAGGAAGTAGCTGCCGGTCCAGGCGAAGAACCCGACGGTCGCGACCACGCCGGCGAGCGAGGCGAACGCCGTCAGCGAGCGCATCGCGGAGCCGGTCGTCACGTACTCGGGATTGATCTCCGCCGCCGTCTCCAGAAGCTGCATCGCTTCGTCACGAGGGCTGTGCACGACAAGCCATTGCGACGGCGCGAGCGAGCGGGCGAAACGCCGTTCGGCCAGATGGCGCCGTGCCAGTTTGCGCCCGCCCGCGATCAGGCTCCACGCGCCGAGCGCAAAGAGCCCGCCGAAAAGAACGACGGCCTCGATTTTCTTGTTGCTGTCGGAGGGCAGAACCTCGAAGAGATACCACAGCATGATCGGCGGGATGACGAGGCCGAGCACGAGCTGGAACAGTGCGATCAGCCGCGGCACCGTCTTGAGCCTGCGGACGAAGAACGGCGTGCCGAAGGAAATGATCGCCCCGCGGTGGGCGGAGGTTCGTGCCCGCGCAAGCCCTTCGACGGTGACGTTGCCGCCATGGCTATGCGCGAGCACGGCGTGAGGGCGTCCGTCGCGGTCGAGCCGGCGCAGCACGCGCGTGAGCGTCTCCGCGCCCTTCAGGCGATCGTGGTCGGAGTTCTTGCCGGACCAGTGCACGGGAACGATGTCGACCTGCGGGATGCCGCGTGCCCTCAAGCGCTCCAGGAGCCGGTTGGTGAACGCCGAGCCGGTCTGCCACCACCGCTCGCCCTCGTCCCCGATCGCCGCGTCGTTGGTCCCATGCACGGTGACGATGACGGGCGCCTTGCCCGCGCTTGTGGCAGGACGAGGCGAAGCGCCCGTCCCGCTCGGTTCCGCACTGTCCAGCATGATCGTCCCCTCGGCGAAGTGGCCGTCGAGCGGAGCATCGCTCCGCAACCCGGCCGCATCTCACCGGGAAAGCTCAGAGAAGGGAACAAAAAAATGCCCGGGACAGCGAACGCCCCGGGCATTGGCATAAGCAGCTTGCGGCGATCCACTTCGGCCCGCAGGGCCCCGGTGCCAAGGGCGCCCGCGACCGGTGTCGCGCCCCCGCGGAGAGCCAGACCGAAGCATCAGGGCAAAGCGAAGTTTTGCACTGATGTTGCGGTCGAACAGGCCCGTGAGCGAAGTTACGTCTTAACCGCGAACAGCTCTGCCTGATCGTCCGGCGTGATCTCGCGGACGTGCCACGGCAGGCCCTGCTTCGCGAGCTCGTCGAGGAACGGCTTCGAGGGAAGCTGCTCCACGTTGAGCACGCCCCTGCCGGTCCACGCGCCCTGGAACATCTGGATCGCGCCGACGACCGGCGGCACGCCCGTCGTGTAGGAGACGGCCTGCGCGCCCGTTTCCTTGTAGCTCTCGGCGTGATCGCAGACGTTATAGATCAGCACCGTCTTGCGCTTGCCGTCCTTCGTGCCGTCGATGACGCAGCCGATGGA